>Ga0190293_1000003_pt1 | contig 147331 bp, 139 predicted proteins | sample 48693001_MG_FD_161671 | JGI IMG/M metagenome (GOLD analysis project Ga0190293, IMG submission 161671) | Hydrothermal vent microbial mat bacterial communities from Southern Trench, Guaymas Basin, Mexico - 4869-30-0-1_MG | ecosystem: Environmental > Aquatic > Marine > Hydrothermal vents >...
TGCTGCTGAATAATTCCCGGTCAGACACGTCGTGGTGAACGAATAAATGAATGATATTTGTAAATTCCCAACTATTAAAAGCAATTACGGATAAAGCCTGCGCCGAGTAGAACAAATGAATGATATTTATTTTTTGGGGAAAAGGGGATATAATTAACATTGATGAATTCTTTAATTAAAAGTCTTTTAAATGTATTGTCCATGCCTGTTTTCAGCAGGATCTACGGAAGGATCACCAGGATCAAAAATCCGAAATTTCTGGTCAGGTTCATAATCGACTTTTTCGCTGATACTTATAAGATCTCCATGGATGATTATGAAGGAGAAGCTTCTGATTATGATTCCCTTGCTGAATTTTTTATCAGAAAACTTGATCCATTAAAGAGGCCTTTAAAAGAAGATAGCAAATCCCTCCTTTCACCTGCTGACGGAGTTGTATTATCTATTGAGCTTGTAAATTCTAAAAAAGTGATCCAGGCAAAAGGGATCGATTATGATCTTCAGGAATTCCTGAACGCAGAATTGGATTTTAATAAACAATGGTATGTCACAACAATCTATCTCTCACCCATGGACTACCACAGGTACCATTTCCCGCTCGGAGGGGTCGTTAAAGGGTATTGTCATATGAAGGGCCATCTCTATCCTGTTAACAACCTCGGCTTAAAAAATATAAAAAAACTATTCATAAAAAATGAAAGAATAGTCCTTGAACTGAAACACAAAGATTCTACTGTTTATATTGCAGCAGTGGGAGCAACTTTTGTCGGAAGTATTAAAATGGAATTCATCGAAAGATACAAAAGAGATAACAAATGGAAGGATATCTCACTCACTACCTCCCAGATGGATGAAATGGGAAGGTTTGAACTTGGTTCAACGATAATTCTGGTAACTCCTGAAAAACTCGGATCTCCTGTAGAAGGAGTCGAAGGTAAGCATGTAAAAACAGGAGAAAAACTATTTGATATTAATTGATCAGCTGATCAGATATGGATCGAGAATCCTCCGGCCTCACCAAGAGCTTCCCAGACATTTTCACTTAGAGTAGGATGAATAAATACCAGGTCCCTGAACTCATCTGTCTTCAACCCCTTTGAAACAGCATAAGTAAGAAGAGGAAGGAGTTCCCCGGCTTCGGCCCCGAGAATATGGGCCCCGAGAAGGACATTGTCCATACCTGTGATGACCTTCACCATCCCTGTCTTCTCTTCGACAGCATTTGACCTTGACCCGGCAGAATAAGGAAATCTTCCTGCTTTGTATTCAATTCCCTTCTCTTTTGCCTCTTCTTCGGTAATACCGACAGAAGCAAGTTCGGGGAATGTAAAAACTGCACCTGGAATTGTCATCTCATGAATCTCTTTTCCATTAAGAATATGATCTACAATTGCGATTGCCTGATGGGATGCTTTGTGGGCTAGCAACGGATGTCCTATAACATCTCCGCAGGCATATATACCTTCAACTCCGGTTGTGAGGTTTTTACCGGTTTTTATAAATCCTTTTTTATCCAGTTCAATTCCGATCTCAGAAGAGTATATACCTTCAGTATTCGGGACTCTTCCGACCGAAAGGAGCACTTTTGAGAAACTCTCTTCCCTCTCTCCTTTATTTTCTTTTACCTTGAAAGAGATCTTCGAATTCGTCCTGTCGATCGACGGATCGGATACAGAAGTGGAAGTCAGGACTTTGATCCTGCTCTTCCTCAATTCTCCGGCAAGCATGTCGGAAAGTTCTTTATCACTGCCCGGGATGATCTGGTCCATGATCTCAACAATTGTGACATCTGAGCCCAGATAACTATATACAACTCCTATCTCAACTCCGATAGCTCCCGCCCCGATCACAAGAAGCTTTTCAGGTACATCTTTAATAAGCAGCGCTTCATCAGAATTGACAATAAACTCATTATCGAATTTCAAATGGGGTAATTGGGCAGGAGAAGAACCGGTCGAGATAACTATGTTCTTCGATCTATACGTTTCTCCATTATCAACTTCGACAATACCGGGTGATACTATCTTCCCGGTCCCTTCTATGAGATCAACATTATTTTCACCCAGCAGGTAAATTATCCCTTTGGTAAGTTTGGAGACAACCCTCTCTTTCTGCTTCAACATTCCCTGAACATCTACTTCATACCCTTCTATTTTAACACCGAGCTTTTTGGCACTCTTTATCCCTTTAATGATCTTGACAGAATTCAGCAGGCTCTTTGTAGGAATACATCCCGAGTGGAGACATGTCCCTCCGGGCAATGCTTTTTCTATTACAGCGGCCTTCAGCCCCCTTTTCCCTGCTGATATAGCCCCTTCATAACCTGCCGGGCCACCACCTAAAAATAAGATATCGTACATTACTTTCCCCTTCTAAGATATAAGTTCCTTCATCTTTGTTACAGCATTTTCCAGTCCGATGAAAGCAGCATTAGCTATGATGGAGTGACCGATGTTTAACTCCTCTATCTCTTCAATTTCAGCGATCGGGCCGATATTCCGGTAGGTCAGGCCATGCCCTCCATATATTTTAAAATTTAGCCTTTTTGCATATTGAACTGCTTTCTTTATCTTCTCGATCTCGATCGTCCCGAAACTGGTCTTTGAATTCTTAGCATATTCTCCCGTATTCAGTTCTATCATTTTGATACCCATCCTGTGACAAACTTTGATCTGATCAATATCGGGATCAATAAAAACCGAAACTTCCAGTCCGGCTGCCTTCAGGTTCCCGGCTATCTCTTCAACTTTATCTCCGAACATAAGCATATCCAGACCGCCTGTCGTAGTTACTTCCTCTGCACTTTCCGGCACGAGTGTACAGGTGTCTGGCTTATACTTCAGCGCGATCTTAACCATATCCATAGAAACCGCCATCTCAAGATTAAGCTTTGTTTTCACTATCTTTCTCAGAAGTTCCAGATCCTTCTCCTGGATATGACGCCTGTCCTGACGCATATGTATCGTAATTCCATCCGCTCCCGCCAACTCAGCCAGAACAACTGCATAGACCGGGTCTGGTTCGTCTGTCATCCTCGCCTGTCTCAGGGTTGCAATGTGATCAATATTTACTCCTAATCTCATTTGTCTTCTCCTATTTCAGAGATCAGAAAATCTTCAAAGATCTCCAGGTTTTTATTTATTACATTCTCATCTTCGGATTCCATCATAAGTCTTATTTTTTTTTCTGTCCCCGAATACCTGATGAGAATGCGGGAATTATCACCATATATTTTATTAAATTTCCCGATCTTTATTTTCAGTTCCTCCCAGCTGTCCAGAGGCCGTTTCTCTCTTATTTTAATACTTTTTATAATTTGTGGAAAGGGTTTGTAAAGTTCCGAAGCTTCAGAAACAGAAAGTTTGAGAAATTCCAATGCCTTAAGAAAAAGGAGTGATGTAATTATCCCGTCTCCTGTTTTCTGCATTGTTCTGTAAATGATATGTCCGGACTGTTCTCCCCCGAGCACAGCGGACCTTTTTTTCATCTCTTCATAAACATGCCTGTCACCGACATCACTTCTGAAAAACCTGATCCCGGATCCTTCAAGCAATCTCTCCAGTGCCAGATTTGACATTATTGTTCCCACAATTACAGGATGATAATCAGGATCGCTCTCCATCAGATATTTTGAAATTATATATAGAATAAAATCACCATCCAGATCTTTACCTGAACTATCTATCATAAGTACTCTGTCCCCGTCACCATCAAATGCTACGCCTAATTGGCCTTTGCCTGACATAATATGTCCTCTGAGGAAATCGGGTTCCATCGAACCGCATCCGGAATTTATATTCTTCCCGTCGGGAGTAGTGTTGAAAAGAGTATGGCTGATACCGAGTTCTGAATATATTGCAGTTGCAGCTTCTGAAACCGCCCCATTCGCACAATCAAGCAGAACTCCCGATACATCAGGTTTTATTCCTGAGAATCCTGAAGTTACGAAGTTTATATAATTTATCGATCCATTAAAAGTAGTAATCCTGTTTCTGCTGCCTGAGGTATCAAAATCATCATTTGAGTAGAAGACCTCTTCTATCCTGTTCTGAGTTTCATCAGGTAATTTTTCCCCATCCGGGCCGAACAATTTTATTCCGTTATCTGACCAGACATTGTGTGACGCTGTGATCATTATCCCCAGATCGAAAGGGCCTGTTGCAACATTATAGGATAATGCGGGAGTCGGAACGACTCCTGTGCTGAAAATCTCTGATCTGCTATCGATCCCGTCACAGATCAGTCCCTCAATTTCCGGCCCCGAAATCCTTGTATCCATCCCTATAAGGATCCGGAAAGGGCCCATGCATGCTTCAATGGAAGATCCGATCCTTACTATTGAAGAGTGATCAAGAGGAAACTTTCCGAATTCAGACCTTATCCCGTCAGTACCGAACAAAGCCTCATTACTTCTTTTTTTCATTAATATTTTTTACTTTCAGGGTCACTTCAATACTATCATATTCCTCAAATCTGAGAATTTCCTCTCTCTTTTCAAGTGATATACTTATTACTGAATTCTCTGTAATTTCAGAGAGATTTATCTTCCCTGTACCATAAACAGTATTGATATTTTTGATCTCTGACTTGTATCCGAATATTTTCACCTTATCCGGGTTGATCTTCCTTTCGATAAGTGCAACACCCTTGGGGAGCCTTCCTGTATATAATATCCGTACCGGAACCTCTTTATAATAGAACTCTCTGACTATAACTTCAAATATCTTCGGGTTGATCGAAATTATTTCAACATCCTCCGGGAAAGTAAGGTGATCTTCAGTAAATATTGTCAGTTTCGTACTATTTTTTACATCATTCAGATCAATACTGATATTAAAATCCTTCTCACTTATTTTTCCTATCTCTTCGGCAGTACCTCTTACCATGATCCTGACCGTATCAGGCCTGTCCTGTACATCGATCATTTCTGAAACATTAGAATTTTCAATATTAATAACAAAACTCTTCTCAAGATATGTCCGTTCTCTTCCGGATATGAATATCCATACGGAAACTGCAAGGAGAAAAGCCGTCAACTTAAGGCCCTTATTATTCATTACAATATCTCTAAAATTCATATTTACCTACAATTCATAAGTTTTAAGCCTGCTTCTGAGCCCTTCTCTGTCCAGCCCTCTGATCAATTCTCCATTCACTGCCATGGAGATTTTACCGGTCTCCTCTGATACTATTATTGCTACACAATCTGTCTGTTGAGTTATCCCCATTGCAGCCAGATGTCTGGTACCTCCCGGAGAAAGTTCAAGCAGCGGAGGAAGTTGAAAAAAACACTTTGCCATTGTGATCTTATCCCTGCTTATTACAACAGCGCCGTCATGCAATGGTGAGCCCGGAGTAAATATCGTCAATAAAATATCCTTATTCACCTCTGTATTTATCGGCACCGGCTTATTTACATAATTAATGATCTTGTTCTCTCTTTCAATAGCTATCAGGGCCCCTATCTTTGATAATGACAATGCAACAACCGTATTCACTATCTCATCCGAAACCTCTGATTTCTGATCAAGGTTATACTTGGTCCTCATCCTGCTTCCTATTTCCGCCAGAACCTTCCTCAACTCATCCTGGAAGAGAACAATAATTGCAATGATCAGGTATGTCAGGAAATTGTCTATGATAAAGGAGAAAGCCGTCAGTTTCAGCAGGCTTGCAATTATGGCGAAAACACCGATAAGCGCAAGCCCTATCGCCATCTGATAAGATTTTGTCCCTTTTATAAGAAGAAGAATATAGTAGAAAATAATGAAAAGAAAAACTATATCAATAATATCAGAGATCCCGAATTGTGAAAATGCATTTACAATTTTCTCAAAAATCATTGATCAGTTGTTTTTTTCTTTTTTTTTTTAGTTGTCTTTTTTATAGTCTTTTTTTTTGCCTTTCCGTTACCGAGGATCTCACTTATCTCATCTGCAGAAAGTGCCTCTTTTTCCAGAAGGAGTATTGCTATCTTTTCCAGTTTATCCTTGTTTGCAAGCATCGTTTTCTCTGTATTTTTATAAGCTGCGTCCAGTATTTTCTTGATCTCCATATCTATCTTTCTTGAAGTATCCTCTGAATATTCTGCATGAGACATCATATCCCGTCCCAGGAAGATCATATCATTCTGGCTGGTGTAACTTACAGGCCCGAGGGATGACATCCCCCATTCACAGACCATCTTTCTTGCTATCGAGGAAGCCCTCTCAAAATCATTACCTGCACCTGAGGTCTGAAGGTTGAGGAAAATCTCCTCGCTTATCCTCCCTGCCATAAGAACTGAAAGCTGTGCCATAAGATACTCTTTGGAATAAGTATACTTGTCATCTATCGGAAGCTGCTGAGTGACTCCGAGCGCCATCCCTCTCGGTATTATGGAAACCTTGTGAAGAGGATCTGCCTCTTTCTCCAATGAAGCCATCAATGCATGCCCGGCTTCATGGTAGGCTGTGATCTTTTTTTCCTTTTCGGAAATTATCATACTCTTCCTCTCAGCTCCCATGAGGACTTTATCTTTTGCATATTCGAAATCTGACATTTCGATCTTTTTCTTCCCGACCCTGGATGCATAAAGAGCGGCTTCATTAACCATATTAGCTATATCAGCACCGGTAAATCCAGGTGTCGATCTTGCCAGGACTTTGATGTTCACATCCTTCGCTATTGGAGTGTTTTTTGTATGTACCTTAAATATTGCTTCCCTCCCTTTTACATCGGGTGATGAAACCAATATCCTTCTGTCAAATCTTCCGGGTCTAAGAAGAGCACTGTCAAGTATATCGGGCCTGTTCGTAGCCGCAATTATAATAACACCTACATTTGCATCAAAACCGTCCATCTCCACCAGAAGCTGGTTGAGAGTTTGTTCTCTCTCATCATGGCCGCCGCCGAGGCCTGCCCCTCTCTGTCTTCCGACTGCATCTATCTCATCAATAAATATCAGACATGGAGAGTGTTTTTTTCCTTCTTCAAAAAGGTCCCTTACTCTTGAAGCCCCGACACCGACAAAAAGTTCAACAAAATCTGAACCGGAAATTGAGAAAAACGGGACATTAGCCTCACCAGCCACTGCTTTTGCGAGGAGAGTTTTCCCTGTCCCCGGAGCGCCGACAAGGAGAACACCTTTCGGAATCTTTCCTCCGAGTCTCTGGAACTTCTTCGGCTCCTTCAGGAATTCAATTATTTCCTGGAGCTCATCCTTAGCCTCAACAACTCCGGCTACATCTTTGAAGGTTATCTTATTCTTCTCCCCCGTGAACATCTTTGCTTTACTTTTTCCGAAGGAGAATGCTTTACCGCCACCCTGCTGCTTCATCATCATTACCCAGAATGCAATAAGTATAAGGAAAGGGGCAAAACTCAATAAGTAAGATATCCATTCCCCTTTGTTAATTTTTTCAACTTTGATCTTTACCCCATTCTCTCTGAGTTTACTGATAAACTCTGGGTATTCATGCGGCATTGCCGTTTCATAATCGAGAATCCCGCCACCGTCAGGGGAATCAAGTTTTCCGGTTATTTCATTTGATTTTATAAAAGCAGATATTACTTCTTTCTTTTCCACTCTGTTCATAAAATCAGAGAAATCGATCTTCGTTATCCGCCCTCTCGAAACATCCGACAACATTCCGTAGAGGAGAACCATAATTATTCCTGAAAAAATCCAGAACATGAAGCCTTTCGGCCTTTTCTGGTTTATATTTTTTAAGTTTTTCATATCTTTCATCTCTTCCTCATCCTTCGAATTGATTATAGCACAAAAGAACATCTTATAAAAATTCAAAATTCAGTTATATAGAGGATATCCGGATGCCATTTACTTTGACATTAATTTTGTCGTATGTTAAAAATAAATAGGAGAGAGGAATAAATGGGTAAGATTATCGGTATTGATTTAGGAACTACAAATTCAGTTGTTTCGTACATGGGTGAAAATGGTGCGGAGATAGCTCTGAGTTCTCAGGGTGAGAGGATTATGCATTCTTTAGTAGCTTTTACAAAGGATAATAAGATCCTTGTCGGGAATCCGGCAAAGAGCCAGATGGTAATGAACACAAACACTGTTCATTCTGTAAAACGGCTTATGGGAAAGAGATATTCAGAAGTAAAACCTTACCTATATCAATTCAATTATGAGATTGTCGAAGAAGAAGATGACAGGTTAAAAATAAAGATCGATGATGTACTCTATTCTGCTGAAGAGATCTCCGCAATGATAATTATGGAACTCAAAAGAGCAGCAGAAAATCATATCAAGGATACTATCGATGGTGCAATACTAACAGTTCCGGCATATTTTAATGATTCTCAACGTCAGTCTACACGGGATGCAGGTGAAATAGCAGGCCTGAAGGTAAAAAGAATTATAAATGAACCCACAGCAGCCTCCCTCTCCTTCTCCACCAAACTCAAAGGAGAAAGAAAGATCCTGGTTTATGATTTCGGAGGAGGGACAATTGATGTTTCTATCCTCGACATTCAGAATGAAGTGATCAAGGTCCTTGCGACTGCAGGTGATATAAATATAGGGGGAGACGATTTTGACATAATGCTGACCCAGGAATTTATTAAGGAAATAATAGACAATACAGGTGTTGACCTCAGTGATGATAGAGTGGCGATCCAGAGACTCAGGGATGAAGCGGAAAAAAGCAAAAAGGCTGTTTCATCTGAATTATCATACGAGATCAGCCTCCCGTTTCTTGCCGAGTCGGATGAAGGCCCCATAAATTTCCAGAAAGATCTCACCAGAGAGGAGTTTGAAAAACTCATAACAAAGAAAGTGGAAGACACTATAAATATCTGTGAAAAAGCTCTTAAAGCTGCAGGTATCACTCCTGAAGATCTTAATGACATTCTTCTTGTAGGCGGGACTACCAGAATACCATTCATCCAGGAGAGATTAAAAAAATTTTTTAAAAAAGATCCGGGGAAAAAAGCAAATCCTGATGAGATAGTCGCAATGGGTGCTGCCATACAGGGTGCTATCACGACAGGAGAGAGCAGAGATATTCTTCTCATAGATGTAATAGCGATGTCCCTGGGAGTAAAAACTCATGGAGGGATGTTTACTAAGCTTGTTAAGGCGAATACCACCATCCCTGTCTCAAAGAGTATGGTTTTCTCCACAGCAGAAAATGACCAGTCAGAGGTCGAGATATATGTTTTCCAGGGTGAATCAAACAAGATAGAAAACAATAAACTCCTCGGGAAATTTATTCTCAGCGGAATAAAACCCTCTCCTGCCGGAGAACCAAGGATCGAAGTTTCATTCAACATAGATATTAACGGAATCCTTCTTGTCTCTGCTATTGACCTCTCTACACAAAACAGTAAGGAGATCCGGGTCCTCCATTCGGGCCTTCTGGAAAATACAGAGATTGAAGATCTGAAAGAAAAATATTCGGAAGCAGAGTCATTCGAAGAGGAAATGGCTGACATTAAAGTACTTAAAGAGGATATCAAGCTGGTCGCTTATTACCTTGAGGTTTCCAGTAAGAACAAAAAGCTTGGCAAGGATATAAGAGATGAATGTGATTCGGTAAGAAAGAAAATATTGATAGATATAGAGACTGACGATCCGAAAAAACTACAGAGATTAAAAAGAGAATCACTGATGTTTCAGGAAGATATCAAAGTAATAATTCAAGAGGATGCAAAGCAGAATGGAGAAGAGAAAACTGAAGAGAAAAAAAAGAAGAAAGATGATACTAACCCTTTCTTAAAAGTACCAAAGGACCTCGTAGATTAACAACATAATTACTCGGGCTTAAAGCCTGCTTCTCTGATCTTATTTTTTACAAATTCCAATCCGGCTTCGCCGTCATATCTAACCTCTTTCTTATCGACAAGAACTTCGAGGTTACCGATACCCTGAACCGATTTTAATGTATTTGTAATAGTCATTTTGCAATGATTACAAGTCATATCGCTCACTTTTATCTTTTCCATATTCTCCTCTATGTTTTTTTTGAACAATCTGAACAGATTATACCTGCTGTTTATTAAAAGGATTGCTAATACTATTCCTGAGATCACTGTAATTAAACCCGGCCCGCTTTCAGCATGAGTGTGAGCTGAAACCTGAGTAATGCTAAATTCCCCCATAAGAAGATCAAAAATAACCCCGAGAGCAATAGAAGTAAGTACTATTGATATCAGATAGATCACTGCAATTTTTTTTCCGAGCCTTTTCCAGACAAAAGAGAGTGTAACAGTATTCGTCGCCGGCCCGGCAATAAGAAAAGCAAGAACTGCTCCGGGCAATATTCCCTTCATCAGGAGGGAAGCTGCAATAGGAATAGATCCGGTAGCACAGACATAAAGTGGAACAGATATAAGCAGAATTACAAAATAGTGCAGGAATGGGGTTGAAAGATAGGTGGCGGCAAAATCGTGAGGAATCAGAGCAGAGATCAATCCACCGATAACTACCCCGGCCAGAAGCCATTGAGCTATCTCTGACGGCAGAACTTTGAAACCATAGGCCAATACATCTTTAAAGTTCTTTTCTTTCTCAGCTTCTTTACCGGTTTCAGTATAAGCCTCACTCTCTTTTTCATTAAAATGTGTGGCTATACCGACAATGATCCCTGAAATAAGAGATGCAATCGGCCTGAATATGGCAAAAACAGGCCCCATTAACGCATATGTTGCAAAGATGGAATCAACTCCGCTTGAAGGAGTAGAAACAAGGAATGACATAACAGAACTTTTTGAGGCTCCGTCTTTTCTTAACGATTCAGCTATGGGAATTACACCACAGGAGCATATCGGCAGAGGTATACCCAGAATTGTGGCCTTCACTGTCGAAGCTATTCCGCTTTTTGAAAAATGTTTCTTAATATAAGACTCGCCCAGAAGAGCATGAACAACCCCGGCAAAGAAAAACCCGACAATAAGGTACGGACTAATCTCAAGAAAAAGAAAGATCGTCTCATTAAAAAATTTTTGTATAAATTTGCCCATTATTCTGTTATTAATACTCAGACAATTGTAGAGTAAAAACCTTTCCAATGCAACCAGTAAGGTTGCATTATAAAAAAGAAAGAATGGATATTTCTCAATGTTCTTGTTTGGAGCATTTGTGCTTTGAAAATTTGGTGTTGTTTCGAGTTTTGGACTTCGAGTTCATCCCAGGTTGCTTTCTCTCCGCCACGGCGAATTCACCTTGTCGTGCTTCATGTTTTTTACCCTTATGGTATAATCATCTGCGAATCCCCGGTGGCACACCGGATCTGACTGGAGGAGATTATCATATGATCGAAAGGCCGGAAAAAATTGAATATTATCTGGATATTGCAAAAGTTGTCTCAAGCCGTTCTACCTGTCTCAAAGTGCTGATCGGTTCAATTATTGTAAACGAAGATCAGATCATAGCAACAGGTTATGTCGGAGCTCCCCGAAAAACAAAAAGCTCATTGGAGCACAATTTCTGCCTCAGGCAAAAACTTAATATCCCTTCCGGCACTCAGTATGAGATGTGCAGGTCAGTCCATGCAGAGCAGAATGCAATAATAAATGCCGCGAGAGCAGGAGTAAGTACAATAGGCGGCGATATGTATATTTATGGCAAATCAAGATCGACAGGAGAGAAACTGGATGCCTTCCCCTGTTTCATTTGCAAAAAAATGATAATAAACAGCGGAATAAACAGAGTTATTTGTTCACTGAGCGATGAGAAAGAAAATTATAAAATTTTTACAATTGATGAGTGGATAAAAGAGTGGCAACAATCAGATATTATTGAAGATAAATATAAGTATAAAGGGTAACAGCAGAAAAATGAAAATTGACCATATTGGCCTTACAGGAATGATGGCTTCAGGAAAAGGTGAAGTTGTGAAGATCCTTGAGGAATTGGGATATAAATATATATCTCTCTCTGATATTGTCAGAGAGGAAGTTGCTTTGGCCGGAAAACCGGTCTCACGAAGTGAAATGCAGGATATAGGGAACAGATTAAGAAGTGAGGGCGGCCCCGGCATCCTTGGGAAGAGGATCTATGAAAAACTATCTGGATCACCTGCAGGTAAGTGGATCATTGACGGGATAAGAAACCCCCATGAGGTGACGGAACTAAGGAACCTGAATCCCTTTTCTTTAATAGCTGTAATATCTGACAGAGAGCTGATCCTGGAAAGGTTGAAAGAAAGGCTCAGGGATACTGACATTGCAGATAATAACCAGCTCAATATGAGACTTGACAGAGAATGGGGTATAAATGAACCTGAAGGCGGACAACAGGTGGGAAAGTGTGTTGAAATTTCAGATTATTTTATTGATAATAACCAAAGCCTTGAAGAGCTTAAAAAAAAAGTTTTAAAAACCTTAAAGCTGATGGAGGATAAAAATGGTTAAGAGAACAGCGGTATATCCGGGATCATATGATCCCCTCACAAACGGCCACATTGACATAATCGAAAGGGGCCTGAATCTGTTTGACAAGATAATAGTTACAGCATTGAAAAATCCATCAAAAACATACCTTTTCTCCCTGGAAGAGAGGATGGCAATAATGGAGGAGACATTCAAAGGCCGGGAAAACATTGAAATAGATTATTTCGAAGGTCTTCTCGCCGATTACCTGGAGAGAAAGAATACCTTCACAGTCGTCAGGGGCTTGAGGGCGATCTCTGATTTTGAGATCGAGTTTCAAATGGCACTCATGAACAGAAGTATTAAAGATAATATTGAAACGATTTTCCTGGTCCCTTCGATCTCATATTCATTCCTCAGTTCAAAACTGGTCAAGGAAATTTATAAGTTCGGTGGTGAGATCAAATCTATGGTTCCAGATATTGTTGATAAAAAACTTAAAGAAAAGTACTCTAAAAAATAGGATCTATCCCTTTCCGCAGATCTTCCGGTTTATCAGTGTTGCCTGAAATGCAGCACCGAAACCATTATCAATATTAACAACACTCATTCCTCCGGCACATGAATTAAGCATCGATAAAAGGGCGGCTATCCCCCCAAGATTGGCTCCATATCCAACAGAAGTGGGAACTGCTATCACGGGAGTTGATGTCAGTCCGGCAACTACCGATGGTAATGCCCCCTCCATTCCCGCAACAACTATCAGGACAGAATAATCATTCAGCTTTTCCCTTAGATCAAGAATACGATTTATACATGCAACCCCGACATCATATTCTTTCTCAACGATATTTCCAAAATATTTCGCAGAGAGGAAAGCTTCTTCAGCAACATTTTCATCCGATGCTCCGGCAGTGAGGACAAGGATCTTTCCTTCCAGCGAGGACTTAATATCTCTGTCAAAAGTGAGGATATTACCTTTCGGATAATATTTTAGGGATTTGAATTCACCTGTAAGTTCTTCAGCTTTCTCCTGATTTATCCTTGTAATTAGTACATTCTCACTCAGCTCTTCAAATTTATTTATTATTTTTCTGAGTTGCTCCGTAGTTTTTCCACTTCCGTAGATCACTTCCGGCAGTCCTCTTCTGAACTTTCTATGGAAATCAAGTTTGATGTCACCGATATCTTTATAAGGGAAATGTTCAATTATTTTATAGAACTCTTCTTCAGAAAGCTTTCCTTCCTTAAGAAGTTTTATTTTTTCTTTCAAAATTTCTTCCATCTGTTCTGTATTTTTTTTTATCCGGGGCCCTTTCATTAGTATGCCCCAGAGTTTTTGTCCTCCACAACTTCTGTTTCTGAAAGTTCGGATGCGGGCGATAAGGGAACTTCACTTTGACCGGATCAACGCCAATTATATTCTGCCATCTGTTATTTCCCAGACCCTCTTTGTAAGAGTGATAAATGTAGGGAATATCATCAGCTTCAAATCCCATTACATATGCTGCCAGAGAATCTGCAAGAACAGGGTCTTCTGAGGCAATTGCAAAACCATGAAATACAGGGCTCCCTTTTATAGGGCCTTTCCCCTCCATTCCATAGAGGCCATCTACAATGACCAGCGAGGGAGTTACACGTTTCAATAATTGTGCAAAATTCCTTCCTGCTATATCAAGCTGCTTGGCATATCTTTCTTCATCAGGAATCTTAAGTTTCTTAATATCGTTTAAAATACCTCCGAACAATAATCCTCTCTCTTCTGCCTTTACATAGCCGGCCTGCCCGGGGATCGACAGGATGCAGGGAAATAAGTGGTGGGTCTTTGGAGGAACTACAGCAATTGTATAATCCGCTTCAAATTCAGTATAACTGACCTCCTTTTTTCCCAGCAGAGTTTCTACTTCAAAAATTTTATCATGAGGAAGAGCATCCAGGTCCTGAAGTTTTACTCCCATAAGTTCAACTTCTTTATACCTGAATTTATAAAAAATATCCCAGGTACTCTTTTTAGTATAAAAAGCTCCATCAGACCCTTCAATAACAGTTATATCATTAATTCCGAAATTATCTCTCAGATATATGATCAGGCTTTCTACGGTCTCATAATGTGTGTTCGCATATATTTCTCTTGACCCGGAAAGATTTATTTTAATAGCTACCTTATCTGATGACCTGATAGAAAGTTTTGGACCTATAGCATCAAGTATTTTTTTTACAAACTTTCCCTGTCTGGTTTCTTTCGTAATTGCTATTTCTTTTCTTTCCATAAAAAGTAACCGGTTGTTATTTAATTACTTCGAACGGGAGCACAATCTTCCCTTTCGTACCTTTTAGATTGTTGTCAATGATCTCTATAAGAAGTGAATATTCCCCTTCTTCAAGCTCTTTATTCTTTTTCCCGATGATCTTAACCGGCTGAAAAAAATAGGGGTTCTGAAGCTTTACAGGTTTAAAAACTGATACCTTTTTCTTCCCTTTCAAAATTGAAATGTTTGCTATAAGGTCCCATGGCGGATTCATCTGAACCATTTTTGCCCCTTTCAAAAAGAAAGTAAGGATCGGAGAATCCCCTGATTTGAATCTATATGCATTTCCGGTATATGGTGAGAATTTCTGTTTCACGATACCTATCTGATAATTATCCTTCACTACGGTAAACCTCTTTTCCACTTCAAGAAGAGTACTTACCTTTTTGTAGAATACAGGACGTGAATTATCCAGGTTCTTTTTCGGCGCAGCGATATCGGCAAGTGTTAGTTTCGGGACCTCTATCTCTGCAAGCAATGTCCCATCCTCTGAATTATCGAATGCATCCACTACAATAAGAAGGTCATATTTCCCCGGCTCCAGTATCAGCCCGAATGAAAGATATTCCAGATCACCTGATCCTTCATAAGGTACCAGTGATTTAAATTTTTGATACTCAGCACCATCCTTGATAACTTTCAGATACAGATTATGGTAGGATTTCCTCTTATTATAAACCGGAGCCTGAGGTTTATTAAAGGTTTTTAATGCAACCTTTTTAGTATCATCCTTAATTTTTTTATTCTTTTCTTCGATCTGTACATTTTCCTCGGCCGTCCTCTTTTCCATCTCAGTGACATATTTATCATATTTATCTTTAACTACATCAAATTTGTCTTTAAGAACTTTTTCAAGTTCCTCTATTTTTACATCCAGGTCTGCAGTGAAAAGGATGTTTACAAAAACAGATTTCTGCAGGACATAATAGTAAGTGTCAAGCAGCTTCAGGCTGTAAACATTATTCGAAGTTCTGGTCTTTAAAAGGCCGTCCAGGCTTAGTTGAACCTTTTCCGGAACATCACTTTCTATTTCTGTTGTGTCAGCTCCTTTATCCTGAGCTAATCCTGTCAGAGCAAAAATCAACATAAAACCTATTAGCAGAATTCTTTTTATCATGGGAATCATCCTCCTGTGGGTGATTATAACCTAACAAACGGGAATTTTCAATTTAAGATAACAGCCGTTTCGGGATATTTGCCATAATATCTATAGTGTCCTGTTATCTTATAACTGAACAATACATCTTCCAGTTCAGGGCCTGCGCTTATATTGTGAACAACAAGGTATCTTTTTCCGTCTTCTGACCTTCTATCAACTACAATACCGATATGGGGCAACCCCGACAGGAGCTGCCAGCTCACAATATCCCCGGGGAGATAGTCATCAGAATTCATGGTCAGCGGCAGTTTAACACCCCTTCTGGAAAAGAAGACACGAAGGTTCGGCACTCTCCTGTGGTCTATGTTTGTATCCGGTTTTTTCAGTCCCCAAATATCAGGATATTTAGTGAAGTTTTCTTTCAGGTCTGTGTGGACATCTTTCTGGAGATCAACACCAATAATTCTATATGCCCTGATTAGGACATCTGTGCATACACCGGTCCCGGAGGGGACATCCCCTCCGGGGTAACCGATTTTCATATAACTTCCGTCATATCTTACATTAGATTCAGTTCTGGCCAGAGCGGCATCGGAAAACCTCCTGCTGAACCCCTCCGGCTCACCCTGTCTTAATCCAAAAAGTAAAATATTTCCGAAAATTAATGTGAAGAAAATTATTTTCTTCAATTTTTCAGTAATTTTTAATAATTTGTACCTTGAATCTCAAAATATGCCTGAGGATGGAGACATGCAGGACACATATCAGGTGCTTTCGCTCCTTCATGGAGGTATCCACAATTAATGCACTTCCAGACAACAACACCATCTTTTTCAAAAACCTTTCCTGAGTCAAGGTTACTATACAGCTTCAAATACCTCTCCTCATGAGCTTTCTCTACTTTTGCGATCAGTTTATAAGCAGCAGCAATTTCAGGAAATCCTTCCTCTTCAGCAGTCTTTGCAAAAGCTGGATAGAGATCTGTCCACTCTTCATTTTCACCATCGGCAGCAGCCTTAAGATTCTCAAGTGTTGTACCGATAACGCCTGCAGGATATGCAGCAGTGATCTCTACAACTCCACCTTCAAGGAATTTGAAAAACCTTTTTGCATGCTCCTTTTCGTTAAGAGCAGTCTCAGCAAAAAGAGCTGATATCTGTTCCAGTCCCTCTTTTTTCGCCTGTTTGGCAAAATAGTCATAACGCATACGCGCCTGAGATTCACCGGCAAATGATTTTAACAGGTTTTGCTCTGTTTTAGTTCCTTTTAAACTCTTCATATTTATCTCCTTAAATTAGTTTTTACCTCTTTTAGTAAATTCCCCTGATATATTCAACTTGAATCCTTCTACTTTAAAACCGGGGATCTCATTAACTTCAAGGTACCTGCCAATGATCCCGGCAAGTTCCACATTAAAATAATCCTCGATTTCATCCGAATTTTTGCTGAAAAGGTGATGATGATCTTCAGAAACAACATCATACCTCATTTTGTCTCCGATCGAACTTATCTTCTCGACAATTCCCCTGTTCACATAGGTCTCAAGAATATTATAAACTGTTCCGACTGCTATATTCGGCTGCTTCTTAATTACTTCTCTGTATATCTCTTCAGCTGTAGGATGACTTTTATTGTCAGCAAGAGTTTTCAGGATCACTACTCTCTGGGGAGTAACTTTAAGATTAAGTTCCTTTAATTTTTTTCTTATCAACTCAGGTGTCATCATCATTCTAAATAATAATAATTCCTATTTAAGAAATATTCAACTATTCTCTTAAAAAAAAATATTTTTTGACAAGATTTTTAAATATAGAGATAATAATGGATCAGGAGTCAAATTTGAAAAATATAATTTTTGTTCTATTGATCCTTGCAATTTCATTTCAGGGATCCCCGAAGTCATTTCCTGCTGCAGATCTTATTCTAATGAACGGTAAGATCCTGACAATGGACAGCAGGAATCCAGTAACATCCTCGATTGTAATTGTAGGAAATAAAATACAATTTACCGGTGATGATGCAGGCTCATTAAAATTCCGTGATAAAAATTCCAAAGTTATAGATCTTCAGGGGAAGACTATAATACCCGGGCTTCATGATGCACATCTCCATTTCGAAAGTGGTTCAGATCTGATATCGGACAGGCTGAGCCTGAGATTTCTTAACAAAAAACAGATATTGAAGAAGATAGAGGATGCTGTCCAGGCATCTCCTGAAGGAGCCCTGATAAAAGCATACAGCTATAATCATGCCTACTTTAAAGACAAAAAGTTCCCGGATAAATATGACCTGGACAAAGTTGCTCCCAAAAATCCTGTCATCATTACCAGAGTGGACGGCCATTCGATCTGGGTGAATTCCATGACCCTTAAAATGGCAGGCATTTCAAAAGAGACACCTGACCCACAGGGAGGAGAGCTGATCAGATACAAAGATAATACTCCAACAGGTATACTGAAAGAAAACGCTGAAATGATGGTCAAAGATGTCACTGGACCGGAAATGGTTATCCCGGGTTCATCGGGAGAAAACAAGCTTTTAAATGCTATCCGTTATGCTAATAAATTGGGGCTGACATCGGTCACCACCCAGGGTAGTTTGAAACTCATGAAACAATTGAATGAAATTGATAAAGTGGGAGAACTTACACTCAGGTTCAACCTCTGGATATCTCCGGCCGAGATGAAACGCTGTGTTGAAAAAGGGATCAAATTCAGAAGCGGTTCAGATAAAGTGAGGATATCGTTTGTTAAGATATTTGCCGATGGATCTCTCGGATCGGTTTCAGCCGCATTTTTCAAACCCTACACTAACAATCCGAAAACAAGCGGCATCCTTATCCATCCGGTAGAGGAATTGGACAAACTGATAAGCGATGCTCACGAGAATGGTTTTCAGACCGGAGTGCATGCAATCGGCAACAGGGGGGTTCATCTGGTCCTCAATGCCGTTGAAAAAGCCCAGCATAAATTCGGAATGAGGGGACTGCGGCACAGAATAGAGCATACACAATTCATAACGGATGAGGACCTTTTGCGGTTCAACAAACTTAAAATGATCCCGTCAATGCAGCCTACACATTGCACTACCGATCTTCTGGTCGTTGAAGAGAGGATCGGGACTGAACGTGCAAAACAGGGATACAGGTGGAACTCCTTTAAAAAAGAGGGAGTTATGCTTGCATTCGGAACTGACTGGCCTGTGGAACCTCTTGACCCGAGGAGAGGATTGTACTCCTCAATTGAGAGGAGGAACATTGAGAATGGATTTCCCGAGAACGGATGGTTCCCCGGGGAACAGATAAGCATAACAGACGCAATAAGGTATTACACACTTGGAGCAGCATATGCCTCATTCAACGAAAAAAGGATCGGCTCAATTGAATCAGGCAAACTGGCTGACCTCACAATATTTGATGCAGATCTTGAGAAAATAATTGAGAAAGATAAAAAAAATATGTTGAAAGTTAAGATCTACAAAATTATTATGGACGGGAAGATAGTAAATATTCTGAAGAAGTAACTATCCGGAAAATTTTGAGATAGAATCTCTGTAACCGAGGACCAGGGATCCCCTTTCCAATCCAGAGTAATCTGCGACGATATCACATTTCACCTTAAAGATGAAAAAGATATCTTTCCCGGTCTCCATTTCCAGAGTTTCAAAATTCCCCTGCCCCTTTGAGATAACAATGTCAGAATTATTATAAATATCCACAAAACCCGGATCCGACTGGTTTATCATTGTCCCTGCATAAGTTGATCCCGTCTCTATGATCTCAGCGATCTCCCCTATTCCGATATACTCTGCATCTTCCTTTATAATATCATTGATCGCCGGGCCCGACCTTACACCATAGATGATCTTTATCTCAGGATATTTCAGCTTTATCTGTTCCATAAGAAGCATATCAAATACCGCTTCACCCGCATTATCTGAAATGATCAGGATCGATCCGGAATTTTCAAGAGACTCACTCAACTCTTTATAATCGTTTATAGTCAGATCTATATTTTTAATTTCCCCGAATATCTGAGCAGTATCAAATATTTCAACTCCTCCATAATCTATGATGTTCCCGAGAAGAGAATAGAAAAGGGATGTGAACAGAGGGTCTTTGGATTCGATTATTCTTTCCCTGAACAGTTCAATATTATCCAGAACCAGATCGTTCTGCTCTTTTCTCAATTTTTTGTATGGATCCCCGTCCCCGGTCAAATCTGTTATCGCATCATATATCTCTCCTGAAAAAAGAGGGGGGGTTAAACAGGCATAATCTGTTTCCAGTGTTTTTTTCAACGCTTCCTTAAAAACAAGGGCAGACCTCTCCACGTCAAGGTCCATATAATCAGTTGCTCTCAGTATTTGGTTCAGGATACATACAGCACATTCATTTCGCATCAACATTTTTTTACCTCAAAGGTGGATATTATATTACAAACTCCGACATATTCAAGTCATGGAGAAAAATTGAATGATTATTAAAAAACGCTCTGATAACCCTATTTTTCCAGGATACTATCGAGATATTTTTTATATTCCGGAGGAGTATCTATGAACAGGATACCAATCTCTTTAAGGTTTGCTCCGGCTTCGCCTTTGTGGTCATTCACCCACCGTATAGATCCTTTAATCGTTATCGGGTTTTCATCGATCTTAAACTTAACTTCAATCTCTTTATAGGTGGGGAAAGTGCTATCGGCAATAACAGATATCCCTGTAGTGGAAATACTGGTAAGAATTGCATTGAATTCCTTCCCTTCATCTTTGATTATCAGGTCTTTAACACCGTAAATTCTCTCTTCTTTTCTTGTTTCCATTTTACACCTTGTTTATATAATAGTATTTAAAGAAAAATTTTTAAATAAAATCAAAAAATTTCTTTAAGTTTTATAATTTTTTCCATAGGAAGAATACTGAGTTTATTTCCCTTTGGTGTTAAATCCTTCTAGATCACAAATTTCGTGCCATCACTATAGATAGGATATGACATTTCTTGACACACTACATATTGTGTTTTTTTTTAAAAATCTCATGAAATTTCTTGACATTTCTATAGTGAAAAAATAGAATACTTATGAGATAAGTTAAAGGGAGAATTAATGAGAGTTCTGTTCGTTTCATCAGAAGCCGTTCCATATTCAAAAAGCGGCGGGCTTGGCGATGTGGCCGGGGCACTCCCTGAAAAAATCTCAGAATCAGCAGATGTCACTCTGATAACACCCCTTTATAAAAATTCAACAAAAACTCCTTCCGGAATAAAAAAGTTATATGAGTTCAAGGTGAAAATCGCGGAAGATGAACTGAATTGTATTGTTTATGAAGCTGAAAAAAGGGGGAATTTCAGGGTGCTTCTCATTTCAAACGACCTTTTCTTCGCACGTGAATTTATCTATGGTAGTAATGAGCGGGAATACCACGACAATTTTTTCAGATACCTTTTCTTTCAGAACAGTATCATTCAATTTATCATTAAAGAAGATGATGGATATGACATTATCCACCTTAATGACTGGCAAACCTCACTGCTTCCTGCATTAATAAAAGAGAACAATTCACCTGTACTCAGCAAATCATCAACTATACTGACCATCCATAATCTTGGTTATCAGGGGATTTTCGAGCATTATCATTTCAAAGATACAAATCTTCCGGGTTATTATTTTACTCCTGAATCTTTAGAATTTTACGGGAAGCTTAACTCGCTCAAAGGTGGTATCGTCCACAGCGACAGGGTGGTAACGGTAAGCCCGAATTATGCAAATGAAATATTAACATCCGGATTCGGTGCCGGGCTTGAAGGTGTATTGAGCCATTATTCAAAGAAATTTTCAGGGATACTCAACGGAGCAGACTACAATATCTGGGATCCGGAGACTGATCCTTTCATCTTCCACAACTATTCTGCAGAAAATTTTGATAAGAAAAGGGAGAATAAAATATCGCTTTTCAGGGAGTATAAGCTCCCTTTCAAAAGGGAAACACCACTTGTGGTTTCAGTAACCAGGCTTGCCTCACAAAAAGGGATAGAACTCCTCATAAATTCTATAAATGATCTGCGGGAAAGAAACATTGATTTCATTGTTCTGGGGACAGGTGAAAAAGAGCTTGAGATAAACCTTGGTAAATTAGAGAAAAAAAATCCGAGACTTAAATTTTTCAAAAAGTTTGATGAGGAATTATCTCACAGGCTGTATGCTGCAGGTGATATCTTTGTAATGCCATCGTTGTATGAACCCTGCGGGTTGTCACAAATGTATGCTCTCCGATACGGAACCATCCCTGTTGTGAGTTCGACAGGGGGACTTGACGATACCATAAGTGATATTAACGGCAGAGCAGGGACGGGATTCAAGTTCAAAGAGAAGACGAGTTCAGCGCTCTCCACATCACTGCTGGAGGCAGCAGAACTTTACAAACTACCATCCGACTGGGAAAGGATTGCCAGAAGGGGCATGGGGAAGGATTTTTCCTGGAGTAAACCGGGAAAAGAATATTTGAAAATTTACAGACAATTAATAAAGGAGAAATGAATGAGTCAATTAGTTCCAGTAAATGACCTTAATTTTAGTGAATTTATCGATGAACCGGGCACATATATCGTCGATTTCTGGTCGCCGACCTGTATGCCCTGCAAACAGATCGAACCGGGCCTGGAAAAAATTGCTGCGGAATATAGTGAGTCCGTGAAAATTTTGAAAGTCAACGTTGATGAGAGTCCAATGATATCTTCTAAATACTTTGTGAGAGGATTGCCAACTCTCCTGTTTATCAAAAACGGGAGTGTAAGAACACAGATAACAGGTTCCGTACCTCCGGCACTTATTGAGGAGAAACTCAAAGAGGTAATCTGAACAATTATGATCCCTGGGATGTTCAGTGAACCATTTGGAGAGGGAATAGTAAAGTGTACACTATGTCCCCATTTCTGTGTTCTTAAAAAAGAACAAACCGGCAAATGCGGTGTAAGAAAAAACTCAGGCGGAAAGCTCTTTTCTCTTAATTCGGATAAATTAGCAGCAATCCATTCAGATCCTATCGAGAAAAAACCGCTTTATCATTTTCTTCCCGGATCTGAATCCCTTTCAATTGCAGCAATGGGATGTAACTTTAAATGCCGGTTCTGCCAGAACCATACACTCTCAATTGTCAAAAAAGAATCAGAATTGTCGGGAGAGAATATTGATCCGGAGGAAATCGTCCAGGCAGCTATCAGGGCAGGAGCTTCTTCGGTCTCATATACTTATACTGAACCAACTGTTTATTTTGAGCTAATGTACGAAACAGCAATAGCAGCTAAAAACGCAGGGCTGAAGAATGTAATGGTCAGCAACGGATTCATATCTGAACAGGCTCTTGATAAAATCATTCCCCTTATGGATGGAGCCAATATTGATCTGAAATCTTTTTCTGAAAAATTTTATTCCGAACAATGTGGAGGAAGGCTGGCACCGGTAATTGAAACTATCAAAAAACTGAACTATTCAGATTGCTGGCTGGAGTTAACCACTCTTCTGATCCCGGAACTTAACACTTCAGAGAAAGAGATAGAAATGCTGGTATCATTTATAGCTGAAACCAATTATGAGATTCCCTGGCATGTGTCAAGATTCTTCCCTCATTATCAAGTCGGTGACAAAGAACCGACTGATACGGGATTAATCGAAAATGTACTTAACAATGCTGAGGAGAACGGGATAAAATATGTGTATGGTGGAAATTTTGATTCAGGAAAGTGGGGAGACACAAGGTGTCATGAATGCGGAGAAACACTTATAAACCGGAGAGGATATCATATTAAAGAAATTGGCCTCGCCCATGGAAAATGTGAAAATTGTTCTGAAGAAATACCGGGAGTATGGAATTAAATGCATATTAAAATAACAAAGATGATTATTTTAGTTTTACTATTTCTATTAACAGGTTGTGCAGTCGATGAAACAGAAGAACAGTCAGTTCTTAAATCCTACAGAACTCTGACACCTGTAACTGTAACTGTTGATCTGATAAACCAGATCATAAATGATCTGAACTATGCTGATTTTAATGATAATAATATCCAGCAGCTTCTTGTCCACCCGGTCAAAGTTTATGAGATCACATATAGAACTAAATATAAAGGAGAAGAGATCATTGCCTCCGGAGCTGTAACTATCCCTGAAACAAATGAAGCGATGCCCGTCCTCAGTTATCACCACGGAACCATTTTCAGGGACAGTCGTGCCCCTTCTAATTATAAAGGCACCCTCGTTATGGAAGCAGAGACAGCATTAAATATCGCATTCGGATCTACAGGCTTTATATGTACTGCTCCTGACCTTATAGGTTATGGCGATTCCACAGATAAACTCCATCCCTATCACCTCTATTATCCCACTGCAGCAGCTTCTATTGATATGCTTCGAGCAGTTAAAGAATTAGCTGCAAAGCTTGGTAAAGAACTGGACGGCCGATATTTCATCACGGGATACTCAGAGGGAGGATATTCTGCAATGGCAGTTCAGCGGGAGATCCGGCAAAACCATTCCGGCGAATTTTCTATGGTTGCATCTTCGCTTGGGGCAGGAGCTTATCATCTCTCAGAGACAATAAAAAGAATGGTTGACAATAATAATATTATATCGCCCGCATATATTGCATTTCTTATCACAGCATATAATGAATATTACGGATGGGGAAGAGACATGTCTGCAATATTCCGGGAACCTTATAACGGCCATATTTCCGGTGGTATACTTAATGGTGACCTTACCCAGGGGCAGATCAATGATATGCTTACTTCAAAAACTTTGAGTTTGTTCACCGAGCAATTCCTGACAAACTTCAGAGGCCAGAATGAGGACCAGCTTAAAGCTGCTTTTTCAGAGAATGACCTTTACAAAAACTGGGCCCCTCAGATACCTACAAGGCTCTATCACGGCACATGGGATGAAGTCGTTCCATCTTTCAATTCCGAATCAGCATATTCCTCATTTCAGCAGGCAGGATCAGGCAGTGTTGAATATTATCCCCTAAAAAGGAAAGATCATGAAACGGCAATAGTACCCTGGATCAAAGCTACAATTCTATGGTTCAACTCATTTTAGAACTATCAGGGACCCAGTATAACTTTATCAGGTGAATCGGGATTAAGAAATTTTCCTGAAAGATATTCCCTCACTTCCGTCTCTCCCAAAGGGAGAGAGACACAGATTCCAGATCCTCTATTGCTTTCTCCCCTCTCTCTATGGGAGAGGGGTTGGGGGTGAGGGGGATCAGAAGTTCACTCCACTCAGAATTCAAACATCAATCTGAAAGTAACATCGGTGACAGTATCCATTGGCGGAATCTCTTCATACATTGATATGCTGATAGAATCGGTTATCCTGTAACCAAAATAGACCTGATAGGCAGGGTTTGAAAGATCTCCATTCCGGAATGGAGTTGACCGGAAAAGAAAACCACCGAATATTTTTTTATATGCACCGTGAAGATTAAAAAAGAACATTCTGCTCCTGACCTCTCCGGGATCATACCAATCAGGAATCTTGAAGAATGATCCGTATATGGACATGTTAATTGCAAGTTTATTCTTTCTGTACAAGAAGATGAACCCGGTAGACAGAAAAGGTTTCCCGGTGCTGATCCCGGCCTTCTCCTGAAGAGGGATTCCCAATGAAGCACGGAAATTTATATCTACATCTTTCCCGTCATAAAGATTTGTCAGAATACCGGCAATGAATGGGCCGGTGAAAACCATTGATTTGTTGTATGTAAAAATATCTTTGTTCTGATAATTCACTGTGTTCCTGGGATATTCATCCCGTCCATCTTCACCATTCCCAATCAGTTTATGAAAATCAACGATAAGTTTATCCATGACACCGCCATAGATCACCCCTGTCCTTAGATAGAATTCCACATTCAGATTCCTCAAAATAGATTTCCGGTAAACAATAGTAGCAGATGCCAATTCGAAATCATTAACAACATCTTTATCATAGTTGAACATATAAACATTGGAATATCCCACATCAATAACAAAGTCACTGTCGCCATTGACAAGCATATTATTTTTAACATAAGGAAAGTATGAAAAAGACTGAACCAATGGAAATTCCACATCTGAGGAGAAAGATAACAGAGGAAATATAATTGTAATTATTAACAATAACGGGAGGATCGATTTTTTTGCCATAAGAATTTTTATCACACACTTCTACAATAATCAAACTGCAACACTTTGCTTAATGTGACCTGATTTGTTAAAATTAGGGGATGAAAACATTATCCTCGACTAAATACTGGAAGCAGGGGCAGGAATTCCTCGGCGTAAAATACCCTGTTATATCAGGCGCAATGACATGGATCAGTGACTATAAACTTGTCAAAGCTGTCAGTGATGCAGGCGGTTTCGGAGTTGTCGCAGCCGGGAATATGCCGACAGACCTTTTCCAGGATGAGTTAAAAAAATTGAAGGATAAAAAAGCCAACTTTGCAGCCAACCTGATAACCATCGCTCCCAACTATATGGATCACCTTAAAACCTGTTCAGATCTGGGTGTAGACCATATTGTTTTTGCCGGAAGTTTCCCCCGGAAAAGTGAAATAAAGATGGCAAAAGATTCAGGATCAAAGGTCACATGTTTTGCCTCTACCGAATCAATTGCCCAGAGGATGATAGATTACGGCACCGATGCCCTGATACTCGAAGGTTCAGAGGCCGGAGGTCATATCGGGCATGTCTCAACCATAGTACTTATACAGCAGGTCCTTTTCAAATTCCCGGATATTCCCATTTTTGTTGCAGGAGGAATTGCTACAGGAAAAATGATGAGCCACCTTTTTATGATGGGAGCCTCAGGTGTTCAAATGGGAACTATTTTTGCAATGTCCGAAGAGAGCCCGGCTCACCCGATCTTTAAAGAAAAATATATGAAGGCAAGATCCCGTGAAGCAATGTCGACCCCACAATATGATTCAGCCCTGCCTGTTGTTGCTGTTAGAGCTTTGAAAAATCAGGGAATGGATAACTTCGGCAAACTCCAGCTTGAACTCCTCGAAAAACTAAAACAGAATAAAATATCCCGAATTGACGCTCAGTATGAAGTTGAGGGATATTGGATGGGTGCATTACGCAAAGCGGTTCTTGATGGTGATATCGTTGCAGGATCACTTATGGCCGGCCAGAGCGTCGGGCTGGTGGATGAAGTAAAAAGTGTTAAAGATATAATCTCCGATCTTGTTGACGATGCAGAGCTTGAATTTTCAATGACCGGAAAGCTATTCGAATAACAATCAGATCCTGACCATTTTATCACCGGTCTTCTTACTTTTTAGCAGAAGATAAGGTGATCCCGTATTAAATCCGGAATAGAAGAATTTGATCTCTTTTGAGATCATTTCAATGTTGAGAAGAAAATCCTGAAAAGTTGTACTTATAAAAAAATGGACAGCCTCTCCCCTCTCACCGTTCTGATATCTGTATCCGTATGCAGAGAATAAATAGTTCCCATTCTCGGTTGAGATCAGTTTTATCAGTGAAATGAGTATTGCTTCGGATATATCCCTGAGGATTCCGTTCACACTGACAACAGAAGGTTTTATATACAAATTTGTAAAACCAGGTGAAACCTGATCACCACCCCGTCGGAAACCGTTTCCGGTTGATTTCATCCCATATTCAAGCGAAGTCCTGAGATCGGTCAGAGATGACTCAAAAACCCCTTTTTTAATTATATTGCTTACCCCTTTTTGAACACCCTCATCATCAAAAGGGACAGACCCTGCCCCGAAATCCATAAGCGGATCATCTGAAATATTCAATACTGACGGGTAATTAAATTTTCCTGCTATTTCTCTACTCGCAGGCAGGAAAAACTTAGAGAAAACCTTCAACATTACAGATGAAGATTCAGGTGAAAAAACAAGATCATTAAAACGGCTTAGCACCGGTGGAATATCGGTGAGAGAATCAAGAAGAGTATATCCCCTTGATACAAGTTTGAACGGTTCGAGATCTTTAAAAAATATTCTGTTATCACTAAGATCGATCGACCCTTTATTCAGCGATAAATTCAGAGAAACAGTGAAAATTGTTTTTCGATACTTTGCATTGAATCCCCTGGAATTAATGAGATGGAATTTCCTGTTCATTTTTGTGAATACTGCATTTCGGATCTTCAATCCCGGAAAATTCAATATTGTCTCATCTAATTTCTCCGATAACTCTGTAAAATCCTCAGTCCCAATATCATCAAAAGAGGGATCATATATCTCAATTTTTACTTTATCCGCTTTTCGCGGTATCAGTTTTCTGAAGTTTTTTCCCCCTGATGAAGGGAATGATCCTGAGATCAATCTGAATGCATTATTAACTGATCTTTTATCCGAGCCCGATAACATGAAAGTTACCGGGTCACCATAATCATACATTGCCCGGCAATGAACTTTTTGTAATTTCGAAAGATGCCCTGTTATATTTCCCCCGTTCCGGAGATATTCACTAATGAAACTCCTCTCTCTGGAAACCTCTACCGAGGAGAATCCCCTGTTGATCCCTTCCGCAACAATATCAGATATCATTTAGCCCTCTCGAAAAATTCAAATTATTTATCTTGACGGATGGCTGACCAACTCTCACATTCAGGGTCTGCCCGTCTTTAAAGCAATAACTTATTCCTCTGTCGAGACTGAAATCATCTGCAATCATTTCCACAGAATTAAACACTTTATCAATTTTTCCACTTACAATAATACTGCCTAACGGCTCACTCAGCCTTCCGTTCTTTATCATATAAGCAGAGGGAATATTAAAATAAAATTGGTTTTTATGGAACAAAACTTTTCCGTCCCCGAACTCTCTTGCAAAGATCCCTTTGCCCGTTGATCCCATTAATTCATTTTGTGAATATTTTCCATTCTCCAGATAAATTGCAAACATTCTCGGCAGTGGCCTCTTTGTGAAATCCTCCATTCTTGAACTTCCATGATCGGATATACCCAGACCCAGGGAGTATGAATAATTTGAGATCAGGTGTCTCAATACACCCCTCTCGATCAGGGTCGACTTAGATCGAAGTACACCTTCATCATCATGGCTCACTTTCTCAAAGAAGGGGTCTCCCTTCCTGAATGTGGAAAGTGTTATATTTTCAGATACAACCTTTCTGCCTATATCAGATGCACTGAAAGGGGACAAACCTCTCTTAATGTGATCAGCTTCTAATGAGTGTCCAAGTATTTCATGAAAAACTATTCCACCTTCTCCGGGACTTAAGATCAATGGAAGATTTTCAGGAATCTTTCTCTTTCGTGCTTCAGAATTGCATCTTATGATCTCATCCAGCCTTGAGACAAGGCCGGATATATTAAAACCGGAGCCATCGGTATTTCCCTCTCCGATCTCAATAAAATTACTCCAATTACCCTTTTTAAATCTGATCAGTACTGAAAAATGGGTGAAATCAGGAGAACCGTCCGGTTTCCCACCTTTCTTTATAAATTTCCTCTTTTTTAATGTCTTAAATATTATTTCCCATTCCAGCCCCGGGATTCTATTAAGGAAAGAGGATATTTGATCACCCCACTTTGCAACAGCTCCGGTATCAAACTCCGATCTTTTATCTGCGGGAACAAAAAACTTCCTTCTTAAATTTTCAGAAAGAGTTTTGATCAGCTCGTTCCGGCTGTTGAATTCCCCGGATTCAATATAAAGTTCTTTTCCACTTTCTCGCTTAATAAATCCGTTCCTTTCCCTGAATGAATATTCATTGATATTACCCGGCTTTATCCTGAGGATGTTGGAAAGAGTGCTTTCAATTATCTCTGTTTGCTCTTTCCTCATTTATAAGTAATGAATTTTTACTTACTTATTGAATCAACTATATTCTTCTCCATCCCGTAGATAATTGTCATTATTCCATACTCGGGATCGAACAATATAGACATTTTCAATTCACTGAAATAGTCCTCAATATTTTTTCTCAAAACAGGCATAGCTTTCTTTTTTGTATTGTGATGATCCCATACATCCCAGATGATGATTCCAACGGCTATAAGAGTTCCTACAAATTTTCCACCGGCCCTCATTGCAACTTTACCACCTGTTTTTGTTGCCAGCCCGGCAGCAGCTTTAGTAGATAATTTTGCTGATATTTTGGAACCTATCTTTGTAAATACAGGCTTCAGGGACCTGAATAATACCAGAGCTCCGCCTGCACCTGCACCAACCAGGGTTTTAAGGGTAAGGGAAATTTCCCTGTCTCCGGAGACATTACTGGTAATAACAGCAATATCTCTCAGGAACCTGTCCCAGTCAACACTTTTTATCTTATATTTACCCGGAATACTTTCCAGCTTCGAGGATAAAAATGTAGAATAGTCATTCATGATCTCATTTATCATCCTCTCCAGTTCCATCTGGGCTATTTTAGGGCGGAGGACCCTGTTTGAAAATTCTTGCTGAACATCTTCTGTTATCTTTTCAACTGCGGAAGGGCTGTCACTATCCACCCAATGCCATATCTGGGCAAGCAATCCCTTTATTCCGATACTCTGTTGAGTCCAGTAACTGAAGTACCATTCAAGAAAGTCAGTATCTACCCGTATCATGAGTTCACCGGTCCAATTACTAAGCTTATTTTCTGCAAGTTTTTCCGATCTCTCACGACTTGCCTTCAGAATATCACGAACTTCATTGTTGACTCCGGCCCAGTTAATTTCAACTACAACAGGTTTTTCAATAGGAGGTGGAGGGGTAATATCTTTAGATGATTTAAACAAAAACATTTTCCCTAATCCAGCCACAAGAATCAAAACGACAAGTATCCACAAAACCCTGGAAACAGATCCCAAAAGATCACTCCATGCGAATAAACGGTTCGATTTCCGTTCGTAACGCTCGTCCCGTTCCTTCCTGTCTTTAGCCATTTCAGGTTCCTCCTAAAGTAATAAAGCTTATTCTTCTTTCTCTTTTTCCCCTTCCGTGATATCTGTTTTCAACCTGATTATGAGGAGAGGGCTTTTATAAGCATTAGTCCTTACTCTCAAAAAAGTTGAGAATTGTCCGATCTGCAGAGGGTTGAATGTAACAGTGAGCATACATTCCTTACCAGGTTTGATGACCTTTTTTGTAAACACTGTTGAAACTTCAGGGCTGTGGGTAACTTCAAGTATTCTGAGATCTATATTTCCGGTATTTTTAATCATAACTTCTTTTGAAGTATTCTCATTTATACCGATCTTCCCAAAATCTAATACATCATTATCAACTTCCACTACAGAAAAATCCTTTAACTTTATCAGTCCTGAGAGTACTAAACGGATATATGGATCAGATTTATCATTAGATGCTACAGTAACTGTCTTAACCACCTTCCCTCTATAACCTTTCGAAAAGAATTTTACCGGGATAGTTCCCTTTTCCCCGGGTTCATATTCCTTTTTCTCTAATCTTGTATAAGTACAGCCACAGGAAGTATTAATATTCTTTATGATAAGGATTTCATCACCTGTGTTCTCGAAATTGTATACAAGATCCATAACCTTACCACTTGTGATCTCACCGAACTCAACTTTTTTCTTCTCAAAAGTGATCTCAGGGCCTGCGTGAATCACAACTGCCATTATCATGATTACTAATAAAATAATTGTTCTTTTCATTTTTTCTCCATTTTCCTCTCAAGAGTCTTTATCCTCTCAATGTATTTTTCAATATTTCTAAGGATCACCTGACTCCTCTTCCAGGACATCAGGTCCTGCTGAGGAATTCCAGCAACTATGCTTTTTTCCTTAACATTTCCGGAAATTCCCGCCTTTGCTGCTATCATAACTCCATCACCTATTTTAATATGATCTGCAAGTCCGACCTGTCCTGCCATAATTACATTTTTTCCCACCTCGGTTGAGCCGGAAATCCCGCTCTGAGCCGAGATCGAAGTACTTTCTCCAACTTTCACATTATGTCCTATCTGAACAAGGTTGTCAATTTTAACCGAGTTGGAAATCCAGGTGGTATCAAGTGTAGACCTGTCAATACAAACATTGGCCCCTATCTCACAATTATCACCTATAACAACATTTCCTCTCTGAGGGATCTTCAAAGGTTTTCCGCTTTTATCCCTCGCAAATCCGAACCCGTCTGACCCTATAACTGCACCGGGCTGTATTACAACACTATTACCGATGACAACATCTTCACGGATCACAACGTTTGAATAAATCAGTGCATTTTCTCCTATCTTTACATTGTTATATATAATGACACCGGAATGTATCTCACAATTTTTCCCGATCTCAACATTTTCCCCGACATAGGAGTGGTCTCCGATTGATGAGTCTTTTTCGACACTGGCAGAGTCAGCGATAGTGACATATTTCCCTATCCCGGTGCTGAATCGTTCAACAGGGAGAAAATGAGAGATTAAGATGGAAAGTGCGATAAAGGGATCTTCTACATATATAAGATTTTTATAACGGATACCGCTGTTCTCTTTGACTACCAGTGCTCCTGCATTGATCTTTCCGGTAACCATCTCAGGTTTTACTGCTATTGCTATCTCAGCAGGACCTGCATTATCCAGGGAGTTAACTACGTCTATTTCGAACCCGGGATCACCTTCAAGTTTCCCGTTAAGAATTTCGCTTAGCTTTTTTAAGTTGTTCATCTCTTTCCCTGTCAAAAATTGAGGTTAATTTAGCCCCGAAGAGCATTACACCCATTGAAAATTCCATCCAGAAACCAAATAAAATGATGGCAATTATCGGCCCCCCCATTTTCCCTACTATAGATACTTTTACCAGGTAATAAGTATATACTCTCTTGGTAAATTCCCATAATAAAGCTGAGATCAGTGCTGAGATGAAAGCACCTTTGATGCATACCTTCTTCTCCGGTATCCATTTAAAGAGAAATAAGAATATCAGAAATGTAATCATGAACGGCGCGATGAATTTAACTCCGAATTTATTCAAAGCTTCAATCGAATCCGGATTAATATGTTTTGCAAGGAGAGTACTCTTAAAAAGCGATGTTACAGTAGTTATGAAGCCTGTTAAAATAAAAGAGGCCACTGCCAGCATCCCGACAATAAATAATAATGCTATTTCACTGACCCGCCTCACCCAGAAAGCCTTATTCCTGTTCTCCTCGGAGAGGTTGATATGGAACATCTCATTTACATACTGGACCACCTTTTTAAAGATAAGAACAGCCAGAAAAAACGAAAACAATATTCCTACTATACCGATATTTTTCAGATTTGAAGATATCTCATTTGCTTTTTCCAGAAAATCAGGAGAAATTGAATTGAAAAATTCCGGTGAAAACGGATAAACTCCTTTTATGGAAATATCAGTACTGCCTAAAACCTTTGTGAAAATGAAGGAAAAAAATGTTAAAAGGAACAATGTGGAAATGATCGAGTAGTAAGCAAGAACACTTGCTTTATCAAAAACATTCTCCCGGTAAAGTTCTTTAAGAGCAGTAAGAAGGCCCTTCGTGATACGAAGTTCTTTGAATGAAATCTTTTTCATAATAAAAAAAAATGGGAGGGCATAACCCTCCCATTAATGTTATTCATAATTATCCTCTAAAAAGTGTACTTGCCCCACTTTACAAAGAAGATAATCAGATCGATAAGAAGCACATAGATGACCAGTGATTCAATAAGAACCAGGCCGAGAATAAGTACTCCTCTGATAGAATCAGCAGCAGCTGGATTTCTTCCAATATTCTCAACTGATGTACTGAGAGCCTTTGACTGTGCAAAAGCACCACCGATAGAAGCAAGGGTTAAACCAATAACACCTATGATGATCGACCATAAAAAGAGAGGAGTTGCATCCGTTACATTATTTACAACACCTTCTTCTGCTGAAACTGTTACTGACAATGCCAGTAAGATAAAAATTGATAACATTAATTTTTTTGTCATTTTATATTTCTCCTTATGATTAATGTTCTGATTCCATGGCTCCCGCAAGGTAAATTGTCGTCAGCATGACAAAGATAAATGCTTGAAGGAGTGAAGTTATTACAGCGAGCCCCATTATAGGAAGGGGGGCAATAAACGGTACAAGAGAAGCAATGATAATAATTACCATATCCTCTCCGAAAATATTTCCATAAAGCCTTATAGAAAGTGACAATGGCCTCGAAAAATGGGAAATTATCTCTATTGGAACAAATAAAATCGCCAACCACCAGATCGGGCCTGTGAACGTTTTCAGATAGCCTAGCAGTCCGTGTTTTCTGATCCCCTGGTAATGGTAGTAAACAAATACAAAAAATGCACAACCTACAGTAACATTGAGATTTGCAGTCGGAGAACCCAACTCGGGAAGAAGGCCCATTAGATTTGAAACAGCTATGAATATTCCCATTGTAGCAATGACCGGAAGGAATTTCCTCCCCTCTTTTCCCATTGCATCATCGATCATACCCCGAAAAGCAGTATAAAGCATCTCCAGAAAATTCTGCATCTTCCCCGGAAAAATGGACAGGTTTTTTACAGTAAGCTTAAAGAAAATTATTATAATCAGCGTAGCAATGAGTGCAAGTATGATGTGGGAAGGAATTACATCTATCCCGGGATCAATGTGTTTTCCGAACAGACCCAGAATCTTCCTCAGGATCCCATTCACAAATTCAACAATAACTAACCTATGCTCCATCTTTAAAACTCCTGTATATCTGCCGGCCACCTTCTCCGATGATCGAAAATATGATCACAGAAAGCCCGAACAGATAAAATAATACCGCCGGTTCAGAATACCTTGATATAATAATAAAGATTACGGAGATCAGGATCATTTTTCCAAAACCAGCCAGGATGAACAATCCTTTTCCCTTCCTTTTTTGGATGACCCTGTCCACTACAAGGATCATCAGGTAAAATCCAAGTAAACTGACACTACTTCCGACGAAAAATATTATACAATAAAGGACGCTCTTTGTAAAAACAAATATTGTTAGAATAAATATTAATGCAAAGAATACCGCCCTTTTAAAAACTCTTTTTATCAACTTGTCACTACTTTCTTTTTTCATATTTATTTATTACTTTGAAAAAATTATAAAATCCGGCTGCCAGTCCATAAAGTGTAAAGATGATCGTCAATACCGGATTTGTCCCCAACAGATCATCCAGCACAACTCCGATAAAAAGTCCGATCGCAATTGATGCAGGAAACATTATCCCCAGGGTTGAATAGGCAGCTAATTTTTTTTTATGATCAGGATCGCTAACCTCAATTTCAGGAACCGGACCCCTCTTCTTGAAAATTCTCATCTAAGAACCCGGGAGTTTCAGAAGTGATGGCTGCAGACTAAAACTCGTCCTCATCACCCTCTTCTTTGATATTATATCCATCAAAATTTTCAGATGAGTTCTCATCTCCGTACTCATCTTCATCGGTGAAGTACTCAGGTGAACCGAATTCCTCTTCTCCAAAATCATCCTTTCTCTCTTCTATTGCGGAAAAGAACTCATCTTCATCGTCAAAATGCCTGATGTAACTCGAGTCCACTTCGCTATAATAAAGTTCAATATAATCGTCATCAATCTGGCAAAAAACCGCCATATGCTCATTTGTATCAATATCTCCGATAACTTCATTAGTTTTCGAAGCAGAATTTCTAATAGCATCGAGAATCTTCCACGAAATGATCTCGAGTTGTTCCATATAATAACTCCTTACTTACTTTTAAAAATTAATATAATATTTAAGATGATATTTCCTGTTTGTCAAGTATTTTTCAATAAAATATAAGAATAAAATATGATTCAAAAAAAATTCTCTCTAAAATGAACAAAAAAGGGTCGCTTATTTCAAATTATAATTCGATTATTTTTTGAGATATTTTTTAAAAAACTTTATATAGAATATGGAACAGAGGAGGAAAAATGAATAAACAGATCTTACTACCTATATTATTTTTCACTTTGATATTTCAGCTCCATGCCGGAACAAACATAGAAACCACTATTCATCCTGAATGGAAGCAGGAATGGTTAACTGAATCCAGTTTAATTATCAGTTGGGAACCGCTAATAAATGAGAACATAAATATATACCTGGTCCAAAGAATTGGAACACTTAAACTTTATATCGCAAATGAGCTGGATACAAAAACACTGCCGACACCCAACAAATTTTCATGGGAAATCCCCCCTGCAATCCCCGGTGACAAATATTACATTAAGATAGTTGATATGAATGAGAATCAGATTTCAAGCAGCAGACAATTCATTATTAAGCCAAGAAGTATACCGAAAAAGAGAGTCGGAAGGAGGGTTTTAACCCAAAAAAAAGATATCAGAAAAACCAGTCCGAGATTTATCAGGGTAACATCACCTGCCAGGGACGCTGTATTGTTCAACAACAGGTCTTATGTGATAAAATGGGAAACAAAGATCAACGAATCGCTGAAGCTTCATCTCTGCAGAGCAAGAGATAAGCGCCTGATAGCCCCAATACTCTCTAATACAAATAAATCGAACCTTCTTCGGCGAAACCAATATAACTGGAAAGTGCCGAATCATATTGATTCCGGTGAATATATTATCCGTATTGGTCCGCTATCATCAATAGAGTGGAATTATAGTAAAAAATTCAGAATTATGAAGTCGCCAGCAGGTACCAAGAAAAACTTCAGAAAATAGTATTACTTCAGATTATAGAAAGTGCTTATTCCTCTATAGAGTGCGGATTTCCCCAGTTCTTCTTCGATCCTGAGCAACTGGTTATATTTTGCGATCCTCTCACTTCTTGAGGTTGAGCCTGTTTTTATCTGCCCTGTGGACAAACCGACTGCCAGATCTGCTATGAATGTATCCTCGGTCTCACCTGACCTGTGGGAAACAACAGCCGTAAATCCGCTCTTCTGTGCCATTTTTATAGTTTCTATAGTTTCGCTTACAGTTCCGATCTGATTGAGCTTTATGAGAATAGAGTTAGTGATCCCCTCTTTTATCCCTCTCTTTAACCTTTCAGGATTTGTGACAAAAAGGTCGTCACCGACGATCTGAATCTTTTGCCCAAGTTTCTCTGTCATCAATTTCCAACCGTCCCAGTCATCTTCTGCAAGTCCGTCTTCAATAGATATGATCGGATATTTATCAACCAGGTCAGAGTAAAAACCTATCATATCAGAAGAACTCAGGACCTCACCTGTCGATTTTTTAAATACATATTTTCCGTTCTCAAAAAATTCAGATGCTGCAGGATCCAGAGCGATATGAACATCTTCCCCGGGTTTGTAGCCTGCTTTCTCCACTGCTTCTACTATCAATGTGAGAGCTTCCTCATTTGAACCCAGGTTAGGAGCAAATCCACCTTCATCACCTACTGATGTATTATAATTTTTACTTTTCAGAACACTTTTAAGTGTATGGAAGATCTCCGCACTTATACGAAGACCTTCTTTGAAGGAAACTGCACCTGTGGGCATTACCATGAACTCCTGAAGATCCACACTATTATCAGCATGAGAACCGCCATTTAAAATATTAAGCATCGGAACCGGCAGTTCGTAAGACCCTGCTCCTCCAAGATACCTGTAAAGCGGGAGTTCTGAGAAAATTGCTCCTGCTTTAGCCGCAGCCATCGATACCGCAAGCATCGCATTCGCACCCAGCTTGGATTTGTTTTCTGTTCCGTCCAGTTCGATCATTATGTCATCTATTTTCTTTTGTTCCAGAACGTTAATACCCTCAAGAGCCGGATAGATGATATCATTCACGTTCTTTACAGCCTGAAGGACTCCCTTCCCTTTGTACCTGTTCTTGTCACCATCACGTAGTTCTACAGCTTCATGAGTACCTGTTGATGCACCGGAAGGGACAGCAGCCCGGGCAATGATCCCGGACTCCAATTGAAGGTCCACTTCTATGGTCGGATTCCCCCGGGAATCGAGTATTTCTCTACCCTTTATTTCTAAAATATGCATATTAGATCTAATAAAGAATCTGTTATTTGGCAGCTTTTTTAGCTGTTTCTTTCTTTACTTCGGCCTTAACTTCAGTTTTAATGCTCTTTTTAAGATCATCCACCATCTCTTTCATCTGAACGAGACCTTTGTCAACAGCCACTTTCGCATTATCATAATTTTTCAATGCTGTCTTTTCGATCTTTTTGTAATTATCTTTTACTTCTTCTGTTGCCTTATCAGCCGCTTCCTTGATCTGCTTCCTTGTTTCTTCACCTGTCTGCGGAGCATAAAGTAGTGCAAATCCTGCCCCCAATGCAGCTCCTGTTAAAAATCCAAGCAATGTACTTACAAAACTTCCACCATTATCACTACTCATTCTTTCCTCCTTTCCTTTTTTTCACAAACTTCCATCCAAGTTTCAATGCAGGAATAAAAGCAAGAAATCCTGCCGACTGCTTTAACAGATTCTTGTTAAGAAATTTAAGTGAATTTGAAACAGAACCAACAGACTCTTTTGTAGTCTCAATTATTGAATTGATCTTTGCCAGGTCATCATCAACTTTCTCACTCACATCTTGCAGTTTTATGGTAAGTTTCCTTGCTTCGTAGGAAGTCTTCTCAAGATCTGCCAGAAGAGACTTCAATTGATTTAAAGCCGGAACCAGGCTTATTACAACCAACAAGAATCCTACTGAAAATATTAGAGCAACTATAAATATGATTACTATTGTCACTGAGTCCATTTTTTCCCTTATTAAAATAGTATATTAACACTCTCTGTATGTCAACAAATTCTAATTAATCAGCTTTTAAAATATGCTTTTATAAGCTCTTCAGCTCCATCAGTCGGAAGCATTTTCCCGTTAATAATTTTTTCTCTTATTTCCCCGAGCCTGGTCCGGACAACTTTACTTGAATAAAAATTATCCTTCAAAAAGTCTTCAACAAGAGAAATTGTCCAATTGAATGCCTGATCTTTCCTCCTCCTGTCGAATAAACCGCTTTTTTTTGTATTATTTTTAAAACTTTCCGCGATCTCAACTATCTTTTTTATACCTTTCCCTTCAATTGCCGAAGCAGTAATAACTTCCCTTTCCCAGCCCTCTGTTGATGGTTGAAGATAGTGTATTGCCCTTGAATATTCGCTCATTGTCATATTCGCTCTTTTCAAATTATTACCATCAGCTTTATTCACAACTATCAGATCTGCAAGTTCCATTACGCCCCTTTTGATCCCCTGCAATTCATCTCCACTGCCCGGATTCAGTATCAGAGCAAAAAAATCAACCATCGACCTGACCGTGATTTCACTCTGCCCGACACCAACCGTCTCAAGAAGAATCACATTATAACCGGCTGCTTCACACAAAAAAATTATTTCTCTACTCTTCCTTGTAACCCCTCCGAGAGTTCCGCCTGATGGAGAAGGCCGGATAAAACAATTATCCTCTCTGGCTAATCTTTCCATCCGGGTCTTATCACCCAGGATACTGCCTCCGGTAAGAGTACTGCTGGGATCGACTGCAAGAATTGCAACTCTATTCCCTCTTGATAATAATTCAAGCCCGATCTCTTCAATTATTGTACTCTTCCCTGCACCAGGCGGCCCGGTAATCCCTATCCTCAAAGATCTCCCCGGATCAGGGTCGATCTTTTTTAATATTTCTCTCCCCTTTGAATAATGAGAAGCTGAATTGCTTTCAACGAGTGTTATCGCCTTTGCCAGAAGGGTTTTATTATTTTCCTTTATTCCTGCGGTAAATTCTTCAATAGAAGGTTCTCCCTTTTTTCCCGGCCTTTTTTTAAACGGGCCTTTCCCTGAATCCACAACGCCCCTTTTAACTATTGTCGCAAATGTATCCTCATTTTCATCTGTAACCCACTCCGGGAAGTAGGAACTATCTGCCCTCTTGCTACGTTTATCCATTGTCCAGATTATATATCACTCCGAAAAAACAGAAAAGGGTAACAAAATATTGGTCTGCACTCTTGACTATTATATTCTAATGGGCGTCCCCCGCAAAATAGAACCTTGACAGTATAAATGGAAACAACTAAAATTGATTGATAAGGAGATAATATGTTAGGAAGTCTTGGAATTTGGGAAATTCTATTAATCGTATTGATAGTTGCATTGCTTTTTGGCGGAAAGAAACTTCCGGAACTGGGTAAAGGTCTCGGAGATGGAATAAAGAATTTTAAAAATTCACTGAGTAAAGATGATAGTGAAGACTCCGGGGAAAAAGAAGATAAATCAGAAAATGAGAAGGGTAATTGAGGAATCTGTCGAGAAAAGAAAAAAAGCACAATCTGAAGTAGATAGAATTTTAAATGAGCTTGGAGAACTTCTCGGGAATTCCTCTGTTTTCAAAAAAAACAAAAATAATATAAAGGAAAAACTCTCCGTTTTCAGTGAGAAAATACAGGAACTGATAACCTTACAGGACAGTGAATGGGATAATCTGTCCAACAATCACTATAACAGTATTTTTAATTCTCTTCAGTCACAGATAAACAAGCTTGATGCAAAGTATTCCAACATTCAGACACTTCTGAAGAATTTCAGTGACCTTGAAATATCACTTAACAATCTTGCCGAATCTATCGGGCAGGAAGCAAAGATAAGTAACAATAACGAAATAAATGATATTAAAGCCCGGGTATCACCTTATCAGTATTCCGATTTTGAGAAAAGATTCAGAGGAAGCAAAGAAGAGATAAGTAAGAACCTTAAAAAGTATATCCCCTATTTCAAAGGATCACAAAATGTACTCGACATAGGGTGCGGAAGAGGGGAATTTGTATCTCTCCTGGAAAATGACGGAATAGATGCAATAGGGATCGACATTTCTGATTCGATGCTGGAGGAAGCTGAAGAGAAAGGGTTGAAATGTATGAAGAAAGATGCACTTGGATATCTGAGAGAGATGAAGGATGGATCTCTTGGGGGGATATTCGCATCACAGGTAATTGAACATTTTGAGCCTGAATATTTGAAAGAGGTCATCAGAGAATCTTTCCGTGTACTTATACCGGGTTCACCTCTGATCCTCGAAACCATAAACCCGCTATCTCTATTTGCTCTTGCCAATATCTATTTTCTCGATATTACCCACCAGAAACCTCTGCATCCTGAATTTATGAGATATATGCTCGAAAGTACAGGATTCTCAAAAGTGGAAATTCTTTATTCAGACCCGCTTGAAGATCATTTCCTTGAGGAGATCTCACCGGATGAGAACAATGCAAGAGCTTTCAATTCAAATGTCGATAAACTGAACAGAGTTCTCTTTACTTCTCCTGACTATGCGGCATTTTGAATAAAATAATGGATAAAATCAGAAACTTTTCGATAATTGCACATATTGATCATGGAAAAACCACCCTGTCCGACAGGATACTCGAGATTACCGGCGCTGTAGAGAAGAGGGATATGCAGGAGCAGATCCTCGATTCTATGGAACTTGAGCGGGAGAGGGGGATAACTATCAAATCCCATTTCGTAAGTCTTAAATATAAAGCCAGTGACGGGGAGGAATATACTCTTAATCTGATCGATACTCCCGGCCATATAGACTTTAATTATGAAGTATCAAGGTCGCTCTCTGCATGTGAAGGAGCTCTCCTTGTAATCGATGCCACTCAGGGCGTTGAAGCTCAGACAGTTGCAAACACATATCTGGCAATGGAGAATGATCTTACCCTCATTCCGGTAATGAACAAAATAGACCTCCCGAACAATGAGCTTGAAAAATCGCTGGATCAAATGGAAAATGTGATCGGCATATCAAGAGATGAAGCACTTAATGTGAGTGCAAAGACAGGAGAAGGGGTCAAAGAAACACTCGATGCAATAATAGAGAGGATCCCTCCCCCGGAAGGAGATCTTGATAAACCTTTAAAAGCAATGATATTCGACTCTTGGTTCGACCCGTATCGGGGAGTTATAATTCTTGTCAGAATTTTGGACGGGAAACTGAATAAAGGTGAAAAAATAAAATTCCTCTCTAACAATTCCATATATGAGATAAATGAGCTCGGTGTACATACACCAAAGACAAAGCCGATGAAATACCTCTCTGCCGGTGAGGTAGGGTATATTATAGGAAGCATAAAGAATATTTCAGAAGTAAAGATCGGTGACACTATTACTCTATCAAAAGAGGAGAACGTTGTGCCACTTCCAGGGTTTAAAGAACCACAACCAATGGTTTTTGCAGGTTTTTATCCGGGTGAAGGATCAAACCATGATGAACTCAGAGAATCGATAGAGAAACTTACACTCAACGACTCTTCTCTGAAATTTGAACCGGAAACTTCCCCAGCTCTGGGAATCGGATTCAGGTGCGGTTTTCTGGGCCTTCTACATAAAGAGATTATTCAGGAGAGGCTTGAGAGAGAATACAACCTCTCCATAGTAACCACATCACCTTCTGTCAGATATAGAGTTACTACAACAAAAGGTGAATCATACGAAATAGAATCTCCGGGTGCATTGCCCGACCCTCAAAGCCTTGCAAAAATCGAGGAACCATACATTGAAGCGATTATAATCACTCCGGATGAATATCTCGGGAACATAATGAAACTTCTTCAGAACAGGAGAGGAGTACATAAAAAGATGGATTACATCAGCTCACAAAGGGTCCATCTGACATATGAACTCCCACTGGCTGAAGTGCTCTACGATTTTTTCAACAAGGTCAAATCTATCTCCCAGGGATACGCTTCATTTGACTATGAATTACTTGACTACCGCCAATCTCCACTGGTAAAACTTGATATCCTTATAAATGGGGAGCCGATTGATGCTCTTGCTATTATCGTTCATAAGGATAAAGCTTTCAGTTTTGGCACTCTTCTCACTTCCAAACTTAAGAAAGTGATTCAGAAACAGATGTTCGAGGTTAACATCCAGGCTGCGATCAACAAGAGAGTGATCGCAAAGACTGTTGTAAAAGCCCTCAGAAAGAATGTTCTTGCAAAGTGTTACGGCGGCGATATCTCAAGAAAGATGAAACTTCTGGAAAAACAGAAGAAAGGAAAGAAAAGGATGAAACGGATAGGAAAAATCGAGATTCCTCAGGAAGCTTTCCTTGCAGCTCTCGAGCTTGACGATTAGTCCCGAAATCAAATAAAGGAGTTGAGCATGAGTGAAGAAGCAAAACAGGAGACCTTTCCACGCAGTTTCTGGACTGCAAATCTGACAGAACTATTTGAAAGAGGAGCATACTATGCAATGGCAAGTTTCGTTGTCCTCTACCTTGGCCAATTAGGCCTCGGTGACTACTGGCCGAGCACTTTGAATGGATTTCTCTGGACATTGGTATACTTTTTACCGATTCTATCGGGAACTATTGCAGATCATATAGGATTTAAAAAATCCCTCCTCGGAGCTTTTGTCCTTTTGGGAATCGGATATTTTCTTATGGGATATCCTGTATGGTTTGGCGGAAATACTCTCAGTACTACCGTTGAGAGTGAGATAACCGCCGGGCTAAGCATAATGATCCCGGTCATGCTTGCAATCTTTCTGATCGGACTTGGCGGTTCAGTTATAAAACCCTGCATATCCGGAACAATTCAGAAAACTTCCGGAAGACGTGCAACATTGGCATTCGGGATATTCTACATGATAATAAATGTAGGTTCCCTCTTCGGAAGAGCGATCAGTTATTTTGTCAGGACAGAATTCAACAGCCTGAGTTTCATCTTCGCAGTATCTGTCGCGTGTTCAGTTCTGGCATTTTTTGTTGTGTTGTTCTTCTATACAGACACCGAAAATGAAGCCGGGGCACAGGTTGAAAAGAAACCAAAGAAATCGGTTAAAAAGATCCTTTTTGACATGATACTGGTTTTGAAAAATAAAAGATTCGCCCTTTTTCTTATAGTATCGAGCGGATTTTTCTTCATTTATTCACAGGTATACAATGTAATACCTCTGTATCTTAAAAAAGTAGTTGAACTTGATCCGGCTGTCGATTTGATCACCATGGCAAATCCCTTTGTAATAGTTTTTTTCCAATTGTTGATCACAAAAAAATTCGGAAAAATGAAACCTATAAATTCAATAATAGTAGGCATTGTAATTATTGGTGTTGCAATGGTAATAAACCTCGCCCCGATCTTCCTTTCCGGAGGAGTAAGCAAGATGGTTCTAGGAGATTTCATTCCGATAGGATCCCTCTTTGCTGTTCTTACGGTCGGATTAATAGCTTTTGGAGAACTTTTTACATCGGCAAGAACATATGAATACATAGGTGCTCTTGCACCCAAAGGCCAGGAAGGGCTATTCCTCGGTTATGCAAACCTTCCTGTAGCTATCGGAGCACTGATAGGCGGACCGGCAGGCGCATACATATTCAACGGGATCATGTGTAACAAGTCGATTAAGCTCCCATCAGGCCTTCTTCAGCTTGATCCTTTCTGGAACTCAATGGGATGGATCATCCTTATGGCTATCGGACTTGGTTCTGCATTCAGTATGTGGCTTTACAACAGGTGGTTAACAGCAAATCCGTATAAAAGTTGAGTGTAAGACCTGAATAAGGAGGAAGGTAAGAAATACAAAATATATTGCATCTTTTCGAAAACCACCTGAGTTACAAGAGAATATGTCCTCTTGTGGCTACAGGATTATTTGAAATATAAAATTCTCCCGTTGTCGCAGATATATTAGGATCAGGAAAACTAGTATTATAACTATCATCAGTTATAATTTTTATTTTATAAGGATCTGATGAAGACTTTAAATCCTTAGTCCATGGGTCTGAACTTATTCTCCAGAGAAATCTCCCTGTATTAGGGATCTTCATAGCGCCAGTTAGACACCCTCCTATACCGACTGCTACTTTATGCAAGATTATAGACACTCTTTTGTATTTTCGTCCGGTAATTTTCCAAATTATCCAAACACTCTTGTCAGGAGAGATTACATCCCCTGTTTTAGGAGAAATAATTGTAATTTTAGATTTGGCAACTATTCTCGAAAGAGTATTAAGGCCTTTAGCGTAATCATTCATTATAGAGACTGCTTTCGGATCGATAGTTCCCATTATTGCAGACTTTCCCTTAGGAACTGTAATAGTAAATGGCCCGCTATCACAGTGAACACCAATATCTTTTCCAATAGAATCAACCCCTTTAATCCTAATATAATACTTACCAGTGGTATAACCTGCAGGGATCTTCCATGGCATTAAACCATTATTATACCCTTTTAACTGCGTTATAAAATTCGTACTAATTATGGAATTTCTAAAGATATTTATTTTTACATTAGTACCTGAATCACTTGTTTTTGTCCATGCAATAGTATTAGTTTTTCCTTTATACCATACGTTCCCCGCTTGAGGATTCGTTATCTTAATGCTTGCAGCGTAACTATTTACCGTTATAAAAACCGTAATTAACAAAAATATTAAAAAAAATTTTCTCATTTATCAGCCCCTTTTATTTCTTTCATATTATTATATAAAAATTTTATCTACAATATCTCACATTTGTTTATTTTAACGAATAACAATTGGAAATCCCGCTGAGCTGTGATTACTACTGGAAAAGATGGTCAACGAAAATAACAAAACAGACTTTAATAAAAATACTTTTTGAACTTCAGGCTTTCTGACTGCTTACCTTCAGGAGTTTCCTCCTCTTCAGAGAAGATTTGATGAAATTTCCAAGGTCTTTCCTTAGTTTATTTAATGATTCCATACGTATATACATCATATGCCCCGATTTATAGTATTTGAATATTATGTTGTTTTTGAGTTCTTCTGGAAGGAACAGATGATCGAATGTATATTTTGTGGCAAAATAAGGGGTCGCCAGGTCATAGTAACCTGAAGCAACAAATACTTTGAGAAATGGATTCTTCGTGATTGCCTTACCCAGAGTATCTGTAACATTAACATATCTGCCTTCATAGCTTCCGGTTCGCCAACCCCTTATCCTTCTGCTTATAATTTCATATACTAGATCGCTTTTATATTTTAGTTCACTGGAAACATAATTATTCAATGTTTCTGTATATGGCCCCTGAATTGCCGAATAACTCGGATCGGAAAAAAATTGTTCACTATCTCCAAATCCGAGATTTCCGTTAAATCTTTTGAAACGGCTGTCAAGCCTTCCTGTTTTCTCCCCGCTATCCCGGAGTAGCTCCAGAAAAAATTTTTGAGCAGGAATCCTAAGGTTGTTATCCTTGATAAATTCTTCAGAAAGAGATGTAAGTGAAGAGAGTTTTTTTGATATTCGGTCATAAGATTCTTTGCTGAGTGTGTTTCCCTTCAAAAGTGCTGCAGCATATTCACCCATAGTAAAAGATTCTGAATCTTTCAGTGCTGTTTTGAAATCATTCCCATATTTATCACCCAGTTTCCCATGATACCATGCAGTAGCAGTATAAGTCGGGAGGAAAAGAATATAAGGGAGATCATTACCGTAATTAAACCTTAACGTCTGATGGTCAAGAACTGAGGATATGAGCATGATACCATTCAGATAAATACCATGACGGTCCTGGAGATATCCGGATAATCCCGCCGCTCTCGTTGTCCCATAACTTTCGCCGATAAGGAATTTAGGTGATGTCCATCTCTCAAATCTGGTGAGATAAAGTCTTATAAAATCTCCCACAGATGCAATATCTTCGCTGACCCCGTGAAACTCTTTCTCTTTATCCTTTGATTCTGCCCGGCTGAAACCTGTACTGACAGGATCAATAAATACAAGATCGGCAACGTCCAGTAGAGAATATTTGTTCGGGACAAGTTTGTAAGGCGGCATCGGCATACTGCCATCATTATTCAACAATACCCTTTTCGGCCCCAGCAATCCGAGGTGAAGCCACACGGATGAAGAGCCAGGGCCTCCATTAAAGGAGAATATAACCGGACGATCCGCTCTTTTATAATTCCCCCTTCTTACATAGGATATGAAAAAAAATGAACCGGTCGCCGTTTTTTCATCCCCTTTTAACAACAGAGTCCCTGCATAAACATCATAATCAATTTTATTATTTCCTGACTTTATACTATGGGTGGTTTTTACGATCTTCTCCTTCAACTCTTTGATTTCCACTTTGCTTTCAGGCTTTCTCACCTCTCCCGCTAACTTCATAACCGGAACAAAAAGGATAGAAATGAATATCATTACATTTAATAATTTTTTACTGGTCATATGTCATCCTCCTGATATAGTATCCCGAATGAAGATCGGGAAAATCCCGTTGCCAGGAAACAAACTGATCAATTATTATAAATGATTAAAATAATTTCTCAAACTCGATATCTCTTAATTGTTTAATTTAAGAAATTTTCTTCTTTTCAGGAAAGATTCGATAATAGATTTGAAGGAAAGGAGGGCAATAAAAAGATAACCATAAAGAAACAATAAAAGGAAAGGTAATACCAGCCACATATGGTTTATAAAAGCAATATAGACTGCGACAGAAAAATAAATACCCAGGATAAGTTCAATTGAAGGTATCAGAAGTTTCCTTTTTGCCCGGTATTTCTTTTTGGTCCAGTCTTCTCCGCCACCCTCAACACCAAATTTAGGTGTACGTACAAATTCACTTTCATGACCGAACAGAGCTTCAAGAACTGCCACTGAATTATTTACCGACAACCCTATCCCAAGGCCCATAAGAAACGGGAGATATTTGAATGTGCTTTTCCATGACGAAAAAATGTATTTTTGAGAAAGGAGATAAAAAGCGGAGATAGAAGTAGTGGCCAGGAGGAACAGAGGGATATCAACTATCAGCCATTTGCTCCAGTCAAGTTCGGTACGTACTATTATCAAAGGAAGAATAAGCAATGAGAATGGGATCATAACAAGATAATTTACATTCCCGGCAAGGTGAAATACAGATTCCACTTTTACCTTGAATGGATAATCAGATCTGAATATTTTACCGAGAAGTTTTTTTGCTGTCTGGATCGATCCTTTAGCCCATCGGTGCTGCTGACTTTTAAAAGCTATAATATCTACCGGAAGTTCCGCAGGGACCTCATACATGGGCAAATAAACAAATTCCCACCCTTTCATCTGTGCCCTGTAACTCAGATCCAGATCTTCTGTAAGAGTATCGTGCTGCCATCCTCCCGCATCAATTATAGTTTTCTTTCTCCAGATTCCGGCAGTTCCATTAAAATTGAAGAACCGTCCTGTCCTGTTCCTTGCTGTATGTTCAATAACAAAATGTCCGTCAAGAAAAATTGCCTGCAATTTTGTGAGAAGTGAATACTCTCTGTTAACATGACCCCATCTCATCTGGATCATCCCTATCCCTGAATCTGTAAAATAGTGGATCGTCTTCTTTATAAAGGAAGGTGTTGGTATAAAATCAGCATCAAAAACTGCAATGAATTCACCCTTTGCTTTAGCCATCCCTTCTTCAAGTGCTCCGGCCTTAAAACCTTCTCTGTTGGAACGGTGAATATATTCAATATCAAACCCTTCTTTTTTGTATTGATCCACCCTTGCACTTGCTATTTCCACAGTCTCATCAGTTGAATCATCCAGAACCTGTATTTCCAGAAGCTCCTTCGGATAATCAGTTTTTACAACACTGTTAATAAGACGTTCAACTACATACATCTCGTTGAACAGAGGCAATTGAATAGTCACACGGGGGAGGGATTCAAACTCCTTTTTAGGAGCTTTTTTATTATTCAGGGTTTTCATGAAAAGGAATGCAAGATAATAACGGTGGCTCCCGTAAATAGAAAGGAACGCTAGCAAAACAAAGTATACAATAATAAGAGTGTAGTTAATTTCGTTCAATGTAGTATTTCCAATGAAAATGTTGCAAGCGTTATATTACTTCATTTTCCGCTAGAATTCAAGCAACATTAAAACCTTCTTTAAACCTGCACTGATCAACACAGGTTTTTTGTATTATTCGTTTGACATAAACGCCCTTCTGGTATAACCTTACTTTTTAAATATTAAACATTTAAAAGTCTTGTAAAAGGAGGGCGTATGGCCTCAAAGTTCACTCGAAGAGATTTCATAAAGATATCCGGTTACAGCGCTGTAGGTTCTGTGGTTTCGGGAAAACTGATCAACGGAAAAAGTCAACCGGAATCAACACCGCCTGAAAGTAATGTGAAAAAAACACCAACATATTGCGCGATGTGTACTTATAAATGTGCAGGATGGGCCTATACCAGGGATGGAGCACCCTGGAAAATTACCGGGCACAAAGATGATCATCATTCTAACGGACGCCTCTGTACGAAAGGGAGTGGCGGCTGGGGAACCTATACAGATCCGGACAGGCTCAGGACACCCCTCATAAGGACCGGAGAAAGAGGAGAACAATATTTCAGAGAAGCAAGTTGGGATGAAGCATTTGAATATATTGCCTCAAAACTAAAAAAAATTGCTGAAGAACACGGCCCCGAATGTGTTGCTCTACTTACCCATGGATCGGATGGATCATTCTTCAAACAATTACTGAAAGCTTACGGTTCATCAAATATTGCTGCACCTTCATACGGGAGTTGCAGGGGACCGAGAGAAGAAGCATATATCCTTACTTACGGTGAACCAATTGATTCTCCGGAACGGACAGATATGTCGAATAGTAAGTGTCTTGTTTTTATCGGGACACATATCGGCGAGAACACTCACAGTTCACAGGTTAAAGAATTCGGGGATGCATTATCAAATGGAGCTACTCTAATAACAGTAGATCCCAGATTCTCAGTCGCAGCAAGCAAATCAGATTACTGGCTTCCCATTAAGCCGGGGACAGATATGGCACTCTTGCTCGCATGGATAAATGTTATTATCTCAGAAGAACTTTATGACAAAAAATTTGTTAAAAATAATACTACGGGTTTTGAATTACTCAAATCCCATGTGGCAAAATATACTCCGGAATGGGCATATACAGAGACTACAATAAAACCGGATATTATCAGGAAAACTGCAAGGATCATGGCAAAAAATGCTCCGGCTACTCTTGTTCATCCCGGAAGGATGGTTGTATGGTATGGTGATGATACTCAGCGTGTAAGAACCGGCGCAATATTGAATGCACTTCTCGGAAACTGGGGGCAAAAGGGTGGATTTTTCAATCCCTTAAAAGCTGATGTGCCGGGATACCCTCACCCTCCTTATCCGAAACCATCAAAAACCTGGAGAGACGCATTCCCGGGAAAATACGAGCTGGCAAACCTTGCCCTCTCTTCAGGTATTTGTTATGCCTCCATCCCCTCGGTAGATAAAAGTTGTAGTTTTAAAGGATGGATCGTTTACGGAACGAACGCAATGAGAACAATGCCTGACAGAGCTAAAACCCTGGAAGCGATTCAAAACCTGGATCTCCTTGTTGCGGTTGATATACTCCCTATGGAAATAACAGGTTGGGCGGATGTTGTTCTCCCTGAATGCTCATACCTTGAAAGGTATGGAGAACTGAGAGTCACTTCAGGAAAGAAAGCCCAGATCGCTCTGAGGATGCCTGCTGCCGATCCTCTCTATAATTCTAAACCTTCCTGGTGGATAGCAAAAAAACTGGCTGACAAACTAGGACTTAATGAATATTTCAAATGGAAAAACATCGAAGAATATCTTGATTTTAGACTTAAAAAAGCGGGAACATCCCTTAGGGAACTGAAAAGTAAAGGTGTCATTACTGTCGCTGATGATACTCCGATCTACTATGACAAAAATGAAAATATTGAATTTGATACCGATAGCGGGAAAGTTGAACTTTATTCTCAATTACTTGAAGAGAATGGTTTCGATCCTATCCCGGTTTACAAGAAACATGAGAGTCCCCCGGAAGATTATTTCAGGTTACTCGTAGGAAGATCTCCTTTTCATGCTTTCGGCAGAACAACCAATAATCCTATCCTTACACAATTGCAGAATGAGAATCATGTATGGATAAATACTCTGACAGCAAGGGACTGGGACCTGAAGAATGGTCAATACATTAAACTTGAGAATCAGGATGGTGTTGTAAGCAACAAGATCAGAGTGAAAGTTACAGAGAGAATAAGACCCGATTCAGTGTACATGGTTCACGGTTTCGGCCACACTAATAAATTCCTCACAAAAGCATATATGCGGGGTGCAGACGACTCCACCCTTATAACAAAAGTGCATACAGACGAAATTATGGGCGGAACCGGAATGAGAGGAAACTTTGTCACATTTATCACATAGGAGACCACAATGAAAAAATACGGAATGGTAATTGATACAAAATTGTGTGTCGGATGCGGGGCCTGCGTTGTTGCCTGCAAGACTGAGAACGATGTCCCCGAAGGCCTGCACAGAGACTGGATAGTGGAAGAGGTTACTGGTAAGTTCCCCAACCTGCACATGGAAATAAGATCAGAGAGATGTAATCATTGCTCGGATACACCATGCGTCGCCTCCTGCCCCACCGGAGCCAGCCATATTAAAAAAGGTTCTAATATCGTCAAGGTAGATCCGGGTAAATGTACGGGATGTCAGGCCTGTGTGGTCTCCTGCCCTTACAATGCAAGGTTCGTTATGCCTGAAGGTTATGTAAGTAAGTGCACTTTCTGTGATCACAGGGTTGAGAAAGGGGAATTGCCGGCATGCGCTTCTGTCTGCCCCACTCATGCTATTGCCTTCGGAGATCTTAATAATCCGATGAGCAGAGTATCACGCCTTCTCAGGGCCCGGAAGTTTAAAACAATTATTCCTGAAGCCGGGACAGATCCAAATGTCTATTATCTTATTTAGGTGAAAAAATGAAAGAGATCACAATAACAACAAATAAAATTTCAAACATGGTTAACGGCCATTTTCATGCTTGGGGATGGGAAGTCCCCCTTTATCTCTTCCTCGGCGGACTTACGGCCGGGATACTGATAATTGCCTCAGTTATGGCATTCAGAAATAAAAAGGACGGTTTCGCACTTTCATCAGGAAAACTCTCTCTCTGGGCTCCCATCATTCTGAGCCTGGGAATGGTTTTCCTCTTCCTTGATATTAAACACAAATTATTTGTGTGGAGATTTTATACTGCATTTGAGATCACCTCTCCCATGTCATGGGGCTCATGGGTTTTATTGATGGTTTACCCTCTATCCTTTCTGTTAATACTCGCAACTATCAGAGAATCATATCCGGGAATATTTTCCTTTGTTAACAAATTCCTTTCATTCTTAAAACTGGATGTTTTATTTAGAAAATTAACTGAATTTTCAGAAGAGAACTATAAAATAATAGCCGGTATTACTATCCCGTTTGCAATAACACTGGGAATATATACCGGTATCCTGCTAAGTGCCTTCGGGTCACGCCCGTTCTGGAACTCAGCGATGCTTGGACCATTGTTCCTTGTCTCCGGACTCTCATCTGCAGTAGCAATGGTCATCCTTTTATCAAAAGAGCACAAAGAGAAATCGCTCTTCACAAAAGTAGATATAGCATTATTATTAACTGAAGGGGTTTTTATATTATTGTTCCTGATCGGACTTGCAACTTCATCAGCACAATACAAAGCGGCTCTTGCTCTGATCACAGGTGGAGCTTTGACACCCTCATTCTGGATATTTATTGTTATGTTCGGGCTTTTAATTCCGGCACTTCTGGAATTGCTTGAACTTAAAGGGAGAAATATCAACCCTAAACTAGCTCCTGTACTGGTTATAGCAGGAGGTTTATTCTTAAGATTTATTATTGTCGAAGCCGGTCAGATGAACAGCTGGCTTCCATACTGATCATAAAGGAGGATTAGTGGAAACAAAAAAATATACAAACCCTTACCTTGCAGGAGTCGGACTTGGCCTGGTTATGCTGATCGCTTTCTGGATTACCGGACTGGGACTTGGTGCTTCGGGCGCTATGATGAGAACAGTTGTTGCTGTTGAAAAAGCAGTAGCACCTGATCATGTAAATGAGAATTTTTATCTGAAGAAATATGGAGGAGAGGATAAGAATCCTTTCGAACACTGGCTGATATTTGAGATACTCGGAGTATTTGCCGGAGGGATCATTTCGGGAGCTTTTGCAGGAAGAATTAAAAAAGAGACGAATAAAGGTCCTCAAATTTCTAATCGAAAAAGGTGGATCTTTGCATTCATTGGTGGAGGATTCTTTGGATTCGGCGCCAGGCTTGCAAGGGGGTGCACCTCCAGTGTAGCCCTATGTGGCGGAGCTACAATGGTAGTCGGAAGCTGGATAACAATGATCGCAATCTTTGCAGGAGCATATATGGCTGCATGGTTTGTGAGGAAATTATGGATCTGAGGAGAAAAAAATGACCGGACCATTATCAATAACATTAAACATCAATGACAATATTATCTTCCTTATTTATTTTTTCATCGGAATCGGATTCGGATTTTTTCTGGAAAGAGGCGGATTTGGGAACTCGAGAAAACTTGCTCTTCAGTTCTACCTGCGGGATCTCACCGTTTTCAAGGTGATGTTCACGGCAATAGTAACAGGGGTCATAGGACTAACTTTCATGGATTCTTTCGGGTGGATAGACATGGATCTGATCTATATCAACCCATCCTATTTATGGCCGGGAATTGTTGGCGGCCTTATTATGGGAGTTGGATTTGCCGTGGGAGGATATTGCCCGGGAACTTCAGTAGTGGGCCTTGCAACTTTAAAACAGGATGCCATATTTTATATCCTTGGAAGTTTATTTGGAATGTTCATATTCGGTGAGACCGTCCCTATGTTTAAAAAGTTTTTCTACAGCGGACATCTGGGTGACAGATTCGTTATAAGCAAAGCAACAGGTATGACCATGGGGCAGATCGGATTTATTATTGTTATAGTTGCTCTTCTGGGTTTTGTCGGTGCAGAAAAACTTGAAAAGAAGTTCGGAGAAAAGGAATAAAAAATGAAAATAATAAATAAACAGCTCGGATTTACCATAGCGATAATACTTGGAATTATTATGGTCTTTCTTCCGGGATCTGACAAGTCAAAATTCAGATTCGATCCGGAAACATTATCTTCTGTTATATTAAGCAATGAAGATCAGATCTCTCCTGAAACACTTTCAGAGTGGGTAGTGGAGGAGAGAAAAGATTACAGGTTGATCGACATACGCGATGAAAAAGAATTCAATGAAGGAAATATAAAGACTTCAGAGAATATACCCTTGAAAGATCTCTTGTCAAAAGATTCTCTTGATGATCTTTCTCAGGATCAAAAGATGATCATACTGTATTCAAACGGGAATTCTCATGCATCCCAGGCATGGCTGATATTGAATTCGACAGGACTAGATTCATATATACTTGAAGGCGGACTGAACTACTGGAACAAAAATATTCTCAACCCTGCCCCTCCCTCAGGAGAAGTATCGGATGATGAAATATTGATATACAAAACTAAAGCTGCAATTGCAGGGTACCTTGGCGGAGGATCGGGTATAGCTTCCGGATCCGGGACAACACCTGTTGTAAAGAAAAAATTTAAAAAACGGCCGAAAAAAAAGAAAAAGAAACTCGAAGGCTGCTAAAAAAACCTTTGGTAAGAGGTCCGGAGTGAGAGGAAATCTCCGGATAACCTCTCACCAATTACCCCTCACCGGAATTTCTATCTCATTTAATTGAAATTCAGCACAAAATTTCGATTTTGTAATTTATCTTACAGACCATATCAAAAAATCAGATTATTATGCCTCCAGACAAAGGAGGATTTAATGAAAAAAGTTAATTTAAAAAATGTTTTGGTTTCAGGTATTGTTGCTACGGCGGCAATGACAATGTTGATGCTGGTTGCACCGATGATGGGAATGCCAAAGATGAATATAGGCAAAATGCTTGGAAGCATGATGGGGAACAATGAGGTTCTTGGTTGGATGGCCCATTTTATGATCGGTCTTGTGCTTGCATTCATATATGCTGCAGTATTTTACAAAAAATTCAGTTCGAAAGGATGGCTGAATGGAATTCTCTACTCTATAATTCCGTTCCTGGCAGCTCAGTTAATGGTTATGCCCATGATGATGGTAATGAAGGGTATGAGTTTTACTTCAGGAATTTTTTCAGGCTCATTTATAATGGCAATGGGAAGCTTTATGGGTCACATTGTCTTTGGTTTCGTTTTAGGGACTATTTACAAAAATAGTTGACTCCTCCTATGTTTACAGGAGAAAAACCTGTGCCGGGCTTCGGCCCGGTATGGGCGTTAACCTTCCGAAAGTTCCTTCAGCTTTTCAAAATTTTCGATGATTATTTTTTTTCTCTCGGAATTAATCAATTTTTGTTCCTTTAATTTATTCAATGCCAGTGTTGTCGATTCTCTTGTCGCTCCGATCATTGATGCAATATCATTATGGGTCAATGTCAGGTTGATCAGAATACTTTCTTTATAATCAACTCCGAATTTCTGATTCAGTTTAAGTAATAAGGAAACGATCCTGCCGAAAACCGATTTAAAGGTCAACTCCTCTATCAGCATCTCAAGTTCAAGCACCTTCATACCGAGCAACCTGTTGAGCTTAACCATTATAGACGGTTTGTTTTCGATAAACTTAAAAAATTGATCCTTGCTGATATAACATACAAGAGTTTCACTGAGTGATTCAGCATATTCATTATTAATATTCTCCTTTAATTGAGACAAACTACCGAACACTTCATTCTCTTTCAGGATCGCATAAACCATCTCTTTCCCTGTCATATCTATCTTTAAAAGCTTAACCTTCCCCTTCTTCAGAAAGAATATTTTGTCATGATCCCTCTCTCCGAAATAAATAGTTTCACCTTTGTGGAAAGTTTTCATTTTAGAGTTCCTGTCCAGGAACATCATTTCATCCATAGTCAATCCGGAAAAGATATTGACCTTCTTCAGATACCACACTTTATCCTTCACAATCGGGAAATTCACATTATGATTAGTCATATTATCTATTTACATAATTATCATATGAGAATTTATTTTTCAACAAAAACATGGGGACGCCCATTAGAATATAATAGTCAAGAGTACAGACTGATTTTTTATTTTTTTGCTATTTCCATTTTTCATTCTCATAAACTAAAATGTCAAGCACCGATAATCATATAGAAGTTTCAGATATTTACTAATTTCAAGTTATTCACAAGGTTTGTGGATTAAGTATCTTTGACATTTTAGTAAGGTTTAAACTTGCCAAATTGTATTTAAGATACTACTCATAAAATCAGGAGGTTAAAAATGAAAGGATGTTATTGTGGGTTGGATTTACATTCCAATAATACATTTATCGGGATCTCTGATGAAGATGGCAAAAGAGTATTTCAGAAGAGATCCCCAAATGATATTTCAGGGATATTGGAATATCTTAGACCTTTTAAAGAGTCCATCAGCGGTGTTGTAGTGGAGTCAACCTTTAACTGGTATTGGCTTGTTGACGGACTTGTTGAGGCCGGTTACAAAGTTCACCTGGCACATCCCCCGGCTATTGTTCAATACATGGGATTGAAGAATCAGGATGATAAGCATTCTGCATTTCATCTGGCTAAACTTTTGAGTCTGGGCATTCTTCCTGAGGGTTACATTTTCCCGAAAGAAGAACGTCATCTGCGGGATTTCCTGCGAAAGCGGTTAATGATGGTCCAGAACAGTACTAAATACATTCTTAACTTTAAAAGCTTGATGAACCGTAACTTCTCTGTTTCCATAAGCAGCAACGAGATCAAGAAACTAAAACCGGATCAGCTGAAGGAGGAGTTTTTCAAAGATTACCATTTGTTATTATCAGCACGATCGAGTATATCAGCCATAAATTATTTTCATGATGAGATCAAATCCATTGAGAAAGAGATCCTCAAAGAGGCAACACTAAAAGATGAATTCCAAATATTGCTTACTGCCCCGGGAATCGGGAAAATACTGGCATTAACTATAGCTCTTGAAACCGGAAACATAAAGAGGTTCTCCAAAGTGGGAAATTATGCTTCCTATTGCAGAAGTGTCAGCAGTATCCGATCATCCAATAGCAAGAAGAAAGGGACAGGCAACAAAAAGAACGGAAATAAATACCTGTCATGGGCATACCTCGAAGGTGCTCATAAATTAAGACGATATTGTCTTGAAGCAAAAGCATTCTATGAAAAGAAAAAAGTAAAAACCAATAACGTTGTAGCTATAAAAGCATTGGCACATAAACTCAGCAGAGCCTGTTATTATATGATGAAAGACAATATTGCTTTTGATGTAGAAAAAATATTCGGAAAACCCATTAAAGTAGGCGGCGGCAGTAAATCAACTGGGGGACTGGCTAAAAAACCAAATGCACCGATTGACAATACTGCCGCCTAGCCAAACAACCATTAATATAATAATATAAAAACTTGAAAGAACCAATATTTAATGATGTTTTGCCTATATCATGAACCAGAAGGGACTGATATTTTTTAAATTCATATCCACTGAAATTTATACTCAGGTGGGCTTGATATGGCACCAAAAGATTACTGGGACAATATTTATTGTCAAGGGTAAAAGATATGATCTCTTGTTTATCAGGTTTACCTTAATCCAGATGGGCGTCTGGTGCGGAACATCATTGCTTCTGTAACTTTAAGCTAAAGAAATCTCGGGTGCAAAACCTCTTAAATATTGCTATGAAAAATGGAAATAGCAAAAAAATAAAAAATTAGTCTGCACTCTTGACTATTATATTCTAATGGGCGTCCCGTATAAATAATAGTTCATTACGGAAAAAGCCACTCTTGATTTAATACAAAAAAATTTTAATTTTTATTGAATAGAAAAAATGGAGAGAGTAGAATTTATTTTAGGATAAATCAAAGGAGGTTTTATCGTGACAAATAAATCATTTAAAAGTTTTTTAATCATTATTCTCATAATTTTTTCAGCAGCATTGTTCCTTCACTCCGGAACAAAGGTAGTGAAAAATACCGACCCCGTACTAAGACTGAAGTGGTATGCAAATCACGAAGTTATGAAAGAAAATTCCATGTTCAAAAATCTTCCCTGGCAATTTCTGGGGCCGATCAATGTCAGCGGCAGAATGACCGATGTAGAGGTCGTCCAGCCTAAGGGAAAGAATTATACTATCTACATTGCCGGAGCATCAGGCGGGGTCTGGAAAACAGAAAATGAGGGTACAACATGGGAACCTGTTTTTGAGAACAAAGCATCCACATCAATTGGAGATATTGCAATCGCTCCTTCAGATCAGGAAATTGTCTGGGTAGGGACCGGAGAGGCAAATATTTTCAGGAGTTCACAAACCGGAGCAGGGATCTATAAATCTACAGACGGTGGGAAAACTTGGGAACATATGGGGCTCACCGATACAAATACTATCTCGAGGATCATCATCCATCCGAAAAATCCTGATATCGTCTATGTCGCAGCTTCAGGACATGAGTGGACAGACAACACTAAAAGAGGCCTCTACAAAACAATCGATGGGGGAAAACATTGGCGCAATATCAAATATATAAACGGCAGAACTGGAGCCATTGATCTCGTAATGGACCCTTCCGATCCTGATACTCTCTATGTTTCATTCTGGCAGAGGATAAGGCAGAAATGGAATGACCCAAGGATCGAGAAGGGATACAAATGGACTGCGATCTACCGGACCGATAACGGAGGAAAAGACTGGACTCCCGTAAACAAGGGCCTCCCCGAAGCAAAATACAGGGGAAGGATCGGTATCGACCTCTGCAGATCAAAACCGAATGTTATATATGCATTTGTGGACAATTATAAAATAGGCGGTAACTGGGAAGAGGGTGAGATCGATTCTTACGGAAGACCAACGGGAGGCAAAATAAAGGGTGCTACTTTATACAGAAGTGATAATAAAGGGAACTCCTGGAAACAGGTAAGCGAAAATAATAAGTTTATGGAAAACCTCTCTTCCACATATGGCTGGGTCTTCGGGCAAGTTCGTGTAGACCCGAATAATGAAAATAAGGTTTATGTTATGGGGCTTGCATTGAATGTCTCTGAGGATGGAGGTAAAACATTCAAACGTCTCCCGGGAATGCACGGAGATCATCACGGCCTCTGGATAGACCCGGACAATTCCAGTTATCTTGTCAATGTAAATGACGGTGGACTTGCAATTTCTTATGATGGCGGGAAAAAATTCAGAACATTTCCGGACAACCTCCCTCTGGTGCAATTCTTCAATGTAATGTACGATATGGGAAATCCTTTCCGGGTTTATGGTTCGGTACAGGATCACGGGAGTTTTAAAGCTTTCGTTGATCTCAGCAAAGGAAGATTCAACATCCCTGCTCAGAAATGGGATTATGCTCCCGGAGGAGAAGGCAGCAATCATGCAATAGATCCTACCAACACTAATAATGTATATTCTGCAGGATTCTACGGGACACTTATGAGGACTGATATAAAAAACGATATAACAAAGATCATAGTTCCGCGTCCGAAAAAAGGTGAAGCAAAGTACAGAGGACAATGGCTGGCCCCTTTCATTCTGTCCCCACATGATCCGAAAGTAATATATCACGGAATGAATTATCTCTTCAGATCAAAAGACAGTGGCGAGACATGGGAAAAGATCAGCCCCGACCTTTCATATAACAAAGCGTCCATGAAAGGAGATATCCCCTACCAGACGATCTTCACAATTTCCGAATCGCCCCTCAAGCTCGGATTAATCTATGCCGGGACCGATGACGGAAGAGCCTGGCTAACCAGGAACGGCGGAAAGAAATGGGAGAACATTACAGGGAAACTCCCCTACAGAAAATGGGTATCAAGGATAATAGCCTCCCGGTATGATACCGGTACAGTCTATCTGACCCAGAATGGGAAACGAAATGATGATTTTACACCCTACATATGGAGATCAACAAATTTCGGGAAGACCTGGGAAAGCATCGTTTCAAATATCCCGACCGGTCCGGTTAATGTTATAAGGGAAGATCCTTCCGACAAAAACATTCTGTATACCGGAACAGATTTTGGTGTTTATGTCTCCCTTAATATGGGGAAAAACTGGCATGCTCTCATGAAAGAGATGCCCACAACCTACGTTCAGGACCTTGTGATCCATCCAGAGGAAGATATCTTAATTGCAGCAACTCATGGCAGGGGAATGTACGCACTGGATGTCAGATATATTCAGGAAATGGCCAAAATAGGATTCGAAAAAGACCTCCATTTATTTAAACCTGAATGTGCAAAGCTTCCTAAATGGAAGATGTGGTATTGGGCAGGAACAAAGCCTGGAAATTTCGGATTCTGGCTGAATAAAGAAGCAAAAGTAAAAATTGAGATATCAGGGCCTGAAGGGAAAGTTGTCAGGACCATTAAATCAACCGGGACAAAGGGATTCAACTTTGTTAAGTGGGACCTGAAACCGGATAATCCGCAAAGGAGAGATCCTTTTGTTAAACCGGGAGAATATAAGATAGAGTTAACAGCAGGTGATCTTAACTCCACTAATGTGATTGAAGTAAGAAAGTAATTCAGTAAATTCTTACTAATAAAAGGTGAGCGGAGAAAAAACTTCTCCGCTCACTATAAGTGGGGGTTAAATAAATATTTCTTCTTCCTTTTCTTCTTCTATAACTTTAAGTTTTTCATGAAGCTCTTTCTCTTTTAGTTTCTTAAGTTTTTTAATTTCATCTTTGTGCTTGATCTTCTCTTTCTTCATTTTTGTATGTTCTTTAATAAGATGAAGTTTTTCTTTATGAAGATTGCCATCCGCATCACGCCATACTCTCACTTTATTAACAATTTCAGGAATATTAAAATGAAAATCATGATCTCCAAAATGGAGCCCTTCGCCCCCGAAGAACATAGCTCCAGGAAATGATCTCTCACCAAGTTCAGCAGTGATATTCTTTACTTTCTTATGCCTGAAAATTTTGATTTTTATCTTGTCACCTTTCTTCTTTTCGTGAATGACCTTTGAAACATCTCCGGGGCCTTTAATTGTAAGCCCTTCGATCTTGAGGATAACATCACCCGACATCAAACCTGCCTTTGATGCAGCACTGTCCTTTGTCACATTCATGATCAATGCACCGCCATCCTTTTTTACACCAAAATATTTTGAAAAATTATCATCCATCGTCCTCATCTCAACACCAAGGTAAGCTCTCTTCTTCATCTTCCACTCTTTAAGCCCTTTCAATTTCTTCAGCTCTTTCAACTCTTTCAAGCCACTCAACTTCCCATGGAGTTTATCACCGAGTATTCTGAACTCATCTCGACCTTGCTTGAAGAAGAACTCATTCATCTTCTTCTTACCCAGAACAACCGACGCTGACATATTCTTCCCGTCCCGTACAAATTTAACTCTCACTTTTGTTCCGGGAGCTTTACTGCTGACAACATCTACAAGATCATCCGGCCTGCGTGTTTTGGTATCACCAACAAACTGGATCACATCATACTTTTTCAATCCTGCTTTAAAAGCAGCTTCATCCTTTGTGACACCTGTTACGAGTACACCGAACTTCACACCAAACTCTTCTCTGTCATCACCGGAAAGCTTCTCGATATTCACTCCGAGAAATCCCTTCCCTTCTGCTTTTCCAGCATAACTCTGAACTGTAATTACTGCAAATATCAGCAGAAAAGTAAGCAGGACAAGATGCGTCCTGCCATGTAGATTCTTCTTTAAAATTTTCATAACTGCCTCCAATTTGATTTATTACCTCTTTAGACAACAGGAGGAGTTAAAAAGTTTCAAAGAACATTAATTTTCAAATCACTTCAGGTCAACATCAACCTTGTATAGTTCCCACATCTCTTCATCAATATTTTCTTTCAGATAATAATACTTCCCATTATATATCTTATAGAACCTTACAGGCCTGCTGAAAATTTTACTTACGACATCCATCTCAATCGGGGCAGGTAAAAATATTTTTTTTATAATCTTTCCATTAAGGTCCAAAACAATAAATTCAGCTTTATTGTCTTTCAGGGTATTTGTTTTTGCATAGATCAGTCCATTATCAATCACCATGTCCTGAATGACCGGCAGAAAATCACCATTTGTGAATTTTACAATTTTTTTAAAATTTTCCCAACCCAATTCTTTTATTAACGGGTTCTCTTTCAACATATTTTCGGCATGCTTCCTATACTCATCAGTGAAGCTTACCTTTTTGAAATCTTTCCTGATCTCCCCGGCACTATTCCCGTTCAGATCATAAACTGATATGAGAAAACCTTCGTGAGTGTTCTCGATATATATTTTATCACCTGAGATCCCGATGTTTACTCCATCAGCAGTAAGATCCACCCTGTTCTGGCCACCTGACATTTTTTGCTTATGAAAAACCTTTATTGTTTTCAAATTTTCATCAAGGATCACAGCTTCAAAATATGCTACCCCTTTATCCCCCGGTTTGAATCTTAATGCGAAAAAATTATCTTTAACAGGATAAAGATAATTTGTGAACAATGGAATTTTGAACTCTTTAATAACATCTCCTTCAAGTGAAAATAAGATCACTTTATCCATACTCACGGTAAAGAATGAGTCTTTCAGAGGAATAATATAATTGGTTACAGATGGAGACGTTTTTAATTCCCCGGGACCTTCACCCTTTCTTCCGAATTTCTTTTTAAACTTCAGATCTTTAATATCATAAGAATAGATCTCTGCACCCTCAACCAACAGCAAAGTATCACCAACGATCTCCATCAACTCCGGCTTGTTTATCTCCTCCAGGTCGGCAAGTTTCTCCGCCTGTACTAAATTTAAAGCTATTAATAGCATTAACAATATGAATATTATTTTTTTCATTCTATCTCCTTTTCAACATTACAACGGACTATACAATCATCAGGTTAACAAAGATTACTCCTTTTGATTAACTAGACATGTGGCACTTCCGTGTTGGATAATATTACTGATATTTGTATTTGAATATATTTCAGGCGTAGCCTTCTTATCTGCTGTTGCGGCCACCTCAGGGGTGACTCGTTAATATCGATCACCCCGGGGACAGGAAGCGGAGACGGATGAGAACATCCGGAGCGGGAGCTAAGCAGATGATGGCAAAAGCCTGACTCAAATTGATGGTGTTCAGGAATATAGTAATTGAGAGACAGTTTTGCAGTATCAAAAGGAATTGTATAAAAAATTAAGCTGTCTATAAAAAAGAGAACCGTCCCTAATTTTTATAGACAAAATTTCATAGATTATTAAAAAGGCTGGGATTGGAAATAAGGGCAGTTTTTTTAGACCTGGAAAGATTTTTGATCTTTATTTCATATTTAAGTGCAGAACCATGAGAATCTGTATTCCTGCTGAATATTATTTCCAGCGGCCCCCTTCCCCTCAAATATTTCGCCCCCTTTCCTGACCTGTGTTCCTCAATCCTTTTATCTATGTCTTTGGTGATACCGGTATAATAACTGCCATCACCACATTTCAGAATATAGACATACCATTCATCAGGAGTTGAGCTCTCAGTCATCTGTATTCTCTACATAAGATGATTCACCCTCAGAGTCCTTAATTCTGTTCAGAATATCAGATGCAATTTCCTCGATGGGTTTATTAGTGACATCAATAATAGAGCATCCTTTTATGTTCCGGAAAATTTTTTTTGCATACTTTAATTCCTCTGTTACATATTCAATATCCGAATAACTCCCTGTTGATCCACCAAGATAGTGATCCCTGACACTTCTCAGCTCAGAAAGGTTTTTTGGATAGGTCGACAGGCCGAATATATAAAGGTTTTTAAGGTCATAAATGATCCCCGGTGGATCAATATTCAATATTATCGGGACATTAGCAACCCTCCACCCTTTAAATGCCAGGTAGATGCTGAGAGGGGTTTTAAATGTCCGGGATACTCCGAGCAGCACAACTTCACCTTTATCTATCTCCTCAACTCTCTGCCCGTCATCATGCCTGAATGCAAACTCCATTGCCTCGATCCTCTGGAAGTATGATCTGTTCAGCTTCCTGAACATCCCCGGAGTTTCAACAGGAGAATAATCAAGCTGACGGGAAAGTTGAGCAAGGAGCGGCCCCATGAGATCGATTGTCTCAACATCATATAAACGGCCGAGTATCAAGATTCTGTCCCGAAGGTTTTTTGATACTATGGTATGAACAACAAATCCTCTATTGACCTTTGCTTCTTCCATTATCTTCTTTATGTCAGAATCAGTATGAACATTGGACCTTATATTTATTTTTACATTAACCTTTCCGAATTGGGCCATAGCAGACTGAAGTGCTCCCTCTGCGGTCTTACCCGTTCCGTCTGATATTACATATACCTGATGTTTCATCTTAATTTCCTGATCTTCTTTTTCATAAAATCCCTGATAAATACTCTTCAACGATAACTATAAAAGAAATTACACGAAGAATTCAAGTCCGGAATTCAGAAATCTTCTCAACCTCCTTCCAGAAAGTATTATCAATCTTGAGATTATACGAATAGGAATTAACATTTCTCACAAAGCTGTTTAAATTTAAGAAATACTTTTTGTTAAATTCAACAATATTTTTCCGATCCATTTGTAATACAAAATGTTCATTTGCCTGCTTTACAAGTTCGGTCAGAAGACATAAAGCCTCACCCTTACCGGCAGGTTCCAGTTTAGCCTCAGGGCCTCTGTCTATGAAGATAACAGTCCCGAGTTCAACAGGGTTACTGAAATCAACAGATTTAAACCTCACCTTATCTTCTTTCCATAACACTCTGCTCCAGGTCGGAAAAGGGTGCGCATAATAGCTGCCATTTTTATTTTTAACTATGAGAGTAAGATCATCCGACAGAGAGTACCATGGTGGGAGGAACATCCCGCTTGCCGTCGATTTCCCGGACCCTGATGCCCCGGCAAGTAGAACTCCTCTTTTTTTTTCAGATCCTGCCGGTTGAAATTTAACAAGCCCGGAATGGATCAGAAAACCTCCTTTATCAAAAAAACAACCACCGATCAATGCCGAAAGCCTGGATAAATGTCTCCACATCCACTCCTCTTCAGACAAGTAATTAATCGAACCATCACTATTCCTGGCCGGGGTACCATCCCTCATAAAGATCCTCGGTGTTTCTTCAGGATCGAGCTTAAAAAAGAATTTCTCTCCATTTTTACCACTAACCATTTTACCGAACCTGGAAGTTCCTGTATTTGTACCAGCAGACATCAAAATAATATGACTGCCTGTCTCAGAGGAGATTTCTGTTCTGTTCAGGCTGAGTGACTCCCCGAACAGGGAGAAAACCTTCTCAGCTTTTGGATCAGCACAACTGACTGCAATTGAGCCTGCTTCTGTTTCAAGGACAAAACTCTCCAATTTAATCACTCTCCCCGGGCTCGATTCGATTTTGTTCTTTGAATTTAATGAACATTCTCCTGTCCAGTCGTCTGATGAGATCTGTAACATCATCTTCAGCTCTTTCCAATTCCACTGAAAACTCAGAGATCATAACTTTTATTATATCTTTTGTTGTTCTTTTCCCGTTAATCTTTTCCCAGATCAGAAGCCCTGTTAAGTTAAGGCCCATTGTTTCGGCAGTTAAAGCATTAAAAAGGACAGCATAGTCTTTCAGGTCATCAATTTTGATAATATTCTTTGATTTTTCGGGAGTAAAACTGATGTTCATACAGAAATTATATCAGAAATAAAAAAAAGATCAGGTAACTTGCATTCCGGTTCGGCACCCGTCCGGATCGCTTGAACCCCCACCGCCTGCTTCACAATACCAGGGATTATTCCCTGAAATACAATCACCCTGTCCCGGGCTGCTTCCAGTACTGCATACCGGACCTGTCCATCCTCCTGTCCCGGTCTCACATTGCTCTGATGCTGCACCGGCTGCACTTCCGCTGAAACAACCATTAATCACATCTTCGCCAGTTACAGTTCTCGATTTTGCCCCGAGATCAAAACACTTCGGAGATTCATATTTCTTTTTTTTAATTTTTCCCATTTTCTATCATCCCAATTATGTATCCATAATAGCCAATATACCTGTAAATGTCAAATCAAAAGCGGTAAGACTTCCTGCCCATTTATCAATAGCAATAAGCTTGCCAATGTCCGGTTTTTCGAAACAGGCAACAATAGATTCAATACTTAAAACTTTACAATATTTCAGTTTTTTTCAGCCATGCGACAAAAGTTGATAAAAATCCGATCGCTGACAAAATCAGAGTAAAAACAAATTTCCGGATCCGGATAACAAAATTTGTCATAAATATAATTCAGGATAAATAAGGAATTACTTTATAACCTGTATGTTGATCCCGATATACTTAGATATTTTCTCATTTTTGTCAATTGAGCTTCAAAATATTCAATATCACCACCGGAGAGCTTTAATGCCATCTCTGAAGCCTCTACAGCCTCTTCATATTTTTCATTAATAAGAAATGCTTCAGCAAGTGTATCGTAAATATGTGCTTCCGTTTTGATGGCAGCAGCAGCCTTTGCCAGACGAAGGCCCCTTCGCCTTTCTCTGAATGACTCATCCTCACAGGTAATAAGGAGCCATGCCAGATTGTTCAGGGTTTCAGGTTGGTCATATTTTAGTGTAAGTGACTTCTCATAATAATTTTTCGCTTTCTCCCAGTTCCCTTTTTCATGGTATAACGTAGCAGCAGCGGAATAAAGCCTGTGATCATCGGGGGTCCTTTCCATTCCCCTTTCCAATGCCCGAATCACCACTTTCCTTTCCATTCCCTCATTGAAAGTTCTTGTCAGGGGATTCATTGTCAATACGAGTATTGTTATAAGGATCGTGATATATCCGAGAACACGTCTCCTGACCTTCTTTCTATGGAGAGCGATCTCAGATTGATCATTTATACATTTTTCAAGAAAGTCTATCCTCTCCCCAATTGAAAAATGGTGCCAGTTGCTTCCCTTTTTCTCTTTTATCCCACTCCCCAGTTTTTCAAATGAACTTACAAGATGAGCAGGGTCAACACCTGAGTCAAAACAATATATATCTGCTTCACGCTCAAAATTTCTCATAAAATATCCGAAAATAAACCTGAAGTACAAAACGAACATCAGAATAGAAAAAGTGCCGGCCAGAAAGTGAAAAGGGCTGATCCCCAGAATACCAGCCTGGCCTGTAAGCAAATTGATCCCGAGGGGAGAACTCAGGATAATCAAATTTATTATATTCATCAATCCGCTGCTTATAACAGCAAATCCGACAAATAACAAAAGATAATAAAGAATATGCTTTCTCTTTACATGGCCCGTCTCGTGACTAACTACAGCTATTATCTCTTCGGCCGAGAGGATATTCATGAGTTCCGGTGTAATGAGGAGGTATCTGAAGAAAGGGAAATATCCAAGTACTCCTGCAGTCATAAGGCTCTTACTCAGCGAATTCCATGAAAGTATTTCTTTGAATGAAATCCCCTCTTTTTCGGTAAACTCAAGTATTTTATTCCTGAGTTCTCCTTCCCGGAGAGGTTTGCAATCCCACAACTTTATGATAAGGAGAGGCCCTATGATCAAAAATATCAGCAAAAATAGTGCAAAAAAGGCCAGTTGGAATAGTGGAGAGCCTGAATTTTCTGTGATCCACGCAATATTGAGCAACTTAAGAATGTCGGTTCCAAGAGTCAGGATCAGCCATGGGATCACAATTGCAAGGTTAAATTTTATATTATCAGATATGAATTTCCCTGCACTTTCAGACAAGTAAACTATCTTCCCGACAGTTTTATAGCCCCAATACCAGATAATGGCGAAATGGAGTATAAATATTGCAAGTACTATTATATCTCCGGTAAACGTTATACCCCCTAACCTGAAAACTGACATAACAATTACTTTGAGATCAAATATATATATTTCAAGTGTAAATATGATAATTGCTTTTATCATTGAGAGGTTGGTAATTCTCAGATATCCGGATCTGAACGCCCCGGGATACGTTTCGTTCTCCCGATGCTTTTTCTTTAACCTTAGAAAAGAATTCCGGATATGGAGAGAAAACAAAAATATAAGTATCGGGATTATGAGAATATCCTGAAAAACCGGGAAAAGATCATTCGGGGTTCCGGGTGCTGTAACAAATATGGCTACAGCTATAATAAAGTATAAAAAATTTTTGTATATCATGATCCCCAAATAAGGCCTGGCTTCTCCACTTTAACAGATATATTTTATATCTAACCCCTGCAAATTGCAATAGAGCTCTTCCGGTGATAGAATATCTCATTAATAAAGGGGTAGTAATAATGGGCAAAAATGTGTATGAAAATATTCTTGATGTGGTCGGAAATACACCAATGGTAAAACTTCAAAAAGTAACAGCAGGGACCGGAAGTGAAATATATGCAAAACTTGAATTCATGAACCCGATGGGCAGTGTAAAGGACAGAGCTGCCAAATATATGATCGAAAAAGCTGAAGAGGATGGACGCATTAAGGATGGGCAACTTATTATAGAGAATTCTTCAGGAAATACCGCATTGGGACTTGCTCTCGTTGCAATTCAGAAGGGTTACCGGTTGAAAGTGGTAGTGAGGGACAGGATCAGCAAAGAGAAGATCAATCAACTTGAAGCACTTGGTGTAGATGTTCATAAAGTGGACAGTTCACTGCCTCCGGAAGATCCTGAAAGTTATAATAAAATAACCCCCAGGATAGTTAAGGAAATTCCGGATTGTTACTTCCCTGACCAGCATAACAACAGAGAGAACAATGATTCCCACTACAACTCGACCGGACCTGAGATCTGGGAACAAATGGATGGGAAGATAGACTATTTTATAGCAGGGATCGGCACCGGTGGAACTATCGGCGGTGTTGCCAGATATCTGAAAGAGAAAGACCCGGGAATAAAAGTGATTGCTATCGATCCGTTCGGTTCCATTTTTTACAACTATTTTAAAACCGGAAAAATAACTGAATCTTCCCCATACCTTATCGAAGGTCTCGGGGATGAGTTTCTGATAGAGTGTGCAGACTTTTCCAACATTGATGACATCTATCAGGTTTCAGATAAAGACTCATTCCAGTTTGCAAGAAAGCTCATGAAAGAAGAGGGCATACTGGGAGGAGGCTCAAGCGGATCAGCTCTATGGGGTGCCCTGAAACTTGCAGATTCACTTGAGAAACCCGCAAGAATAGTTACAATCTTCCCGGACGGATCTGCACGTTATCTCAGCACAATTTTCAATGATAAATGGATGAAAGAAAAAGGACTCCTCTGATAAAGATCAGCCCTTAATAACTCCCAGAGGCCTGAGTTCTGTTACGATATCGACAAGATCCTTCTGGTTATCCATAACTTTGTTAATATCCTTATAAGCACCACTTGCCTCATCAAGATCCTTCCTGCTGTGGAGAGAATGAATAATCCCGAGTTTATCAAGTTTCGCCCTTTCAAATTCAAGATCAAGATCTCTTACTGCCTGCCGTCTTCCCAGTTTCCTGCCCGCTCCATGAGAGCAGGACATGAAACTATCCGGATTACCTTTTCCCTCAACGATAAAACTGGAAGTACCCTGAGACCCCGGGACGATCCCTTTTTCCCCGGCTTTTGCACTGGTTGCACCTTTCCTGTGAACAAATACCCTTGATCCGAAATGGACCTCTGATGAAACGTAATTGTGGGCTATATTAATAAAATTATCAAAGCTGATTTCCCGTTTCAGATCTTCAGAGAAGACCTCCTTAACCCTTTCTATCATCAGTTTCCTGCTTGCAAAAGCAAAATCGATACAATATTGCATTTCCTCCAGATATTTTTTTTCCTCATCAGAACCAGGAGATAAATATGCCAGGTCCCATTTAGGAGGCACTCTTTTCCGGATCGAGCCCGTCTGCTCTTTTGCAACCCTGTTATAATGTCCTGCAACCTTATATCCGATATTTCTGCTTCCGGAATGGACCATCAGCCATATATAACCATCATTTTCTTTTTGTATTTCGATGAAATGGTTACCACCGCCAAGGGTACCAAGCTGTTTGAGAGCATTTTTGTACTCACGATTTACTATAAGCCCTTTTCTGAAAGTAAAGTGATCCCTTCCGGGCATAAGATATTCATTCTGTTCTTTATTATGATGGGAAAACCCTACAGGGACCAGCCTCCTTACCCCGTTCAGAATACTTTCAATGTTTTTTATCGGCAACTCTTTTTCACTGGTCCGGGCTGCACAGATACCACAGCCGATATCGACTCCTACAGCATTGGGGATAACAACCCCTGTTGTAGCAAGTACACCTCCGATAGGCATACCGAATCCCGGATGAGCATCCGGCATTATTGCGATATGCTTAAAAGCAAAAGGGAGATTTGAAAGATTTCCGGCCTGCTCGAGGGCAACGGGTTCTATATCATCCAGCCACATCCGGATCGGAATATTTCCAGAGCTAATTACCTTCATCCGGACTCCGGACAGACCTGAAAACTTTGATAAGCTCCGTTGTTGAGCTGTCATGTTCACTGCCGGAGATTTTTTCAGATGATAGATCTTCAGCAATGTCAGTTGCAATATTTTTCCCGAGCTCTACACCCCATTGGTCAAATGAATTTATATTCCAGATTATTCCCTGTGTGAAGATCTTATGCTCGTAGAGCGCAATAAGCATTCCGATCGTTTCCGGTGTTAATTTATTGAATAATAAAGTATTCGAAGGCCTGTTGCCGGGGAATATCCTAAACGGTATCTGCTCCTCCGGAACCCCGGCTTTTAATACTTCATTACCTGTCCTTCCGAAAGCAAGAGCTTTTGACTGAGCAAAAAAATTAGCCATAAACTTCCTGTGGTGATCCCCGGGATCATTCAGAGGTTGGGCAAACCCGATAAAATCTACCGGGACCACTCTGCTTCCCTGATGAAGTAATTGAAAAAAAGCATGCTGAGAATTTGTGCCAATGCCACCCCAGACAACCGGGCCTGTATGATATCCTGTCGGTTCACCTTCGAGGCTGACACTCTTTCCATTCGATTCCATATCACATTGCTGAAGATATGCAGGAAAGTCTGTCAGATATTGATCATAAGGGAGAACAGCATATGACCCGTACCTGAAGAAATTATTATACCAGATACCAATCAGGGCCATTATTACAGGAATATTTTCATTGAATGGAGAATTTTTAAAATGTTCATCAATTTTATAAGAGCCTTTAAGAAGTGAGATGAAATTATCATACCCGGCTGAGATCATAACAGAAAGTCCAATGGATGAAGTTAGTGAATATCTGCCTCCTATCCAATCCCACATCTCAAGAGTGTTATCTGCAGAGATCCCGAAAAGTTCCGAATTTTTTTTACTTGAAGTGATAGCAATAAAATGTTTTGAAATAAATTCTGTATTACCAGCCGCTGACCTTATCCACTCCTTTGCACTTTCCGCATTGGTCATGGTTTCGATAGTAGTAAATGTTTTAGATGCTATTATAAATATGGTTTCATCGGGTTTAAGATCATACAAAGATTCAACAATGTCAGTCCCATCTATATTCGAGACAAATCTGACTATCAAATCTCTATCTGAATACCATCTGAGTGCATTGCAGACAAATCTCGGCCCAAGGTCAGATCCTCCTATTCCAATGTTTACTACATTCTTTATTTTTTTACCTGAAAAGCCTTTCCAGTCACCACTCCTTATTCTTTCCGAGACAATTTTCATTTTATCCAAAGTCCCGGAAATCACCGGCATCACATCTATGCCGTCAACTAATACCGGATCACCGGAGAAATTCCTCAATGCTGTGTGAAGAACAGCCCGGTCCTCTGTTATATTTATCTTATTCCCGGAGAACATATCATTTATTTTTTCTCTGAGCCCTGTTTTTTCACCAAGTTTTATAAGAAGATCAAGAGTTTCACTATTGATCAAATTTTTCGAATAGTCAAAATATAACTCACCAATTTTCAAAGAGAATCTTCTCCCCCTCCCGGGATCTTCTCTAAAATATTCTCTTAAATGTACATCTTTTATCCTTGAATAGTGCTCACCTAAAGATCCCCACTCTATAAATTTTTCAGGACCTGAAAGTTTTTGTGTCATATTTACTCCGCTGATTCTCCCGGCAAAAAATTCTCCCGGTAGTATTGTAATGACCTGAGAAGATCATCTTTGGAATGGGGTTCGAGTGTAACAGAATATTGTGTCCCAAGAGCAAGAATATCCCGGCGAGCCTTTTCCCAGTCAATCTTCCCTTCACCCATTGGCAGATGATCATCACCCAGACCATTATTATCATGAAAATGAAAATGAATTTGTTTATCAGAGGATATACGCTTAAGCCATTCTCCGGAACTAATCTTTCCGAAAACATTATGATGCCCATAATCAAAACAATGAATTATCCTCTCATTTCCAATTCTTCTCTCCAATTCAAGAGCGACATCCGGAACAGGGTCATCTATATTCTCAATTGCAATAATCGGGTGATCAGGAATAGTTGAAAGCCTTTTGAAAAATTCAATTGACCTGTCCAGCCAGCCATCAAGGCTCTGCCTGTAATACAACCTGTCATAATTATAATGAATAACTACAAGATCAGAGCCCCATTCCCTTCCGAGCTCCAGAACCTTTGAAAGTTTTTTAAAACTCAACTCCCTGATATCATCATCATTACCGCCTGTTGAGATATCGAGGAAAGGTGCATGAAGTGTATTGGATCTGAATTTTTTAAGAATGGATTTAAAATTCTCTTTCTCTTCTCCGGCAAGTCTATTCAGACTACAACTATCCATATATACTTCTGGTGATATATCCAGATCGAGGAACTCTTTATAATCTGTTTTTAATAATTCACAGGAAATTCTGACAAAATAATTATCAAACGGCATTTCCCCTCAGCATTTCATTAAACTTGCGGGAAAGGGATTTTACACTTAAAGGTTTTGCCATAAAGTTCATTATTTTCTTCTTAAATACCTTTTTTTCAAGATACTCCCTGTCATAGCCACTGATAAACAATATCTTGGCATTGGGGACTTCATTGGTAATAATATTTGAAACTACCTCTCCCGAGATCCCGGGCATTTCAACATCCAGGACTACAATAAGGATTTTCCCGGAGTTTTTTCTGAATAACTCAACGCCCTCCTCTCCATCCTTCGCTGTAATACATTCATACCCCAGAATTTCGATCATCTCCTGACCGATCTCTCTGATCACTTTCTCATCATCGACAAGAAGGATTTGGTTTCTATCAATTCCGGAGCCCATTTATAAAAGGATATAATAATTATCCGGAAATTCCAAATTTATTATTTCTGTTTGTCATTAATAACCTTAACACCTTCTATTTCCTTTTTAATAAGATATTCACCCAATTGGTCATATATTGTATCCATATCCTTTATCATAATTCTGACCTTCACTTCATCCCATTCAAATATATTGTTATAAAGGGCTTGAAGAGAAGAAGCGTGTATCCCGTATTCCGATCTCATAGTGATCTCCTTACTCTCAGAGCCCGGCTTCAACTCTTTTTTGATCACCGGATAACCGAAATTGAATCTTTCACCACTCTTTTCAAATAAGAATATTCCCTTAAAGGCAAGCTTACTTAAAGACCTGTCACTCGTGTTCCTGATCTTAAATTTTATCGATGGATATACAAGAACTTTCTTCCCTTCAAGTACTTTGTAAATCCATCCGGAATCCGTAATAAGGATTTCCACTTTATCTACAAGTCCGCTTTTTTCCTCCACATTAATATCAGATTTGAACCCTGTGATCTTCTGTTCAACCGGATACAGATCACCTACTCTGACATAGGTTGATCCTTTTGTCCTGGCAAACAGTTTTGCATTTACTTTTTTCCATTTATCCTTATTCTGATAAAATGCCTCTTTTGAGGTTGCAGTGTAACCGTTTACCCCTTTTATCAGAACAACATCACTTGTATCTCCGGGAGGAAGAGGTACTTCAAAAGCAGAACAAAAACCACTGGTTTGAGGTTTCCCATCCGCCTGGAATTCAAATACACATTCAAAATTAACATAATGGAGGGGTGCCTTCCCATTATTCTTCACCCGAAAAGAGACAAACGGGAGGATCCTTGCAGCAGTCTCTCTAAGCTCTGATTTCCCTTCCATCCACCCTGCGTCCATGGATACTATTTCAATCGAATTTTTCACATCATCCTTCGACCAAGTACTTATGAACGATTTATAGACTATTACAACCAGGATAAGGAATACAATTATCAGGATATACTTGATCCAGAATTTAGGATTTTTCATCCTCTCTATTATTGTTTTCTCCTTCACATATTCTTCAAAAAGATGGCCTTCATTCTCCATATTTCCCTCCTTACATGTATCTGAATTCTAACAAAACCGGACCAAAAAAAAAAGGGGAGCAAAAGCTCCCCCTCTTTATTTTTAATATCAATATATCTGACTTACACAACACCATATGCAACCATTGCTTTAGCAACTTTAGTGAAGCCGGCAATGTTTGCTCCGAGAGGATAGTCTCCAGGTTTACCATATGCAACTGAAGTTTCATAAGCTGCTTTATGGATACTCTTCATTATGCTATGAAGTTTGCTGTCAACTTCTTCTCTTGTCCAGCTGTATCTGAGGCTGTTCTGACTCATTTCCAGTCCGGAAACTGCAACTCCGCCTGCATTTGCTGCTTTTCCGAGACCATATCCAATACCATTGGTCATGAAAATACTTATACCTTCCGGAGTTGTAGGCATATTTGCTCCCTCAGATATTGTCTTAACACCATTGTTTACCAGATGCTGAGCATCTTTCTCGTTGATCTCGTTCTGTGTTGCACTCGGGAATGCAACATCTGCTTTATGGTTCCAAAGCGGGTTGTAGCCGAGGTTGGGATCTACAGGAGTATAAACTGCACTTGAATATTTATCTGAATACTCTTTCATTCTTCCTCTTCTGGTATTCTTGAGGTCCATGATGAAAGCAAGTTTTTCACGATCGATACCTGCTTCGTCAAAAATATAACCTGATGAATCTGAAGCTGTTACCGGTTTTGCACCGAGGTCAAGTAGTTTTTCAATCGCATACTGAGCAACGTTACCTGAACCTGAAACAAGTGCTGTTTTACCTTCAAGAGTTTCATTCTTTACCTTAAGCATTTCAGCTGCAAAATAAACAGCACCATAACCTGTTGCTTCCGGCCTGATAAGACTTCCACCATATTCTCTACCTTTACCGGTGAGAACGCCTGTGTGCTCATTTCTTAATTTTTTATAGTAACCGAACAAAAATCCGATCTCTCTTCCGCCTACACCAATATCACCGGCAGGGACATCTGTATCCGGGCCGATATGTCTGAATAATTCTCTCATGAAGGCCTGGCAGAATCTCATTACTTCATTGTCTGATTTTCCTTTGGGATCGAAATCTGAACCACCTTTTCCTCCACCCATGGGCAATGTTGTCAGGGAGTTCTTAAATACCTGCTCAAAACCAAGAAACTTAATAATACCGAGGTTAACTGAAGGGTGAAACCTCAGTCCGCCTTTGTAAGGACCAATTGCATTGTTGTACTGCACTCTGAATCCTTTTTGAACCTGAACATTTCCCTTGTCATCCTGCCAGGGAACTCTGAACAATATTGCTCTGTCCGGTTCTACGATCCTGTCATAGATACCTGCTTTAACAAATTCAGGATGTTTTTCAACAGTTGGTTCAAGAGATTCCATAACCTCTTCAACGGCCTGGTGAAATTCACCTTCTGCAGGATTTTTGACTTTTACTTTCTCGATAATTTCATTGGTAAGTGACATTAAATATCTCCTTTAATAGAAAAAATTTTTTTGAATACAACTTTTAACAAAATTATGGTAGTATGTCAACTATTTGTTTGTTATAAAATTAAATAATATTCAGTTTTTTCTCGGAGGAACTAAATGGTCAAATTATCAGAACGGATCGGACTTATTTCACCCTCTCCTACTCTTCAATTATTGAAGATCAAAAACACAATGAAAAAACAGGGAAAAGACATTCTCGATTTTGGTGCAGGCGAACCCGACTTCCCAACTCCAGAAATCATAAAAGAGAGAGGAATTGATGCAATAAGAAATAATCACACAAAGTATACACCTGTCACAGGTATCCCTGAACTTAAAGAAGCGATAATAAAAAGTTATATGGACGAGCAGGGATTTCAGCCCGGAGAAGAGCAGATCATCGTTACACCGGGCAGCAAATTCGGATTGTATCTTATACTTCAAGCCATAACAGACCCGGGTGACGAAGTTATAGTTCCTAAACCATATTGGGTCTCATATCCTGAGATCGTCAGATATTCCGGTGGAAATGTAGTTTATGCCGATCACCTGAAAGAGAACTCTCTCTTCGAACTTACAGCTGATTCATACACAGAAAAATTCTCCGGTAAAACAAAAGCTGTAATAATAAATTCACCATCCAATCCGACCGGAATGATAATGAATAGTGAAGAACTTAAAAAAATAATTTCCGCATGTGTGGATAAAAATATTTTTCTAATATTCGATGACTGTTACAGAAGGATTATTTATACAGATGAAAATTTCGAATCCCCGCTGAAACTTTTCCCGGACTCAATGGAAAATATAGCAATAGTCAGTTCATTATCAAAAACATTCTCAATGACAGGATGGCGGCTGGGCTATACAATAGCATCTGAATACATCTGCAAGGCAATGGCTAAATTACAGGGGCACTCATCTTCAAATCCTTGTTCAATATCTCAAAAAGCTGCAGTCGGAGCGCTCCTTGATGATCAATCATATCTGGCTCCGATGATAGACGAATACCGTGAACGGAGAGATTTCATAGCCAACAGGTTCAATGAGATCGGCAATATCAGTTTTGTAAATCCGGAAGGTGCATTTTATTTTTTCGCAGATTTCACTTATTATATTAATAAAATGGGATTTAAAGATGATGGTGACTTTGCAATGGATATTCTGAACAAGCTTAATATCATTGTTGTCCCGGGAACAGCATTCGGTGCGCCTAATTATCTCAGGATCTCATATGCCAACTCACTCAAAAATATCAGAAAGGGGCTGGATAAACTGGAAGAATACCTGAAAGGATAAAATGGATCTGGATTTTAAAGACAGAACCTTTTCATTTCTAAAGCTGAAGAAAAAAAAATTGAGAAGAAAAGTATTCTTCTTCTTGTTCATTTTTTTTATTATGGCAGTTTTTCTGTTCTACAAGGATCATTCGGCATATAAAAAAGTCAAAAAAGCAGAAGTTTTTCTTCTGACAGGAGAGATTTTAAAGTGCAGCAACCTTCTCGATAAAGAGGGTTCATCATTTTTCAGACGATCTTCATTTAATGAATTGAAAGGTATCCTCAGCCTGATCGGGAATGATATAGAGAATGGGAAAAAAATCCTTACAAAAAGTAAACCGGGAAAATCATCAATAAAGTCTGAAAAGGTATTAGCATATCTTTCTGACAATTGTTTCTATAAACAGCTTGATATATATTCCTCTATGCTTTCGCGAGACAATGATTTTGTCCGGTTTTACAGAATAGTTTCAGATACTTCCCTTTACAGGGCGGGCGAATCCGGAAGAAAGATAAAAGCATTCGAACCTGAAGACCCGGATAAATATTCAAAACACCTCTCTATCCTTAAAGAAATTAATAGTAAGGTAAAAAAAGGAAAGATTGAATTCATATTCGACAAAGACGGAGAAGCCCTGGCTTTATATGATATAGAACAGGACAAATGCATCTCTCTCATTCCCGGAATAAATTTTGACAACTTCAACAACAGCCTCAGGAACGGAATTAAATATATAAAACTGTCTATTGACAAAGATGTTCAACTTAAACTTCACAGGCTTTTTAACAAATATTCAGGGTCTTTTGTACTCACTGATCTGGAGGACGGTAGCATTATTGCCGCATATTCCAAACCATTTAACGGAAATGAAAACAATACAGCACTTATCAGGGAATATGAACCGGGTTCGATAATTAAGCTTATGACCCTTTTCACCTACTTCAATTCGGAAACTGAAAGAATATTTCCTTTTAATTGTATAGGCTACACTTCTTATGATGGAAAGATATTTTATGACTGGATCAGGCACGGCATACTTCAATCTCCTGAAAATGCTCTTTCCCGATCCTGTAATATTGCATTTGCTGAGATGGGGATTAAAGCCGGAGCAAAGAAAATACATAAAGTCCTAAAAAATTTCATGTTCAATTCGGATCCCTCTGACGATGGGATATTTCAGTTCAGGTTCGGTAGATTTTCTTCTGAAGATCATGGGGAGAGGGCCCTTGCAAATATTTCAATAGGACTCGAACATATTTCTATAACAACTATCCATTCTGCAATAATATCTTCAATAATCGCTCAGAACGGGAACATAATATTCCCTTATATTATAATGAGCAATCAGAATATTTTTAACCTGGGATATTACAATCATACTCCGGAAAACAAAAAGATATACCTGAACAACCGGTTTTTTGAGAATATTAAATCAGGGATGAAAGAGGTCACAACCGACCCTAAAGGAACCGGAAGGCGGGCAAGTGTGGATTTTATGGATATCGGCCTCAAAACCGGAACAGCTGGGGAAAAAAGTAAAGGATTGGATTCTGTTCTTACAGGATTCTTCCCATTTGAAAAACCGAGATATTCATTCGCATTTCGCCTAGAACATGGTGGAAAAGCTGAATACAATGGAGCTTTGTTCCTGAGAAAGTTTCTTAAAGCTTTCTATGAAAAAGAATAAAAAATGAAAACCAGAATATTAATAGCATTAACAATGATCTTGCTGATACAAACATCCTTTTCCTTTCCGAGAACTGTTGTTTTCCCGTTTAAAGTAAATTCAGCGGAAAATAAAGCTCATCAGTGGCTGGGGCGTGGGATTTCTCTTTATCTGAGTTACGGCTTAAGGGTCAATCAGATAGATACTTTTTCTGATAATGAGGGGCGGGAATTACTTAAGGGGTTGAATATTAAATTCCCTTATAACGTTTCCAAAGCATCTATAATCAGAGCTGCGAAGCTTTTAAGAGCGGAAAGACTGGTATGGGGAGAAATAACGACAATACCCGGCCAGGGAGAAGAGATATTAAGTATCAGGACATTTTTGATCGACCTCCGGAACTTAAATCAGAAATACCTTCCGGTGATCAAAGAGAAGATCACAAACCTGTTCTCAATCAAGAAAAGCATTCTCAAAAACCTGGTTATATACCTGGCCGGGACAGAGAAAACACCTGAGATTCCGGAATTAAAATTTGATCTGAGGAGTTATGAGATATTTATTAAAGGACTTCTCATTGATGACAATGATAAAAAAACAGAGTTCCTTGAGAAAGTAAGGTCTGAGTTGAGTAAAGATCCGGAAATGCTCCTTTTCGAACTTGCCAGAGTATATTTTTTAAAAAATGATTATACAACTGCAAAAAAAATTCTCGATGAGATAGATCCCCAAAGCCCATTTCGGGGAGAAAAATACTTCTTATCCGGAGTGATAAATTATTTATCAAATAACATTGATGAAGCACTCTCTGATTTTTCAACCGTTCTGGATTGCGGTGATTGCAGACATGAAGCACTTAACAATGTAGCCCTGATCTATGCCTTAAATAATGAATATACAGAAGCTTTGGATTCTATAAAGAGATCTGTAAGATTGGGAATGATGGCCGAATCATTTTTTAATGCGGTAAACATTTCAACTCTGGTGAAAGACAGGGAGGCGGCCTGGAACTTTCTGATGGAAGGACTACTTCTATACCCTTCAGATGAGGATTTGATAACTCTGTTTTTTGAGATTATTGAACAATCACACCACAGCACTTTGATAAAACCGGCATTCCTGAAATTTCTACCGGGATTCCCTCCTGAACAGGAAGTGAGGAAGATATTCTTTAAACTAATAAATCCCTTCGTGTTTTCAGAACTAAAATATGACATGGAATTTCCGAATTGGAATGGAGAATCTATTTTCATAAAAGGGGGGGAAGATGAAAGTATAGATGAAATTGAGAAGAAACTGATCTCAAACCCTTTCCTCCCGGAGAATCATTCCAAGCTTGCCTCAATTTTCTTTAAAGAAGGGAAATTGGAGCAGGCACTTAACCATGGGCATGCAGCGCTCTACCTGCTCAGGAATCCTGACAATTTTATCTCTATAATGAAAATATTGAGGAAGCAGGGGAAAAGAGATGAACTTAAAGGGATACTTATCGAAGCATTGAAATATTTTCCGGATAACGAGAAAATTAAAAATTTCTCTCTAAATAGTAAATAGAACTATTTTAATAATGTTTTAATTATAGGAGATCTTAAATGGGAAAAGCAATCCTAATTGCATTAACGATAACATTAATTTCAGTTTCACACTTGATTCCAAAAGATGATGGAATCGCAATTATTAAAAAGGAAATTTCAATTGTTCTTGATGATTCTGAGAAGGGGTGGAACAGCGGGAACCTGGAACAATATATGGAGTGTTATCATAAGTCTGAAAAGATGAGATTTGCCGGAAATGGTTCATTCAACTTTGGATGGGAGAATACACTGAAGAGATATAAAAAAAGTTATCCTGACAAAGAAGTGATGGGAAGGCTCTCATTTTCCGATGTTGATATTACAGTGATCAGTAACGATGCGGCTCTGGTTTTCGGAAGATGGACCCTCAAATATCCTGAAAAGGAGAGGACCGGCCTCTATACACTTCTTCTCAGGAAATTTGAGGAAGGGTGGAGAATTGTCCACGACCACTCCTCTTCCGGGAAATAAAATCTATTAAGATTTCAACATTTCTCTAATTGGAATTCTTGACAGATATCGGTCTAAATGCTACTATCGGTTTTTCTTCCCGGGCTTGTCCCGGATTATAAAAAAATGCGAGGTTCCAATGAAAAGGAAAGAGAGAGAACATCTTAAGGAAGATCCGTTTGCAAATTTCATTCAGGCTGTTTTAGAAAAATTTAACGACTATAAAAAAGAGATCCTGATTATTCTGGGAGTTCTGGTTATTATAGTTGTGATAATTATAGCAGTTCTCCTGCTCAGATCAGGATCTGTAGTGAAAGACAATCAAAATTTCGCATCAGCTCTCAAAATCTGGAATTCTACAACACTGACTTCAAATCAGAAAATAGAAGAGTTGTCATCTCTAAAAACCGACAAGGGTATTTCATCAGCAATTACTTTTTATCTGGCTTCCCTTCATTTTGAAAAGGAAGATTATCTTAAAGCAAAAGAAACTTTAGCAGGTTACAAAGGAAGCAGCAAGCTGTTGGATGACCAGAAAAAACTACTTGATGCTGAACTTTTCATCTCACTTAAAGAGGGGAAGAAAGGACTGGACATTCTGCACCAACTCCTTTCAGATACTAAATCAGAGATCACAAAAGATTTTCTCCTGCTCAAGATAGCAAAGATCAATATCAAGGACGGACTGAACAAAAGTGCAAAAGATAACCTGAACAGATTGATTAATGAATTCCCTCAATCAATTTATCAGCGTGAAGCAAGAGCATTATTATCAGGACTTTCCAACTAGTTCCGGGAAAGTTGTTTTAAAGGGATAAAACCCTTTTTCTATTTCTTGTTATTATTATCTGAGAACTTTTCCTTAACTATTTCTGTAACTTTCCTGAAATTTATCTTACCACTACCCATTTTAGGAAGTTCATCAATTACAAGGAACTCCTTCGGTAATGAAAGATTTGGAAGTTCAGCAGACATCTTCTTCAACATCTCTCTTTCATCAATACTACTGGTTATAGCTGCAATGATCTTTGCACCCTTCAAATAATCAGGTATTTCTACAACACAGCAATCCGTATCAGGAGGGAGCAGATCAGTTAATACACTTTCTACCCTTACCAGAGATACCATCTCTCCACCAATCTTTGCAAATCTCTTAAGGCGGCCTCTGTGCCAGACATAGCCATCCTCATCGACCATACCCATATCACCGGTATCATACCATCCATCTTTAATTCTGAGAGAAGTTTCCTCAAGGTCATCAAAATAACCTTTCATCACATGATCACCTTTTGTCAGCAATTTTCCTTCCTGTCCTCTCGGAACTTCCTCGCCGCTGGTAATATCTGCTATCTTCACTTTAACGGTAGGCAGAGGTTTTCCGGTACTTCCGGGTTTGTTCGCATTAGGCAGATTTACAGATATAACCGGACTGGTCTCGGTGCAGCCGTAACCTTCCAGGAGAGTTATTCCATGCTTCTTGTTATATCCCTCACGAAGCATCTCAGGGCATTTATCCGCACCGGCAACTGCTATTCTAACCGAAGAAAGTTCACCCGGTTCTGATTGCCTGAGATAACCGTTAAAAAATACCGGTGTTCCAAGCATCAAAGTCGCACCCTCTTCTCTAATGATCTGAACTACTTTTTTATATTCGAGAGGATTTGGATACGTAACGACCGAAAGTCCCTGAAGCAACGGAAGCCAGAAATTGGTCGTGTAACCGAATACATGAAAGAGGGGAAGATTTCCCAGCATTATATCATCATCATTGAACTTAAGACTTTCAAAAATATCAACAACATTTGCAGCTATGTTCTTATGTGTTAACTGGACAGCTTTGGGATCCTTTTCACTACCTGACGTAAAAAGTATAACTACATTATCCTCTTCGTGGCTTTTTGGTAACGATCTCTTAATAACATTAAATGGCATTTTCGATTTCAGTGCAGCTTTTAATTTATCAAGAGTCGAAATAGTTTCCATGACGTCCTCGATGAACACCATGCCCGGGACCAGACGGCACCCTATCTTCTCAATCAATGCCTTAGAGGTTATAATAGTTTTAAATCCGCACTTTTTCTGAGCATATTCACAATTTTCCGAGGCACCTGTAGAATAATTTATCATGACCGGGACCCTGCCTGACATAAGTACTCCCAGAGTGGTAAGCATTGCTCCTGCAGAATTGGGGATCATGACACCTGTGAAACCTTTTTTATATGCTTTGAATTTCTCGGAAAGCATAAGAGAAGCTATCAGGGCCTTTCCATAATTAACTTTGGTCTCTCTCCCTCTATCAATAACTGCAAATTTTTTCCCATTCTTTTTTGCTACTTTAATAAATTCTTCATGTAAAATCATTGTTTCCTCCAAAACCATTAAAAGTTAGTTATGTGAATATATAGCATAAAAAAAATTTTTTTTAAACAAAATTTTATGCAAGGAATGAGTCGTGTATGTTGTCTATCTTTGCGATTTCGTTAATTTTCCCTTTTATATCAAATCCGACCGCACATTTAACTTCACATTCGGAACAATCATTACAGGGAAGATTTTTCAGGTCTATCTCAGCTAATGTATCTTTTGCCTGGAGTAGGTTCTTATAACCGAAGGCATACATATAACTTCTCATCAATGTCGGGATATCAACACCTTTACTGCATTGTCCGGTACATGAATCACATTGACGACAATACAATCCTGCAACCTTATCTTTAAGTTTCAGGTCGATCATCTCCTGGCCTGTCAGTTTCAGGTCTTTCGCTACTCCAATATCAATGTTCAATTGATCGAATGTTGTAAACCCCGGAATTGATGTGTGGATATTTTTATTCTGAAGGGACCATTTGAGTGCTGCCTTCATATTGATAGGATTTAATCTCTCCTTATCCCAAAAAACACCGGCCTGCGTTTTCATTGCTACAATACCTATACCCTTATCTGCAGCATAGTCGATCGCTTTGTCCATTTCTGCAAGGTGGGGCTGCATGAAGTTATAAGCTGTCAGAACCATGTCATAAACATTGCTGTCTGCTGCTGCGCGAATCACCTCCGGTTCATTCCTGTGGGTAGATACTCCGATAAACCTTGTTTTCCCCTCATTTTTCAGTTTTTGCAAAACTGACATTAATGGTTTGAACGTCACAGATTCTTTCCTTTTCACGCTATGGAGGAACAGGACATCAACATAGTCCAGGCCCAGCCTCTTCAAGCTTATTTCAAATTTATTCAGGAAATCCGCAGGATCCGTTTTGTCTGTGTAGAGCCCGGTCTTACGGTCAGCATGATTTCCCGGCACTTTGGTTGCAATAAAGTATGAATCCCTCTTTACACCTTTCAGTACCTCACCCAGCATTTGTTCATTCCGTCCACGCTGATAAACATGTGCCGTATCGAGATAATTAATACCGTTCTCAAGAGCTGCTTCAACCAGTTTCGGATTCTCAGCATTCATTACTCCCATGCTGACTATCGGGACCTTCATCCCCGTCTTCCCGAGAGTTCTGTAAATTAACTTTCCCTCCATGGTATTCTTTACTTCACTTTTAATTAATGAAGGTGCTAAGGCCGCAGCGGTAATACCGGTCAAACTTTTCTTTATAAAATCACGCCTGCTGTTACTATTTCCCATTAATACCTCCTGAAATATAAATATAAGATAGTATATAAATTATTTTTTTTCTACATTATCCTGTTCTGGCTCTCGCCATCATTTTCAAATATTAAAATGAAAGGAATGTTCAGGATATGGAAAATTTGCCTCCGGAAAGCAATATTGATATAATAAAATTTGGATAAAACTTCTGAATTGACCGGCCCGAACCTTATGATATTCTTAAGAAAATATAAACTTATATATTTTATTTTAATTTTCACTTATGTTCTGGTATTTTTTTCTCCATTATCCAGCAGAACATCATCAGGTAAACTGAATATCACAAGCTACACGAAATTCCTCAATAAAAAATTCAAAAAGAGAAAAAGGATCAGTACGAAATTTATCATAATCCATACCTCGGAGGCCGGTAAGATAAGTACTCTCAGAACACTCTCAGGCGGGAAGAGGGTCGGACGCAGAAGGACAAAAGGGGGACATGCCAACTACACTATCCTGAGGAACGGGAAAATATACAGGATCCTGGACCACAAATACAGAGCGGACCATACCGGATTGAGTATGTGGAACGGAATCAATGACTTGAGTTCACATTCAATAGGGATCGAACTTGTAGGATACCACTATGGTACCATCACATTTGATCAATACAAATCGCTGACACCCCTTCTTAAAGAACTTCAGGTCATTTACAAAATTCCCGACAAGAACATCCTGACCCACAGCCAGGTTTCCTATGGGAAACCAAATTTGTGGTTTAAAAGAAATCATAGAGGGAGAAAAAGGTGTGCTCTTAATTTTAACAGGTCCAGAGCCGGGCTTGATGACAGATGGACATATGACCCGGATGTTCGTGCCAAACGACTGACCTCTGATTTTCAGACCAGAAAAATATTCTATTCAAAGTACAGCAACAAAATGGTCAGGATCTCCCCTGAAAAAAAAGAGAAGATCTTACAGGAAGAACAACTTATGGAGAAAAGGAACGAAGAAGTAGTCCTCTCTTCAAATATTATAAGCAGTGATAATACTGCATGGAATATTGCCGGAGATGATTATAATGATCCCGAAACTATATATATTCTCCCCGGGGGAAAGAAAGTAAGGGGCGATAAGGCCGGATCCACGATCGGATGGGGAAATATTCCCCGTGGAACCCAAGTGATTCTGAATCAGCCGGAAACAATTGAAGAGGCCACGGGACCTGTACTTACCATCACAGGTAATTTCACTGCATGGAGCTATGCAGGCAAAGAATATAAGAAAAGATCAACCTTCTATATTCTACCCAATGGGAGAATAAAGGACGGGACAAAGATAAAGGACTGGGATTCACTCCCTTCAGGTGTGAGAATGATAATCGGATATAACGGCCCCTATCTCCTCGGAGCTACCAGAGGAAAAACAGCATGGGGAATTGCCGGAAAACAATACAACAAGAAGGATACAATTTATTATATCCCCGGAAACGGGGTCATTACCGGTGATAAAATGGTATCATTCAATGACCTGCCAAAAAATTCAAAGATATTCTTAAAGAGGTGATAAAGTGGAATGGAGAGCAAGCCATATTCTGGTAAAAGACAGTAGCCTGGCCAATAAGATAATTAAGGATCTGAAAGAGGGAAAAAAATTCTCAGATCTTGCAAAAGAATTCTCGACCTGCCCGAGCAAAAGCAAGGGAGGTGATCTTGGATGGTTCGGCCCCGGACAGATGGTAAAAGAATTTGAAGAATCGGTAAAAAAACAATCAAGTGGAAGTATCAGCAGAGTTGTAAGAACAAAATTCGGCCTTCATATCATTAAGAAAACAGGCCAGAGATGACCGAAAAAAGGGAAATTAAAAAAGAGATCTGGAAAGGGGGTACAATGATCTACCCTTTGCCTGCCCCCATGATCACTTGTGGAGATATTGACGGAGAACACAATATAATCACTATTGCCTGGACAGGAATAATCTCTACCGATCCACCCAGATGTTATATTTCAATAAGGCCGAATAGATATTCATATGAAATGATCAAAAAAAGTGGAGAATTTATAATAAATCTTACCACAAGAAAATTGGCATTCGCTACAGACTGGTGTGGAGTGAAATCGGGAAAAGATGTTGATAAGTTCAGGGAGATGAAGCTTACTCCTCAACGCGGCATTGAAATCAAGGCTCCACTCATTGCCGAATCACCAATAAACATTGAATGCAGGGTTTTTGATATTCAGAAGATGGGGTCTCATGATATGTTCCTTGCAGACATTCTCAGGATCCATGCCACTAAAGAATATATTAACAAAGAAACAGGCGCATTCAACCTTAATAAAGCTGACCCGATATGTTATTCACATGGGAAGTATTATTCTGTAGATAAGTTTATTGGGAAATTCGGTTTCTCAGTAAAGAAGAAAAAGAAGAAGAAAAAGGTAAGAAAATAGTGGCCGGCTACAGTTATTCTTCCATTTCAAGTTTTGATAATTGCCCGAAGTCCTTTGAATTCAGATATATAAAAAAGATCCCTGAAGCATTTCAGTCAATAGAAGCATTCATGGGCAGCACTGTCCATTCTGTACTTGAAATAATATACAGGAACAGGGAACTCGGGCCGATAACAGATGAATTGGAACTCCCCGGAATATTCAGGAAAATATGGGACAGCACTTACAATGAAAAGATCCGAATAATAAAAAATGAGAATGACATTAACCACTATATTGATCTTGGGATCAAATTGCTTGTCGGGTATTACTCGAATTCATTCTTAAATGATCTGAGCAAGACAATCTCTCTCGAGCAGAAATTCGAAGTAAAACTGAATGGGGAAATAGTACTCAGGGGGATCATAGACAGGCTCTCCAGGACAAAAGAGGGTATTCTCAGAGTTACAGATTTCAAGACCGGATCAGCATCAGGGCCTCTCGAAAACCTTCAGCTCCCTTCCTATGCAGTTCATGTATTTGAAATTAATAATGAAGAGGAAATTGAACTTTGTATCGAAGATCTGAAGCAAAAAGAGACAAGAATAGCAAAAGTAAAAAAAGATATAGTAGAAAGTACGAAAAACAGACTAATATCGAAAATTAACATAATAGAAAAAACTACAAATTTTAATGCTGTTTTCGGTCCGTTATGCAGATGGTGCGGTTATAATGAAATTTGTCCCGATTATCTGAAAACAAAAAACGTTGATGCAGGAGACCTGAAACATTGTCCCGATTGTGGAAGCCTGCTGGCAGAGAGAAAGGGAAAGTTTGGGAAATTTCTGGGATGTACCGGCTTCCCCGAATGCAAATATACATTTGATCTGCGTGAATCCACTGAAAATATCGAAGGTGACATGATTTGCCCGGAGTGTGGGAGTCCGCTGAGGAAAAGGAAGGGGAAATTCGGTGAGTTCTTCGGCTGCAGCAATTACCCCCAATGCACTTTTACCAGAAAAATCAAATAATTAAACCGCCGTTTGTCTTATTAGTTGAGTAATTTCCTGATATTTCCTATTTGGCTGATTGTCAATTTATATCCTTCCTCGATTGCCTCTTCGGCACGATCGAAGTCGAGCAGTCTGAAATCCCCGAGTTGAGGTTCTATTATTATATCAGGCGGACTTATTTTAAATTGGTTTTCAGTTATACTTCTCTGCATTATATGGGTTGTGTTATCAAGGATTTCCAGAATATTCGGGACATGTTCCTTTGAACGGAGATTGTCAAGTTTTGTCCTGATAGATCCTGTTATCTCATTGTATTTCTGCTCTAACATCTCGAATATACGCTTGCCCCGATCCTCTTCCTCTACATCTTTTTTCTCTGAAATATTTTTCTCCCCATCTTCTGATTTTTTTATTTCCTCTGAATTTTCTTCTATCGTACAATTGTTCAGGTCAACAGCTATTACCACTTCAGCCCCCATTTCCCTGACAACATTAACCGGAACAGGATTAACTATACCTCCATCGACCAATATTCTGCCTGCAAGTTTAAATGGTGTAAAGACCCCGGGTATTGCCACACTTGCTCTGACTGCATCTGTTACTCTCCCTGAGCTGAATCTGATCTCTTCTCCTGTTAATACATCAGCAGCGACTGCACAATACGGGACAGGAAGATCTTCAATTAAAATATCCTTATAATATTCAGAAAGCATTTTAAACAACTTTTTGCCGGGAATAAGGCCGCTCCCCGGAAAGGTGACATCAATAAATGATACTATGCTCTTCCAGTCGATACTTCTTGCAAATTTTTCAAATTCTTTAATATCACCAATCGAATATACTGCACCCACTACAGATCCGATAGAAGTTCCGGAAATACAATCAACTTTGATCCCAGATTCCTCCAATGCATTTAATACGCCGATATGGGACCAGCCTCTTGCAGATCCACTTCCCAGTGCTATACCCAATTTCTTTTTCAAATGGTCCCTCTCTTTTTCTATTTTATCTAAATATTTCGATTATTTCCACTGGGAAATCAGTTAAAAACAAGTTATAATTTAACGAATATGAAAGAATTAACACAGAAAGATTCAAAAGTTGAAGTAACCGGTACTGAAGCAAAATATTATGATATCCTGATGAATATAATTACTCTCGGGACCTATCCGTCATTTATCAAGCGGGCAGTAAAAGACCTTAACCTTAAGAAAGGAGAAAGTATCCTTGATCTGGGTAGCGGAACGGGCAGGAACGATTGTCTCATGCTGAAGTATATTGGTGAAGAAGGGTCAATAGCAGGAGTCGAGATAGGCAGGGAAATGAAAGAAAAATTCCTTAAAAATTGTGACAAACAAAATATCAGACTGATCGATAAAAGGATAGATGAGCCTCTGGATCTCGACAGAAAATTTGATCTTGTATTTATTTCCTTTGTACTTCACGGATTTATTCAGGAGAAGAGGGAGATCATAATTGAGAATGCAGAGAAAGTATTGAAATCGGGGGGGAGGTTTTCTATTCTGGATTATAATGAATTCGATGTTGATAATTCAGGCTTTTTCACCCGCTTTGCGATCAGAAAAATGGAATGCCCTCTTGCAGAAGACTTTATAAACAGGGACTGGAAATCAATTTTGAAAAAGTCCGGATTCAGCAAATTTGAGGAAAATTTCTATTTTAAAGGAAAAGTAAGACTTTTAACCACAATAAAATAATATAACTTTAGTTGTTGTAAAATACTTGGTCCTGAAATAATTTCTTGAAATATTGTTAATTTTAGTTATTATATTAACTGAAGGACACAAGGATATTTTTGTTTTAATATTTTGGATTTCAAAGCTTTTATAAAAAGGTGATCACAAAATGGGCAATTCTAATTTGCCGGCAATTATAGTTACGGGTGCTTCGGGTTTTATCGGCCGCCACTTCCTCGAAGCAGCAAAAAATACATTTACAATATATGCCCTCGCAAGAAGATCACAGATAGAGTGCAATGCTCCACGACACAAGAATATCGAATGGCATATGGTAGATATAACAGACAGGAAGGAACTTGAGAGATCAATTATCGGGATCAGCAAAAAATCCCCTATAGACTTTATACTCCACCTTGCAGGATATTACGACTTTGATTGTCTCAACAGCCCCGAATATGAGAGAACCAATGTGCAGGGGACAAAAAATATTCTGGAGCTGGCCAGGAAAATAAAAATAAAAAGATTTATTTTTGCCAGTTCACTGACCGTTTGTGATTTCATAAAATGTAAAATGCCTGTAACAGAAAAAAGTCCGGCGAATGCAAAATTCCCTTATGCCCGGAGCAAAAAGAGAGGGGAAGAAATGTTGAAGGAATACTCTGATCATTTTTCCTGCACTGCAATCAGGTTTGCCGCAATATTCAGTGACTGGTGTGAATATGAACCCCTGTATTCTCTAATGTCTACCTGGGTATCGGGAAAGTGGAATTCGAGAATAATTGCCGGGAAAGGTAAAACTGCGATCACTTATATACATATCAAATGTGCAATATTGTTCATATTAAAGATTTTTAATAAGAGCAGTGAAATGAAAAGATTTGAAATTCTTATTGCATCCTGCTCAAATACCCAGTCTCACATAAAATTATTTAAAATGACAACAAGATTATACTTCGGTAAATCCCGGAAACCGCTGTTAATCCCCAAATTGATCGCAGCCTTAGGGATCATGATAAGGTGTTTCATTGGGAAAATATTAAGGAAAAAGCCTTTTGAAAAAATATGGATGATAGGTTATATAGACAGGTTCATTTCTGCTGATCCTGAATATTCCTTTAACTCACTGCCGTTCAAAATAAGGGAAAGATACCACCTTCCCAGAAGGATGATCTACCTTATTGAAAACATGAAAAGTTTTCCTCAGGAATGGCACTCAAGAAATATGAACCCGTCAAGAAAAGATCCATCAAGGCCTAACCTGATGATCAGCAACATCATGAATGTTGAAAAGGATAGGATATCTAATGCGATCTTCACCCATCTCCGGACATCACCTGATTACCCCAACTATCAGTCCCTGGAGCCGGACAGGCTGAGATGGTTCATTCAACTTGTGTACGATTTGCTTATGGGTTCAGTAAGAAACGGCGACCGTCATTCGGTAATAAGCTATTACCGTTATCTCGCCTCGATCAGGAAAAAGGGTGGGTTCCCGCTCGAAGAGCTGAAGTCGGCACTTCTGAAACTGGGAGACATCATTATAGAGGAACTTGAAAAATTTCCAGATCTTGTGAAGATGGACCGATACCTTAATGATCAGGTCAAACTAACCCTGGAAATGGCAGCTGATGAGGTCGATGATGCATATTCAGAGATCCCGGATCATTTAATTACAGATGAAGAGAACGGACGCATGGCTCTGGGTAATGAAATGGTAAGTTATGAAAAAAATATTGTCGGTTTAGTTCAGGAATTCCTCGTTTCTGAGGAGAATAGTAAAAGATTTCCGAATTACAGACAGACATCCGGGGATGAGCTGAAATGGCACATCACTCTGTTTTACAAACTTTTGAGAGATTGTGTCAGATATAATGATAATGCATCTTTCATAAGCTATATAAATTACCTTGCTTCAATAAGGAGAAAGGGCGGATTCCCGGAGCCTGAACTTTCCGATGCAGTCTGCAGTACTGTCAAAATAGCCATCGAACAAATTAAAAGAAATACGGGAGTTCATGGAGCTGAGGAGATACTCGATAAATCAATAAAACCAAGTGCGGACAAGATCCCCGGAGTTATAAAAAAAGTTTATGATGAATCGGTAATTATCTGATAATTTAAATCTGCTTTACCTGACACCTCCCAATCTGATAGAATATTCTGATTGGATGATTAAATACCTTTAATAATAATGAATAATGATAAGAAAAACAGGATAGCGGAGCGGGAACCCTTTCTCGATTATTTTCGTGGAATAATTATCTTTTTAATGATCCAGGGACACTTGTTCAGAGCTTTACTGGATAAAGACCTGAAATCGGGATTCTGGTTCAGAACTCACGAATATATTCATGGAGTTGTCGCACCGGGATTTCTTTTTCTTGCAGGATTTTTATTCTATTATACGATCCACAATAAAAAATCTTCTGACCTTCTTATAAAAGTTCGTCATTTATCCGGAATAATTATTCTCGGTTATTTTCTTCATCTCCCATTCTTTTCACTTCAAAAGATCATTAAACTCTGGGGGACGGGGATAGAGTATAAATTGCTTAGAATGGATATATTACAGACCATTGGTTTTTCTTTGTTGATAGCAATTTTTATATGGAAATTCCTCAGACGGATATTTATTCCTGCAATCACAATTATTGTGTTATTCAATATTGTTTCACCTTTTATAATTAATGTGCCTGACAACATCCTTCTGGCTTCATTTGTAGATAATAATATCTCTCAGTTTCCTCTCATCTTCTGGTCTTTTTACCTTTTTCTCGGGATACTTGCTTCAAGATTCCTTAGAAAATTCAGCCTGTCTGTTTTGATCCTGAGTGTTGTTATACTATTAACTGCTCATTTATTTCCCCATGAATTGATAAGAATAGTTGCTGATTCAGGCAAGGTCTTGTTTCTTTTTTCAATTATCCGTCTGGCTCCCCGCATATCGTCCAAAATATTGACAAGATTTCTGACAGCCTCCAGGGAAAGTCTCTTCCTCTATATGTCCCACCTTATGATAATCTACGGTTCACCTCTTAATCCGGGATTATCCAGATTATTCAAAGAATCGTTGAGTATACCAATAGCATTCCTGTTGTTCATTCTCCTGATCCTGACCCTTTACCCGGCTGCATATTATCTGAACAAATTAAGATCAGATCATTTAGATATTTATAATTCTCTTAAATATGGCTTATTCACATTTTTCCTTTTTGTTTTTTTAATAAGCAAGTGGTGATTCTTAATTCAGGATCTGCTAATAAGTATTCTTTCCCCATCCAGAGTAAGATAAGATTCTGTGAGATTTGCCGCCAGGCATGAGTGAACCGGTACGATCCCGATCACATCCCCTATCGATACAGCATCGAAGAACTCATCATTCGCTTTAATAACTGAATGCTCCTGAGACACACTTGAGACATAAGAGCTTTTGGATAATTTTCCCCAACCATCAGTTTTTAAAAAAACAGGCTGTCCGTAATTTGATCTGCCTGAAGGTTCTGAAATAAACTCTTTTGAGAGATGTACTGCTCCACCATGTACAACAACCTCTTTTCTCAAAGTATTCTTCGATATGACCGGAGCAGCAAGAACAACTGCGATCTGGTCTATTGTACATGAACCAAGTGCCAATTGCATAAGATCATAGAAAACAAAATTTCCCGGCCTTATTTCATCAACGCCCCTTAGATCAGGAGTGATAGAAATTGTTGGAGTATCCCCGACTGATATCATAAGATCAGGATATTCACTCAGGAACCTTTGCTTAAGGCCATCCATTTTTCTCATTGTATCATTATATATATCAAGGATCCCGTTTTTCGAAGTTGCTCTGTAACTGTGTCCTGAATGTGTCAGAAAACCGGCAAACTTCATCCCGGCATCATTTATTGATCTAACTACTTTTTCTATTTTGTCAATATCATCCGATAATATCCCTGTCCTGTTGTAGCCAGTGTCAATTTTAACAAATATTGAAACCTCATACTTCAACCCATTTTTAAGTGCATCCAGGGGTTTGTCAGAATCAATGATCAGGTTAATTTTTTTTCCGGATTTTAGTAATTCATTTATTTTGTGAGTTTCCAATACATTAAATGTAATGGCGATAGTTATATCATCCCAGCCGTCATCTGCAAAATAACCGGCCATTTTAACAGATGAAACTGTGATCTTATCCACTCCCTCTTCACGAAACCATCGCCCTATCTCTCTGGAATTATGAGTTTTGAAGTGAGGCCTGAAAGAGACACCGGATACGGCTGCTTTATTTATCATCGAACGGATGTTGCTTCGGCATTTTACACTATCAAGAATTAATGTAGGCTCAATAATATTCATCGTATTCAGAATAGTATTATATTACTTTTTTTTAATCCATTCATCAGATATTGTCGTCACTGGACATTTTTATCCACATTTTTTATAATTATTACAAAATAAGAGGGATTGAATTAATGAAATCAATTTGTATAAAATTAGTTTGCGTACTTTTTCTATTTTCTTTCATTTCTGCAGCAGAAAATCTTGAGAAAGGGATCTCTCCTGAAATACACCTGCAAAAAGCTGATGAAGCTGTCAGGATAGATCCTGACCGGTCAATGGACCTGTCCAAAAGTGTACTCCTTTTTCTGAAAGGCACAGACAATAATTATCTGGAGATAAAAGCAAGACTGATAATCGGGAAGGCATTTTATTACAAAAAAAAGTTTCTGGAAGCACTCAAAATTCTCAGCAATGTAAAAGCAAGAATTTCAATACTGAGCATCGGGGAAAATAGTGAAAAACAATCTGTCCTTTGTGCTGAATCATTCTTCTGGCTCGGAGAAGTTTATCTGAAAATGAGCAGATACAGGAAATCTCTGGAAAGTTATCTTAAGGGGCTCGAATATTGTGATCCAAAAAAACATAATATTTCAGAATCAAAGCTCATTATTGCTGTTTCAAGGATATATCTGTTTTTATCTGAATATGAGAATGCAATGGCCTATGCTATAAAGGGGGCAGCAAGTGCAAAAGAGAGTGGCGATGTAGAATCCCTTTTTTTTTCATCCTATATCCATGGATATGTATACCGGGAAATGAAAGAATATGAGAAAGGGCTGATCAAATTCAAAAAATCCCTTGAGATTTCCGAAGTTAACAAAATGGTTCATCTGAAGATCATGGCTCTCAATGAAATATCCAATATTTATTTTTTACAGAAAAAATATGACAGAGCACTTAATCTGAAAAAGGATGCTCTTAAGCTTGCTGATCAAACAGAGAATCTAACCGCATTATCATTTTGTCTTCACGATATAGCACTTATTTTCATGGAGAAAAAGGAGCATATGAAAGCACTTCCCTACTTTATCAGGTCAAGAGATATTGCAAAAGAAGATTCGAACATAAGAGGAGAAGTAATCTCCAATATTAGTATTGCAAATCTGTATTCAAAGGTTGGAAGTTTATCAAAGAGCAGGAAGATCGCTATAAAAACACTACGACTAGCAGAAAAACACGAGCTGAAATCAGAAATGATGGATCTTACAAAATTCCTGTCAGACCTTGCGCTCAGAAGAAATAATTTCAAGGATGCTTATAAATATCTGGATCGCTCGTTCAAGCTTAACCAGGATATTTTCAGTACAGAAAAAAGTAAAAAGATAGCAGAACTTGAAACAGAGATAGAGATGGAGAAGAGTGAGAACAAAATCCTGCTCCTTGAAAAAATAAATGAGATCAAGCAGTTTGAACTTGATGAACAGAACAGGTTCATTACCCTTCAGAAAGTTTCTACTTTCCTTTTGATAGTAATAGCTTCACTGATATTTCTTGCATACAGATTCAAAATTAGGGCCAACCTTCAATTACAAAAAAAGAGTGCGGAGTTGGAAAAAACTCTGGCAGAAGTTCATAAATTAAGCGGACTTCTTCCCATATGTTCTTCCTGTAAAAAAATCAGGGATGACGGTGGTTATTGGCATAAGGTTGAGGAGTATATTAATAGTCACTCAGAAGCAAGCTTCAGCCACTCAGTGTGCCCTTCATGTATAGAAAAGGTATACCCAAAAATGAAGAATGGCAGGACAAGTTCAAAAAATAAATCTCCTAAAAATAAGACTAAGTAGGAAAACTCTTTCACTTGTGTATAGAATTTACACAATAAACATGAACAATCCTGCCTCTTTATCACTATTTTTTAGCAATCCCTGAGAAAAATTACACCTCTGATTTATACTGACACATATTTAAATAAGTGAAAAAATAAAAAAACATGAAGTAATTTCTCAATCAGGAATCAAAATTGCTAATAAATATCAATAGGAGGATACTATGGATAGAATACCCAGGTCAGAAGGAAGATTCAAGAAGAATCTTACCGCAAGTATACGTTATAAAGACAGAGTATTTTCCTGTGTTACCAAAAACATTTCCAGAACAGGACTTTATATTGAAGCTATTGGCATTAATCTGAATAGTGATAGAGATGTTTCCGTCTCGCTTGTAGGAGAAGATTCTCTCTTTAAACTTGGAGGAGAAATAATCTGGAACAAAACAATCCCCTGCGAGCCGGGACTCTCTCCCATTGAAGGCCTCGGTATTAAAATTACTAATGCTCCTTCTGATTATTTAAATTTTGTCGAGTACCAGAGATACCTTTAATTGACAAATATAGTCAACTCATTTCACAAAAAACGGCATATTATTCTCTGAATTTAACTATCTCAGAATTTTATCAGGTCATTCTTTGAATCTATATCCATAAATTCCCTGCTATTCTCAAATATAACGGTTTTTATTTTATTTCTGTTTTTGTTTAGTATATCTTTCCCTGAATTAAACTGATCAAGCCCAAGAAATGCCGGGAAGAGACAAGACGGGATAATTCGCGGGTGAGTATAACTCCCGTTCACTTCAGGAATGATCATTTCATCTCCATTCCATGATTTGATCAATTTGTTTATTACAGATGAGCTGACAAACGGCATATCAGCAAGTATCATCATTACTCCCTCTGATTCTCTGTCTAGTATTTCCAGCCCTGAATTAAAGGAAGAAATCATCCCTTTTGAAAAATCATGGTTGATTATGGTTCTTAATTTTTTATTTCCCGGGAAATATTCTTTGATCACTTTTTTTACTTTTTCTGATTCATAACCGAGAACAACAACTATCTCATTAAGCTCCGATTGTATACAACTTCTCAACCCACGCACTAAAAGGGGTTCATTTTCAAAAGGATATGTCAGCTTCTGAGATCCGAATCTTTGCCCTGTGCCGGCTGCCAGAAAAATTCCGGGTAGCATTCAGAAATATCTCCCCATCAATGACCTTTTACCATTAATACTTAGACAGATAATGTTCCTGCTCCCATGAATGAACCTGTTGAATATAATCCCTCCACTCATCCCGTTTCGCTTTCAGATAGTTGGTATAGATATGCTCACCCAGCACCTTCCTTATTAACGGATCCTTTTCCATACTGTCAAGTGCCTCTGAAAGACTACCGGGCAGGACACCTATCTTCAGTCTGGCCATCTCCCGTTTAGACATTTTATAAAGATTTTTGTTTACAGGCTCAGGAGGATATTGTTTATTGGCAACACCTTCAAGACCTGAGGCAAGCATTACAGCGAGAGCAAGATAGGGATTCGCAGAAGGATCAGGTGATCTGACCTCTATCCGCGTGCCTATCTCTCTTTTCGCCGGTACCCTTATCAAAGGGGAACGGTTCTTTTCAGACCAGCTTATCATTGTCGGCGCTTCAAAACCGGGGACTAGTCTTTTATATGAATTTATAAGGGGATTTGTAATTGCAGTGAAAGATTTAGCATGCCTCAGAATACCCGCAATATATCCCATTGCAATACTACTGAGTTCATATTCTGATTTCTGATCATAAAAAACATTCTTCTTCCCGTGAAAAAGACTCTGGTGTGTATGCATACCGCTGCCGTTTATCCCGAATATCGGCTTAGGCATAAAAGTAGCATGTAAATTATATTGTGATGCAACTTTTCTCACTACGAATCTGAACGTAGCTATTCTGTCAGCTGCAGTGAGAGAGTCTGCATATTTAAAATCTATCTCATGCTGTCCTGGTGCAACTTCATGGTGAGCGGCCTCCACCTCAAATCCGATACTGGAAAGAACCTCTACCATCTCCTGTCTTGCTTCTTCACCACGGTCAATTGGAGTAAGATCAAAATATCCTCCGGCATCATGAGTATTGATCGTGATATCTCCCTTCTCATCTTTCTCGAACAGGAAGAATTCAGCTTCAAGTCCGGCATTCATAACATATCCCATATCGGCTGCCTGCTTCATCACTGTTTTCAGTATGTTCCTTGGGCAACCCTCGAACGGCGTTTCGTCAGGATTGTGAATATCACAAATAAGCCTTGCAACCCTGTTCTCATTTCTGTTCCAGGGATATATCACCAGAGTATTAATATCCGGATTCAACATCATGTCGGACTCTTCGATCCTCGAGAAACCCTCGATAGACGATCCATCGAACATCACTTTTCCATCCAGAGCTTTTTCAAACTGGGAAGGGGGTACTTCAACATTCTTATTTATTCCCATGATGTCAGTAAATTGAAGCCTCAGGTATTTAACCTTCTCATCCTTTAAGATCTTTAATGCATCTCTAGTATTCAATTCTCCCTCCTGGTTTGCTTGATACGATAATACTAATATTATGCATTATATGCAAATTTTGCGAATCATTTTTTTGATTTTCTGCCATTTTTTTACAATATGAGGCTGTTTGATATACATGTTTGTGTTTTTTCTCAAACAAATATCATTTACTTAGTTCAGTCACTACGACACGTCCAACAGGGAGGGCCAGCCGCTTCCGTGTATTGCTTTTACGGGACTGGCAGCCCGAGTCTCGCCAATATCGAACGGAGGGCGGACGTCCAGCAAAATACCAGAAGGATTTTGCGATAGTAAAAGTAAACACGGAAATAGGCAAAGCCAAATGGTGAACGAACTAAGTAAATGATATTTGTTAACAGAGGAGAAAGTCAGAGCGGGGTGTTGTCGATCCTTCTCCAGTCTGTATAGACCGGATCGAATCCTTCTGCTCTGAGAACTGATTCTATCTCTTTGATCGAGCGGAGGTCTTTCACTCTGAATTGAGGATCTTCCTGAGCTCCTTCGACGTATCCGCCTACGCTGGTATTTGATGCAGCGGAGATCCTGGTGATCCCGAAATGTAATGCATGATCTCTGAGAGAGGCATTCTCCCTGGTGGATAAATTTATCCCTACTCTCGGGAAGTTCAATCTCGTAAGTATTATACATTTAACCAGGTCCATATCGGTTATTTCATGGTAATCAGTTTCATCACCCGGCTCAACAATAAGCCGGGGAAAAGACACAGAATATTCAACTCCCGGATAATTCCTCTCCATGAAGTTAAGATGTTCAAACAGATCGTAGAGATCATCTTCAAGTTTTGAGAGTCCTGTAAGTATCCCCATGCTTATCATCCTGATCCCTGAAAGAGCTACCCGTTCAGGTGTTTTATAACGGTAATCGTAATCCTTTTTTTTCCCTGACAGATGGAGTTCGTCATACCGGTTCCGGTCATATGTTTCCTGATAGATCGTGACTCCGTCAACACCGGCCCTGTATAACTCCATATACTCATCTGTATCAAGGGGATAAACTTCCAGACTGATACTTGAAAAATATTTTCCTGCTATCTTTACAGCATCTATCAGGTAGCTGACAGGTGACATCTTCCTTGATTCTCCGGTAAGAAGTAAAATATTCCTTATCCCGGAACCGGAGACAATTTTCATTTCAGATTCTATCTGCTCCGGAGTAAGTTTTTTTCTTTTTAATCCGCATGAGGACCGGAAACCGCAATACACGCAATTATTTTCACAATAATTAGAGATATATATAGGGGCATACAAAGATATCACTTTTCCAAATTGGGCAGCAGTTATTCTCCCTGCCCTTGCTGCAAATTTCTCCAATAAAGCAGGATCTCTGTCAGCCAGAAAATCACTTATTTCTTTTTTTGTTATCAATCTATTCCTCGAATAAAAATCCGGTAAGTGGTGATGAAGCTGATGCACTCTTTCCGGGCTCTGACATATTTCCCAGCCATGCAAGCCTCCCTGCTTTAACCGCAAGAGAAAACGCCATCGTAGCATTCCCCGGGTCAGCAGCAAGAGCGACCGCAGTATTTGCAAGAACTGCAGCTGCTCCCATCTCCATTGCCTCGGCAGCTTGTGAAGGCCTTCCGATCCCTGCATCAACAACCACCGGGAGTGAAGATTCCCTGATCAGGATCTCAATAAATTTTTTTGCTTTCAACCCTTCCCCGCTACCGATTAGGGAACCCAGAGGCATCAGGGCTGCAGCACCTGCATCTTCCATTTCCCTCGCAGCATAAAGATCCGGGGACATATAAGGTAAAACAACGAATCCTTCAGCTGCAAGTACTCTTACTGCTTCAGCAGTTTCCCTGTTATCCGGAAGAAGATATTTTGAATCATTTATTACTTCTATCTTGATCCAGTCAACTCCGGCAGCCTCTCTGGCAAGCCTTGCTATCCGGATCGCCTCCCCGGCATTCCTGGCACCGGAGGTATTTACCATCAGAATAACATCATCAGGAATAAATTCCAGAATGTTTTCACTCTCCGCATCAGCATCAACTCTTCTCATAGCCACTGTCACAACCTCTATTTCCGATTCTCTGATACATTCCATCATCTCAGATTTACTCCCGAATTTTCCTGTACCGAGAAAAAATCTATTCTTTATCTTTTTACCCGCAATCTCAAGCGGAGGATTGTTTTGCATTTATCCGCCTCCCATAAATTGGATCAATTCGATCCTGTCACCATCTTTCAGAGATATTCCCTCTATCTCTCCTTTTTTAACCACTTTCCCGTTCAACTCAATAATCTTCCCTTTCTCATTTTTAAGAATTATACCTATGAAGCCATGAAGACTCGAAATCTTGTCACTTATTATTTTTTCTTTCCCGTTCACAAAAATTTTCATATTACCATTGTATATCAGAGTCCTATAAATTTTGAATATATTGACCTTGCTATTCCTTTATCATTGGTACCCTTTACAATAACTCTCCTGTCTTTAAAAATTGTAACTTTTTTTCCTTCTACTTCAAATTCGAGACGGAATGGATTAACTTTCAAGTTTTCAACACCTTTTAGTTTCCCCGCGATCAGTTTCAGGTCTGCTTCTGAAGTTCCGGACGGGATGATCTGAATTGAGCCATCACAGAGGGCAGTTACAATCTCTTCATTATCTTCATTAAGATAAATAAAATCCTTTTTCCCGCAACATTCACATTGAGGATCCTTCATGAACTCGTGAATAGTAAAATTATTTCCCCATAAATCAAATTGCAGAAGCCCTTTCATCGGATCCTTTCCCATAAGGATCTTAAACGCCTCCGTTACCTGTACTGCAGCTGTAACAGCCGGAATCGTATTCAGGACTCCCATAGTCTCGCATGTAGGGATATCACCCTGCTCCGGAAGATCGGGCAAGAGGCATCTCAGACAGGGGCCATCTTCTACTATGGTCATCACCATCCCGCCGGTACCAAGAACACCTCCATAAACCCAGGGAATACTCTCTTTAATTGAATAATCATTTATGATCATTCTTGTCGGAATATTATCAGTGCCGTCCATTATCAGGTCATAACCTTTTGCTATTTCAGAGATATTCGAACTCATCATATCCCTGATCAGAAATTTTATATTTACTTCAGAATTGACTGCTTTCAATTTCAAAGCTGCTGTTTCTGATTTCGATTTCCCTATATCTGTCTCCGAGAACAATACCTGCCTGTGAAGATTCCCGAGCTCTACAAAATCCCTGTCAACAAGAAATATCTCTCCCACTCCGGCCCTGACCATAAGATTCGCAATATTTGTACCGAGGGCACCGCATCCTATCAGTGCTACTTTCTTTGATGATAAAACTTTCTGGCCGGATACCCCTATATCCCCGATCAGAATCTGTTTGTCGTATCTTGAGCTCACATTAACCTTTCTTGTCTTCTTCCAGAACTTCATTCATGCTACCCGACCTGTATCCTTCAAGATCAAGTGAAACATAGATAAACCCGAGTTCTCTGAATATTTTTTTTATTTCCTTTCTGTTCCTGACAACGATCTCAATCTGATTGTCGTCAACTTCTATCCTTGCAATATCATTGTAATTTCTAACTCTCACCTGCTTAATACCGAGATTATGAAGAAAGTTTTCACCCTGCTCTATCCTTTCCAGTTTTTTCTTTGTTATTGTTTCACCATAGGGAATTCTCGATGCAAGGCAGGTAGTTGACGGGAGGTCGTAATTGGAAAGTCCCAGAGATGCAGCGATATCGGGGATCTCATCCTTCCCTATCCCCGCTTCAACAAGCGGTTCAAAGAAATCTTCTTCCCTGAGGGCATTGATCCCCGGCCTGTACTCTCCGAAATCTGACATGTTCACACCGAATGCAATAGAATCAAATCCTCTCGATGATGCCACATCCTTCATTATATCCATCTCTTCCTTTTTGCAATGGTAACACCTGTCAATCGGGTTTTTAACAAAGTCGTCGTTATCGAGTTCCGAATGTTTAACTATTTTATGATCAATCCCGATCTCGGATGCAACTCTTTTCGCTATATCCAACTCTCTTCCGGACAGAGTATCGGACTCTATCGTGACTGCAATGCTTTTCTCACCCAATTCATCATATGCAACTTTAGCGATCAGAGAGCTATCAACTCCACCTGAAAAAGCAATAACAAGTGATCCGGAATTCCTGATAACCTCTCTCAATTTATATAATTTTGATTTGTTAATTTTATCCATTGTACCTCAATTGATTCTATCAGCCGTCCATATCTATGTCAATTTTCCAAAGTGCTGAGGACAATTGTTTTTTTTAGTCATATTTGGTAATTTGTTAATATCTGAAATTAATTAACTTAGGAGGGAAATATGAACTACCCCGTTTGGTATATCCCCTTGATCGGAGGGCCGCTGATCATCGCATTTGTAGCGATAGTTCACGTTGTAGTTTCTCACTTTGCTGTAGGAGGGGGATTGTGGCTGGTCCTGACCGAAAAGAAAGGTTATAGGGAGAATAAAGACTATATTGTAGATTACGTAAAGAAACACGCGAAGTTCTTCCTGTTGCTGACAATGGTATTCAGTGCATTAACAGGTGTCGGAATATGGTTCACCATTGCATTGATCCATCCCGATGCTACATCTCACCTGATCCATACTTTTGTTTTCGGGTGGGCAATTGAGTGGGTGCTGTTTGTAATAGAGATAGTAGCAGCATTTCTATATTTTTATAATTTCGGGAAAATATCAAAAAAATTGCACCTTTTGATAGGCTGGATATATTTTTTCGCAGCATGGGGATCACTCCTGGTAATAAACGCAATACTCGCATTCATGCTTACTCCGGGGAAGTGGATCGCAACTCAGAATTTCTGGGATGGGATATTTAACCCGAGCTACCTTTCATCAACAGCCTTTCGAACTTTCCTCTGTTTCGCCCTTGCCGGAAGTTATGGCTTGATGACCGCAACCCGGAAATTTAAAGGTGAACAGAAAAATGAACTTGTCAAATATAACGGGAAGTGGATATTCTGGTCACTTGCAGGCCTTATTCCCTCCGCATTCTGGTATTATTCGACATTCCCCAAACAAGCCATGGAGGGTCTGGCCGGAAGTTCAGCAATAATGGTATCCTCTTTGTGGCATCTGATCATCAGTCTCGGTTTGTTCATTCTATTCCTCATTTTTCTTTACCTCTGGAAAACGAATAAATTCGGATTCAAGTCTTCTATTGCAATGTTCCTGACCATCTTTGTTTTCTTCGGTGCATTTGAATTCATAAGAGAAGCAGGACGGAAACCTTATATCATTAAAGATTATATGTATTCCACGGGCATCAGGGTCGCAGATTTTGACCAGATCAAGGATAAGTCGATCCTTCAGAACGCAAAATGGACCGAGATCAAAGAGGTCACACCTGATAATGCCGTAAAAGCCGGTGGAGAGATATTCAGAATACAATGTTATGTATGCCACTCCCTCGGTATCAAGAACAATATCAATAAAAAAATGGCCGATTGGGACCTGAAAAAGATCAAAAGGATAGTCGGCTCTCTAAAAGGGATCACTCCTTTCATGACGGAATTCGTGGGAAATGAAATTGAGAAGGATGCATTGGCAAAATGGTTCTATTGGGAAGTTCATGGTGAATTGCCTCAGGAAGAAGTTGAAGAGGGAGGAGCTCTTGACGGCCCGGCACTTTTTGAATCTTTCTGCTCGGACTGCCATGAGAACTCTCCTGATGACCCTCTCTTCCTGAAGACAACGAATATTACAGAGATAGACGGGATGATGGACATTCTGAGCAAGCTTGATGAGCTTAATGAGGATATGCCTCCGTTCGAAGGAAGTGACAAGGAGAAGAAAGTTCTTGCAGAGTACATTATTAAATCAAGGAGTAAAAAATGAATAATCTGATAAATATAATCCCTAATCCGGATCCGTTACCGGTCGCAGCGGGATGGTTCCAGTTCTTATCACATTTCACTTATTACTTCCACCTGATAAGTGTTGGAATAATGTTCACTATTGCAATATCGATGACCGTCGGATATTTCAAAGGAAAATCAGATGATAACTGGCTCTCTTTCGGTAAGGATATGGCGCACCTTCTCCCATTTACGATTGCCTTTGCAATTAATCTCGGAGTTGCACCGCTTCTTTTCATCCAGGTCATTCATGGTAATTTTTTCTATACAGCATCTACACTGATCGGGACTAACTGGATCCTCCTCGTAGTGATTCTTATTTTAGGTTATTATGCCGCATATTGGATCTCATTCAGAGAGTCCGGGAAACACGGAACAAAAAAATATCTCGGCCTGTTTGTATCAATCGTCCTTGCATGGACAGGTTTCATTCTTGTAAATGTAAATACACTTGCATTGAGGCCGTCATTGTGGAAAGAATACTTCGCTCATATGGGCGGTTTTCATCTCAATACCGGCGATCCGACAATGATACCCAGATATACATTCTATTTATTTCTGCTGCTTGCAATCGGGGGACTCTTTATAACAGTTTACTCAAAGTTTAAATATGGAAAAGAGAAGTCGAAACCATGGATTGCATACGGAGCTTCTCTTGCCGGTTACTCCTGCTTCCTTACCTTACCTTCTTTTATTTACTATATGAGAATTCTGCCTCACAATATAAGAGAAGTCTTCCTTACCGGTGATGCAATATGGACAATTGTGAGTGTATTCTGTTTTTTCGGTCTCATAATCGCCGGATATCTGTCCCTTCAGCGGAGAATTATTCCCGCTTCAGTTGTGATGGGATTAAACATGGTAATATTTGTAATAATGAGAGGAAAGGTGAGAAGTTTATTCCTGGAACCATTCTCCGAAAAATTTTCAATCGTAGGAACGAACACACAATATCCCGTAATGGCCCTGTTCTTAGTTATACTGGCTGCAGGACTCGCCCTGATCTTCTGGATGCTGTGGAAAACACACAAAGAACTTAAGAGTTAAAAAGTCAGATAAGTGTTGTCTTGACCCGGGTATCCGGGTGTGATATTTTTACCTCATGCCGTCTGATAAGGATACCCGGGTCGAGAAAACCCTTGATGACCTCCGGAAATTAAGATCTGATATTTCCGGTACGGCCAAACTCATAAAACTGGAAGAATTCAAGGGAGAATTCTCTGATTTCCCAAACAACCTTTCTGAAGAGATAATAGAAATATACAGGAAAAAGGGGATCGAAAGGTTATTTTCCCATCAACGGGCAGCTATTGAAAATATCCTCAACGGCAATAATGTAGTAGTATCAACTCCGACAGCTTCGGGCAAAACATTAATTTATAACGCTGTAACCTTAAATTCACTTGTGAATGACAAGTCGTCAAAATCCCTCTACCTGTTTCCGACAAAAGCGCTATCTCAGGACCAATTGTCAGAATTATTCGATCTTAACAAGATGCTGGGAGACAGGTTGGGACTATTTACATACGACGGGGACACACCGCAGACAACGAGAAAAGCGATCAGAAAACAGGCTCAGATCGTATTAACTAATCCATATATGCTCCATTCCGGTATACTTCCCCATCATACCAAGTGGATCAACCTTTTTGAGAACCTGAAATATGTCATTATCGACGAACTACACTATTATACCGGGGTGTTCGGTTCCCATATGGGAAATATAGTCAGAAGGCTTAAAAGAATATGCTCTTTTTACGGTTCCGATCCAGTGTTCATAATGTCTTCCGCCACAATTGCCAACCCGGGGGAACTCGCAGAAATGATAACAGGAGAAGATGTCACTCTGATAGAGAAGAGCGGAGCACCACGCGGGAAAAAATTTATCGTATTTCTGAATCCTCCGGTTGTAAATAAACAGCTCGGGATAAGAAGGTCCTATATTTCCCTGGCCAGAGAAGTATCCGGGATACTCCTCAGGAACAACCTCACAACTATTACGTTCACCAATGCACGTCTGATAACCGAAATACTTGTCAAATACCTGAAAAGTGATTTCGAGAGAAATGTGAACCAGAAAGGGATCATAAGGGGATACCGGGGAGGATACCTCCCTGCAAAGAGAAGGGAGATTGAGAAAGGGCTGAAGTCCGGAAAGATCAGGGGGGTAGTGTCAACTAATGCTCTCGAACTTGGAATAGATATCGGTTCTCTTGATGGAGTTGTACTTGCATCTTACCCTGGAACAATTTCATCTACATGGCAGAGATTCGGACGTGCAGGGAGAAGATCTTCCAGCTCAATCGGCATCCTTGTCGCTTCATCTTCACCTGTTGACCAGTATATAGTTAATCACCCTGAATATTTTACAGGCAGGTCTCCTGAGACAGGAAGGATCAACCCTGACAATCTTACAATTCTGATCGATCATATAAAATGTGCATCCTTCGAGCTTCCGTTCGTATCGGGAGAGAAATTCGGCAATGAAGATCTTGAAGAGATATTGGACTATCTGGCAGAGAACAGAGTGCTGCTTAAAAGAGAAAACAAGTGGTTCTGGTCTGAGGAAGGATACCCGGCTGACGCAGTCAGCATCAACAGAGTGTCGTCAGATAACTTTGTGGTTGTTGATACTACATCCGGCGAAAAGGTTATAGCCGAGGTTGATTTCTCTTCAGCACTTGAAACGCTTCATGAAAAGGCAATCTATATTCTTGAAGGAGAACAATATGTTGTTGAAAAATTTGACTTTGAGAACAGAAAAGCCTTTGTAAAAGAGTCAAACTCTGATTATTATACGGATGCAATAACCTATACAAAAGTTAGTATTCTGGACCTTTTTGACGATACAGGGTTCCGGGACTATATCATATCTACCGGTGAAGTTCACGTTTTTTCACAGGTTGTAGGATTTAAAAAACTGAAATTTTTTACCAATGAAAATGTCGGTGCCGGTGACCTTCAGCTTCCTCAGCGTGAAATGCACTCTACTGCTTTCTGGCTCACTATCCGAAAAGAACTTCTTGACTCAGTAAATATTAACAACGAGGATAAAATAGAAGCAGTAAACGGGATCGCTTACCTCATGCGTCATATCAGTGCTGTTATGTTGATGTGCGATGTGAAGGATCTGGGGGTGTCAGTAGAGGATAACATCACAAAAGAACCGGTAAGGATAAAATCAGGGAGATTTACCGGAAATTTTGAGAACGGCGGACACAGTTTCGAACCCAACATATACATATATGACAGTTATCCGAACGGGATCGGGTTTTCTGAAGTTCTTTACAGAAAGGGGAAAACTCTTATAGAGGATGTATTGTCTACGATAGAAGGTTGTGACTGCCCTGCAGGCTGCCCCTCCTGTGTAGGCCCTCCGATCAGGAAAGGCGGAAAACATAAAGAGGGGGCAAAATTTATTGTCCGTTCACTTACCGGCAAAGTATATAATTAAAATAAGTATTTTTCTCCGTCATTTCAGAGTAAGGATATCATCCACCTCTTTGATAGCCTTAACCTTACCCAGAAGGATCTTCATTTCCTCAGGTTTCCCCAGAGACGGTAGCAATATATAATCCGACAATTCATCACAAAGCCTTATTCGCATAAGATCCTCTTTTTTTTCAATAGCAAAATCAAGGATCTTCTTTTCATCTATCTCCACAACATCGATAGGGATCATTCCCATCTTCAGACAAAACTCCGGGCCGATCTTTTCAACCAGAAAAGGATCCGGCAGATCATATCCGATCTTGGCTTCATTAATAGCTTTTTGATCAAGAAGAAAAAGTTCAAGATCTTCAGGATTTATCAATTTCATTCTGATAAAAACTTCACCCAGTTTAGCTTTCATCTCATTCTGCATGGAAATTGCAATATCCAGGTCCGCCTTTGTTATCTTTCCCGCATTCAAGAGCAATTCACCCAACTTCATATCTCTTTTTCCAATCGCCTTCTTTTTCATCTCAAAAAACTCAGGGGGAGCTTCTTTCAAAATTTTTTCACGGTATTCTTCAGAAGCACTACATAAACACTTATAACAAAAAAGACATAAAGGCGTAGGCTCGAAGTGGCAGCAGAACGTAGAGTCAAATGCATTGAACTCAGCACCACAATGCCAACAGGAAATCATGTATTTCTGATCCTTTTCCATTTCCCTCTCTCTTAAAAGTATGGTAACAAATAGAGAAATTTTCCACAAAAATGTTTGTTGATCCGATATAAACCCCTTGATATATCCATTTATGAGTATTATAATTTTCGGATTAAACATAAGGAAAGAAACAAATGGAAGAAAAATTGTTCGAGATTGATATGATCTACATAAAGAACACAAGTCCTACTGATTATTCTATCGAATGTGCAAGCAGAAGGAAGAAATCAATAATTTTAAATTATTCAAATGCAGACGGAGTTGAAATAAACGCACCGGTACCACTTGAAGTAAAGAATGCAATTATGTCATGTAATAATAATGGTGAAAGGATATGGAATATGAGATTCGGTTCTCCTGCAAACCTCAAGATTGGTTATTCAGGAAAGATAATAATACAGGTCATATAAAGAAATGATCTCCGAAGAAATCCTCAAAAAGATTAGAAGGATAGAAATAATTTCAAAAAAAAGTTCAAGCGAAGTATTCTCGGGAGAATACCACTCGGCATTTAAAGGAAGGGGGATGGAATTCTCTGAGGTCCGGGAATACTATCCAGGTGACGAAATAAGATTTATAGACTGGAATGTATCATCCAGGATGGGTAAAATCTATGTTAAGCAATTTGTTGAGGAGAGGGAATTGACAGTGATACTGGCAGTTGATCTTTCGTCATCACTCGACTTTTTTTCAGGAGAGAAAAGTAAGAAGGATATAGCCGCTGAGATTTCCGCAATTATTGCCTTTACTGCCAATAACAATAAAGACAAGGTGGGATTGTTAGTATTTACTGATAAAGTTGAATTATACATACCACCAAAAAGAGGGATATCCCACCTCCTCCGGATAATCAAAGAAATACTGACCTTCAAACCGGAGAGCAAAGGGACATCAATAGAGAACGGACTTACGTATCTGAATAAGGTTATTAAAAAAAAAGCAATTGTATTTCTTATATCTGATTTTATAGATAAAGATTTTTCTCTTCCTCTCAGGATCTCCGGAAGAAAACATGACCTGATCGCGATAAATATCTCAGATAAAAGAGAAGTTGTATTACCGGACAAAGGTATTTTCAGAATGAGAGATAGTGAGAGCGGGGAAGAATTCATGGTCGATTTTTCATCTGAAAAGACCCGGAAGAAATTCAGAATATTAATTGAACGGGAAAATGAAAATTTAAAAGAAAAATTTAATAAGTACAATGTGGATTCCATAGATATATCAAGCGAAGAAAATTACGAAAAACCTCTTTTTAATTTTTTCCTTAAGAGGAGGAAAAAATATTCAAGATGAGGAAATTACTTCTGATATTATTAATGCTCTCTTTCACACAGGGCCTCACTTCCGAAACCCAGGTGTCAGTTTCAGTTTCTTCAACCACTACAACCATCGGAGAAAGGATCACTCTTAAGTTTATAACCAGGACATCCGCTGAAAGTGACTCGATAAAAATTTCACAGGGAAAACCTGATTTCGAGTTTATTTCGGAAGCTGAACTTTCAATCAGTGAGAATGATGGAGTTAAGACATTTGAAAAAGAGTTTGATATATTCTTCTTCAAGACAGGGGAATACAATGTTGGTCCTTTTAATATCAGCCTTATCAAAAAGGGGGAAATTGTTGAAAATTTTCTTTCAAATACCATCCCTGTAAACATCAGGTCCGTTCTGGAAAAAGATGACAAAGACATAAAACCATTGAAAGATCTCTCTGAAATAAAGGGGAATCCGTTCTATCTGCTCAAATATTTATTATTTGCATTGATTATTATAATTATTATATTTCTGATCGTTTTTTTTTCTCAAACGGAGGAAAAAGGGAGAGGCTCAGAACATCTCTGCCCCATTGCATCCGGAGGTGGAATTTAAGAACAGGATAGAGTCTCTATGGAGATCTGATCTTTTTAATACAGGAAAAACCAAAAAATTCTTTATGACTCTGACTGAATCTTACAAGATCTTCATGACCAGGCTATACAATTTCAATGCAGAGGACCTCACTTCATATGAGATCATGTGTAATCTCAGGAATTTCGAAAAAGACGAAAAAATTACGGGTAATTTTGATCAGGTATTTCTTATTTCTGATCTTTCAAAATTTGCTAAATATGCTCCTGCTGAAAGTGAAGTGGAGGAGGTCAGGGCAAATTTGTTCAGAATAATTGAGATAATAGGAGAACGTAGAAAAAAAGAAGAAGAGGAAAAAGCAGATGCCTCACTTTGAATTCCCCCTTGCACTGCTTCTCCTCCTGGTTGTTCCGGTCCTGATCAAATGGAAACATTTCGGTGACAAGAGGGGGAAAAGGTATATCAATTATTCATCAGGAAAGTTGCTCAATATCAGTGAAAATGGTTTGAGAACATTTTTTATAAAAAACCTCTTCTATATTAAACTGATACCTCTTGTACTTTTCATTATTGCCCTGGCACGGCCCCAACTCCTCGATTATTATGATGTGGAAAATAAGAGAGGGATCGATATACTGCTTACAATGGATATATCCGGTTCAATGGCATCACTTGATTTTAAACCAAAAAACAGGCTTGAAGTTGCAAAAGAGGTAATTAACAGATTTATCAGCAAAAGAAAAACCGACAGGATCGGGTTGGTTTCCTTTGCAGGTGCTGCTGTCACTAAATGTCCTTTGACACTGGACTATGATATGCTCGAATATTTCCTGAATATGACCAACCTGGGAGAACTTGAGGACGGGACAGCTCTTGGGATGGCCCTTGCAACCTCCGTTAACAGGATCAAACATTCAAAAAGCAGAACAAAGATCATCATACTTCTTACTGACGGAGTCAATAACAGAGGGGAGATAGATCCTAGAGATGCTGCCCAGATCGCACTTAATTTCGGAATCAAAGTGTATACGATCGGTGTGGGTAAACGCGGGAAAGCTCCTTTTCCGGTAAAGGATGGCTTCGGGAGGGAAACACAGGTAATGGTAGATGTAGAAATAGATGAGAAGGTGTTAAGAGAGATCGCAAATGCGACAGGCGGACTATATTTCAGAGCAACTGACAAAGATTCACTCGACAATATTTTTACTGAAATAAACAAATGGGAAAAAACAGAAATATCAACAAAAAGGTTTTATAATATAGAGGAACTCTACTCCTTTTTTCTTTTGCCGGGGCTTTTTATATTTCTTATCGCGGAATTCTCAAAAAGAAGTGTTTTAAGAACTATCCCCTGATAGTTCAGACCAGGCTCATTCCAAGAGCAATAGCTTTTTCATTCAGAGGAATAAGTTTGTGATGTCTCTCCGGAAGTGTCTCTTTTAATGCAACAAGGAGAGAATCTCTTTTTACTATATCATTGATCTTGACCAATGCTCCGAGAATCAGCATGTTCATTACCTGTACATTCTTAAGTTCTTTGTTGGCCTTATCAACCGCAGGTATTGCAAAAACTCTTATATCATCCCTCTTCGGCCCGTCTTTAATAGTACTGCTTTCCCAGATCAGAATCCCGCCTTTTTTTACCTTAGGTTCAAATTTGTCGAGAGACGGCTGGTTGAGAGCTATTACAACATCATACATTGTAACGATAGGTGATGAAATTGGTTTGTCACTTACATTTACCATACAATTCGCAGTTCCTCCACGCATTTCCGGACCATAAGAAGGCATCCAACTGACTTCTCTCCCCTCTTTCATAGCTGCATATGCAAGTAGTTTCCCCATGGATAAAACACCCTGTCCGCCAAAACCTGCAAATATCATTTCATTAAGCATTCTGATCTCCTATTTTCCCGGTTCCTTGAAAATTCCCAATGGATAGTAAGGTATCGCCTTTTCTACGATCCATTCCATTGATTCAACAGGAGTACACTTCCATCCGGAAGGACAATTTGATACAACCTCAACAAATTGAGTCCCGATGTTCTGCTGCTGAATCTCAAGGGCCTTTTTGAATACCCGCTTGGCCTTTCTGACATTTGCAGGTGTGTTACCGCTTACCCTTGCGGTAAAAGCAACACCATCAAGAGGTGTTACCATCTCTGTCATTTTCAAAGGAGATCCTGAATTCTTTTTATCTCTTCCGAATGGACTTGTGGTCGTTTTCTGTCCTTCTAAAGTTGTCGGGGCCATCTGGCCTCCTGTCATTCCGTAAATACCATTGTTAATGAAGATGAAAAGAAAATTCTCACCTCTGTTACATGCATGGAGTGTCTCGGCTGTACCGATAGCAGCGAGATCACCATCTCCCTGATATGAAAACACTATTCTGTCGGGAAGCATCCTCTTTATTGCAGTCGCAACAGCTGCTGCTCTTCCATGAGCAGCTTCCTGCATATCAACATCCATATAGTCATATGCAAATACAGAACATCCTACCGGACAAACTCCGACAGTCTTTTCCTGGAGATCCATCTCCTCAATTAATTCCATAAATATTTTATGCATAGTGCCGTGAATACAACCCGGACAATAGTGCATTTTATTATCTGTAAGGGTCTTTGGCTTTTGATATATTACCTCGTATCCTTCTCTCATTTATATCTCCTTATAATTCCCCGGCCTTCTTTTGTATAAAATCAATAACTTCTTCAGGTGTCGGGATGATACCACCGGTCCTGCCATAGAAAAAAGTTGGCTTAACACCGTTAACTGACAATTTTACATCCTCAACCATCTGGCCTGCACTCATTTCAATCGAGAAGAAAGCCTTAACCTTGTTTTTATTAGCAAGTTCACTGATCCTGTCGGCTGGGAACGGCCACAATGTGATGGGCCTGTGAAGTCCCATTTTTATACCGCTTTCCCTGGCGAGATCCACTATCTTCTTCGAAGTTCTTGAGGTTACTCCGTAAGCAGTTATAATAAGTTCTGCATCTTCTATCATATATTCTTCATATCTGACTTCGTTCTCTTCAATCTTTTTGAACTTTCTCTGAAGATGTATATTCTTTTTTTCCATATCATCAGACTGGATATACAGAGAAGTTATAATATTTCTTTCTCTGTCATGAGTTTTTCCTGTTGTGGCCCATGGCTTGTCCGGTTTATACGGGATCGGCTCGGGAAGTTCAACCTTCTCCATCATCTGGCCGATAGCTCCATCCGACAGTATAAGTACCGGAGTTCTGTATTTATCAGCGAGATCAAATGCAAGGATAGTTAAATCTACCATCTCCTGTACCGAGTTAGGTGCAAGGACTATTTGTCTGTAATCACCATGGCCTCCGCCTTTAACAGCCTGGAAATAATCTCCCTGGCCAGCTTGAATTGTACCGAGGCCCGGCCCTCCCCTTGCTACATTTGCTACTACACATGGCAATTCTGCACATGCAATATATGACACACCCTCCTGCATCAGAGAATATCCCGGAGAGGATGTTGTGGTCATTACTCTGGCTCCGGCTGCAGCTCCTCCATATACCATATTTATTGATGCTACCTCACTCTCAGCCTGAATTAGAGTATAATCATGATTAGGCTCTTCTGCAGCAAGATATTCAATGACTTCGGACTGGGGGGTTATCGGATACCCGAAATATCCCTGCATCCCGGCTCTTATAGCGGCTTCCGCAAGAGCCTCATTTCCTTTCATAAATCTTATTTCACCCAATTTTTCCTCCATTCAGAACCTAACTTTTTTTCTTATAAACAGTTATAACAGAATCAGGACACATAACGGCACAATTCATACATGCAATACACTTTTCAGGCTCTGACATATAGGAATAATGATAACCGTACACATTCGTATCGTCCTGTTTTAACGCAAGACACTGAGTAGGGCAATTTGCAACACAGAGGCCGCACCCTTTACACGTGTCAACCAGTATTTCGACATAACCTTTAGCAGGCATACAGAACCTCCTTTTGTGAAATATTATTGTATTACTTTACCAATTAATGTCAAGTATGATTTTTAATAAAATTATCTAAAAAATTAATTAATCTACTTTACCCTAGAGCTACATCAAGGATCATCATTATAGTAAAACCCAGGATAACTCCGATCGTTGCAAGATCTGTATTTTTGCCGATTTGAGATTCTGGGATCAACTCTTCGACTACTACAAAAATCATTGCTCCGGCAGCAAATGCAAGTGCATAAGGGAGTATAGGCCTGATCAGGAGAACTGTAGCCGCACCGATCACTCCGGCAATAGGCTCAACAACACCGGATAACTGGCCGTAATAAAAACTTTTGGCCTTACTTAACCCTTCTCTGTGCAGGGGAACCGAAACTGCCGCCCCCTCAGGGAAGTTCTGGATACCTATTCCAAATGCGAGTGCGATCGCACCTGCAAGCGAAACTGCTGATAAATCTGCACCGAGAGCACCAAATGCAACCCCGACTGCAAGGCCTTCAGGAATGTTATGGAGAGTGATTGCCAGGACAAGAAGAATAGTCCTCCTCCATCCTGTTTTGATCCCTTCAGCTTCCTCTATCGGAAAACCGAGATGAAGATGAGGAAGAACTTTATCCATTCCCCACAGGAAAGCACCGCCAAAGACAAATCCTACTGCTGCCGGTACCCATGGCACCATATTCATCTCTTCTGCCATTTCGATCGAAGGTGCCAACAGAGACCAATAACTCGCAGCTATCATAACCCCGGCAGCAAAACCAAGCATACCGTCCATTGCCTTTTTGTTGAAATTCTTAAAAAGGAAAACGATCCCGGCGCCAAGTGCAGTCATGAACCAGGTAAAACATGTTGCAACTAAAGCCTGTATTATCGGGGATAATCCGGAGAACCATTCCATTTACTCACCTCATAAGAATTAAACAATAAAAACCAGATTATTTCAAATAATACATTCATGGATACGAAGCTACCAGTGCTATAGAGAGTGTGGCAGAGTCACTAATTTCTCTTAATCGGTCACCCTACATCCGGTCACTTCGACAAGCTCAGTGACCAACTTCTTATCAGTGGTTGAGCTGAAAACTTGGGGACGGTCTTTTAAAATTTTAATTTTTTGAATCTACAGTCATTGCAAGGACAGTCATTTGAAGTATTGACTTGTCATGTGATATGGAGTACCGCATAACCTTGTAATAATTACAAAACAAAAACATCTGACCATGAATTGCGTGAATAAAAAATTAACACTTTATTTTCAACTGAATAGAAAAAAAGAAGATCGAAAAAATTAAAATTTTAAAAGACCGTCCCCAACAACTTTAAAAATTAGAACCCGTATGATATACTGACAGCCGCAATGAAACAGTTTTTCCTTAAACATCTGAAGATTTTTTTAATCGCTATAAGTATTATCGTAACGATCCTCATCGGAGCATTAACCGGGATTCTCCTGGTCTATCAGAAAGGCCTCCCCCAGATAACCAACCTGGAAGATATAAAACCAGTTGTTATGACCAGGATCTATGACGACAATAAAAAACTCCTTAAAGAATATGCCATTGAGAAAAGGATCATCCTTAAATATAGTGATATTCCGCAAATCCTTAAAAATGCGATCATCGTATCGGAAGACTCAAGATTCCAGTCGCATTGGGGGATAAGTTTTACTAGCATTTTTCGTGCTGTCTCTGGAATTATCTTCAAAAAGAATCGCGGAGGCGGAAGTACGATCACAATGCAGCTTGCCCGGAACCTGTTCCTTTTTGAAGAGAGAAAGCAGAGAACATTCGGGAGAAAACTAAAGGAGATCCTCCTCTCAATTCAGATAGAAAAAAATTATTCAAAAGACCAGATCCTCACTTTTTATTGTAATAAGATACCATTCGGGGGACCGGCCTACGGGGTTGAAGCTGCATCCAGATACTATTTCGGAAAATCTGCCCGTGATATAAATCTTGCTGAATCTGCACTTTTAACCGCTATAATCCCAAGCCCTAACGGTAGATATAATATTTTTAAAAATCCGGATAATTGTAGAACAAAAAGAGATCAGATATTAAAGAAAATGCTTTACCTCAAATATACTACAAAGGAAGAACTCGAAAATGCACTTAAAGTTGAGCTCCCCACGGAACCATTCGATGATGACGAATATGAGGTAGGAAGCTATTTTGTTGAAGAGATCAGGAAAGACCTGGAATCAAAGTTCGGAGATACTCTCCTCTACGAAGGCGGATTAAAAGTCTACTCAACACTGAACAATGAAATGCAGAAATGGGCTGAGCAATCTCTTCAACAGGGATTGAGGGACCTGCACAAAAGAGGAGGATGGAGATCCGGGAAAAAACTGTACAACGTTATAAAAGAAAAACTGGATCCTGAATCATTTGAGCATGAATCATGGGGTAAAATAAAGATCAAAGCCGGCGTAATAACAAGCGGCCTTGTAACAAGTGTCAATAATTCAAAAGCTATTTTCAGAATAAAGGATCACAAAGGTACACTGAGTGCGAAAGAGGCAAAATGGACAAGATATTCACTCAGGAGAATATTGAAAAAAGGGGATATTGCACTGGTAAAGATCCTCGGAATAGATGAAAAGAAAAAAGAGTTAAAACTCGGACTTGAACAGGAACCCGAGATGACGGGAGCATTGCTTGCCATAGATAACAGAACAGGAGCAATCAAGGCAATGGTCGGCGGATATAGTTTTGAGAGGAGTAAATGGAACAATGCTACTCAGGCCCTGAGGCAGACCGGATCAACAATAAAGCCGATAGTTTACACAGCTGCTATTGAGAACGGCTACACTCCCTCAACCATTATACTTGACGAACCGAGGATATTCGAGAACCGCTGGACCCAGGAGCCTTATGAACCGAGGAACCATACAGGAAAATACATGGGACCTGTTACATTCAGGATGGCTCTGGAGAAATCCAAGAATCTTGTAACTGCCAGGATCGTGGAATCGATTACACCTCCTAAAGTGGTCGAATATGCAAGAAAGTTCGGAATAACTTCGAACCTGATACCTGTAATGTCGATAGGACTAGGTTCTCTTGAGATTACCCTCAAGGAGATGGTAGCAGCATATACCGTTTTTCCCAATTACGGAATAAGGGTGAATCCTTTCAAGATAAGTTCGATCCTCGACCAGAACAATAATATAGTTGAAGAAAATTTTCCCGACAAAAAACAGGTGCTGGAACCAGACACGGCATATATTATGAACTACCTACTCCAGGGTGTTGTAAAATACGGTTCCGGTTTCAGGGCAAGAGTTCTTGATGCCCCGGTTGGAGGCAAGACAGGAACTACCAATAATTTCTCAAATGCCTGGTTTATCGGATATACCCCTACTATAACCGTGGGAGTCTGGGTAGGCCATTTTATAGAAAAATCTCTCGGCAATAATGAGACCGGTTCAAGAGCAGCGGCCCCTGTTTTTGTCGAATTCATGAAAAAATATCTTGAGAAATATCCTGAAATGAAAAGGTATAGGAAACCGTCAGGGGTAATAATGGTCAAGATAGATAAACTGACAGGGAAGCTTTTCTCTCCCGACTGCCTCTACCCTTTCATGGAATGTTTCCTTAAAGGGAATGAGCCTCTGGACAATTGCACTGAAGAGGACCATATGCAGATTCAGGACTATTACGGGAAATATGAAGGCCCCATTGAAGACGATGACGGCGAAGAAAACGATACAAATTAATAAAAGGGCAGGAAAAAACCTGCCCTCTTGTTCGAAATTAATTGTCTTTTTAATAAACCGCTACGGAACACTTCTTTGTTACTTTACAATTGTTTGCAGCAACCGGATCAGTGATCGAAGAGTTTGCAGGTTTCACACAAATACTGATGCCGAATGACTTTTTCACCAATACAGGATGATCGACCATTACAAACCTTTGTAAGGTGTGAATATTCTTCGGAAAAGGATTTAATACCCGTGTGGTTTTAACAACTTTAACAATTTTCCCTTTCATAAGGTCAAAATACCTGAGAGTAACAATAACAGATGTTGGCCATCCTCTTTTTTTATATGGGTGATTGGCAAGATCTACCATTATATTTCCCATATAGAATGCATCTACACCTACAAGATCACAAATACAACTGTAAGAATGAATTGCAAGCACTCGCAGATCTGCTGTTTTTAAAATAGTCAGTTGTTGTGGTGTGAACTTAGTAACCTTAAGCTTTTGAAGATCCTGTGCATTTCCGGTCACCGGGTTTAAAACAAGAGCAAAACTGATTAAAACAAAAACTGTTAATAATGAGAGTTTTTTCATAATGTTTCCTCCTTAATAAAAAATTTTCCTCATTTTTCCGTCTCAATATGGAAATAGAAGATTCACTGAAAATATCTCAAAAAAAATAATTTTTTTTTTAAATTATATAAAGCAAATGGTCAGAATTACCTCTGCAAAAAAAGGGGTGCCTCTCAGGCACCCCGGATTATAATTAGTATACGGCTGCCTGTTCGTTAATTGGTTTTGGTTGTATTTTTACCGATCAGGAAATATCCCATTATTACCTTATCGGGTTTTGTCACTTTGATCCGGAAAAATTCATACCCTCTCATAAAACTTTTCCTTAGAAGATACTTTCTCTTCCCGATCCTGCTCTTTCTGATTTTCACAATAGCAACTTCCTCAAAAAGAAGTTCATCTGTCGGATTAAAAACATTAAACAAAAATTCTCCCTCTTTTTCCATAAGCGTGACTTTATAGACACCTTTGTTGTAGTTCTTCCCGTCATGAATAAATGCCCTCGGAAACTTCACACTACCGATTTTAAGATCACTTGTTTCCACAACCGCTTCATCGGCCGGAACTGAAAGGGCGAAAAATAAAACCGATATTAAAAGTATTACCGTTTTTTTCATTTTCCCCTCCTGGCTTTTCCCCTTTTATATAGCCTATGAGAGAATTATATGTTACCGGATTTTCAAAAGTCAAGGAGAAAATCTTTTTTACATCAATTGTTTTTTGCCATCAAAAATATTATAATTTTCTCTAACGATCCGGGGAAACAAAGTTGGTGAAAAATGGACATTGAAAATATAAAACAATTCTTTTCGGGCAAATATGAGTTTATTAAGCTTCTCGGAAGAGGTGGATTCGCAGAAGTTCATCTTGCTCTGGATAAAATGCTCGAAAGGAAGGTAGCGATAAAGATCCTCCTTCCCCAACATGCATCCGATCCTGATATAGTTAAAAGGTTTATAAGAGAAGCCCGTCTTTATGCAAAACTGGAGCATCCCAACCTGATAAATATATACGAGACAGGAATTGCTGAAGGAACTGCATTTATTGTAATGAAATATGTTAAGGGCGAAAATCTGAAAACTTTTATACAAAAGGATGTTAAAACAAGGCTTTCCCTTGCTCCCGGAGTGATCGATGCCCTGTCCGGAGCCATGAACTACATTCATGAGAAAGGGATAATCCACAGAGATATAAAACCTGCGAACATAATCCTTGAAGATGGAGGAGATAATATTTACCTGGCTGATTTCGGGATCGCCAGATCAGTTTCAAGCCAGACCATGACACAGACAGGATCGATCATGGGTACACCTTATTATATTTCCCCTGAACAGATAAAGGGGGGAGTTGTTGATCAAAGATCTGATATATATGCTCTAGGTGCCACTTTATACGAGCTTGTCACCGGAAAACCTGTGTTTTCTGCCGACTCATCAGTAGAAATACTTTACAAGCATGTAAATTCAGAACCTGAACAGATCGGAAAGGTCACTCCGGAAATATCTAAACGCCTGAAATATATTATTACAAGATGTCTTGAAAAAAATCCTGATAAAAGATTTCAGAGTGCAATTGAGATCAGTGAAACAATATCCGGAAGGAAAAACGGTTCTATAACGAAATACCTGAACTCTATTGAATCAGGAAGGAAAAATGGCAAAAAACGTATTGCATTTGTTTTTCTCTCTCTTATAATAATTCCTTTGATCGCTTTTCTTATCTACAAAAATACCATCAAATCAGGAACTGAGATCTCTAAAGATATGCAAAACAACATTACCCGACCGGATATCATAAGTAACATTAAGAAAGATGCTGATGAGGTACCTGAAAAGCTTATTGAAAGAAAAGATTCAGGAGTTACCGAATTAGAAGAGATAAAAACCGTCAATTCCGGATCACCGGAAAAAACATCCGTTATAAAAAAGGACAAGCTCCCACTCCGGAAAGATCAGGAGACTGAAAAAAGTAAAAAAAACAGAGTAGTCCCGACTGAAAAAAAAATTGTAAAAAGTATTTCGGACAAACCGGGTATTTTAAGATTCAGCTCATTTCCTCCTGCTGATATTTACTGGAACGGGCTTAAACTCGGAGATACGACTCAGATTTTCAAAAAAGAATTTCCTCCCGGGAAATACAAGTTCACATTTAAGATCGAAGGATATATGTCAATGGAAAAAGAGATCTCAGTGGAACCGGGAAGGGAGATCTCCGCTCATCACAGATTCAGCCCTTACGGCTTTCTGACTATCACAGCCAGGCCTTTTGCCGGATTTTTTATTAACGATAAAGATCACGGGGAAAATCCTATTTTTGAAAAAAAAATCTCTGTCGGAAAATATTATATCAAGGCTGTAAAGAAAGGATATACTACTGAAGAACGGGTAATTGTGATCGAAAATATGAAAAAATCAAATATAAGTTTTTCACTAAAAAAGGAGGATAAGAAATGAGAAATTCACGGGCTATAACAATATCTACAATTTTCTTTTTTATGTTTTTTGTACTGATCGGGACAAATCCAGGATTATTCCCTGAGACAGAGAAAGATGAGGCTGCAATATCGAAACTGCTGTCGGATGCCGAAGACAATTATCAGAACGGGAAGTTCAAAGAAGCAATAGGTCTATATGAACAGATAATCTTAAAACTCAATGAAAGAAAAGAGCTTGTTAAAACCAAACAAAAGCTTTTCAGAACCATGATATCCCTTGCATTGACATATTTCACTATTCAGGAAACAGGGAAATCAAAACTCCAACTTGAAAAACTTATAAAAATCAGCCCAAATCAGGAAATTGACGAAGAGATCTTTCCTCCGCAATTCATAAAGATGTTCAGAGATGTACAGACTGAATGGCTTGGTGGTTTGAATATCACCTCTAACCCTTCAGATGCTGCGGTTTCTATAAATAACAAAAGCATGGGGAATACTCCGCTGAAAGTTAAAAAATTTACAAAGGGTGAATATATAATAACAATTGCAAAAAAAGGGTATAACATTTCGACAAAAAAAGTAAATGTGAATCCCGACACAACAAACACAATTGCATTTATTCTGGAGAAGAGCAGAGAAAAAAAAGTTATCGAGAAACAGGGGGTTAAGAAGGACAAAAAGAAAAAGTCCTCCCCGATACTTCTCATAGGTGGAGCTATAGCTATAGGAGCAATCCTGTTACTTGTTCTGAAGAAGAAAGATACTCCGCAGGAGCCACAGATTTTGTCAAAGCGTTTCACAAATGATGTTCCTGAACAGATCAGATCTCTGGCCCCATCGTATTCACTTATTGAGGTAAAGGGGATCACAGGACCGGTAAGGGAAGTACAATTTCTGATAACTGTTGGCCATCCTAGAATTGAGGACCTCTCTATTGCTCTTGTCGGAACAGACAACAGGACCATCTACAATGTCTGGAACAAGGGGCCTCATGAAGATGACGGAAAAGATTTCAAAGGCTCTACAGAGATATTCAATTCCAATGATCCTAACGGGATATGGAAAGTAACCGTCACCAACTCAGGAGAGAGGATCCACGGAGAAATAGTACGATGGGAATTAAAGATCTATTACGAACAATAAAAAAGGATAAAGAATGAAAAAAACTCTAATATTACTCACAGTTCTACTGTTTTCAATCAGTTTCCTGAGCGGAAATGATTTTACTCTTAAAATGGATAAACTTAATGCTGAATTTGATGATCTGAAAGCCAAAGCAGCAACACTGGATCAATTCTTGCCTGAAAGTTTCCCGGGATTCGAAGACCTTGAAAAAACAAACCAGCTTGTTGAACAACTTGATTTTAACAACAGGAAATTCAAACTCCTTCTGGCCCAATACAACCTGTTGACAGACAAGATCTTTCCACTCTGCAGGGAAACTTCAGAATCAGGCGGAGTTCCTTCATCCACAACCATAAAAGCACTTGAAAAGTTCACCGGTACCGGACCGGAAAGTCTTATCAGGATACAGAGGGGACTTAACAACATGCTTCTAAGGGTCTCCCGGATAGAGAAAGAGATCGAGATGGTACAATTGAACAAAAAGAACAAAGGCATATCCGGGTCTGGGAAAAAATACAATTCAGTTTCCAGTGGGAAGCTCCCCCTTTCCGAAAGGATAACCTTACTTGGATCTGAGAAAAGCAACCTTGAAGAAGAGCTTGATGAACAACTGGAAAAAGCGAAGGAACTGAAAGGGAAGGAAAAGAAGAGGAATGATAAAATTGAAGAGAAAATATCTGAAGCAAAAAACCTCAGATCTGAAGCGGTAAAGAGCAGTAACCCAGTTGTGAGAATGATCGACAGGGCCATTTCAAAAGCAACCCAACTGAGGGTAAACGGACTTGAGATCCCTCTTTTGAACACTACAAGGACAATGATCTACCTCGCGAACACAAAGATCAGTACGCTAAAGGAGAGGATATCAAATATTGAGGAAGAGACAATAATCCTTAAGGAAAGGAAGAAAAAAGAACTGATTGAAAAACTTCTGAAAGGAGTGATAGTTATTTTCATTGCCGTTTTCATAGTTATGTTCCTTACAAGAGTATCGAGAATTGTAAGCAGAAAAACTCTTAAAAGAATTGAAAAAAGCGATAAGATCGATGCACACAGGAAGCAGCGTTACCATACCTTATCATCAGTAGTATTATCATTCATTAAGATCGTACTCTGGATTTCTGCAGTGGTCTGGGTGCTGGGAGCCCTGAATATCGACTACGGGCCCTTCCTGCTGGCAGCCGGTGGAATTTCACTGGCTATCGGTTTCGGAGCACAATCTCTTGTTAAAGATATCGTGACCGGATTCTTCCTCCTGATGGAAGAACAATTCGCACTAGGAGATGTTGTGGAGATCAATGGCAAATCGGGAACGATCGAAAAAATATCCCTGAGAACCATTAAATTCAGGTCACTCGACGGAACTCTTCACATCATTCCTAACGGTGAGATATCGATAGTTTCAAATTCTACCTATCAATGGTCGAGAGCTGTAGTAAATATCGGAGTTTCCTACGATGTGGAAAGTTCAGTTGTTTTGGATACACTCAGTTCCATATGTGAATCCATGTACAATGACCCTGAATGGAAAGAAAAGATGCTTGATAAACCCTTCCCTCAGGGAATTCTCTCCTTCGGTGATTCTTCAGTGAATTACAGAATCCTGGCAAAAACAAAAACCGGAGAGCAATGGGGTGTAGGAAGAGAATTTAACATCCGTATTCAAAATACATTCAGCGATAAGAACATTGATATACCCTACAATTATGTAAATGTGATCAATGTTAAACCTTGAAAGAGGGAAAAGAGACTAAAGAGAATAGATATTGTTTGATTAAATTAAAAAAAAAATTTTTTTAAGAAAACTATTGATTCACAGCTAAAAAAGTTATATTGTTAAATTTAAAAATTTCTTGTTCTAAGGAGACACTATGTCAAAAATAGACCTATCATTAACTAATCTGGATGTTCTATTTCCTGAGAATTTCAGTCAGGAGCAGATCGCAAAAGGGAAGACTCTTTTCCTGAAGGAGTTGGCCTACTCTACCCACAAATTCTATGGGGGTAAGATCGCCACTATGCCCAAAGCCGGAGTTTACGGCTTCAACTGGTTCAACGTCTGGTATACTCCCGGAGTTTCCAAAGTATCCACATCAATAAGGGATAACAACGAAGCTTCATACGAATTATCCAACAGAGGCAACCTGGTTGCTGTAGTTTCAGATTCGACCAGAGTTCTCGGAGATGGAGACTGCACTCCTTCAGGTGGATTGGGAGTTATGGAAGGGAAAGCATTCCTGATGAAATATCTTGCAGGTGTAGATGGCGTTGCACTTTGTGTGGATAGTTATAATGACAAGGGCGAACATGATCCGGACAAGATAATTGATTTTGTCAAAATGGTACAACCGAGTTTTGGTGCAATAAATCTTGAAGATATTTCACAACCTAATTGTTATAAGGTTCTGGATACACTGAGAGAAGAAGCAGATATCCCCGTGTGGCATGATGATGCCCAGGGAACAGGTTCAGTTACTCTTGCCGGACTTATTAATGCTCTTAAAATTGCCGGTAAAGATATCAACAATGTAAAGATAGTTTTTCATGGAGCAGGTGCTTCCAATACAACTATAGCCAGACTGATCATTAAAGCGGGAGCAAATCCCGAAAAAATGATACTTTTTGACTCCAAATCCTCACTCCATAAGGGCAGAGATGATGTTAAAGCTGATGCCAGATTCTACCGGAAATGGGAACTTTGCGAAAAAACAAATCCTGAAGGGATAACCGACATAAACATTGCGATGAAAGGAGCTGATGTTTTAATCGCCCTCAGCAAGCCCGGACCGGATGTCGTTAAGCCAGAATGGATCAATGTGATGGCAGACAAGTCAATCGTGTTTGCCTGTGCTAACCCGGTTCCTGAAATATATCCATATGCAGCAAAAGAGGCAGGGGCTTACATCGTTGCAACAGGAAGAGGAGATTTCCCGAATCAGGTCAACAACTCTCTCGGATTTCCCGGAATTCTTAAGGGATCCCTGTTGGCAAGAGCAAAAAAAGTGACAGATGAGATGGCAATTGCGGCATCTTATTCAGTCGCAAATTATGCGGAAAAGAAAGGGATCAGCCCCGATTATATTATGCCTACAATGGATGAGACGGAAGTCTTTGCACATGAAGCTGCAGATGTAGCGATGGAAGCGGTCAAGAACGGAGTAGCAAGACTGAAAGTTGACTGGCAGGGTGTTTACGATAAGACCCTTGCTGATATTGATGATGCCAGAAGCTCAATGAAATTACTTATGGATCAGGGATTCATAAAAGAACCACCTAACGACATACTGGAAGATGCACTGAAAATAGCAATAAACAGCGTAAAGTAACGATATTCGGCCCCTCGGCGAGAGGGGCCGGAACCTCTTTTTCCGACCAAAATCAATCTTTTCAATAGTTGACAAATTTAGGCAACTATTATACTATTATTGTATGAACTTTACGATCAAAACAGAATATGCTTTGCGGGCGCTGCATGAGGTCTTATCCGGAAATGGCAAACCGGTAAACCGTAAACAGATCTCTGCGAACCAGCATATATCCGAACATTTCCTCGAAAAGATCTGCCTGGATCTTAAGAAGAACAATATTCTTGATAGTAAAATGGGTCCTGGCGGAGGATTCACTATCTCCAGGGAACCAAAAGATATCTCTTTTTTTGAAATTTATAAAGCTGTAGATCTCCAGGATGGTAAGTTTGTAAGCTGTTATCCCGGAATTAAGGGAGAGTGTGAACTTCATGAAAATTGTCAGATAAAAGATATCTGGGCAAGATTTAATCAGAAATTGGTAGAATCAATGAGTAATATAACTTTGGCAGATATAACCTGACAGAAGGATAAAATGGACAGAAAGATAACAGACAAAAAAGAGGAAGAGAGGAAACTCTTTAAGGAACTCGAGAATAGTGAATATAAATACGGATTTAAGACTGAAATTGATATGGATACTGTCGGCAAAGGCCTTAATGAGGATATTGTAAGGCTTATCTCAGAAAAAAAAGATGAACCCGATTTTCTTCTGGAATGGAGGCTTCGCGCTTTTCGTCACTGGAAGACAATGGAGATGCCCGACTGGGCCCATCTGAAGATAAATCCCATAGATTTTCAGGAGATTATATATTACGCGGCTCCTAAAAAGAAGAAAGAGCTCAAAAGTCTTGATGAAGTTGATGAGGAGATCATCGACACTTTCAACAGGCTCGGAATTCCTCTGGAGGAACAGAAGAAGCTCTCCGGGGTTGCAGTTGATGCAGTATTTGATTCAGTATCGGTTGCGACAACTTTTTCTGAAAAGCTTAAGGAACTCGGTGTGATCTTCTGCTCCTTTTCAGAAGCGGTCAAAAATCATCCCGAACTTATAAAAAAATACCTGGGGAGTGTTGTCCCCTATCGTGACAATTTTTTTGCAACACTTAATTCGGCAGTTTTCAGCGACGGCACATTCTGTTATATCCCGAAGGGGGTAATCTGTCCGATGGACCTGTCAAGTTATTTTAGAATAAACACTGCCAACATAGGACAATTCGAGAGAACCCTTATAATTGCTGAGGAAAGAAGCTCTGTAAATTATCTTGAGGGGTGTACAGCACCGATGAGGGATGAGAACCAGCTCCATGCTGCTGTTGTTGAACTTATCGCTCTCGATGATGCAAAGATCAAATATTCCACAGTTCAGAACTGGTATCCAGGAGATAAGGAAGGGAAGGGTGGAATTTATAACTTTGTTACTAAAAGGGGAATTTGCAAAGGCGATAATTCAAAAATATCGTGGACTCAGGTTGAAACAGGCTCTGCGATAACATGGAAATATCCAAGTTGTATACTGAAAGGTGATAATTCTGTGGGAGAGTTCTACTCTGTTGCTGTGACCAACAATTATCAGCAGGCTGATACAGGGACAAAAATGATCCACCTCGGAAAGAACACAAAAAGTACCATAATCTCAAAGGGGATTTCCGGAGGGCATAGCAATAATTCATACAGAGGGCTCGTGAGAATGACAAATAGCGCAACTAATTCAAGAAATTTTTCACAATGCGATTCTCTGTTGCTGGGAGATAAATGTGGGGCACATACTTTCCCCTACATCGAGATCCATGAGAATAATAGTTCAAAAGTTGAACATGAAGCTACAACATCCAGAATTGGAGAAAATCAATTGTTCTATCTTCAGCAGAGGGGATTGTCAATGGAAGATGCCGTATCGATGATAGTAAACGGATTCTGCAAAGAAGTTCTTAATGAACTCCCAATGGAATTTGCTGTTGAAGCACAGAAACTTCTTGATATAAGCCTGGAGGGGAGCGTAGGCTGAATGGAGGATATAAATATGTTAAAAATCGAATGTTTGAATGTAGAAATAGATAACAAAGAGATCCTGAAGGGGATCAATCTCGAAGTAAACAAAGGTGAGATTCATGCAATAATGGGGCCCAACGGATCGGGAAAGAGTACATTAACCCAGACTATCGCCGGCAGAGAGGAATACAGCATCAGATCCGGATCAATTTTGTACAAGGGTATGGACCTTTCGAAAATGGCTCCGGAAATAAGGGCAAGAGAAGGAATCTTTGCCGCTTTTCAATACCCTATCGAAATTCCCGGGGTCAACAACACCTATTTTCTCAGAACCGCTCTGAATGCGGTCCGGAAGCATAAAGGACTTGAAGATGTGGAAGCTTTCGATTTCCTTAAGCTCGTTAAAAAAGAGATGAAAGAGATCGGAATGAGTGAAGATATGCTGCGAAGATCTGTAAATGAAGGATTCTCAGGCGGAGAGAAAAAAAGAAATGAAATACTTCAGTTATCAATACTTCAACCGGACCTTGCCATACTTGATGAAACAGATTCGGGACTGGATATAGATGCACTTAAAATAGTTTCGGAGGGAGTTAACAGATTTCACGGCCCTGAAAAAAGTATAATTCTAATTACACATTACCAGAGGCTTCTTGACTATATTAAACCGGATTTTGTACATGTCCTTTCCAATGGCAGGATAATTAAATCTGGAGGGAGTGAGCTGGCCCTTGAACTCGAGGAGAGAGGTTACGACTGGCTGAACGGCCTTTCCGAAGCTGAAGGAGAATGCAAATGAACCGGTTTGTACCGGCTGACAACCTTATTGCCCCACTGGGGGGGGGAACCCTCAGGAAATGGAAAAATGGCGGGAAATGGGCAGAGAACTTAAGAAAGAACGGAAAATCGGAATTCATCAAAACAGGGATACCTTCCACCAGGATTGAAGAGTGGAAATATACCGATCTGACACCATTGACAAAAATGGATTTCTCTTTCAATCCGGACAAAACCGATCCAATTGACAATGCTTTAATAGAAAAACTATTGCCCCCGAAACTTTCCGAATGTTCACTTGTATTTGTGAATGGAAAATTCTCGGAACATTTTTCGTTTGTTCATCCAACAAAAGGGCTGTTCATAGATAATGTGAGAAATGTCATCAAATCAGGCAGGGATGATGTTTTCGAATGTATAGGGAAGGCCGGAACTAAACCTGATGCTTTGACCAACCTGAACCGGGCATATTTTAATGATGGAGCCGTTATCAGAATAGGGAAAGATATAGATCCGGGATTTCCGGTTCATCTCATATTTCTCGCAGTGAATGCAAAATCTTCCGAAATGTTCCATCCCGGAAATCTGATCATAGCAGAAGAGGGAAGCAAATTTTCATTAATTGAGGAGTATACAGGAGACCCGGATTCTGTATATTTTACAAATACTATAACAGAGATCCACATTAAGGACAGAGCTTCTGTCAGCCATTATAAGATTCAGACAGAGAACCATTCTTCATTTCATGTCGGATCTCTGAATGTAATACAGGGGAAGGACACAAAGTTTTTTTCAAACACAGCAACTTTCGGTGGCGCATTAACACGGAATAATATTTCGGCCTCCATGAACGGCCCTGGATCAGAAAGTAACATTGAGGGACTTTATTTCCTTAAAGGTGCTCAGCATACTGACAACCATACTGAAATATTTCATAACTTCCCCTCATGTAAAAGCACGGAAAATTTTAATGGGGTCCTTGATGGAGAATCAAGGGCTGTTTTTGACGGAAAGATATTCGTCGGTGAGGGTTCAGTTCAGACAGATTCAACTCAGTCAAGCAGGTCACTTTTGCTCTCCGGATCAGCTAGTGTGGATTCGAAACCTGCACTTGAAATTTATGCAGATGATGTAAAGTGTTCGCACAGTGCTTCTGTAGGACAGCTTGATACCGATTCACTATATTACCTCCGGTCACGGGGCATCGGCCATAATGAGGCGATGAAGATCCTTACTTCAGGTTTTTTGAAGGAGATCCTAGAGAAGTTTGAGAACAAAGATGTATCAGGCAAAATAGAAAATTTACTTAATAGTGAGATAAAAGTATGAAAAATTTAAAAGAGAACCAACCGTCTGTGAATTTTGATATAGAGAAAATAAGAGAAGATTTTCCTATTCTGAAGAAGAGTGTAAATGGCAGGCAACTTGTATATTTTGATAATGCTGCCACTTCCCAAAACCCTGTCCAGGTTACAGACAGAATAAGCAGATATTACAATGAAGAGAATTCAAATATTCACAGGGGTGTCCATACTCTGAGCAACATCGCTACAGGAGAATATGAAAAAGCACGGAACCGGATCCGTCGATATATTAATGCCGCTGACAGCCGGGAAATTATATTCACCAGAGGAACTACCGAAGGGATTAATCTTGTAGCACATAGTTACCTGTCTGATAAACTTGAGGAAAATGATGAAATTATAATAACAGCAATGGAACACCATTCAAACATTGTCCCATGGCAGATACTTTGCGAAAGAAAGAAGGCTGTGTTACGTATCCTGCCCATGAATGAGAAAGGAGAACTCCTGTCTGATGAACTGGAGGGGATGATAAATGAGAGAACAAAATTTATCTCGATCACACATATGTCAAATGCGTTGGGGACTATAAACCCGGTAAAAGATCTTGTTAAAACTGCACATAAATATGGAATAAAAGTTCTTGTTGACGGGGCTCAATCGATTCCGCATAAAAAAATCGATGTCAGAGATATTGATTGTGATTTTTTCGCTTTCTCAGGACATAAGGTGTACGGACCGACAGGCATTGGAGTGCTGTACGGAAAAGAAGAAGTTCTTGAAGAGATGGTCCCGTATCAGAGTGGCGGGGATATGATCAAAACTGTTACCTTCGAAAAAACACTTTATAACGATCTCCCTTATAAATTCGAAGCCGGAACTCCGAATATTTCAGGTGTTATCGGTCTCGGAGAGGCGATCAGATACATCGATTCCCTGGGCATCCTGAATATTGAAAAGTATGAAACAGAATTATATTCCTATGCTGTATCTGAGATGAAAAAATTCAGTGAAATAAAATTCATTGGAGAAGCAGAAGTAAGATCCGGTGTGATCTCATTCGAAATTGACGGTATCCACCCCCACGATATCGGAACCATACTCGACCAGGAAGGAGTAGCTATCAGAACAGGACATCATTGTGCACAGCCGGTAATGGAATTTTTTAATGTCCCTGCCACAGCAAGAGCATCATTTGCATGTTATAATACCAAAGAAGAAGTTGATATTTTTACTAATGCGATAAAAAAACTATATGAGGTATTTAAATAATGTCTGATTTGAAAGATCTTTATCAGGAAATAATACTCGACCATAACAAAAACCCCCGCAACTACGGGACGATGAATGATTGTACCCACAAAGCTGAAGGCTACAACCCCATGTGCGGAGATCATTATTCTATTTATCTTAAGATTGAAAATGACCGGATAATTGACGTGAGATTCGAAGGCGCCGGATGTGCGATCTCGAAATCATCTGCATCAATGATGACCGCTAACCTCAAGGGGAAAACGGTAGAGGAAGCAAAAAAAATGTTCAGTGAATTCCAGAATATGATGACAAGCGACAAGCCATGCCTGGAAGTTCCTGAAGAAATATGTACAATTGAGCCACTACAGGGTGTAAGAGATTTTCCAACCAGGATAAAATGCGCCACTCTGATCTGGCATACAATGAACAATGCTATTAACGGAAATGGGGAATCATCAATCGAGTAAGATAATGAGCGATACAGATACTCTCAGAAAAAAAATAATTGAGGCACTCCAGCACATCTACGATCCGGAATTACCTCTCAATATTTACGATCTCGGACTCATATATAAAATTGACATCGATGAAGAAAAAAATGTAAGAATAGAAATGACCCTGACATCCCCGAATTGCCCTGTCGCCGATTCAATGCCGAGTGAAGTCGGAGAAAAAGTAGCAGCTGTGGAAAGTGTGAAATCTGCATATGTAGATCTGGTATGGGACCCTCCGTTCACTAAAGAAATGATGTCAGAGGAAGCCAGATTACTCCTCGGAATTTTCTGATCCGGGAAGTTTCCGTTCATAAGACTCAAGAAAATCACGAATCCTTTTTGTATGGACCTTATCCTCAAGTGCCATACTGTTTATAAGTTTTTTAAGTTCAGGATCACTAACGCTTTCAGATATCAACTCATGCCCTTCACCCATATTCTCCTCAAGTTCAATAGCGATCTTCAAAAGGTCAACAGGATGAAGATACATCTCTTTCTCTTCTATCACTTTTGTAATGTCTTCTATAAATTTTATTCTGTCACATAATATTTTCTGATTATTTTCATCGTTGCGAAAAGAGTTCTCTGATTCTTTAAAGAGATTGCTAATGAAATCCGCCTGCCCTCCATGATGAACCTCATCCTTATATAATTGATGGAACAATTCTGAGATTTCAGGGTAAACATTTTCAGTCTTTTTTGATATTGTAAGATAGAGTATGCCTGCACACTCTTCAACCTCTTTTATTTTATATATCCAGTTAGCCATTAGTGCCTCCCTTTATGATAGATTTGTATCAAGGGAACTATTTTAGTAAATATTTTCCAGTTTCTATCTATTCTTTCTTCTTATCTATATACTTGCCATAAAGATTATCCCAATAGAATGGATCACCTTTCAGCCATTTATCATACCATGCAATTATCGTTTTCATCCACCTTATCCTCTTGGAATAATTCAGGATCCAGTGTGCCTGGCCGTCTATTGTAATAAGCGCAACTTCTTTGCCCAGAAGTTTTAATGCAGTATACATTTGATAACTCTCTCCCGGAGGCACATTGTTATCTTTTTCTCCATGAAGCAGAAGAAGAGGGGTATTAATTTTATCCGCCATGAAAAGAGGGCTACGCTCAACATAGATATCCTTCCTGTTCCATGGAAAACTTCCAGCGGTTGCAACTCCGCTATAAGTATATCCCCAATCACCTATTCCCCAATAACTTGACAATGAACTGATCCCTGCATGAGAAATAAATGCAGAGAAAACATCTGTCTGCGTAGCAAGATATTGTGTGAGAAATCCACCATATGAAGCACCCATTGCACCAACCCTTTCCGGATCTACATAAGGATTAGCCTTAAGGAAAGCTTTTGTCGCTGATATCACATCTCCAGATGTAACCTTCCCCCAGTCATTAACATGAACCGAGGAAAATTTCTGCCCATAACCGACGGTTCCACTAGGCTGAAGTACATAAACCACATAGCCGTTCGCAGCATACCAGTTGAAAGGGTAACGTCCGCCGAAACTCCTCTCAACAGGTGATGTCCCGCCATAATAATAAACTATGCATGGATATTTCTCGTCTTTATTAAAATTCACAGGATAGTAGATCCTTCCATAGATAATTTTGCCATTGCCATCGTTATGATCCCAATTTTCAACTTTTCCGAATTTTACATATTTAAAATCTTCCAGATTATAATCTTTCAGTAGAGCAGTTTTGCCGGAATGGAGATTTGATTTATAAAGCTTATGAGGGACAGCTGACCCTGACCCCCAGAAAAGTGCAGTCCTTCCATTTTGTGAGAACCAGACTCTTCCGGTAACGTCTACCGGTGTATTTATCTTCGTGAATTGTCTGCGGGATATATTATATTTGTACAAATTTTCATATGAGCCCTCTGTTACTGACAAATAGATTGTTTTTCGACTCCCCCAGAATGCACTGTTCACAGACGGGTCGAAACCTTTTGTTACAGGATCAGTTTTACCTGTCTCAGGATCAAATATATAAACCTGAGTATCATAATCATTAGGAATTACCTTTTTCTCCAATTCCATTCCTGCTCCGGAAAAAGCGGAGGGGCCTCCGGTCATCAGAAGCTTCTTTGAATCCGGTGACCACATTACCGGAAACGCAAGGTTACTCTCGAAAAATTTGTTAAGAGAAAGGGTTTCCATATCAAGAAGATAAAGGATGTTTTTATAATACGGCCTGTTCTTATTATCAGTAATACTCTTCTGCAAAATTATTTTTTTGTTGTCAGGACTTATTATTGCATTACCAAGATCATCATCTTTTGTCGCAATTTTATGAGTTACACCCCCTTTTGGGAAATAAAGGAATACTGATCCTTTATATACTGAAGAGTTGGCTCTCTCAGGTATTTCACTGACATATTTAAATCCTTTTCCTGTATCCTTTTTAAAATATTTTGTATATATCAAATAAGTATTATCCGGAGACCACCAATAATTTGAAAAGTTCCTGATATTTTTTGCTATTAATACTCTTTTGCCGGTTCTCAGCATCATCCTGAAAATAGAAGTAATATCCTTTTTGGTTTTTGTATAAGTTATAGATGAAGAATCTTTCAACCATTTCACTCCTGAAAGTGGTCCGGCTCCTTCAGTCGTGTAAATTATCTCACCTGAAGAAACTTTCAATATTTCATTCCAAGTGATGGATTTCCCATCCTGTTCAGTTTTCTTCAATGTAACAAATGCCAGTTTACCGTTCGGAGATAAACGGATACCTGAAACTCTCACCATATTAAGAATATTTCTGAAATTAACTCTCCGGTACAGATCCGTTGAGAACAGGATATCCCTATCTTTTACCTGATTGCCATTCTCGATCGCAGCATCCAGAGTGAATTTTTTCCCTCCGGGGACAAGAACCTTGAGAAGCAATATATGTTTGGAGTTAAGCATATCAAGATCTGCTTTAACTACTCCTTTTTTTTTGTTGAAATTCTTTTTAACCTTCCTGCCATCAAAATATACATCTATAAATGATTCAGATATCCCGTTAATAACAAGAACTGATTTAAGCCTCTTGTATGTATCCGGGTATGTTGCAAAATAATATATTGAATCTGTTGCAGGAGTGAAAGTGAAGTTTTCTCCTTTTTCCCAGGTGAGAAATGACCCGGGAAGCCATTGTACCCTCTTACCTGAAAGTGGAATAACAGAACTGACATCCAGATAGTCGTGATCGGCTCTTGCCCTGTTGTCTGAATAAACCCTGTTCTCCAGAAGAGTAACCGGAGCAGGCCCCAGCTGCAACCATGAATCAATTTTTTCAACTGCAGGCTTTTTCTCCTGCTCTGAGAGAACAGGAAAAGTAATAATAAGAACAATAATTACGAATAGTATTTTTAATTTCATTGTGCCTCCACCGGATTTGAAGAAAAACTCCCCATTCCGGAAATAACATTGTATACGAAAAAGGAAATCAAAAGTACTAAAAAAAAGGGTAAAAAAAAAGCCCGTTATTCAAACACCGGGCTTTTTATTTAATTTATAACATTAAAATCTTAAAACAATTCCAAATGCAATTTTGATCCCTGAGAAATCAAGCTCAGATTCAAATTCCTCAATTTTCATTTTATTAAGATCATATCTGATATCAAATTTCAGGTTCATATTTTCCTTCAGCTTATAATAAAAACCTCCAATACCTGAAAACCCGATTGAAGTTCTGTAGGAAGTTGCAAGATCCAGTTCTTCGCTTGTTTCCTTCACAGCGAGAGAGTTCATAGCAACTCCGATATAAGGCAGGAAATCCCCTGTCCAGTTTATCAGATACTTTGCACCAATATAGAATGAGAACATCGAAAGATCAACCGAGGAAATTGATTCAGAAGAACCTGCCTTGGGGATATACCAGACATTAGTGAACAATTCCACTCTGTTGAATACGTTAAAAGAGATATCGAATACACCGGATATAACCCCTGATCCATAAACATTTGTGAATACCTCGTCTGAGACCATGTACATTCCGATTCCGAGTCCTGTAGCCACTTTCTTTTCAAATAGTCTTCCGGCTATATCCACTTTCTCCTTCGCAGTCCTTTTAATAACATATTTTCCTTCTGCGGCATCAAAATATTTTATCTTGATCTTTTTTCCGTCCTCAAGGCAATCGAATCTTGAGATGATAAGTTCATCACCCTCTTTCAATCCTGAAAGGACCATGATCTTGCTTCCTTTGTCAGCGCCGACTGTGAGGGCAACTCTTTTTGCACGGTTCTTGTCTACAATAAACCCGTAATATCCTTCAGAGTCTCGGAGGATTTCACTTTTATTGCTTACGATAACATCATTGTATTCCCTCATGATATTGATCTTTGCCTTCATCCCTGCTGAGAAAGCTTTTGAAAAATTATCAACAATTGCTATCATCTTTCCATCTGATATCTTAAGTTTTCCGGGGAAAGAACCTGCAATCTCCTTAAATGCTGTTTCCACCTTCATATCTTCATTATATTTTGAAACATCATCAACATTAACTGGAATGTATACGCGAGTACTATCTTCGATCTTTGCAAGAACATCACCTTCATTAACCGTATCTCCACTATTTACAATAAAAGTAATCACACCATCAACAGGTGAATATATATTCGCATTGGAGATCATATTTCCGAGTTTCGGAATAAGTAGAGATATTTTTCTTATTTTCTCTTTTAGTTCATTCTCAAGGTTCTCAGATCTGTCTGTCCATGATTCGATATTAGTAAGAAGCTTTTTCCACTCTTCAAGTGAAGTCCTTGCATTATCAAGTTTTTTCTTCATATCTTCGACATCAAGAGTAATGAGGAGCTGTCCCCTGGAAACTTCACTTCCCTCCACAGCATTAACTTCAGCAATAGCACCTTCTATTTCTGAACTGATGATCTCTACAGCGCCTGAAGAGATAACAGATTCAAAAGTTTCGTAACCGAAGAAACTTCCCTGCTTTATTGTTCTGGTTTTTACCTTCAGAGTATTAGGACAATTATCAAAGTCACTCCATTCCTTTTTTTCCATATACTTAACTTCATTGGCAACAACCGGAGTTTCCTCTCTCTTCTCAATCTTTTTTACCGGCTCTTCTCTCTTTTCGATCACCTTTTTTGCTTTTTTAACAACTTTCTTTTTAGGTGCAGGTGGAGTGAACTTCAGTTTTTTCCCGTCATACAGACAATCATCATCTGTGGTGATAAGATCATCATTCTCATTCAATCCTGAAAGGATCACTACCAGATCACCTTCTACCGGTCCGGTCTGGACATATATTTTTTTTGCCCTTTTTTTCTGTATCAGGAAAACATAATCACCCGATTCATCTTTTTTAACTTTAGACCTGTCGAGAACAACAACTGAGTCATAAGCTTTAAGGAGCACTTTAAATTTTGCAATACTTTTTGATGATAATCTAAGAGCACTATTGTCGAAGGAGGCAACAACTTTTCCATCTACTTTCTCCACCTTGCCGGTCTTTATTTCGTCTATAGCATCAAATTTTACAGAAAGTGATTCAAGCCCTGATAAAAGTGCTGCATCATCTCCTGATACGATCATCTTCATAACGGAATTATCAAGAACTTTAGCAACCTCATCATTCTCAGCCAAAACAATACCTGAAGCGATTACAGATATGATCTGTCCGGTTTTCTCAGCTACCAGAACATTATTTCCTTTCAGGGTTTTAAGCCTTTCAAGTTCTGTTTCAAATTCTTTAACTTTATTCTCCGCCTGAAGTTCAGCCCTCGCACTACGAACTTTCCATTGTGTTCTCTTCCTGAGGTTAGTTCTCCAATCGGTAAGAGATGTTTCAGTCTCCGCAATCTGCCCATCTAATTTTGACACATCAAAATTGAGGAGGACATCCCCTTTCTCAATTTTATCTCCGGGATTAAAAAATACTTTTGCAACCTCACCGGACATACTGGAAAAGATAGACGATACTCCACCGTCAGTTAAGCCTTTTTCAAAATATTTGTACTCATTAAAACTCTTCATCCCGATCTTTTCAAATTCAACAAATACTTTACGTGGACATTTTTTCTTTTTTTCCGGTTTTTTTACAACTAGAGTTGTTTTGGCATCACTTTCAGCTTTGACAAAAACAACAAAAAGAGTACCTGAGCCTGTATCAGTGCTCTTATAGTTGTAGTCTTTATAGTTAAATACTGACAAATTTTCTTCGATCTTCTTTCTGGATTCATCCGAGCAATACACTCTGACCTCGATCCAGTCCTCATGTTCAAAAGTACCGAAAGATTCGTAATTAAGTATTTCCTTGTTCTTGACAAGAAAATCAACAAATCCTTCCTGCCCCTTATCTGCATTATCCTGACCTGATAAAAAGGTTCCGGATACTACCGCAAATATAAATATAGTCGTTAACAACAGTGTACAGATTTTTTTCATGTTTGCTCCTAAAAAGAATTTAGATTTAAACTCGAATTATACTTAACAGAACCATATATGTCAACTTAAAAAAGGTCCGGATCCTTATCTGAGTCATGAATTGTGATTCATAAAAATCCATGAATTTTGATATTTAAATCCATTCCAGAACATTCCTGCATATCTTTCGTATTTAACTATAAAAAGACATTCTGTTTCGAGATATGCCCCTGAATGTGTTTGACTAAATGTTCAGAACGGGATATAACCTGAAAACGGATTGTTATTTTAAGGAGTAAATAATGAAAAAAACTAACATTTTAGTGACATTTGTGATCATGATTTCAATGCTGGCACTGGTGACAGGTTGTGATGATAAAACTTCAGTTGGAGAAACTGCTGCCGATCTGGTTAGCCTTTACAATTATGTACCTGATACAGCGACCGGTTTATTTACGATAAACTTCAATAAACTTTCATCTATATCAGCTTTCGACAAAATGAAAGATGATATGAAATTTGACGATTTAAGCAAAAAACAGAAATTATTCAAAAACTACCAGGATTTTATTGAAAAAACAGGGATCGATCCGAAAAAAGATATCAAGTCAGCCGTAGTTGCGATCTTCAGTGAACTGGATGAGAAAGAACCTGAACTATCATTTATAGCAAACCTCAACTATGACAAGCAGAAACTGCTTGCACTTTTGAAGGAGTCAGGCAAAGATTTCCAGACCTCTGACTTTAACGGCATGACAATGTATTCAGGCAAAGATGAAAAAGGGAAGGAAGCAGGATTTATTTTCCTTTCTGACAACATAATAACTGCCGGAACGATAGAAGGTGTTAAAAAAGTAGCCGGACTTGCAGGAAAAGGCGGAAAAAACATACTGTCTGATCCGAAGATGAAATCGTATATGGATAAAGTCAGAGGTTCATCAATCTTCTCTTTTATTTTCAGATTCCCTGAGAAGCTGAAAGGTATGAAAGGGAATAGTATGATCCAGGCAGACTTTTCAAAAGCAGAAGCTCTCTACGGTAACGTAGATTTCAACAGCAATACATGGATAGGTAAGTTTGTTCTGGTCTCTTATAATGAAGAGGGAAATACCAATCTGGTAACAACTTTGAACGGACTGAAAGGACTCGGAGCAATGGGCGGCCCGGAAATAGCTGAGCTTATAAATAATATTGATATCAGTGCAACTGCAGATTCGATAGTCTTGTCATTTAAGATTTCGGGTGAACTGCTGGAGAAACTGAAGGCCAAGGCCGAAGAAAAAACTAAAAGTTTTGGAAATTAACCGCTGACACAGGAAAAAACAGATTGAAAAATATTTTTTTCTGTGATATATAAAATTCATTAGAGATAAGGAGAAAAAATGCAAATTACAAGAAGAAAAAACGGAGATGTTACGATATTTGATATTAAGGGCAAAATACTAATCGGTGAGGGAATAACCGAACTCAGAAACGCAATAGATACAGAAGAGGGTAAATCCCTATTACTGAATTTTGAAAAGGTCCCCTACCTTGATTCAACCGGACTCGGTGAAGTTGTAAGATCATACACTTCCATAAAGAACAAAGGGGGAGTTGTAAAAATAGTCAATTTGACAAACAAAGTAAAAGATCTGCTTTCTGTTACAAAACTGATAACAGTTTTTGAAACATTCGAAGATGAAGAGAAAGCTGTAGCAAGCTTCTGATCAGTAAATATAAAAAGGACATTTCCCTTTTGTGACAGACAAAAATATAAAAGTCTTTTTTATACTTTTCTCAATTTTTGTAGTTTTTTTTTCTCTCTCAACAGATATCCCTACCAGACAGAGGGGAGGCTTCTTTTCTGACGAATCCAGTTATTTTTCCATTACTCAGAGTCTCGCTAATGATCTGGATCTCCAATATACACGTGAAGATATAACGAGGATAAAAGAATTATTCAGGACAGGACCGGCAGCCGTATATATCAAAAAATCGAAGGATGGAAGGCTCACTTTCGCCAAGTTCTTTGCATATCCACTGTTTGCCGCCCCCTTTTATAAAATATTCGGTGTTCATGGTTTTCTGCTATTCAACGGGATCATGATCCTCCTGACATTACTTATGGGGTACAAAATCCTCAGCAAATTCCACTCGGCCGGAAAAAGTTTCCTGTTCACTATTGTATTTGTTTTTGCAACTGTGATCCCCGTTTATATATGGTGGATGACAGCAGACCTCTTCAATTTTTTCATAGTGTTCACCGGTTTATTCTTTTTCTTTTATCCTTTCAAGAATGGAAAGTGGGCATATCTTTCTCCTGTCTTTTTTGCCATCGGAGCCTTCTCCAAGCCAACAATTATTCTTCCTGCCGCAATAATATTTCTAACATTACTTTTAAAAAAGGAATGGAAGAAATTTTTTCTATTTGCAATAATTGCTGCCATTATATGTTCCGGATTTCTTGCTTTTTATTATTTTGAGACCGGGGAGATCAATCCGATGGGAGGGGAGAGGAGAAGTTTCCACTCTAAATTCCCATATGAAAAACCGGATTATACATTCGAAAAAGGTTTTAAAATGTCTATCGACAATTATAAAAAAAGGTTCTTCCTCACGGGAGAAGTAGCGGTATTAAACCTTTTTTACTATTTCTTCGGAAGATTCACCGGTATGTTCATATATTTTTTTCCTGCTGTATTTATATTGATCTTTTTTTTCTACCATAGAAAAGAGAAGGAGGACTGGTTTATCCTGACAGCTATCATTTCCGGGATCCTTGTATTCATACTTTTTCTGGATCCGGTAAATTATTTTGGCGGAAGCGGTTCAATCGGAAACAGATATTTCATGACTCTGTTCCCGTTATTCTTCTTCCTGGGGTTCAAACACCGTAAAATCAAATTCCTTATTGTCCCTGTTTTAATTGCCCTGATATTTCTCTCAGGAGTTTATATGGACATGAGCTATCATTCTTCATTTTCCAGATATGCAGGACTCTCATTCCCGATCAATCTTTTTCCACCGGAGAAGACCCAGTTCGACAAACTTCCCACAAATGAAAATCCCAGAGCATTCGGAAGGCTGCTGTATGACGGTGATACAAAATCGTGGGTATATTTTCTGAATGACAATTATCATCCGATAAATGAAAATTCATTCTGGACAAACAGCTCAAAAGAACTTGAAATGTTTCTTGCTACGGAAAAAGAGGTTAAAGAATTCGTATTCATGTTAAAGAACATCCCGAAACAGAATAAAATCCAGATTAGGATCGAGGACAGGAAAAAAGAGATTTTTCTCAGCCCGGAGCAATCTGCTTCCAAGAAATTCCCCAAGATCAGAGGTCTGAGGATGAGCAACAGGTATGTCTATCTTATTAAGATAAAAAGCAGTGAATCTTTCTGCCCCTATTTTGATGATCCTGAGCAAGAGGACAAGAGGGTATTGGGTGTTAAAGTTCACATCGGGATAAAATATTAAATGTGCGGCATCTGCGGTTTTCTTCAATCTAAAGAAGTAGCTGACAAAAACATATTGAAGGCGATGAATGATCAGATCATTCACAGAGGCCCTGATGACGAGGGTTACTATTTTAACGGAAGGATCGGGCTGGCAGCCCGCAGATTAAGCATTATTGATCTTGAGACAGGACATCAACCCCTCCATTCATATTCCGGGAACAGCTGGGTAACTTACAATGGTGAGGTTTATAATTTCCAGGAACTCAGAGAAGACCTGATCTCCCGCGGATACAAATTCAGGACAAAATCAGATACTGAAGTAATTGTAAACATGTATGAGGAGTTTGGAACTGACTTTGTAAAGAAATTGAGGGGGATGTTTGCAATAGGGATATATGACATTAAAAATGACAAATTGGTCCTGGCAAGAGATCATATAGGGATAAAACCTCTTCACTATACCATAGATAAAAAGAGCGGATCACTTATTTTCGGGTCAGAGATCAAATCAATATTAAAATATCCCGGGATAAAAAAAGAGATCGATCATACCGGACTTGACATGTTCCTCAGTCTTGAATATATCCCTGCTCCCATATCCATTTTTTCAGGCATAAAAAAACTCCCCGCAGGACACATTCTCACTTATCAGAACAACAAATTATCGATAGAAAAATACTGGGAAGTTGAGAAAAAATTCTTTTCGGATGATCCTGATGAATTGAAAGAAATATTCCTTTCTCTTCTTAAAGAATCGGTCAGGATGAGAATGATCTCAGATGTCCCGCTCGGAGCTTTCCTCTCAGGAGGAATAGACTCAAGTGCAATAGTTGCTATGATGGCAGGACTCTCCGACAGAAAAATAAAAACATTCTCTATAGGTTTTGAAGAAAAATCATATAGTGAACTAAAATATTCAAAGATCATCTCTGAAAAGTTCGGAACCGACCACTATACGAAGAGCCTCTCTCCTGATATAAATGACCTGGTAGGATATCTTACTGATTTTCTCGATGAACCTCTTGGTGATTTCTCCAACTTCCCGACCTACCTTGTCTCAAAAACCGCAAGAGAGAAAGTGACAGTTTCATTATCGGGTGATGGTGGTGATGAGATCTTCGGCGGATATGAACACTACATAGCACAAAAAGTTGCAAGGGGGGTTGACCTGTCTGTATTGAGGCCGTTTCATAAACTTTTCTCAAAGACAACAAATCTCTTCCCTCCCTCTGAATTGAAAAAAGGTTTTGTCAACAGAATAAAGAGATTTAGTGAAGGATTGGAAAATCATCCGGACAACAGGCATTTCAGATGGATGTTGTTCCTTTCAGCAGCTCAAAAAAAGAAGCTTTATTCCAAAGAATTTTTAAATTCTCATTTTACTGCAAAACTGAAGGACCGGGAACCATTTGATAAATACTTCGATTACAGCCGTACATTTGACGGAATTAATCAGGACCTCTATTTAGACCTTAAGACATACCTTGTAGATAATATACTTGTGAAGGTCGACAGGATGAGCATGGCTACTTCTCTGGAAGCGAGAGTACCCCTGCTTGATTATAAGATGGTGGAATTTGCTTTTTCACTACCGGAAAACCTTAAACTAAAGGGAAATACAACAAAATATTTCATGAAGAATGCGTTGCGGGGATTATTACCGGATGAGATAATAGACAGACAGAAAGAGGGCTTTTCCATCCCGATCAAGAACTGGCTGAAAACCAACCTCAAGGACCTGATGATGGAATATCTCTCTGAAAAGAGAGTTAAAGAGAGTGGCCTCTTTAATTACAATGTCATACAAACAATGATAGATGAACATTTAAACAACAGGCAGAATCATGCACACAGGCTGTGGAGCCTTATCCTGTTCAATATCTGGAGGGAAAAATTTCTGATCTGAATAAAAATTTTAATTGTGTAAAATGCGGTGGTGATCTTGAATACAATCCGGAAGTATCATCCCTGGAATGCCCGTTCTGCGGTCAAATAAATAAGATCGAAAGAGGAAAGGAAGAGATAAAGGAAAAGGATTATGAAAAGTTCTTAGACGAATTGGAGAGTAAGGAACCCGTGATCGAGAAGAAAACTTCCGAATGCAATTCCTGCGGGTCTGTCTTCAGTGTCGAACCGGACACTATCTCAACAGAGTGCCCGTATTGTGCAACACCTGTAGTCCTTCATGATAAGATCTCAAAATTTATCAAACCTGCAGCTATCCACCCGTTCAGGATCACTGCAGAAAATGCCAGAGAAAAATTCAGCAAATGGATAAAAAAAAGATGGTTCCTCCCATCCGAAATGAAGGGGCTGGAATTCCCGGAAGAAAAACTAACGGGAATCTATCTGCCCTATTGGACATACGATGCTAATTCGATCAGCTACTATTCAGGAGAGAGGGGTATTGAGAAAAGTACATCTAAATCATATTCTGCCTTTGAGAACGGTAAAAATGTAACAAAAACAAAGGAAGTGAAGTATACGGATTGGGATCATGCATCAGGTGTAATCTTTAACCCCTTCAATGATGTTCTGGTAGCAGCGGGAAAGACCATCCCGGAAAAGTTCAAGGAACTGATCAAACCATGGAAGCTCAAAGACCTCTCCCCATTCAAAGAAGAGTACCTCAGTGGTTTCCGGGCTGAAAAATACAGTATCGGTGTTAAAGATGGATTCATTATTGCAAAGGAAAAAATGGGATCAAAGATCCGGGAACTTATAAAAAAAGATATCGGGGGAGACAAACAAAAAATCCATAGTGTGAAATCAAGTTTTGATAAAATTTCATTCAAACATATTCTCCTCCCTTTATGGATGAGTTCATTCAGATATAATAATAAAGTTTACAGATTTGTTGTTAATGGAGTGACCGGAGAATTACAGGGGAACAGGCCATGGTCATGGAGGAAGATCTTATTATTTCTCTTCGCTATTGCCGCCACTATCGCAGCCCTCGTAATCATATTCTGAAAATCAGAGTTGGGCGTCTTCACTGCCTGAGTCTTTTGCGAACATGCATGAGGTTTTAATTTGATCAACTATCCTGTGCATATTATCCGTCCCCATTCCGCCTGATATTCCGAAAATATTTATATCTGCTATCGGAGGATCATCAAGGATCTCAAAAAAATCACCGATGATCACTACAAGCTCAAGCCCGGAAGGAAGCCTCGCCTCCTCTTTTATCCTTTCCAGATCCTTCATCTCATTGTTAAGATCCTCCTCTCTGGAGGTCACCCTTATGAGTCTCAAACTTTCCCATGAATTATAAAGCTCCAGGCTGAGAAGTGTTGCAAGATTTTGATTGGGGCTCTTGTCCCTTATCCAGAGGTTTATCTTTTTTTTATTACCAAATGCAGCCCTGGCATGAAATCCCATGACTATCAGGCCAAGCTTTTCCTCGATCGACATAGCGATCAGGTGTTCAAGCCTCTCGTCTTTATCCCTGTCATTTGACATTGTCAGGAACATCAGATTGGGCGGAAAGAACATACCCTTCATCACCTGTGTGACAATATGAAGACCATCAAGAAAACCCGATGCCTCTATTACCATGGAGGCAGTAAAAATCCCCTCTTTCTTTACCGGGATCATCAGATCGTTCAACTCTTTTTCCAGTTTTGTTTTTTTTAGTTGCCCTGAATCCAAAGAGGCTCCCTTTTTTTTTTCGGAAGAACAAATTTGCAATACTAACCGTTTTTTGTTTTATCCCCTCATCCATTGTAATTACTGAAAACGCCCTGAGAGTCCCCTTGGGGAAAACAATATCCTTTATAAATCCCATCAGGCAATTCCACTCTTTGGGGTCCTCTATCGGGATCATAAGATTTGGTTTCCATGACCTTGCAGTCTGAGGCATCCGGGATGAGGCCTTTGCTGCCCATTCGGAGATCGCATTAAACATTGCGCTCCTGATATCACCCCAGGGTGCATCCAGCCCCCTTTTTACCTGTACAAAATAGAAAATGGCAATAATCACAAAAGAGATGATTGCAAATCCGAAATTGATGAGGAACATGATCGTAAAGCACCACAAACCTCCGAATAATGATATCAGCTTCGGTACCTTCAGACTGGGGCGAAAAGAAGTTATTCCAATTGCTTTTTCGATAAAAACAGCAAAGTTGATCATTCCGTAAGTTATAAGGAAGAACATTGTTAAGAGGGGTGCTATCGAATTCAGGTCTCCGAGAAGGATACTTGTTTCTACTAAAAGTGCAGTAAATAAGAGGGCATACCTTGGTTCACCATTTTTACTCCGCTTTTCCCACACTGCAGATAATGGTATAGCTCTGTCCTGCCCGAGAGCCATCAGGACCCTCGGAGCACCAAGGATGCTGCCAAGCGCCGACGAGATCGTCGCCCCCATGATCCCCGCAATAATCATCCATTCCCATTCTGCAAGATCCTTCATTATCAGATTATTATTGATAAGTTCATCAGGTGATGCATGAATATTGAGCCAGAAAGCAGTGAAAATATAGATAACAAATCCCACCCCGACTGCCAGAAGAATACCGAGAGGAATATTTCTCCTCGGATTTTTAAGTTCCCCCGACATTGCAGCACCGGCACTTATCCCGGTCACAGCCGGAAAGAAAACAGCAAATACTACCCAGAAAGAGGCATTGCCTCCGCTATTCCAGAGCACCAGTTCATAATTATTCCCGCCCCCGAGGAAAAAAGAAAATAATGCTGCAGTGATCAGGATCATTATAATGTATTGGAACTTCATCACCACCTTCGCACTTATGAAAGAGAAAAAAAGGATAATTGCAAGGACAGAGGAGGAAACAATACGGGGATCATGAGATGGAAATATACTTATCCATACCTCTGAAAATCCGACTATATAAAGAGCTATCGACAATGCCTGTGATATGAACAGAGATATTCCTATTGCCCCGCCAACCTCAAGGCCGAGTGACCGTGAGATGAGTGAATAGAAGCCACCGTCCCCTATCTTCACATTGGTGGTCATTGAGGACATTGCAAGACTGGTGGTAATAGTGGCAATATGGGCCAGTACTATGATAAGAAGAGCTCCGAGAAATCCAACATTACCAACAACCCAGCCGAGACGGAGGAAAAGAATGACACCGATTATTGTCAGAATAGTAGGAGTAAATACACCCTCCAGAGTACCAAATCTTTTGGGGCTGTCATTTGTCCCCGTATTACCTGCCTGAGATGACTTCATCCACTAATTCTAATGAACAGATGAAATTATTTCAAATTGAGATTATTTTTTTGTGAAGATTATGTTATCAACACTTGTTTCGAGGGGGGCTGAAATACCGGTGATCTTACCATCAATATTTTTTGTGAATTTAATTATCATCCCTTCCATAGCACTCGCTTCAGTTTGAAACTCATTCCCCCCGTCATGCTTCATGGAAGATTCGAACTTATGAAATTTAATATATAATTTTTCACCCTTCTGGGAGATCACGACCTCTCCATAAGCAGGATTACTATAATTTCCCACAAGTAAATTGAGAGGATCGTGGGGCCCCTCTTCCAATATTTTATTCTTCTTCTCTTTTTCTGCTTTCTCTGCTTTATCCTTCTTTCTCTCTTCTAATACTTTTTTGAATCTTCCGTTCCAGTCGATCTGTTTAAGCCCCCTGAGCTTGTCATAAATATGGAAAGCAGTCGCATAAGTAAGAAGGTTACTCCCTTTGTTTGTCAATATGACTACTCCGGACTTTATGTCGGGCATGAATGTAACAAGTGCAGAGAATCCATCAATATTTCCACCATGATGGATAAGATTAGTTCCTCTGTAATGGTTAATGAACCAGCCAAGGCCATAAGCAGGATAGGAGATTTCAGGAAATTTTTCGAATATCTGGACAATTGTTTCCCCTGCAACAATATGGGGTGTATGTATCTTTTTAAGATTTTTTTTACTTATAACCTCTTTCTCATTCCATATCCCTTTATCCAGTTGGAGTTTTACCCATTTGAGCATATCGTATATATTAGAATTAATAGAACCGGCAGGCCCTATACCTTCCATTTCTCTGTAAAACGGGATCTTTATTATTTTTCCATCTTTCTCCATATAAGGGAGAGCATAATTGCCGGTCTTCTCCGACTCTTTAACAGAAAAATTTGAACCCTCCATTTCAATTGGGTTGAAAATATATTCCTTAACCAGTTTCTCCCATGTTGAATTTTTCACCTGACCTGAAAGATAACCTGCGGTCATAAACATAAGATTCTGATATTGAAATGCAGTTCTGAGCCCTTCATTATTCATCAAATATTTAAACCCTTTAATTAATTCTTCGCGGGACCTGTCAGAGCCATACCAAACCATATCATGCCGTGGTAAACCTGAATTATGAATCAGAAGATCAACAATTCTGAAATTTTTTGTTACCCACGGATCATACAACTCAAATCCGGGCAGATAATTTATCACCGGATCACTCCAGTTGAATGCTTTTTCTTCTACAAGTTTACCAACCACAAAAGAGGTGAAAGCCTTTGTTGAAGATCCGATTGGGAATAATGTATACCTTGTCACTCGAAGTTTTTTCTCCAGGTCCCTGAATCCATAACCCTTCCCCAGAATAAGATAACCATCATGCATAATTCCGACAGCAATTCCCGGAACATTCCACTCCTTCAATGATGCTTTAATATACTTTTCAAATTTATCTATGACAAATTTTTCCTTCGGCAAAATATTTACAGTAGTAACGATCGTAAAAATCAAAAACAGAATTAGCAAAGATCTTGTTCTCATTATTTCCTCCTCCGGAAAATATTAACATCTTCCAATAACAATTAAAATATCAGGGACGTAACATAACTTCCTAACAGGCAAGGGTGACGCCCATTAGAATATAATAGTCAAGAGTACAGACTGATTTTTTATTTTTTTGCTATTTCCATTTTTCATTGCAATATTTAAGAAGTTTTACACCCGAGATTTCTTTAGCTTAAAGTTAC
>Ga0190293_1000004_pt1 | contig 97622 bp, 84 predicted proteins | sample 48693001_MG_FD_161671 | JGI IMG/M metagenome (GOLD analysis project Ga0190293, IMG submission 161671) | Hydrothermal vent microbial mat bacterial communities from Southern Trench, Guaymas Basin, Mexico - 4869-30-0-1_MG | ecosystem: Environmental > Aquatic > Marine > Hydrothermal vents >...
TGGATGTTGTCTGCAGCCTATTTTCATGCAGGGAAACGGGATGTATCGAAAAAAATTCAAAAAGGTATAGAAACATCGGTAAGTAAGTATAAAAATCCCGGCAGGACTTTCGGTTCTTCGATGAGGGACAGAGCAATTATTCTGGAGGCTTTGACTGTTTTTCAAGACTGGAACAAAGCGGATATTATGTATGAGGAGATGGTCCGCGATCTTTCAGACGGGAGATGGTATTCTACACAAACTCTTGGATATACACTCCTTGCACTCGGGAAATATATATTGGGAAACAAAATGGATTTCAGGAGTGAGGATGCTCCGATCAAGGGCTATATTGTATTACCGGGAAATAAAAAACAATCATTCGATTTCGATGATCTCAAATACACAACGCAGATCTCTGGCGGATTCGGTAAAAAACTGTCTGTATTCATAAACAAGGAAGTAACATTGAGCAGGATCTTTGTTACGCTCCAATGGAATGGTATTCCTCTGAAGTCACTCGAAAAAGATCTGTCAAAAAACCTGAAACTGGAAGTAAACTGGATAAATGAAGATGGTAAAACAATTGATCCTGCTCTCCTCAGGCAGGGGACGACTTTCTGGGGGCATTTCAGGGTCAGGCCGGGAACATATTCTTCCGGAAGGTTAACAGAACTTGCATTGGTTCAAATTGTTCCAGCAGGATGGGAGATAGAGAATATCCGGTTGTCTGGTGAACAAAAGCCATTATGGATGAATAAGTGGACTCTGGGCAGAGAAGTCTACATGGATATAAGGGATGACAGGATCATGTGGTTCTTTGATATGCGGGGGAACAGCCGGGGGTTGGATTTTGTCGTGAAGCTTAATTGTATATCTGCCGGAAAGTTTATCCTTCCACCAACTATTTTTGAAGCAATGTATAGCGATAATTACAAAGCAGTGAAAAAAGGCCGTAATGTGGAGGTCATTTCCAGGTAGTCTTCAGATTGACTTTTTTATCTGAATATAGTATAAATTGGTTCGACAATGGGCAGGATTCTACTAGTATTATTATTAATTCTTTCTTTTTCAGGAACGAATGATGGTTCTCAGGATGATCTTCTGAAGATAGTTACTTCTATTAAACCGAAGTATATTCGTCAGGGGATGGAAGGTGAATTGTCTATAAAAATATTACCTGCTCAGGGTATAAAAATTGCATCCAATCCTGATATAAGAATAAACCTGAATAAAAATGATAATATTCAGTTTTCCAAGGTATTCTTTACCGGATCCGAGCTTGATTTCAAAACTATTCAGGAAGACGATCTGGTCTTTTATGATTTCGAAACTGATAAAGAGGGAAAGACTATCAGTTTTAAGGTAAATGATGCATCTTTGATAGGAAAGCAAAAGTTGAATGGAGAGGTTGTTTTTACTGCTACTTTCAAAGATAAGTGGTCTGTAAAAACTTTTCAGAAGTTCAGCGCGGAGTTCGTTTCCACAAGAAACCGCAACATAAAAAAAAAATAACTCAACTGATCCCGGATTAAGGGTCGGTATAACTTAAGTCTGGAGGCTTCATAATGGATGTATTTAAAAAGTGTTTTGATTTCACAAGGGCTGAAGAAGCGAAGAAGAGCGGTTTGTATCCGTATTTTACCGAGATCGAAAAGGTTGAAGGTGATAGTGTCTGGGTAAACGGGAAAAAAATACTTATGGTCGGTTCAAATAATTATCTGGGACTGTTTGATAATGCTGAAGTTAAAAAAGCAACTATTGAAGCAGTGGAAAAGTATGGCTCTTCAACTTGCGGATCAAGATTTCTGAACGGAACTTATTCGATCCATGTTGATCTCGAAGAAAAGATAGCAAAATTCATGGAAAAGGATGAAGCACTGATGTTCTCAACAGGTTTCCAGACAAACCTGGGTGTGATCTCTGCTATTGCCGGGAGAAATGACGTTATCATAATCGACCGGATGGTTCATGCATCGATCATGGATGCAGTCAGGCTCTCTTTTGCAGAAGTAGTTAAATACAAACATAATGATATGAAAGACCTCGAAGAAAAACTTGGCAGGCTTCCTGATGATAAAGGAAAGATAATAATCGTTGATGGTGTTTTCAGCATGGAAGGAGATCTGTCAAACCTTCCGGAGATAGTAAAATTGAAGAAAAAATATAATACCAGGTTAATGGTAGATGATGCTCATGGAGTCGGAGTCATGGGAAAGAACGGAAGAGGGACTTGTGAGCACTTCGGAGTACTTGATGATGTAGACCTGATCATGACCACTTTCTCTAAGGCGTTTGCTTCTCTTGGTGGGTATGTTGTAGGCGATACAAAAGTGATCCAATACATAAAACATCAATCCCGCCCGCTGATCTTCTCAGCTTCAATAACTCCTGCTGCTGTCGGGTCTGCTTCCAAAGCACTTGAGTTCATACAGAATGAACCATGGAGAAGAGAGAGGCTCTGGAAGATAACTGAGATCATGAACAGGGAATTGATTAAGATGGGATATCATACAGGTAATACCGAGACACCGATCATTCCGGTTTTTATACGTGATTTTGAAAAGACATTTAAATTGTGGCATTTTCTAAGAGACTATGGAATTTTTACAAATCCGGTGATCGCGCCTGCGGTTCCTTTGGAAGATTCACTGATCAGGACATCGTTCACTGCAATCCATTCCGATGAGGATCTTGATTTTATTCTTAAAGGATTCTATGAGGGCGGCAAAGCACTGGAAATAATTTAATAAATTGCCTTCTATATCGGTAGTAATAGTTAATTACAATTCCGAGAGGTTTTTAAGGGACAATTTAGAATCTTTACAAGCACAATCCGAACCGTTCAGCCGGATAGTTGTTGTAGATAACAAATCATCAGATAATTCTATTGATTTGATCAACGAATTCAAAGGTGTATCACTGATTCCTCTTAAAAAGAATATAGGATATTCTGCAGCATTGAACAGGGGGATCGAAAGGTGTGATTCCGACCTGATCCTGGTAGCAAACTCAGATATTTATATTGAAAAAAATTTTAACAGGATTATTTCAGATAAATTTGAAGTTGATCCGGAACTGGATATCGTTTCTCCTCTGATACTGAGATTCGGAGGCGAGATCGTTGATTCTGCAGGCCAGTTTTATTCCGCTTCATTATATCCTACCGAGGCGGGATTCGGCTCAGCGATAAAGACGAATGAATTTAAAGAAAGCATAATATTTTCTGTATGCGGTGCGGCAACGGTATTCAGGAGAAATAGTCTTGAGCGATTGAAGGTCGAAGGCGAATATTATGATGAAAGTTATTTTATGTTCTGGGAGGATTTTGATATAGGGTGGAGGGCAAACCTTTACGGGATGAAGATAAAGTTGATCCCGGATGCTGAAGTTTTCCATTTTCGTGGCGGGACTTTAAAAAAGTCATTTCTAACGAGGTTCTCAATGGCTCTCGTGAGGCCGGGTTATATCAAATACCACCTTGTGAAGAACAGATATCTCACTCTTATAAAAAATTTCAGATTCAGGACTTTCTGGTATCTTATCCCCGTAATGGTTCTTAAGGATCTGGTGTGGGTAGGGTTGTTGACATTGAGTTCACCCAAAATTATAATAAAACTGCTCAGGTCAGGTAGCATTTTCAAAGCTGCTCTAAGGAGAAGAAAGGTTATAAAGAACAATGAATGAAATACTGTATTTACTCTCATTTATTCTTGCATTTTTACTTTCTGTATATGGCACACCGGTAGCAAAAAAGGTTGCCTACAGGTATAACCTCCTTGATATTCCTGACAACAAACTTAAAAAGCAGAAAAATCCGGTACCCTATATGGGAGGTGTTATAGTCTATTTCGCCTTTATTTCTCCGGTGGGACTCCTTTTCCCACTCAGCAGGGAGTTGCTGGGAATCCTGTTTGCAAGCTCGATCCTACTCATAGTTGGTTTGTTTGATGATCTGAAGGCTCTTACTCCCGGGATAAAATTCCTTTTTCAACTTGTTGCGGTGTTCATTCTTTTGAAAAGCGGTATTTATATAGACCTGACATTTCTTCCCGGATGGGTGAATTATACGATCTCATTCATCTGGATGTTATCTATTATCAATGCATTTAATATCATTGATATTCTGGATGGTATGGCCTCCTCTGTTGCAGCCATTTCCCTGATCACTATTTTTATTATTTCACTTTATAACACCAATTATCTGATCTCGGTAATTTCGATAAGCCTGGCTGCTTCCCTTCTCGGTTTTCTGAAATTCAATTGGGAGCCGGCCGGGATATATCTCGGTGATGCAGGCAGTATGGTTGTGGGCCTTATCATTGCAGCACTATCGGTGATGGGAGAATATACCAAATATAATGATGCGGCTTTCATTTCCGGAATGCTTGTCCTGGCTGTGCCTGTTTTTGATATGGTTTATGTGATCATCCTCAGATTGCTGAAGGGCAGATCCCCTTTCTTCGGAAGCCCGGATCATTTCGCACTAAGGATAAAAAAGAAATGGAATTTATCTGCTGCAAAAACAGTTTCAATAATTATTGCAATACAACTGGTCATTTCCGCAATCGTTGTTGTTAATTTTTATATGACTCCCATGGTGACCCTGGTATCAACAATAATAATATTTTTGTTCTTCACACTTTTGGGGATTTCTCTTTCAAGAGTAAAAATGGAATGATCTTTATAATCGGTGCCGGAATATCGGGTCTCAGTGTTGCTGACAACCTTACGAAAGATTTCACTATTCTTGAGAAAAGTGATTATCCAGGAGGACTTGCAACTCAGTACAGATCGGGGGAATATTGGTTCGATTTCAGCGGCCATTATTTTCACTTTGCAGACAAGGTGAATGTTGAAAATTATGTCGAGCAGTTTTCTCATTTCAAAGAATATAAAAGGGACAGCAGGATATACATGTCCGGACAACTGATCCCTTTTCCTGTGCAATATCATTTGTCATATTTCCCCGAAGAGACAGGGCTGAAAATATTTGAAGAGATGAAGGGGAGAACGGAAGAGAGTTTTGATAACCTGAAAGATTCACTAATCGGGAATTTTGGCAAGACCCTTTATGATATATTCTTCGGCCCGTTCATGACCAAGTATTATGGCAGGGACCTGTCTGAGATTATTCCCGCAATGGACAGAGGCAGTATTCCGGTTCCCGACTTGAAAAGTGTTGAGGAGGGGCTCTCCGGAAAAAATTTTTCTGATAAAGGCTACAATCCGGTATTTTATTACCCTGAAGATAATCTCAGGGCATTTGTAGGGAATATTGAAAAAAATCTGTCAGGAAAGATCAAATATAATGAGACTGTTTTGGAGGTCGACCTCAAGGAGAGGAAGATCAAAACAGATAAGGGAGAATATTTTTTCTCGAAAATTGTCAACACAATGCCTTTAAAAGGACTTATTAACACACTTTCTCCCTGCCCCGAATGGGCAGATGGAGCAGATAAGCTGGAGTCTGTTTCAACTCTGGTCGTAAACCTGGTTCTCCGTGAAAAAAGAGAAAATTTCCATTGGGTATACCTGCCTGAGGAATCTTCAAGGTTTTACAGAGCTGGTTACTATCCGGGGCATCCTGATACCGCCTGCTATCTGGAGAGGTCGCTTAATGAAGGTGAAAGCTATGATATTGAAGAAGTGAGAACAGAGGTAGTAACAATTCTTAAACAACTGAATATGATCGTTTCGGAAGCTGAGATCGAACATATGGATATAAGAGTGATTCCCGGATCATATACAATTTTTAACAGAGAGTGGAAGAAAATTGTACCTGGTATGCTCGAAAAGCTGAGAGAGAACAATATTCACTCGATCGGAAGGTATGGTTCCTGGAATTATTCTTCTATGAGCAATGATATCAAAAACGGGATTGAGACAGCGGATCTTCTTAACGGGGATCAATGAAAAAAAAAAAGGTAATACATTTAATAACCAAGCTTGAGCTCGGAGGAGCTCAGCGGAATACAATTTTCACCTGTGAAAATCTTGACCGGGAAAAATTTGAAGTATACCTGATGGCAGGTGTTGGAGGGATCCTCACGCCTGACGTTGTTAAAATGAAAAAGGGTGGTATTGAGAGCGAAAATAAGTTCATTCTAGTAAAGGATCTGATCAGGGAGATAGACCCGGTAAAGGACCTGAAAGCATACAGGTTTTTAAAAAGCGAATTTAAAAGGATTAAACCGGACATTGTACATACTCATTCATCAAAGGCTGGAATAATCGGCAGGATCGCTGCAAAAAGAGCGGGAGTTCCTGTCGTAATACATTCGGTACACGGTTTCTCTTTTTCTCCTTTACAGCCATTCTTAAAGCGAAGTATATACAGGACGATCGAAAAGTTTGTATCCCGCTTTACAGATCATTTTATCTTTGTTTCTGAAGGGGATATTGTTTCTGCAAAGAAACTAAAACTTATGAATAGAGCATCATTCTCCCTTATCCGAAGTGGTTTTGATTTCAAAAGGTTTAAAAAGCCGGAAATTGGCCATGTTGCAGTAAGGGAGAAATATAATATCAGCAAAGATGATTTTGTGTGTGGTGTGATCGCACCATTTAAACCTCAGAAGGGGTTGACTGATCTCATCAGGATAGCTTCACTGGTTTTAGAGAGAGATAGAAATATTGTATTTTTTATTGCAGGGGATGGTGATTTAAGAGGCCTGATCGAATCGAAATTGAAAAATGCGGGAATTATGGGCAGGTTCAGAATGCCGGGGTTTATCAACGATATAGAGAATGTTATCCCTTCTTTTGATATCGGTGTCTCAACAGCATTATGGGAAGGCCTCCCCCAAAGCCTGGTGCAATTAAGGCTCATGAAGAAGGCTGTTGTCGTTACTGATATTCCCGGGAACAATGAAATAGTAAAGAACAATGTTAACGGGTATATTGTAAAAGTGAACAATATTAAGGAATTCGGGGATAAGATCCTCTACCTGAAAAATAATAGTGATAAACGGAATAGTCTAGCCTCCCATAAAGATGATCTGGATAGCTGGGACGGAGAAGTTATGGTAAAGTCTCAGGAGGACCTTTATTTCTCATTAACGGGGAGTGAACGGTTTGGCTGAGTTGCATTCTGCAAGAAACCTTTTTAAAGATTGTTTAAGATAGAAGAGTATATGACTATCAAAAAAAATGGAGTGGAATTTTCTGATGATGATGTTATCCGTTCTGTAAAAAACGGTAATACAACAAATTTTGAGGTTCTTATTAACAGATATAAAAACCGGATAGTTAATTTTGTCTACAGAATGATCGGTGATTATGATGAATCCCAGAATATTTCTCAGGAAGTATTCTTTCAGATATACAGGAAGATAGGAAAGTACAAAGAGAATAACACTTTCCAGTCATTTATTTATACTATTGCAAAAAATATCACATTAAATTATCTGAAAAAGATGAACAGGATAACTTTTTTTTCGCGACTTTCCGAAAAGGGCGAGGGGGAATATATTCCGGCCGGAGAAGTTACTCCTGCTGAAAAGATGCAGAATGAGGAGAGGGGAAAGATCGTGACTAAGGGACTGGAAAATCTGATCATTAATCAGAGGCTCGCCCTCATCCTGAAGATATATCTCAGATTTTCTTATAAAAAAATAGCTGAAATAACTGGATGGTCACAACCTAAGATAGAAACCCTCATATCGAGAGGGAAAGTAAATTTAAAAAATTATGTTCACCTGCAAGAAAAAGGGGGCAAAGATGTTTAATAAGGGAGAGAATAAAATGAAATGCAGTGAAGTGAACCTATTGCTAAGCCGGTACCAGGATAATGAATTGGAAGAACATTCCGGGAATATGGTGAAGGGACACCTCCTGACTTGTGAAAGTTGCAGAAAGAAATTGGATGAATATAACCGGATAAGCCGGGATGTAGCGGGGATTCGGGATGTTGATCCAAAGGAAAATTTTACAATTGAAGTAATGTCTCTGGTAAAAGAGCATAAAGAGAAGAAATTTGCCGGAAAGTTTGCTTACATTTATTCTTTCGTTTTCGCATTGTTTTTCATCTTCGGGGTCCTGATAGATCCCTACCCTTCAGGTGGTAGTTCAGAAAAGGCCGGCAAAGCGGAGCTTTCTTCTGTTCTGCTTGATGGCCAGAAATTTACTTCTGATTATAATCACAGTTCTGTTATTATAGAGCTGGCCGGAGGAAAAGATGAAAAAGGAATTTATTAAAATAGCATTGGCAGCATCACTTGCGTTAAACCTTGCATTTGTAAGTGCCGGGATCTACCGGTCGGCAAAGAGTGGAAAAAAAGTTGAAATTCAGGAATCTGCCCCTGGCGCCCGGTACGAACTGAGTGAAGATCAACAGAAAAAACTGGATGAAGTTGTAAAGAACTTCAGAGTAAGGCTTTCAGAGAATAAAAGTGATGTCCTTGAAAAAAGGATAGATATTATTGAACTTCTTGGTGATCCCGATTTTAAAACTGAAACTCTGGAAGAGGAACTATTACAATTGAACGATATTGAAGGGGAGTTAAACTATGAATTTGTTTCAACATTGCTTGAAATAAGTATAGTTCTTGATCGTGGGCAATGGCTGACTTTCCTTTACAATCTGAGTAAAGGGTGGTTTTTTTCCGGCTCGGGTAAATAGCCCCTGCCCAATTCGCTTGTTGACTTTGACCTGATCATAAAATAAAATCTTTTTATGTCCGGATCAGAACTCCTATGGTATATCTTGAGCATAAAGCCGAAGCAGGAGCAGAGCGTAATAAAAAACCTGAATATTATGGGAGTTGAATCATATCTCCCTCTTTACAGGAAAAAAAAGAAAGTTAAAAAAGAGAAGACCGATGTTATTGTTCCGCTTTTTCCGGGATATCTTTTCTGCAGATTCGATTTTGATGATCATTATCAGAAGATAAGATATACAAGAGGAGTAAAAAAAGTTCTCGGAAATAAACAATCACTTTGGATCATTGATAAAGATAAGGTCGAAGATATAAAGAAGAGGGAAGAGGACGGCCTGGTAATAATGAAAAAAGTGGAAGAAAATTTTAAGCCGGGCATGAAAATCATTGTTGATGAAGGTGATTTTGACGGCTGGGAAGGAATATTCCATGAAGACCTTCCGGACGAAAAAAGAGCTGTTATCCTCCTCACGAATGTGAACTTTACAACCAAATTGACCATCCCGAAAGAATACCTCAAATCCCTTTAAATTATTTTTTGAGTTGAACGACATTATTTGGCGTACCCCTGCAAATATAATAGATGCAGGAGGGAAGATGAATCATAAGTATGAGCTAAGTAAGGTGTCAGTTGATTATTTAGAGGAGAATGGCAATTTTGTTATCGGGGACCTTGATACCCCGAGTTTCATCAGAAAAGAATTCAATCTGATCTACAGAGAAAATAAGAGTGAAAAAATATCCGGGACGGTTCCGGGCCCCGTAACAAGGCTTTTTAACGTACTCTTCGGAGATGAAGAGATCAGTTTTGCCTGATACATATAGAATCTTTATCTTGATTTTGTGTTACCATAGCGGTCTATGGACTTTACAAAAATTGATCTGAATTCCGCTGACCTGCATATCCACACTATTGCATCCGACGGAGAAATGAGAGCTGAAGAGATAATAGAAGCTTCTGAGAAGATAGGATTAAAAACCATTTCGATCACCGATCATGATGGTGTAGGTGCTTATTCCGGAGGAACGGATGCCCTGAAAGAAAAAGCCGGCCGGAGAGGATTGGATCTGATCCCGGGAATTGAACTGGATAGTGAGTATATGGGAGTTGAGATACACATTCTCGGTTATGGCATTGACGTGACACATCCTGTTCTGAGTGAACATCTTTTGGAGGTTCAATCATTCAGAAAAAAAAGGATCAGGGAGATAATGGACAAGGTTAATATTAATCTTGGTGAAAAAACTCTTACAGATGAAATGATCTTCCCTCCGGGCAGAGAAACACTGATGAAGCCCCATATAGTCAGAGAACTGCTGAAAAATAATACTTTTAACAAATATAAAGATGCTTCAAAATGGATCGCAGAAAAATGTAAATCAGAGACAATAGTGCCTAAACTGCCCCCTGAAGTAATAATCCCTGTTATATTAAAAGCGGGTGGAACAGCTGTCCTTGCACACCCTGCATATTATCTTGGTATAAACGGAATAGAGCTTGACAAAATAATAGCGGAACTTTCTGCACTCGGCCTTGAAGGCGTGGAAGTATTCTATGATTACCATGGACTCTCTCCTTCTATGTTTAACAAGAAAGATTATCAGGGGCTGATCTCTATGATAAGTAATGTTACAGAAAAATACGGCCTGTTTGCCACGAGGGGGAGTGATTCACACACCCTTGAAGAATTAGCAGACAGGAATCCTCCAAGTCTGATCCCGTGAAGAAACTACTGCTCCATATCTGCTGTGCCCCATGCGCGGTTTATGTTTTTGAAAAACTGAAGGAAGAGTATGATGTAACCGGATTTTTTTACAACCCTAATATCCACCCGCAAAGAGAATATGAAATGAGAGTTGAGGAATCAAAGAAGATCTCAGAGAAACTGGGTTGGGAAACCATAATCTCAGAATATGATGTTAAAGAGTGGTTCCGGCTTGTAAAAGGTCATGGAAATGATCCTGAGAGGGGAGAGAGATGCACGATCTGCTTTGAAATGAGATTTGAAAAGGCATTTAAATATGCTGCAGAGAATGGATTTGAAATTGTTGCATCCACTCTTTCGATCAGTCCGTATAAAAACACCTCCCAGATTAATGAATCCGGGAATCGGATGAGTGAGAAATATAATGTAGAATTTCTTCCTGAGAATTTCAAAAAAAGGGACGGATTTAACATAGGGAAAAAAATGAGTATGGAGCATGGCATCGTTCATCAGAATTATTGCGGGTGTGTTTATTCCAGACGTGACCGCAATAGAAAGCTTGAAAAATAGTTCCTATTTTTCCGAGATCCTTTTCCTGATGACCTGAAATACTCCTTTGGTAGAGGAGAATTCCTTGTAGATCTCCTTTAACTGATCAACGTGACTGATCTCAAAAGAGATCTTGATCTTACTTGAGTTCTGAGTGATCGCTTCATTCTCTATTTTTTTAATGTTCGAATCATATTTTGCAGTTATATTTGATATTAAACTGAGCATACCAGGTTTGTCCGAAACAATAATATCGTATTTTACAAGCTGTAAAAATTTTGCCTCTTCGTTCCATTCCACCTTCTTTATTCTATCCTGCATTACATTCTTAAGGCTTGAGCAGTTTTCGCGGTGAATTACAAGCCCCCTCTTTAATGTAATAAAGCCTTTAATTTTTTCTCCCTTGATAGGGTTGCAGCATTTTGCAAATTTAACATCGATATCCTGATATCCTTCCACCCTGATCATCCTGTATAATTGATCTCTCTTCTTTGATCTCACTTTTTTAGGTGCTATCTCAAAGGCTTCCACTTCGTTGAAGATCACTCCCATGGTTTTTTTATCAAGTACTTTCTTGTTGGATCCTATATCCCGGAAGAATGTTTCGATCTCATTGTAGTGTATTTTTTTCAGACGATCCCTGAATTCGTTATCATCTATCTTGACCTTATATTTCTTCTTGTACTCCCTCAGGATCTTGCTCCACAATCTTTTCCCTTTTTCAATGTTCTTTTTGTTTTCCTCCTGCTGGAGGAAGGTCAATATTTTTTTTCGAGCTTTGCTTGTGGCGGTATATTTAAGCCAGTCAAGTGAAGGAGAAGCATTTTTCCTGGTTGCAATTTCTACAACATCTCCTGAGTTAAGAACTTTTTTTATTGATACCATATGTTCATTTACTATGGCCCCGTAACACTTGTCTCCGATCTCAGTATGGATGGCATAGGCGAAATCGATTGCTGTGGATCCTATCTTAAGATTGACCACTTTTCCCTTGGGTGTGAAAACATATATCTCTTTCACAACAAGATCCCCTTTTAGAAGGTTTAGAAACTCTTCCGGGTCCGGGTTTTCCTTGTGAGCATCAATCATCTCTCTGAACCAGTTCAGTCTCTGGTCGTTCTCAAGGAATGATATTCCCTCTTTATACTTCCAGTGTGCGGCAATCCCTTCTTCTGCAATCTTATGCATTTCTTTTGTACGGACCTGGATCTCATATTTGATCCCGTCTCCGGAAATGATAGTTGTATGGATTGACTGATAGCCGTTGTTTCTCGGGTGAGCTATAAAATCACGCCATCTTCCGGGGAGAGGAGTGTATCTTTGATGTATCTCTCCAATTACCACATAGCAGTCTGCTACCGACTTTGTCACGACACGAAGGGCAAGAAGATCATAAACCTTCTCAATATCTATATTCTGTTTTTTTAATTTTTTATAAATTGAAAATTTTCTTTTAATCCTGTACTCGATATCTCCTGAAATTCTCAGTTCTCTCAGGATTTTTTTTATCTCTTTCCTGAATTTTTCAAGTTTCTGATTCGCCCACTCTTCCCTTACCCCGATTTCCCGTGTAATCTTATCGTATTCTTCCGGGCATGAGTATTGGAATGAAATATCTTCGAGTGTTACTTTTATTTTTCCCATTCCGAGTCGTGCTGCTATCGGTGCGTATATGTCAAGAGTTTCTCTCGCGATCCTCTTCCTTTTTTCTTCTTTAAGTGCGCCAAGAGTGAGGATATTATGAAGCCTGTCAGCCAGCTTGATGAGGATCACCCTCACATCTCCTGTCATAGCAATTATGATCTTTTTAAGTGTTTCTGCTTGTGCGTTTTCGGCATCGAGGTCGGATATTTTAGTGATCTTTGTTACGCCCCAGACAATTCCCCCGACCTCTTTTCCGAATAGAGAGTTTATATCCTCAATTGTATAATCAGTATCTTCAACCACATCATGAAGGAGTGCTGCAGCAACGGAAATTTCGTCAAGCTTCATATCTGCAAGGATCCCTGCAACAGAGAGAGGATGGGAAATATATGCTTCTTTATTTGCCCTGATCTGGTTCATGTGTGCATCAGCTGCAACTGAATATGCTTTTTTCAGAAGTTCAGTATTTGCTTTGGGGTGATAATTAAGTACTTTTTCCTGAAGTTCAAAAAACCGTTTTATCATTTTGTAAAGAATATAGTACAAATCGCCCTGTATATCAACATTTTTTGTACACGGGACAATCATCTTTGTTGTTTCCTTATTATCTGATACAATTGAACCGTGAAAAAATCCGGTTTTATTATTTTATTGGTATTGATTGCCTTTGCTTCCATTTTGCTCTGTGATGAATATTCAGGGATGAGGACAAATATGGTCGAAGAGCAGATCATCAAAAGGGGAATAACCAACAAAAGAGTGACCGATGCTTTTTTAAAAGTTAAGAGGCATCTGTTTGTTGACGAGAGATACAGGGAAGAGTCGTATGGGGATTCATCCCTTGCCATCGGTGAGGGGCAGGTGATAGACAGGCCTTATATAGTTGCTATGATGACCTATGTTATTGCTCCTGACTATGATAAAAAAGTACTTGAGATCGGTACCGGGTCGGGATTTCATGCAGCAATATTAGCAGAACTTGTGAAAAATGTTTATACGATCGAGAATCGTCCTCCCCTGTCGAAAAAAGCTGAAAAACTTTTGAAATCGCTCGGATACAAAAATATAAATTTCAGAATAGGTGATGGAGCTCTGGGCTGGAAAGAGAATGCCCCTTTTGACGGGATAATCTGTACTTATTCTCCCGACCATATACCTCCTGATCTTCTTGATCAGCTCAGGCCCGGAGGAAAGATGATCATTCCGGTAAGTTATTCCTCCAAAGTTCAGGAATTCATCCTCATAGAGAAAGAAGAAGATGGAAATTTTAAGAGGACGATCCTTATTCCCGTTCCTTTCACACCTCTTATCAGAGGGACGGATGAGCGATAAGATATTCTCTAACCTGAATGATGAACAGGCTGAAGCGGTAAGGTTCATTGAAAAGCCTCTTCTTATCCTCGCCGGAGCAGGTTCGGGAAAAACGCGTGTTATAACAAACAAGATAGCTTATCTCATTAAAGAACACGGATATTCCCCTTTAAATATACTTGGTGTAACTTTTACAAACAAAGCTGCAAATGAGATGAAGGAGCGTGTTACGGGTATAACAGGCATCGATCCTTTTCTCTTCAATATATCGACTTTTCATTCTCTGGGATTAAAAATATTAAGAGAAGCCGGAGTGAAGTCCGGATACGGTACTGATTGGGCAATTGGTGATGATAAAGATCAGAAAAAGATTGTAGGAAGTATTATCAAAGAAAAATTTTCATATTTTACCAGCGATATGGTTGATGATACCGTAAAAAAGATCAACAGGGCAAAAATGAATCTGTTTTATCCCAACAACAGAGATATGTTATTCAGAAAGGGATTCACCGAAGATGAGGCGGAGATCTTTTCACAATACTGGGAACATCAAAAAAAGAATAAACGCTGGGACTTTGAAGATCTGATATCCCTTCCGGTTCTGATCCTGAGTGGTGATAAAAAGGCAAGAGAAATGTATCGATCCCGTTTCAAATATGTCCTTGTTGATGAATTCCAGGATACGAATCCGAATCAGTATGAATTGATCCGCCTGATAGCATCTTCGCATGGTGCCATAACTGTAGTAGGTGATGATGATCAGGCTGTTTATTCCTGGCGGGGAGCAAATATCCGTTTTATGACCGATTTCAAAGAGGATTTCAAAGGGGCAAGGACAATGAAGATGGAGCGGAATTACAGATCGACCAGGGAGATCCTTGATTTTGCAAATACTCTGATCAGAAGGAATAAGTTCAGGCAGGTAAAGGAGATGTGGACAGACAGGGTGAGTGGAAACCCGGTCACACTTATGCTTGTCTCTTCGAAGGAGTCGGAAGCGGAACAGGTTGCAGATATGATAGAACATTATTCTCGGGAAGATCCCTCTATGTTTCCCCTTGCAATACTTTACAGGATCAATTCTCAATCTTTTCCTTTTGAGTCAGTATTTCAGAAGAGGGGAATTGATTATCGGATAGTTAAAGGACTGAGGTTTTTTGACAGAAAGGAGATCAAAGATTCTGTCTCTCTTCTAAGGCTGGCTTTGAATTTGGAAGATGATGTTTCATTTCTAAGGGTAATTGATTTTCTTCCTCTCGGAATAGGGCCGAAATCTCTGGAGCAGATCAGAGTCCGGAGTAATGAAAAAGGGCTTTCCCTGATGAACTCGCTAAAGAAATATTTCCCGGACAAGTTCAATTCAAAGCCTTTCTTTGAAAAAATTTGTAAAGTCAGTTCAGGAAATAAAAATCGAGGTATATCTGATCTCCTCCAGATGTTATTGGACGATTCGGGATATACCGGGTACCTGAAGGATCGGAGGGAGGAGGATAGGCTTCTTAACATTGATGAACTTCTGGATTTTATCAAAAAATGGGAGGTTGAGTCGGATGAAAAAAAAGATATTCATGAACTTCTTGACAGACTATCCCTTGAATCCGGAAGGGGGAAAGACTCGAATTCCGAAAAGGTTCTCCTGCTTACAATGCACAATTCCAAAGGGCTCGAATATCCTACTATAGTTGTTGCCGGAGTGAACAATACATATATGCCGTTTTTTATGAGAAAGGAAAAGATGGAGATAGAGGAAGAGCGACGTCTCATGTATGTTGCTTCTACAAGGGCAATAAACAGGCTTGTGATCTCTACCGGAGGTGTAAGAGAGTCTGAATTCCTCCTTGAAACCGGACTGAACAATGTAAACGTTGCTTATTCCTTCGGAGAGCTTTTGAGAAGTATTTCAGGTATGGCCCCGGATAAACCACATTCTGAATCACATTCTGAAATGATGGTGGAGCATCCTGTTTTCGGTATGGGTGCAGTATTGAAAAAAACTGATGAAACTAAATATCTTGTTGATTTCAAAGAAAAAGGCGAAAAACTGATAGACACCTCTATAGTCAAATTAAAATTTTTGAAATGATCTCCGGCCACTACCTTTGAGTTTGATTTGAGGGGTAGTTTTATATTATAATCCTGTCATGGATGCAAAGAAGAAGATCGAAGCTGAAAAGCTATCGAATATCCTGAATCCGAAAAAAAGTAACAAAGAATTTAAGGTTACTATCAGGTTCCAGAAGCATTTATCCAGAAAATATGAAAAAGCACTGGAGCTTGCCAAAAACAATCCTTACTTCATGGAGGAGGGTGAAGGTGACTTAAGGAAAACTTATGTCAGCTTTTATCCGCCTGATGTTGATGATCTGTATGAATTGTTCGAGCTTGTAAAAGATCAGGAATCAACCAGGATTTACCTTAATAATAAACTTATCCCGTACATACAGGATCTTTGGCTTTTTCTTATGTGGTTCTACCGTGTGAAATGAAGAGTTATGCCGACATTTTTGCTTTAAATTACTTGACTTTTACCGAAGATTACAATATATTTCAATATCTTAGGAGGATATGATGAAAAAATTATTATACTCTGTTTTGATACTCATAATCGCAATGTTTTTACTTTCAGGTTTTTCAGGATGTAAGAAGTTATCAGTTTCAAATTTAAGTGCAAATAAACATCTCAGGGAAGCAAATAAATTATATGCTCAGGAAAAATTCCGGAAAGCTTCGGAAGAGTATGAAATAGCACTTGAAAAAAACCCCAAACTTGATGTTGCTTATCTTTATGTCGGGACATGTTACAGCATGTTGTACAAACCCGGAAAAGAGACAGAGAGAAATCTTGAATATAGTGAAAAAGCTGTAAAATACCTTCAGATGGCTGAAGAAGCTCATCCGGAAGATGATAATGTAGTTATTGCTCTAGGTAGCATTTTTGACAAGATCGGGAATTTTGAGGAAGCTGAAAAATACTTTCTGAAGATTCTTGAAAAATCATCAGATTCCCCCAAATCTTACTATACACTGGCAAACTTCTATTCCCAGAATGGTAAGTTTGAGAAAGCAAATGAAATGTATGAGAAGAGGATCGAATTGGACCCGACCGATCCGAGCGGATACCACTACTTTGCAGTATATTTACAGAATCACAGAGCTTGGGACAAAGCTATCGATGCTCATAATAAGAGGATAGTTACAATGATGGATCCGACAATACTCGATAGTTATAAAGACATTGACAAGGTCAAAGCGGATATAAAAAGAGTTGAAGATCTTAATAAATATATCAGGAATGTAGATGGGAACAAAGCTATTCCTGCTGATCAAAAGAAGGAACTTCTTGCTGAAAAAAGAGAAGAGTTAAAGAATTTCCCTACCCTCACAGAAGCAGTTGATATGATCGCGGAAAAAGAGCTTGTTCTTAAAGCAGTGATCGAAGAAGCTGAGAAAAAGCTGGTTGATCTGAGTGACGAAAAGAAACTTGAGTTTGCTGAAGCATATTACTCCCTGGGAGTTGTAGCATGGAACAAGAGTTATCAAACTCCTGTTGATGATGATATATTTCCGAAAGAAGAGAGGAAGAAAGCAATTGATACAGGCTTTGCTGCACTGGAAAAAGCTATAACTCTTTCACCTGAATATCCGAATCCTTATTCTTACATGGGACTTTTATGGAGGGAAATGATCAAGATCGATCCTTCACAAAGTGCTGAATTTATTAAGAAGAACAATGAATACAACAAAAAGTTCAAAGATATCTATGTAAAGAAAAGAAAAAGGGAAGAATATCTTAAAGAACTTGAAGAGCTTGAGAAATAATATCTGTTTTTCAGGTTGATTTCATTGTTAATTTAAAATAAGGCGGCAACTAAAATGGGGAAATTACCGGTCAAAAAAAAAGGAAGTTTTGACGATTTTTATCTAAAGATCAGAAAAAAAGTAACAGACTGGTTCGAAAGTGGAAAGCTTGGAAAAAAAAGCGGGAAATGGATGGATAGTTTTGTTCAATATCTGCTTATATTCCCTGATCTTGTCCACCTCATGATAAAATTGTTTGGTGATAAAGAAGTTCCACCTAAGACAAAGGGTATGATCGTTATCGGGTTTGCTTACCTCCTCTCACCGATAGATATAATTCCTGATTTTATTCCTGTATTTGGTTTTGTAGACGATCTGCTGATATCTGTTGTTCTTTTGAATAAGATCATAAACAGCGGAGATGAAGTGATGATAGATAAAATAAAGCTTTATTGGGTCGGGGAAGACGATATTTTCAGTAAAATAAAGGAGATCGTTGCAGCTATGAACGAGTTATCTTCTCAGATCCCTAAATCTATCTCCGGATTCTTCAGCAAACACAAATAGATATTTTCAGACAAATTTGTTAGCAATAATTTTGTCTAATGATATATTGAAAAACTCTTTTGATATAAGATCTTCAAAATAATTCCAAAGATTTGAGGTAATGCATTCTTCGGCCAATATACATCCGGAATTTCTTGTACAACCAGAGATTTGAAGGCTCTCATCGTATGCTTTAAAAATATCCGAGATGAAAATTTCTTCGGGTTTCTTGTTAAGTTTGTACCCTCCGTATTTTCCCTGGACACTTGTTATAAGCTCAGCTTTTTCAATCGGGCCGGCCAGTTTCCTGAGGTATTTCGGTGAGACAACCATCTTCTTCCCGAGTATCTCTGTGTTGGTCACCTCTGTATTGTCGGCAAGAAGAACCAGCATTCTGAGTCCATATCTGATCTTTGTATTAATTTTCATTTAATTAAAGTATAACGAATTGATAATCATTGTCAACAGTTTTTTTGATTTCTAACCAACAAGGTTACATATGTAATTATTGACATTTTCAGGAAAAAGCTCTATATTTTCCCAATGAAATATTTTAAGTTCCTCATTGTTCTTTTACTGGTTTTTATCCTGCTATACTTCTTTTTCCAGAATGTAGAATTCAAGCTGGTCATTGAAATAATAAAAAATGTTAATCCCTTGTACATCATTATATTTATAGCTGGACTCTATACCCAATTCTTCATCAGAGCTTACAGGTGGGGAATATTGTTCCGTCCCTTTAAAAAAAATATTTCGATCCTTAATCTTTATCATTATTCTTTCATCGGAATGTTTATTAACACTTTGATTCCGGGGCGGATCGGGGAACCTGCCCGTGGAATACTCATCGCCAGAGAAGAGGGCCTGGAGTCTGGATCCGGTCTCGCAACGATAGTGATCGAGCGGATGATAGATTCCCTGATGATAGTAGTCCTTTTTTTTACATCCCTGCTATTTATAGACAGCAGTAATTCAGTTTTACTTGAGAAGTTGAAATCGGGAGGAGTGATCTTTCTTCCGTTAGTGATTTCTGTTTTTATCATGTTCTATCTGATCAATATACCCGGAATATTTAGTATAGTGGAGAGAATACTCAGATTTGTTTTGAGGATAGTATCTGAGAGGTCGCGGGATAAGGTGACAGATTTTTTTCTGAACTTTATTAAAGGCCTTAAATTAAAACTGGGATTTACAGATTCGGTGAAACTGCTTTTGTCATCAATTCTCGTCTGGGTCTACCTTGTTCCGTTCTATTGGTATCTGATGCAGGGTTTTAAGTTCGGATCTTCAATATCTTTACTTGACACAGTTCCATATTTTAGTCTGATTGTTATGTCGGCTGCAATACCAACTCCGGGAATGGCAGGGAGCCTTGATGCGGCATCAAAGCATGGACTTCTCGAACTTTACAAAAATTCAGCAGGGCAGAGCATTGTGAATGTTAATGAGGCTGCAGCTTATACATTACTTGTTCATGTTCTGATCATTCTGGTAATAGTTGTCCCGGGGTTTATATCATTTTCCGCAAAGGGGCTGAAAATGAGTTCGATAAAAAAAGTTGGAGAAAAAACTGATGAAATGTCCTGAATGCAATAGTATAGAAGATAAGGTTGTTGAAACAAGAGAGAGTAAAGATGGAAAATATATAAGAAGAAGGCGTGAATGTCTGGAATGTGAGAAGCGGTTCACAACTTATGAAAAAATCGAAGGGATTCCTCTAATGGTTGAGAAAAAAGATGGCAGGAGAGAGGAATTTGATCTTGACAAAGTAAGGAAAGGATTATATAGAGCTGTTGAGAAAAGGCCTATATCGAAAAAGCAGATCGAACAGGTAGCTCTTCAGGTAGAGGAGAAGGTTTCGGATATGGAAAAGGAGATATCTACAAAAGCGATCGGGCAGTTTATAATGGACAAATTGAAATCTCTGGATAAAGTTGCATATGTAAGATTTGCTTCTGTATATTTTGATTTCAGAAGTCTTGAAGAGTTCATGACAGAACTTCACAGCCTTCTGAAAAAGGAGGATTAGATGGGTAAGAAAAACTATCCTTTTTTCGACCTGAATGAGGAGATAGGTTTTCCTACGGGTATCAGTACCAGTAAAGACTGGGAACCAAGTACGAATATTTTTGAAACTGACAAATCTATAGTAATAGAGGTGGAATTGGCCGGAGTGATCATTGAAGATATTTCGATTACCCTTGAGGATGGCAAAGAATTGATCGTTAAAGGGACAAAAAAGCAATCATGGCTTCAGGAGACGGGTATCAAGTATTATTTGTTCGAAAGAAAGTTTGGAGATTTTTTTAAGAGGATTCACATTGATGTCCCGATTGATACCGAAAGTATAAGATCGGTGATGGAAAACGGGGTGCTTATAATCGAAGTGTTCAAGAAGGTGACAGAAAAAATAACTGTCAAGATCAAATGAGGTGATCAAATTGGCTGAAGAGAAAAAAAATAAAGCATTAGATATAAAAAAAGAAGATGCGGAAAAACTTGATATTCCTGAGAATATACCGGTTCTGGTTTTAAGGGATATAGTTGTTTTTCCATATATGATAGTGCCTCTCTATGTAGGGAGGGTGAAATCCAAGAGGGCTATTGACAATGCACTTAACGGGGACAGGATGATACTGCTTCTGACTCAAAAGGATGCTACTGTTGAGAATCCGAAAGAGGATGAGATGTATAGAATGGGAACCGTTGCTCTCATTGTCAGGATGTTAAAACTGCCTGATGGAAGAATGAGGGTGCTTGCCCAGGGAATTTCCAGGGCAAAGGTTAAAGTGATAAATGATAATGGTAAGCTTCGTGTAGCAAAGATCAATATTATTGAAGATAAAGAATCAAAGAGGCTTTCCATAAAGGACAAAGCAATAATAAAGAATGTCAGGGAAAAGTTCGAGCAAACTGCAAAACTCGGGAAGCAGATCCCTAATGAAATATTTGTTATTGCTGAAAATATAAAGGAGCCCGGGAAGCTTGCTGACATTATTGCCTCTAATCTGGACCTGAAACTTGAGAGTTCTCAGGAGATATTAAATGAGGAGAGGTCAATACCAAGATTAAGCAAAGTTTATGATTTTTTGAATTATGAACTTGAGCTACTGAATATTCAGAATCAGATAAATCTAAAAGCCCAGGGTGAGATGGATAAGAATCAGAGGGAATATTTTTTAAGACAGCAGCTTGCTGCAATAAAAAAAGAATTGGGTGAGAATGATGAAAATGAAGGGGAGATCAATAACTACAAAACAAGGTTAAGTGAGATTGAAGTACCTAAAGAAGCAAAAAAAGAGATAAATAAGAATATAGATAAATTGAAGAAGATGCATCCCGAGTCTGCAGAAAGCACTGTAGTTAGAAATTATCTTGACTGGATGCTTGATATTCCATGGGAAGCATCTACTGTCGACAACCTGGACCTGATTCATGCAAAGGGGATACTCGATGCCGATCACTATGGGCTTGATAAGGTGAAACAGAGAATATTGGAATATCTTAGTGTAAGAAAACTGACGTCAAAAGCGACAGGGCCCATCCTGTGTTTTGTCGGCCCTCCGGGAGTCGGGAAGACATCTCTCGGCAGGTCTATTGCCAGGGCTCTGAATAAAAAATTTGTGAGAGTTTCTCTCGGAGGAGTCCATGACGAAGCAGAGATCAGAGGACACAGGCGAACCTACATTGGTGCTCTCCCGGGAAAAATAATCCAGGAGATAAAAAAAGCAGGTTCGAACAACCCTGTTTTCATGATGGATGAAGTTGATAAGATAGGGTCTGATTTCAGGGGAGATCCCTCTTCAGCACTGCTTGAGGTTCTTGATCCGGAGCAGAATGATACTTTTACAGACCACTATCTCGGAGTTTCATTCGATCTGTCAAAAGTTCTCTTTATTACTACTGCAAATCTGCTTGAACCGATCCAGCCTGCTTTCAGGGATCGGATGGAGATAATACACATTCACGGTTATACGGAAGAGGAAAAGATCGAGATAGCCAGGAAGCATCTGATTCCAAGGCAGATTAAATCGAATGGACTGTCAAGAAAACTGATATCATTCTCAACAAGAGCGATAAGAAATATAATCGGGCTGTACACAAGGGAAGCCGGTGTGAGAAATCTTGAAAGGGAAATAGGTTCTGTCTGTCGTAAAGTGGCTCACAAAGTTGCCACTGGTGAAAAGAAGCTTTTCAAGATCACAGATAAAAATCTGGAGGAATACACCGGCCCCCCGAAGTTGTTCAGGGACCAGCTTCTTGAAGAAGACATGGTTGGTGTTGCCACCGGAATGGCGTGGACTCCTTATGGGGGGGATATCCTGTTCGTAGAAACTAAGCTTATACCGGGCAAAGGCAAACTTATATTAACCGGATCTCTCGGTAAAGTAATGCAGGAGTCGGCTACTGCAGCCCTGAGTTTTATAAAATCCCGGAGTTCGGAATTGGGAATTGACGAAGAAAAGTTTGAAAAATATGATATCCATATTCATTTTCCGGAAGGAGGAATACCAAAGGACGGCCCGTCTGCAGGTGTTGCACTCACAACAGCCCTGACCTCCCTTTTCTGTAATAAAAAAGTTGACAGAAAGGTTTCAATGACCGGAGAGATCACACTCAGAGGAAAAGTATTGCCTGTTGGCGGAATAAAAGAAAAAGTTCTGGCAGCCAAACGCGCAGGGATAAAAAAGATCATCCTTCCTGAAAAGAACAAGAAAGATCTTTCAGATATTAATGAGATATATCTTAAAGGGATCGAATTTGTTTTTGTCCGGGATATTGAGGTTGCTGTTGCAGAGGCTATGAAATAAAAATATTTAATGGATGAGAATAGTTTTGTTAAGTATCTGAAATCTGAATTTCCCTTTACAGATGGTACCGGAATCGGTGATGACACTTCAATAATAAAGATAGAGAATGGTTTTCAGCTTATTACAAAAGATATTCTGATCGAAGATGTCCATTTTGACCTTTCATATTTTACTCCTGAGGAAATTGCGGCCAGGGCTCTCGCTGTAAATCTTAGTGATATAGCTGCTATGGGCGGGAAGCCGGAATATTTTTTCCTCGGCATCGGATTTCCGGAAAATTTTAAAGGTGAAAAACTTGATCGATTCTTCAAAGAACTGAAAAAAGGTTGTGAAAAGTGGAATATTAAGCTTGCCGGGGGAGATATGTCCTCTTCTCCCGACAAATTTTTTTTATCAATAACCATGGTAGGGAAGTCTTTAAACCCGATAAGAAGGGACGGAGCCAAAGCCGGAGATCTGATAGGGATCTCCAGAGTAACGGGAGAATCCTCTCTAGGGATGGAACTTTTAAAATTGGGAGTAAATATCCCTTATTATTCAGGGATGCATAAAGTTCCTGAGCCTGAAATTGTCAGCGGAGTGATATTTTCTGAATTTGTAAATTCGATGATCGATATTTCAGATGGGCTGGTGATCGATCTTGGTAGAATAATGGACAGTTCCGGCAAATGTGCCCGGATCAAATATGAAAAAATACCTGTTACAGACGAGATGAAGACAATATGTGGTAAATATGGCCTTGAGGAGACCGAACTTGTTCTGGCCGGGGGTGAAGATTTCTCACTTCTATTCACGGTTTCTCCTGAGAAGGAGATGGAGATGAGAAAAACAGGGGTTAAGTATCATATTATCGGTGATGTTATTGATGGAGAGGGTGTTTGTGTTAAGCATCAGGGAAAGTTGATTGAACCGAAGAGAAAAGGTTTTGACCATTTTGAATAATTAATATTTAGCCATCTATTCGCCGAGAGAATTATTACGTTTCCGGTGAGTTATTGAGCAGTATGGAAATTGGTGATATAATTTTCAAGGAAATTAAAATGAAAATATACAAAATACTATTGGTTTTTTTTGTTTTATCTATAATTTTTGCGGGTTGTTCCGGCGGGAGTGAAAAAAGCTTTACCCGTCCTTTTGATGATTTTGGGGGATTCAGTGTTAAGCGATTCAAAGGTGAAAAACTGGTAAATATTAATGTTCCGGTAAAAGATGGGTTTGGATGGGTACCAGGAAGTAAAATCACCGGTTATCTTACGTTTGATTTCGTTTATACGACCCGAAAAGATAAGAACTGGAATAAACGGAAAATAAATTTAACGATAAAAATTCAGGATGATCTGATCCTAGCATTGGATCTTGATAAAAACGCATTTTACAAAGAGGATTCAACTCTAAAGTTCAGAAAATCAATTAAGGCCGCTGTTTCATTGGGGAATAGTGATAAGCTCAGTTTTTCCATAAAGGATAGCGGGGGATCGAATGGAGATAATTTTGATCTTATAAGCCTGGTAATAGTCCCGGACAAAGGGCCCGACCATAAAAAGAACAAGAATATTCTGTTAATCACTATTGATACGCTCAGGGCAGATTATCTCGGGTATTATAGAAAACTGAAGGAGCTTTATCCGGATAAAATAAGTTTTAGCCCCAATCTGGACAGGCTCGCTGAAGAAAATCTGATTTTTACAAATGCATATACTCCTATAGCTTCTACCTGGCCGGCTTTATCATCAATAGCACGATCGAGAATGCCTTTTGAACATGGAGTTCAGAACAACGGAGATCAACTTGAGGATGAAGAATCATCATTGGGACAACATCTTTTTAATGATTGGTTCTCAGTATCATACCGGGCAAATGCATTCCAACTTGACATAGGCGGTTTTGATGTTGTGAAGAGTTTTTTCAGAAAGGACAAAAAATTAAAGAACAGTGCAAAAGTTTTTCTCGTTGAGAATTATAAAAAGAAATTCTTCCTCTGGCTTCACTTTCTCGGTGTGCATTCAGGATACCGACCTTCCAAGGAGATGCTTTCCAGAATTGAGCCCGAGGAATATAAGGGTAATGTTCACAAGGCTGTTGGCCCTGTTTTAAAAAAGATCACTGCTGGTGAGAGAAAAGTGACTGAATATGATATTGAACACATCCGTAATTGTTATGCAGGAGAGCTTCTTCAGCTCGATGAGTGGATTCAGGAAATTTTCAATATTATGAAAGAAAAAAACATTTGGGATAACACTTTAATTATCATATCTTCTGATCATGGCGAGGATCTTTATCAGCATAATAATCACTTCTTCCACCATCCCTCAATTTACAATACATCTCTTCATGTTCCGCTAATAATAAAGTTCCCGGATTCAGAATATAAGGGGATAATAGATCAAAATGTTTCGATCATGGATTTTATGCCTACACTACTTGACTATTTTGGAATTAAGACGGAATACAGAATGACCGGTGAATCGCTTATGCCCCTGATTCGGGGAGAGATTAAGGAAAGGACCCGATATCTTTTTGCAGAATCTGAAAATAACAAGATATTATCAATAATAGGAGACAAGTGGAAGTTTATCTATAATCCGGATAATATAGAAGCTAAAACCCAGTATGGTAATCCATATCCTGTCGGAGTAGAGGAATTCTATAATCTGAAGAGGGACAGGCTGGAAACGGACGATCTTACTCAGGGAGAGCTTCCCAATATTTACAAGAAATTTAAATTCAATCTTCTTAATTTTATTAAATCATTTCAATTGGATAAAAAGAGGAAGGACAGAAAAAAGATCAGTGAATTGTCAGAAGCTGTTAAAAAAGAGCTGAAATCCCTCGGATATCTCTAATAGTTAAAACACTTGAAATCTGATATACAAGTGACCTGAGTCTCAGATTGACAAAAAATCACCCTTCACTTAAAATTTTGAAATGAAGATTCTTCCCCCATTTATAAAAGACAATTATTTCACCAGGGAAAGCCTTAACAGGATCCTGCTCTTCCTGATAATATTTTTATCTTTCCTCTTGTCAATATATAAATCTATCCCTTTCGAGTCGGTTGATGAGGGAATGATAGCAAAGTGGATTTGGGGATTTCACAGCAACCCCTTCCCTGTAAATCAGTATCCGCCACTATTCTTATATCTCCATTTTTTATTGTCTCTCTTGTATAAATTGGTTTTTCTTTTACTCGGTATAGTAAAGACCGGTTATGAATTTTTGTATACCGGGCTCGGGTATAAATTTATGATAGAAGCGGGCAGGTATGTTTCTGCAATGTTCGGGATGTTAATGCTTTACTATATTTACAGGAGCGGGAGGGAATCTTATAATTTAAGTGTAGCATTTGCATCAACAATATTGATCGCATTTAATAGTGTTTTCATTCTTCATTCACATATATTCAAATCTGATATATTGGTTTCATTTCTTATCTCTGTATCATTGTTCTTTCTTTTACGATATCTTGATAAATCGGAAAGAAACTGGCTATTTCTAGCTTCATTCTTCTTCGGACTTTCATTTGCAGCCAAATATAATATTGCAGTTTTCTTCATAATTATTCTCTATGTGATCTTTATCAGAAGGAAAGAATTGGGATTCTTTCGGGGAGTTTTTATTTTTATAACAGGTTCATTCTCAGGGTTCATCATCTCCTCACCCAACTGGATTGTTAATCCGATTGGCAATATAAAAAAATTGCTTCATGTTTACAACTTCAGCGAAGGTAGTGTATATATTCAGGACCTCTCTCCTTTCTCTATTTATATGAATTTTTTTACTGATATTAAGGATCAATTTGGAATAGTATTGACCATTGTTCTAATCGCCGGGATTATCCTTTCCTTTATCAGGAAAAGCAAGAAGGGTATACTCCTTTCCATTTTCCTTATAATCTATATTCTTTTTTTCGGGCTTACCGGGTTTTATGGCAGAAGATTTTTGCTTCCGATCTATCCTGTTCTGGCCATATTAATTGCAAAAACCTTATTTGTTGATTTTTTCGATTTGTTGAAGTTGAAGAAAAGATCAGAGAACTTTTTAAAAATTTTAGTATTTCTCCCTGTTATATATCTGTCCATTGGAAGTACTTTTAACATTATAACAAGATTCAATATGTTGAATCTGGAATCAAAAGGCAGGTCTTCTTTGAAATACAGACAGGGACACAATCTGAATAAAAGAAAATATTTATTTGGATCACAGGTTATGACACCGAAAAGGAAGGGAGATGTAAGATTCAGGAAAAAACTTGAGATCAATCCAGTCTTCAGGAAGAGGGGCAAGCCGGATCTTATCCAGGTCAATGCATGGTCATTAAAGAAGCTGGTGGATTTTAAAGATTTAAATTATCCTGATCATATAGATATTTCTAATTTCAGGGTTTTTCATAAAATTGAAAGAAAAATGATTCAGGATTGGGATATTGATATTCATTTTCTCTACAGGATCTCGAAAGAACTCAGTGATGTAGAATCAACTTATTTGAATATAGGACTGCCAAAGATGTATTCCGGGAATGGAGGGGATGTTTTCTGTCCGGACCAGAGATATGAAAAATTAAAAGGATTTCTGAGATCAAAGTCAGGATATTGTTCTACTATGGTATTTTCTGAAAAGGAAATAACTTCATTCAATATTAGAATATTTTCTGCCGGTTTATTGCCGGAAATGAAAGTGAGTATCAATGGACAGGTGAGTATCCTGAAAGGGCTGGAAAGAAAAGGGGCCGTAAATGAGGCCTGTATAAAGAATATTAAACAAAGTTCTTTTTATTACGGTTCTGTTTATTCAATTGAAGTTTATCCTTCGGATAAATTTTTGGCGGCCAAATTTCCGGCTTATTATGTGGTTTTCGGACCTGAGTATAAGCAAAAATTGTTTTATGAAAATGACTACAAACTGGACCGGGAATTGTCGAGTGAAATCCCCGAAATATTTTCGGGAGAAAAGTATCCCGAATGGATCATAAAAATGTATCGTGATACTTCAGTGGACCTGCCTTTATATGATCTTGTAAATACGATGATCCTTGAGAAAGATTCTGAGGTTGGCCCGTTTTTTGAAGAGAGTTTGATATTTCCTCTTAACCCCGGAGATTACCTGCTCACACTTTTTACGGAACCTCTGAATGGGAATTGTTCAGCAAATGAAGGTGCTGTTGTACAATATGATCTATTTTCATCGAAAGGTAAGGATTCCGGCAATATAAATGTCCGGGGGATTGGAAAGAATTCCTACCCGTTTACACTGAATATTGAGAATAACCTTGTGTTTGTAAGATTGAAATTTAATAATTTCAGGAGAAACAATATATTGCTGAAGAGTGCGACCATAAAACCTGATCTTATTAAATATATTCAAAAAAAGTATACGAACTGATTGTAGGAACTTCAGGAATCAGTACAACAGGTATGTTTGTACTATTAAAAAGGGAAATCCTAAATAAAAGAATTTTTTATATTTAATAGTTCAGGCACCATTAAAGTGCCTGAACTATCAGATTTATTGAGTTATTATTGTATTTTTTCGAGGATTACAAAAGCTCCGGTTGATTCATTGCCGGAATTATCAACGGTAGTAACTGCATATGCCAGAACTTCAACACTATCGTCAACTACTTCCTTGAAAGTGAATGTTCCGGGATCTGCTGTCATAGCCAGCTCTTTTATCCCTTTTACGATCCTATATATTCTATATTCCGCTACCGAAGCATTTGAAGGATTTGCCTCCCAATTGAGTACCGCAGAACTTTCTCTGAAGAAAATTGTCTGTTTAAGAGAGAAATCTCCTGTCAGATTCAGTGGCTGGTAAACAGGGCAAGTCTTCACTGTTACGCTGTCTGTGGTTGTTTGCCCGCTTGCTTCATATGCAATGGCTTTAACAGAGTGGTTTCCTTCACTTAAACCATCTGTATTCCAGATATAGGAATAAGGTGCAGATGTGAATGTGCTTACAAGATTACTATCTATAAACAATTCAACTTTTGTGAGTTCGTCACGATCATCATTTGCATAAAGTTGGATATCAACAGTTCCGGACACACATCCTCCGTCTACAAGGTTTATGATACTAAGTTCAGGGGGGCAATTAAGAGTTATTGTGATCGAATCTTCGAGTGTAGATCCATCTGTTTTTGATGCTTTTATACTGAGTGCGTGTTGCCCGAGAGTTTCATCGGTAGCATCCCATTGAATCGAGAACGGTTCTGTATCAGATGTCCCGACAGATTCACCATCCACGAAAAATTCAACACTTGATATCTCCTCCGGATCCATATTTGCTTCAAAGTCGACCAGTGGTCCGCAGACATTATCGCCATCTGCAGGAGAACTGATACCATCGCCATAACCGACAGTCTCGGTATATACTTTCATTGTCTTCTTGTCAGATCTCCACATTATGTGAACTTTGCTTCTGCTCATGGCTATGGCAGGTTTGCTTTCTGATTTAAGCAAAGAATTTGTATCCAGGTGGATCAGATTCCAGACGCCATCAGTTTTCTTCGCTAGGTCCACTTTTGTGATTTGTTTTGGAGCAGACTCTCTTGCCCATGAGATATAAACATTGTCAGGATTCAGCGCAGCTATCACAGGATCATCATGGTAATGACTTTCCATTTTGATCAGTTCAGGATTGCAATATTCAGTTTCAGTAAAATCAAGATCATCCATGCTGGAATATGAGTGTCCCTGGTTTATCCTTGATCCGGGTTTTTCATATGCCAGATAACTAATATGAATATTATTTTCAGCGTCAAGGAACATATCCGATTGCCTGTTATAGTAATTTTTTCTCGGGATATCTATTGTCGTGCTTTGTGACAGGTCTCCTCCGGCCTCAGCAAAACGATAATGCAAAGTCAGCTTGTTTATACTCCACGTTGCATGAACATTTCCGTTCTTGTCATTATAAATGTCGGGCCAGATATTCCTGTACTCTTTCGGAGAGAGATAATCCATCTGAATATATGCTCCGCCGGGTGCTCTTCTAACATACATTGTCGGAATAGTGTTTGATCCATAAGAAAATCTTACAAATGTAAAGTGGGCAACCCCCTGGCCGTCAACGGCCATTCCCGGATATTGGACAAGTCTTGAAAAATCTGCCTTATATGCTGTTTTTATATGCCATCCCGAAGTGTCTTTGTATGCATGGGTGATCGTATTAGCGCCAGTATCTTTGTTTGTATAACAAAAATGAACTTCGGAACCATCGGGCATAACAGAGACCCTGGGCCTGAATTTGTTTACAGCCACATATCCCAAACCTGGGATAGCTTCTGTATTTATAATCTCATTATTTTTAAGTTGACCATAGAACCAGCTTCCCTTTCTACTCCACAGAACGTGGATAACGTTTTTGGCATCAGCCTGCATTTCATAATAATCTGCTTCCACTCCAAGATCAATAATCTCCTGAGCCGGGACTGAAACAAATAAAAAAACTAAAATTAACAATGTATGGATTAACTTCATGAATTCCTCCGTAATTTCATTATTCTGATAAATTTTCTTTTGTATTTGTTCATGTGTTTAACTATTGTTTAATGGCTTGGAATAGTACTATACTAATCACTTTTAGTCAAGTTTGAACAGTATTTATGGAATCGAAATTTCTTTAAATTCTACAGAAAGTAAGACAAAATAATTGATATTAAAATTATTTCCCTTTTTTGTGTTGCAAATGTAACTGTTTTGGTATATATAGAAGGATCTATAAATTGTAGCCCAGACTACAAAGGGGGGGGTTGTGAAAAAATCAATGTTTTTATTTCTGTTCGTACTAACGTCAATTATCCCGATATGGGGAATTGATGGTAAAAATGAGGGTAAAGCTCTTTATGAATCAAAATGCGGCAGGTGTCATGATCTATATTCACCGAAGGTGTTTTCCGGCTCTGAATGGGAAATGAAAGTAAGGGAGATGGCACCTTTATCAGGTTTAACAAGGGAGAATGAGTCAAAGGTTACAGAGTATCTGAAATCAAATGCCGGTAATGAAAAAAAAAATTCCGGTAATAGTTTTATTATTGGTGGTTATCTGTATACAGAATATTTTAACAATCAGAGCAGTACGAATACTTTTGATGCTCACTACCTGAGTATAACATTGAGCGGAAAGGTTCATAAAAAAGTAACATTCTATGCAGAATTTGAGCTTGAGCATGGAGGCGGTTCGCTCAACCCACCGTTCGTTGAAGAAGCCTATCTTGATTTCTGGTTTAACAGAAATACAGGAATAAAGATTGGAGCTATCCTTACCCCATTTAATAAATTTGATGATTTTCACGGGCCTTTACAGAACAGGCTTATCTCCCGGCCGGAAATGTCAAAGGAGATTGGAGTGAGTGCATGGAAAGATGTTGGTGTGAATCTCCATGGTAACCTTATAGTTACAAAGAATTTTTATCTTAATTATGATCTTTATCTGGTTAATGGTCTGGGAAGTGGAAGCCGGTTTAGAAAGAGCAGGCAGTATAAGGACAATAACAATCTGCTGAGTAAAGGGATCAGAGTTTCAGGTATTTTTTCTGACAGGCTTGAAGCAGGAGTTTCTTACTATTCAGGGCCATGGGATGACGAAGGATTGTTAGATCTTAATATGTATGGATTTCACCTTCTCGGAAGTATAGGTGACCTGCAGTTTTATGGAGAGTATTCAAAAGCTGACTCCGAAAATACTAATGTTTATCCTGAAGGTAAAGCGGAAGGTTATTTTATTCAGGGTTCTTACCTGATGAACACATATCTTAGAACTACTATCCGGTACGGGACTCTCGATTATCTTGATACTGCAGAAGATATCGGCAGGTCGTTCACTGATATAGATAAAAGGGTGCTGGCACTTGGCCTTAGTTTGAACTTGAATAGCTCAGTGGTTTTTAAAATTGAATATGATTTTGTTATGGAAGGGGAAAGATCTGCTTCGAAAGAGAACAATATCCTTGCCTTTCAGGCAGCTGTAAGTTTCTAAAAAAATTTGATTTTTCGGAATTGAAGTAGTATAGGTTATTTATGAAAAAGAATATAATATTCATATCTGTTTTTTTATTGATTTTTATATATTTCAATGGAGTTCAAATGTCTGCAGACCGGATAACCGGGAAACCATTTGTTACCAGGTCGGAGGTTATCTCAACTGAAGGGATGGTTGCTGCCAGTCATCCGCTTGCCGCACAGATCGGAATTGATATTCTGAAAAAAGGCGGGACTGCGGTAGACGCTGCAATAGCAGTAAATGCAGCTCTCGGATTAATGGAACCGACCGGATCCGGAATCGGGGGAGACCTGTTTGCCATAGTCTGGGATTCAAAGACAGGTAAGCTTCACGGACTGAATGCGAGTGGATATTCTCCTGCTTCCCTGAATCTAAACATTCTTAAGAAAAAAGGGTTTAAACGGATGCCTTTTTACGGCCCGATCCCATGGACAGTGCCCGGATGTGTTGACGGATGGTTTTCTCTTCATAAAAAATTCGGGAAATTGCCTTTCAGGGATATACTTGCTCCGGCAATAAAATATGCCGAAAAAGGATTTCCCCTTACCGAATTAATTGCATACTACTGGAAAATTTCAGTAAACCGTTTCCAAAAGTATAAGAATTTTCAGGACACTTATGCACCGGAGGGGAAGTCTCCGGAAAAAGGTGATATATTCAGCAATCCAATGCTTGCAAAAACATACAGGCTGATCGCCAAAAAAGGGAGAGATGCTTTTTATAAAGGTGAAATTGCAAGGAAGATCGTAAATTATTCAAAGAAAGTTGGTGGTTATTTTTCACTTGAAGATCTGGCGGGCTTCAAGGCTGAGTGGGTGGATCCGATGAGTGTCAACTACATGGGTTATGATGTATGGGAACTTCCACCTAATGGCCAGGGCCTTGCAGCTTTACAGATTCTGCAGATGCTCAGGGGTATTGATCTTAAAGGAATGGGTCATAATTCTTCCGAATATCTTCATACATTGGTAGAGATGAAAAAAATAGTATATGAGGACAGGGCAAAATTTTATGCAGATCCGGCATTCAGCAAAATTGATTATGAAAATTTTCTTACAGATAAATATACAAAAGATAGGCTGAAACTGTTTAATAGAGCTAAAGCTTCAAGGGAGTTGAATGTATACTCAGCACCCCCGGAAAAAGGTGACACTATTTACCTGACAGTTGTAGATAAGGACAGAAATGTTGTCTCTCTTATTCAGAGTAATTATTTCGGGTTCGGATCCGGTATGGTCCCGGATGGCCTCGGTTTCTGCATACAGGACCGGGGGGCTTTGTTCAGTCTTGATAAAGATCATTTTAATTCCTTTGAACCTCGCAAGAGGCCTTTTCATACTATTATTCCGGCGATGGTGACAAAGGATGGCAAACCTGTATTCTCCTTTGGGGTTATGGGTGGATCTATGCAGCCTCAGGGGCATGTTCAGGTCCTTCTCAATCTCCTTGTATTCGGGATGAATGTTCAGGAGGCGGGTGATGCAACAAGATTCAGGCATGGCGGATCTTCTCAGCCTGACTCAGGAGTCATGAAAGATGGCGGAACTTTATTCCTTGAATCGGGGATTATGCCCGGTGTTCTCAGAAATCTTATTTCCCTCGGTCACAAGATCGGCTCTTCCAGAGGAGGGTATGGTGGTTATCAGGGGATCTGGATCGATTGGAAAAGAGGAATTCTGATTGGTGGAAGTGAGTCGAGAAAAGATGGTGAAGCTATAGGATATTGAGCCTGATTATACAAGGTTTCATATCGGCCTGACAGGAATGAATTACACCAGCCTTATCATATTCCTGACCAACAGGTGTATGTCGGGGTGTGCTACCTGCAATATATTGGCAGCTCCCGAAAACACCGGCATGCTGCATGCCGATGACCTTGATTCAATTTTCAACAATTCTTCTCTGAGCGGATCATCCGGAAAGTATATATTGTGGACAGGGGGAGAACCATTTGAATCATTTTCATCCCTTGTTTATGGGATAGGCCTTGCAGACAGATCGGGTTTTCGTTCAGAAATTCTTACTGCCGGTTATTGGTATGATAAAGAAAAGCTGCATCTGGCAAAACTTCATGAGGCTGGAAATTTCTCATTAAGGATCAGTATTGATCCTGAACATCTGAAATTTACAGGAACAGATATATTGACATCGTTGATTTCGGAATGTATTGATACCGGGACGGAAGTTAATTTCACAGTCAGAGAAATAAAAAAAAGCCAAAATATTGTTTCTGCTTTTTTTGAAAACATTAAAAAATCTTTTCCTGAATATTATAGAAAGAAACGGAGTGACCACAGGTGGATACACCATATTCCGCATGTTCCGGTTTCGAAGAGCGATCCGTATACTGATAATTCAAGTGGTAAATATAGAAATTCCGGATGCAGGATGGCAGGCAGGGATCTGGTTATCGGTTGGGACGGAAACATCTATCCCTGCTGTGGATTATTTTCACTTCCCGGATTTGAGAAATATGCTTTGGGAAATATAGGGGATGACGGACATATAAAAAACAAATATACCAATTCAAATAAATTGTTCAACTTGATCCGGGATACCGGCTCGGGAGGATTAATTGAAAAATTTGGATCAGAAGAGAGTAACTCAGAGAAATATGGATTCAGAAATCAATGTCATGCATGCATATCCCTGCTCCGGAAATATGATAAACCCATTGGAATGTTTCTTTCGGGATAGAAAAGATCAGGAAATTATTCTTGCAATTTCCAGATCGTTGAAATCGATCCGGATGTGATATTCGGAGTACTTCCCGAGATAAAAATTGTTCCCTGTCCCCTTTTGAAGAGGGAAGAGCATCTTCTCTTTCTTCAGGTCGAAAATACAATCAACTATTATATCCTCATTGTTCATGAAATTGATCTTTGAAATTCCGAATTTTTTTTTACCGATCGAAAATTTGATGATCTCTCCTTCGACCGTTATCGGATATCTGCCTGGAAGTAAGTTTTTATACAAAGTTAATCCTTAAGTTTAAATAAAATCGTCCTTAAAAAGGAAATACTTTACCTGAAAGAAAATGTCAAGGATAAGGTTCGGTCCGGCTTAATGGGAGTGTCCTGGTTGACTTTAATTTCTATTATGGTAAATATTGTTAAAGATAAACGAAGCAGAGGTCGATATGAAAAAAATCATTGTAATGGTAAAGCAGGTTCCGGATACGGCAAATGTCACCGGGGATTCGATGAAAGAGGATGGTACTGTAAACCGGGCGGCACTGCCTGCAATTTTTAATCCGGAGGATCTGAATGCACTTGAAATGGCCCTTGAGATAAAAGGCCTTACAGGAGCAGAAGTAACTATTATTACTATGGGGCCACCGAAAGCTGTAGATATACTCAAACACTCTTTATATATGGGGGCAGACAAAGTTTATTTAATATCTGATAGAAAATTTGCCGGCTCTGATACACTTGCAACGTCCTACGTTCTTTCTGAAGCGATCAGATATCTGGGAAAATTTGATCTTTACCTTGCCGGAAGGCAGGCTATTGACGGGGATACTGCACAGGTAGGGCCTCAGGTAGCTGAAAAACTGGGGCTCAATATTGTTTCATATGTAAGGAATCTCGTAGAGATCAAAAATGAAAATATAGTAGTTGAAAAGGACAGCGATGTTCTGACCGAAGTAATAAGTGCCTGGGTTCCTCTCCTCATGACCATTACATCTGATGCGAACGAACCGAGATATCCGAATTCTATTAATATGCTTAAATATTTCAGATCTGAGCTCGAATCCAATATTTCCGATAAAGATAAAATCAGATATAAAAAAAACGGATGGGCAATTCCTGTTCTCACCTTCGATGATCTTGGGCTTGATCCGGATAAATGCGGACTCAACGGAAGTCCCACGAAAGTTCATAAGATAAAAAGCATTGTTCTCAAAGGTGGAGATCTTACATTGTTTGAGAATAATGAAGGTGGCGTAATGGGTTTGGTAAAAGAAATAGTTAAAGATTATTCGGGGAAAAACTAAATGAAGATCGCAATCTTTATCGAAAAAAATCCTGTTACGGGCAAACTCAGAGATGTAACAGCAGAACTCAGTGCTAAAGCCTCATCTCTGGTAGAGCCATTTGGAGGAGAAGTTGTCGGAATGTTTGCAGGAGATGAACTTCCGGTCAATAGTGACGATCTTTTCTCATCCGGCCTTAACAGGTTGGTCTCATTCAGTGAAAAACGCCTTATGGATTCACATACAATTGCAATCAAGAATATAATCGAAAAAATGATCCTTTCCGAAGATCCGGATATAGTGTTGTTCGGAGCAACCAGCCTTGGAAGAGAGATAGCTCCGCTTATCAGTTCATCTCTAAAGGCGGGCCTGACGGCTGATTGCACTCACCTTTATATTGATGATTTCAAAGATAAGGGAAAAATCTTATATCAGGTAAGGCCGGCATTCGGGGGGAACATTCTTGCAACGATTATTTCACCCGATTCCAGGCCGGTAATGTCTACGGTGAGGGAAGGTGTTATGAAGGTTCCGGAAAGTATGAATAAAAATGAGATCAAATCTGAAGATTTCGAAATGATCCTTCAGGATAATTGGTTCATAAATGATTTTTTAAAAATTCTTCCAAAAGAGAAAAAAGTGCATTTTAACAGGTCGGATATCATTGTTGCAGGAGGTGCCGGTGTAGGTACCAGAGAGAATTTCAAGCTCCTCAGTGATCTGGCGGATATGCTGGGAGCTGAACTTGGCGGCAGCCGGGCGGCAGTTGACTCAGGGTATATAGATAAATCGCGGCAGATAGGCCAGACGGGAGCGGTGGTCAGACCGAAGCTCTATATTGCATTCGGGATATCAGGATCTATCCAGCACAGAGCAGGTATGGATGAATCCTCAAAGATCATTGCTGTTAATTCCGATCCGAAAGCGCCAATCTTCCATATTTCACATTTTGGAATAGTTGAGGATATGAAAACGATAATACCGGTGATGATGAGGTATCTGAAGGAGGACCTGAATGGGTAATTATTTTAATGAGAACCGTGAGTTTTTACTCAAATTCATAAATATTGATGAAGTAATTTCAGAACTCGAGAATGGATTCAATGATAATGGGCCGGAATCCCTGAATAGTGTTGAAGAAGCATGGGAATGGTATGGTATGCTGCTTGATAATGCCGGTAAAATAGCAACTGATTTTATCTGGCCGAGGGCGGAATCTGTTGATAAGAGCGGAGCCAGATTTAAAGACGGAGATGTTGAATGGGCGGATGGGACAAAAGAGAATATGGATGTTCTGGCGGATGCCGGTTTAATGGGCGGGACCCTTGAAAAAAAATATGGAGGACTGCATCTTCCGATAGTGATAAACAACGTGATCATAGAGATGATCTCTCAAGCTGATGCTTCCCTTATGAATCTTTTCGGCCTGCAGGATATTGCGGTAACTATACAGAAATTTGGAACTGAAGAACAAAAGAACAGGGTCCTTCCAAAGTTTGCCTCCGGCGAGGTCAGCGGGGCAATGTCGCTTACGGAACCGGATTCAGGAAGTGATCTTCAAACTGTTAAACTCCGTGGTATTGAAAAGGACGGGAAGTGGTATTTAAATGGTGTTAAACATTTTATTACAAATGGTGGGGGCGATGTTCATCTGGTTCTGGCAAGGACAGAGGAAGATCAGAATGATGGAAGGGGCCTGTCGATGATGCTGTATGAAAAGGATGAGAATCTTATAGTGCGCAGGATCGAGGAAAAACTCGGGATCCATGGTTCCCCTACATGTGAACTTCAATACAATATGGCAGAATGTGAACTGGTAGGAAAGAGACGGTTCGGGCTGATAAAATATATGATGAGCCTCCTGAATGGTGCAAGGCTTGCCACATCGGCTCAGGCTCTGGGTATTGCTCAGGCTGCTTTTGAAGAGGCTGTAAAATATTCAAATGAGAGAATCCAGTTCGGAAAGAAAATTGTTAACTTCCCGGCGGTTTATCAGATGCTGAACAGGATGGAAGTTGAGATCGAAACTTCCAGGTTATTACTGTATAATGCAGCACTAGCCGTGGATGAGCATGAGATGTTTGAAAAGAGAGCTGCCAGAGGGGAAATTGTAAGGCCCGAGCTTAAAAAAGCAGCTACCTTATCAAATTTTCTTACCCCACTCGGTAAGTTTGTTTGTACTGAACTTTCAAACAGCATCGCTTACGATTCGCTTCAGATCCATGGTGGTGTCGGTTATATAAAGGACTTCCCAATTGAAAGATTATATCGTGATGCAAGGATCACAAATATTTATGAAGGGACTACTCAATTGCAGGTTGTGGCTGCAATAGGTGCCGTTACTTCCGGATTCTTTTTTTATTTGATTAGTGATACTCTGGATATCAATATTTCCTCATTGAACGATGAGAAGGAACAGATCCTCGGTTTTGTTAATGAAATGGAGGATATCACCGGCAGAGTTAAAGAACTTGACTCAAAGGAGTTTCTTGATTTTGTTGCGAACTATTTAATTGAAATGGCATCGGTTGTTTACCGTCTCGCTCTCTATCTCCCTGTCGCAGAAAAGTTCCCTGAGAAGAGAAAGCTTTTCAAGTTCTTTCTCACAGATTCAAAGGGGAAGTCGGCATATCTGATAAGCAGGATAACTGCATTGATTGAAAATTATGGAAGTGAGATCGGCATGTTAAAAGATAACTTCCTGAATAATTAATATCTCCACCATAACTCTTACCTGATATTTAGACAATCAGGCTGAAACATGTTAATATAGTGCCGAGTTTATTAATAATCCGAAGGGAAATAACAGGAGTATAAAATGGAATATATAGAGCTTGATCTTAATTTAAAAAATAAAGTTGCAGATCTTTCACTTGCTGAATGGGGAGATAAAGAGATGGTCCTTGCTGAAGCAGAAATGCCCGGGCTTATGGCGGTAAGGGAAAAATACGGAAAAGAGAAACCTTTGAAAGGGTTGAAAGTTACCGGAAGTCTCCATATGACAATTCAAACCGCAATGCTGATAGATACGCTGCTTGAACTTGGCGCGGATGTCAGATGGTCTTCATGCAATATTTTTTCTACCCAGGATCATGCAGCAGCAGCTATTGCAGCAAATGGAAAGGCGGCAGTATTTGCCTGGAAGGGTGAAAATCTTGAAGAATACTGGTGGGCTCTTGAGCAGGCTCTTACATGGCCTGACGGATCAGGCCCGGACCTTATTGTTGATGATGGAGGAGATGCAACTGTCTTGATCCATAAAGGTGTGGAAGCTGAGAATAATCCTGAAATGGTTTCAAAAAATTATGATATTGAAGAAGAGCGGATCCTGATGAACAGAATAAAAGAGGGATTAAAAAAAGATCCGAAATATTGGAGTAAACTTTCATCAGCTATCAAAGGGGTTTCTGAAGAAACAACTACCGGAGTTCACAGGCTTTATCAGTTTGAAAAAGAGGGTAAGTTGCTTTTCCCGGCCATTAATGTAAATGACTCTGTTACTAAATCGAAGTTTGATAATCTTTACGGATGCCGTGAATCACTTGTTGACGGGATCAAGAGAGCTACAGATATAATGCTTGCAGGAAAAAAAGTTCTTGTATGCGGTTATGGTGATGTTGGTAAAGGGAGTGCGCAATCACTGGTCGGATTCGGGGCCAAGGTTTTTGTTACGGAGATAGACCCGATCTGTGCTCTTCAGGCAGCAATGGAAGGTTTTGAAGTGTGCAAAGTTGAAGATATTATTGATGATATAGATATAGTTGTAACAGCTACAGGGAACCTGAATGTTATAAACGGTAAGCATATGGAAGAGATGAAGGAAGGTGCGATCTTATGTAATATAGGACACTTTGACAATGAGATCGAAATGTCATATCTGGAGAATTCTTCCGATTGTAAAAAAACAAATATTAAACCTCAGGTTGATAAATGGACCCTCAAGTCAGGCAGATCGATCTTAGTTCTTGCTGAAGGAAGGCTTGTTAATCTGGGCTGTGCAACCGGACATCCGAGTTTTGTAATGAGCACAAGTTTTACAAACCAATGCCTTGCTCAGATAGAATTAGTAAAAAATAAATATGAAAAGAAGGTTTACACTCTTCCGAAAAAACTGGACGAAGAGGTAGCGCAACTCCATCTTGATAAACTTGGAGTGAAATTGACCAGAATGACCCAGAAGCAATCTGACTATCTCCAGGTTCCTATAGAAGGACCATACAAACCTGATTACTACAGATATTAATATTTATTTAAAGTGTTCGCTTTTGTGTTTCAGGTAGTGGAGGATATTAAGTGCTTCCAGTGGGGTCATTTTTGTAATATCTATCTCTTTAAGCCTATCTCTGATCTCATCCCACACTTTTAATTCCTTATCGTTAGGAAATAGTGCTTTCTGTTTTTCAGGGATCAGGTTTATCTTACCGGAAATTCTTTCAACGACCATTCTGTCCAACTCCTTCTTCTCAAGGTTGAGCAGAATATCCTTAGCCCTTTCGATAACTGCAGGAGGGATCCCTGCGATTTTTGCAACATGAATACCGAAGCTCTGATCTGTAGCGCCCGGGACTATTTTGTGGAGAAAAACTACATTATCATCCCACTCCCTGACCGAAATATGATAATTCTTCACCCTTTCCAGAATATCGGATAATTCAGTGAGCTCATGGTAATGTGTTGCAAAGAGTGTCTTGGGTTGTTCTTTTACTGAATGGAGGTATTCAATTACCGACCAGGCAATTGATAATCCGTCGAAAGTTGAAGTTCCCCTCCCTATCTCATCGAGTAGAATAAGGGACCTTTTACTCATATTGTTGAGGATCACAGATGTTTCGATCATTTCGACAAGAAAAGTGGATTTACCTTCGATCAGCGAATCCGAAGCACCGATCCTTGTGAAGATTCTGTCGCATATACCGATGGATGCTTCCTCGGCCGGAATGAAATATCCGATCTGAGCAAGAATGATAATTAAAGCATTCTGGCGAAGATAGGTAGACTTTCCACCCATATTCGGGCCGGTAATGACAAGGATCTGATCTGAACTCGAACTCATGTTCGTATCATTGGGAATAAAACTTGTTTCGTTTTTTGATTCGAGAACTGGGTGGCGCCCTTCCTTTATTATAATTTCACTGCTTTCGTTGATCCCGGGCCGGATGTAGTTTCTCCCCATTGCCAATTCTCCCCCGGCGGAGAGGACATCGAGAAGAGCACACAGATCTGAGTTTTTATTTAGTGCTGCTGAATATTCACGGATCTTGCTGATCACTCCTGAAAACAACTCTTTTTCTGTCTTAATGATCTTTTCATCCGCTTTAAGTATCTTGTCTTCCATTTTTTTCAGCTCATCAGTTATAAATCTCTCGGAATTAACTAATGTCTGTTTCCGGATATAATCGGGTGGAACAAGTTTAAGGTGGGTGTTAGTGACCTCGATAAAATAACCGAACACCCTGTTATATTTGATCTTCAATGACGGGATACCAGTTGATTCTTTCTCCTCTCTCTCCATAGCGGAGATTATCTCTTTTGCATCTCTGCTGATAGTTCTCAACTCATCAAGATCTCTGTTGTATCCATCTTTGATAAAATTTCCGTTATTGATGTTATTTGCAGGATCTTCCGCTATCGAAGAATCTATAAGGCCGATCACTTTTTCCAGATTGTCGAGTCCATCAATTGCATTTCTGAGAATATCTGATCTGAGGCTTCCCGACTCCTTTTTTATCTCCGGAATGATACTCAAAGATTCCTTAAGTGTCAGAAGGTGGAGGGGGAGAGCAATATTCAATGATATTTTGGTGTTGAGTTTGGCAAGGTCTCCGGACCTCTTTAAAAGTTTTCTCATCTCGGATCGAACGATCAGGTTTTGCGAGAATTCATCTACGCCATTGAGTCTGTCCTCAATTTTTTTTGCATCAGTCAGAGGATATGACAGCCATTCTTTCAATAATCGCCTTCCCATTGGAGTTATGGTAAGGTCTATTGAATTTATCAGGCTCCCTTTCGAAGTGCCTGTCTGGAGATTTTTAAGGATTTCAAGATTCTTGAATGTCACCTGATCGAGGATCAGATAATCTTCTCTTGGAACAAAGTGGAGGCTGGAAATATTTGAAAAATCCGATCTTCTTACCGATCTGATATATTTCAACAATACGCCTGCGGCTATAATAGCAGAATCGTATCCGGTTAACCCTAATCCTTCGAGAGTTTTTACATCAAGTTGAGTTTTGATTATATTTTCACATTCGAAATAATTATATTCAAATAGTTCAAATTTATTGACAAGTATATTGGAGAATTCCGGGAATCTTTTCATTATATTGTTAAGTTCATTTTCAAAATCATCCGGGATCACGATCTCCTGTGAAGTTTTCTTGTAAAACTCGTTAAAGAAGGAATCCATATTTGAAAGTTCAAAACTTCTTACTTCGAAAGATGATACAGCAAGATCTATCGAAGCAATCGCAATGGTCTTCTCATCGCGGTATAACGAAACAACATAATTATTTATCTTTTCTTCCGGAAGATCGATCTCAAGTGCTGTTGCGGGAGTAAGTATCTGCGTGACATCTCTTTTAACCAGGCCGATTGCAAGTGCCGGATCTTCGATCTGTTCACAGACAGCTACTTTAAACCCCTTCTTTAACAGCTTTGAGGCATAGTGGTCTTTTGCATGGTAGGGTATTCCGCAAAGAGGAACCGAGTTGTCCTTTTTTTTGTTCCTTGAAGTGAGGACAACTTCCAGAATGGGAGCTGCGATCTTTGCATCTTCAAAGAACATTTCGTAAAAATCACCCATTCGGAAAAAAAGTATGGAGTCGGGATAGTTTTTCTTGATCTCAAAATATTGTTTCACCATCGGTGTGATCTTTCCGTTCTCCATTAGAAAATTATATCATATGCCAGCTGGTACAAAAAGCTGACAATAGAGAAGACTGGAAAGCTTATAAAATCGGAAGGTATATTCCACACCGTCTGGAAGAAACAGCGTTGATTGACAAGTGATAACAATTAATTTAAAGTCTTTTAAAGGAGTTGGAGACTATGGGGAATACCGAATTGATGATCATTCTTGGTGGATTATTGGTGATTATTTTTTTACTTGTACTGAAGATAGCAGGAGGAAAATCGGCCGGAGTCAGTTCAAATCAGATACTTAAAGATTATGTCCCCCGGGAGATCTACACCAAGCTGGAAGAGGAGTTAAAAAGTAAAGAACGGCTTCTCACAGAAAAAGGGGAGATCATCCTGAACCTTAACAATGATCTTACTTCGCTCCGCGAATCATTCAGAAATATAAAAGAGAGACTGGAAAATGATAAAAAGGAGATGGGTGAGCTTCAGAAAAAATTCCAAACTGAATTTGAAAATGTAGCTAATCGTATCCTTGATGAGAAAAGCAGAAAATTTACTGAAATTAATGAACAGAACATTTCAAAGATAATCTTTCCGTTCAGAGATAAGTTATCAGATTTTAAGAAAGATATAGAGACTCTTCATAAAGATGAAAGCAGAGAGGTTATTTCACTTAAGGGAGAGATAAAATCTCTCATGGATCTTAACCGGCAGGTTAGCAGGGATGCGGATAATCTGGCGAAAGCTCTGAAAGGTGATTCGAAACTTCAGGGTGATTGGGGAGAGTTGAGCCTGGAAAGAGTACTGGAAAAAGCAGGCCTGGAAGAGAATATTCACTACACAAAGCAGGATGTATTTACTGCAGATGATAACAGGAAGCAAAGGCCGGATTTCATTATTCATCTTCCGGAAGGGAAACATGTGATAATCGATTCAAAGGTTTCTCTTACAGCCTATGAAAGATATTTTAACACTGAGGATCAGGTTGAAAGAGAGCACTTTCTTAAAGATCATATGAAAAGTATAACTGAACATATCTCAGGCTTAAGTAAGAAGAATTATCAGAATCTTTACGAGATCAATTCTCCTGATTATATTCTTATGTATATGCCAATTGAATCTGCACTTGTTCTTGCCCTTAAGAATGATCAGAAAATAGTAGAGGATGCGCTTGAAAGAAACATAGTGTTTGTGACAACTTCAACTTTGCTGGCAACCCTTAAGACCGTCTCATATCTGTGGAAGCATGAAAAGCAGAAGAAGAATGTTTCTGAGATCGCCCGGCAGGGTGGTGCATTATATGATAAATTTGTAAATTTTGTATCTGATCTTGAGAATATCGGTGACAAACTTGATATTGCCCGTTCCAGTTATGATTCCGCTATGAATAAACTTGTAACCGGAGGTAAAAAGGGCGATACAATTTTAGGCAGAATTGAAAAACTGAAAGAACTGGGTGCAAAGACTACAAAAAATATTTCAGAAAAATTACCGGATTCTGATTAATTTTCTTCCTTTTTCTCTTCCTCTTTTTCCTCTATTTTCGGCGCTGCTTCTTTCTCTATCATAAGTTTTTTAATCTGTTTTTTAGATCCATTCACATATTTTGATTTCGGGAAGCTGTTTAAGATCTTCTGATAGAATGAAATGGAAGAGTCATAATCTTTCATCATGGCATAGCTTTTTCCGGTGAAATAGTAAAGTTTGTCATATTTTGTGAAGTCGGGGTAATTGTCAATAACCTGCTTAAAACGATCGATCGCTCCCTTGAATGCTTTTAATCTGTAATTTGCCATTCCGATCCCGAAATAATGCTGCCCGAGTCTCTGTTTCAGTTTTTTCAAAATCACATCGGCTTTATCAGATTCTTCTGTTCCCGGATACATCTTCTGCAGGCTTTCATATGCAGTAATTGCCTGTTTTGTATTAGTCTGGTCTCTTCCGGCACTCTTGCTCCGTCTTTCATAACATTTACCTATCCTGAATTTTGCATATATAGAATCGGGTGAGTTCGGGTACAGATTCACAAATTCCTGGTATTCAGATGCTGCTATTATCAATGAACTTGAATCTCTTTGTTTAAAGTAAGAATCGGCTATCCCTATTTTTGCTTTTCTTGCATATACACTGTCAGGATAAACCTGCAGGATCTCTTTATATAATAACCTGGATTTTTCCGCATCTTTTCTTCCCAGTTTTTGTGCTCTCTCATAGATGGCTTTATCGGAACCTAATCCGGACGGGTCAAGTTCTACATCTTTTTTAGCTTTACATCCTGTTATTGCGATCAACGCAATTAATAAATTAATTAATACCAGCTTTTTCATTCTTTTCTCCTTCCATTGTTTTTAATATCTTCAATATCTCTTCTTCTATGTTATCAGAATTATAAAGTGAGGTTCCCATTACAAAAAGGTCTACACCTTTCATGTGGAGGGTTCCCGTATTGGTTGTGTTAATTCCTCCGTCTATCTGGATCAGGCAATCCGGATTTAACGATCTGATCTTTTCCTTAAGACTGACTACCCTCTCATTTGATCCTGTTATAAATTTCTGTCCTCCATAACCCGGGAAAACACTCATCAGTAAAATGTAGTCGATCTTCGTGATGTATGGGAAAAGTTCAGATATATTTGTGTCGGGATTAATGGCAAGGCCGACTTTTTTGCCTGCCTCTTTAATCATTGTTATATTTTTTTCTGTCCCCTCTTTGATCTCGATGTGAAAAGATATCCAGTCCGATCCGGCATTGATAAAATACGGGATTATTTTTTCAGGATTTGAGACCATCAGGTGTGAATCAATTTTAAAGTTAAATTCTTTTCTTATCGGCTGGACAATAGAAGGGCCGAATGATAAATTGTCAACAAAGTGGCCATCCATTATATCGAGGTGGATAAATTCGATCCCCCCCCTTTTGAAGCTGCTGAGTTTATCTTTCAGATCATAGAAATCTGTAGATAAAATTGAAGGAAATACCGGATTCATTCGCTCACCTGAATGCTGATCCTGTTCTTTGAGCTGATCTTGAATCCCTGTGCAGGATTTTGCCAGATAATAATGTTAGGCCTTAGCCCCGGATATGCCACTTTGGTGATCTTCTCTATCTTTAATCCTATTACTTCAAAATAAGAGAGAATCCGTTCTGCATTCTTTCCGATTATATCAGGCATAATAAATTCATTATTCTTTTTACCTTTGCTTACCAAAATATCCATATCTGAGTTGATTGGGACATGAGACCCCGGTGTCAGAGATTGAGAAATAATAAAATCCTGAGGGACCCTGTCAGAGTGGACGTAGGAGACGTATCTTTTTTTCAATTCGCTCTCGCTTATCAGTTTTTTACTCTCCTCTCTTGTATAACCAGCAAGGTCTGGAACTATAACTTCTATAAGTTCTGAAGTGATGAATATTTTCAGGTTTGATTTTTTTTTAATATAAACTCCCGGCTCCGGTATCTGTTCGATAACTGTAAGAGGTTTATAATTGTTACTATAATTGCCTGTTATTTTTTTCAGGAAAAAGCCATTGTCCTGAGCAATTTTCAAAGCATTATCAACACTTTTTCCAATAAGGTCAGGTGCCTTGATCTCATCTCCTTTGATGAGGAAACTCATTGTGAAAAAAACTGAGATCACAAGTACAAAAATGTAAAATGCTCCTATCCCCAATACTTTTGATATAAGCAGTAATCTCCTCTTCATTGAACTTGAATTTATCACAGAATCATCGCAATTTCAATATATTGGCTTTCTGGTATCACCCCACTTTTTCATTTCATATCTCCAGACCTGTCATTTTCCATTGAAAATCCATTTGAGAATGTATAGGGGATAAATTGTAAATGGTTAGAGAACAATCCGGAACCTAATTTTGCTGTCGCTGATCACTGCTATAATCATATTGGCTCCTTTTGTTGTTATATAGGTCTTTTTCATCAAATACTATTATAACACTTTAGGAGTCTCTTTTACATATAAAAACCTTAATAAATCCAACTATATCAACTCTTTACAAATGTTTAGACAAAAAAACAGGGTGATGGCAGATTGGATAATTTCTAAAATCGTTATATTATGTGAAATCTAAGTATGAAACCATATAAGATTTTTCTATGTTTAATCAAATCTATTTTATCTCAACAAAAGCATAAGATTAAAACTTCCTACTCTACCGAATTAATTAAACTCATAAGACGGCTAAATTATCACTCTTTTTCTAGTTTTTCAATTCTATTTGCAAACAATGCGATTTCCTGTGCAAGAGTTCTATTTTCTTCAGTTAGTTTAGAAATTATAATAGACAAATGGATTCCCAAGATAAAACCTATAAATACAACAATTAAAAGAATAAGTGATGGGGCATATTTGATTCCTACAAATTGTGCCATCGTGTCTAATAGGCTCCTAAAAACAGAGAACAGTAAGAGTATACTACCGGAAAAGAGCCAAATTAAAGAATATTGTACCTTTATCCGATTAAAACGGGTTAAGATAATTATAAAAAGTAGTAATACAAAACTAAAACAGATCATAATGAGCTGTATTTTATCCATTAGAACTCCTGATTGATTCAATTAGGGATGCAATTATTACTTTTATCATATAATAAATTGAATTTAAACCTTTTATTGAAGATTTGCCATAATCTCTACTTCTCATCTCAACAGGAATTTCAATTACCTTTAATCTGTTCTTCTTCGCAATAATAACTTCTTCGGGTTCTGGATAATCATCTGGATATTTTTTACAAAAAATTTTCACCGCTCTGGCACTATAGGCTCTAAATCCAGAAGTACTATCCGAAATCACCTGTTTGGTAATAAGATAAATAAAAAATTGCAAAATTGTTTTCCCAAATCTTCTAACAAAACTTGATTGAAATCCTTTCTTGTTTATAAATCTAGAACCGATTACAATGTCATTTTTTCCATTGAGCATCGTTTTGATTAAATCTAAAACATATTTTGGATCATGTTGACCATCGCCATCCATTCTTACTATAATATCGTAATTCTTATTTGCAGCATATTTAAATCCAGTTTGAATTGCACCTCCAATACCCATATTAATAGGGAGGTTTAATACAATAGTACTTTCAACAGATCTTGCTAATTCTTCAGTATTATCAATTGAACAATCGTTTATTACTAAAATATCAATGTAAGTAGATATAGATTTTATAGATTTAATCACATTGACAATGCTAAACGATTCATTATAAGCGGGAATAATTACAAGAATTTTCTTGTCCATAATTTGTATATGCTACTTTGAATTCAAGTTTTAGTCAACACTAATTTGACTGGCATCACCCCATTTTTTCATATCATATCTTCAAAATCGATTATTCCAAGAAAAATTGTTATTTGCTTCAACACAAAAGAAAACAAGAGAGTAACAAGCAAGAGACTTATGAGAGAATAAATTTTCAGATTTCAATATTTTTAATCATTTCAGAGAGAGATCGTTCCGAATATCCGAGATGATAAATATCTGAGCGCATGGATATCCTGCTGTTCCATTTCATGCCTTTAAGATTTCCAGTATCGATATCCATTTTCAGGAACTTGAAAAGACCTGCTATCTTTAAAAGGGAATAGGCCAAGAAGTAAGGGACGGGGATCAATATTGGCCTTTTCCCTGTTCTGTGTTTAAGAATTTGAAGAATATTTTTGAGACGAACTCCTTTTTTGAATTGCAGATTGAATCCTGTCTTGTCTGGTTGAATTATATCTCTTTCAATTATCCTCTTAACGAGGTCAAAGATCATTTCGGGATCTGTCGGGAATATCATGTATTTTCCTCCGCCGATCAAAGGTATAACCGGTGATGCTGATATTGAATTAACAAGCCTGCCGAACATACCTCCGTTTGCTATAACAAGGCCAAGTCTGAGGACATAATGCCCCTTAGAAAGGAACCACTTTTCGAGTTGCTTCTTGCTACTTCCATAGGACGATAGAAAATCTGATTGTGATGATATGGAGCTCATGAATATCTGAACTTTTATCCCTGCTTTTTCGGCTTCATCGGCCCATTTAATAGTACCACTCGTGTTGAGTATATTGGATTTTTCATTTTTATCAAATGCGCAATGAACTATTGCGTCATATTCCTGTTTTGGAATATTCATTGGTTGACCCAGTAAGGCTGTGATGACATTGTCAAAATTATTGATATTTTTTTTGCTGGAAGTTACACCTGTTATTTTTACTCCATCCGTATGGTTTTTGATGTGGGAAGCCAGTCCGAGTCCGATAAGGCCGCCGGCACCTGTTATTAAAACTTTTTTTTTCATTTTGTGATTTTTGCTGAGATCCTGTCTGCTATTCTCATGGCATTTGCCATAATTGTAAATGAGAGATTTTTTGATGAAATGTTTGAGAAAGGAGAACCGTCTGCAATATATATCCCCGGTTCATTGTGCAATTCACCATCCATTGAAGATTCATAATCGGAAGAGGTCCTTCTTTTCATGGGGATCGTCCCTGCATAATGGATAGCATATCCCGGCATGGATTGTTTTATTATTAACGGGTGACTCCATGCCCCCATTTTCATCAGGGTTCTGACTATCTTTTTGACCGGCTTTCTGTCGATCATATAATCTTTCTGGGCTATTTCAAGTTCGTTATTTCCATTGAGTTTTATGGTCCCGGCTTCTTCGGCAGAGGATGGGAAGAAGAGGAAAAGGGCCATAAGGGAAGGAGAAACCATTTTTATCAGCTTGATATTGAGAGCGGCACTAACCGGAAATCCTTCGTAAAAAAGCGATCTCGGCGGAGACGTTAATTCAATTATACTTCCCTGGAGGGTATTCCCTTCATGACCGGGCTTATAGATAAGATTAAGGTTGGTCATTCCGAAAGCGGATTTGTCAATAGGGGTTCCAATGAATGAGGGGAATATCAGAGGTATCTGCAACAATGGATTGTCTAACAGATTCAATTTGCTTTTTATGTCTTTCTTAGATCTTAAAACTATCTTTGTCGTGTTGAGAGTCCCTGCTGCAATAATTAATTTTTCGGCTTTTGTTGAAAAAGATGAACCATCTGAAATATCTCTCCCTTCCAGAATTATCATGCCGTTCTCTCTACGCCACGATTCTATTAGGATTCCGTTTTTATATTTAACTTTTTTTTCTTTTATTAATCTGCTGAGCGTTTGTGCCGGGTTGTATACCCATGGGATATCCGGCAGCCATGTTTCAAAATTTGAAAAATCACACATCTTCCTTTCAGCATGATCCCTGCTTAATACGCCGAGACGGGGATGCCCCAGAAATACACCATTTTTATTCGCCATTCTTTTTTTTCGGAGATATTTTTCATATAGATAATCTGATTTTTTTGAGAGAGGCAAAGGGGGAAGAAGAGTGTTATCGTTACCGAAAAAACTGGTCAAGTCATCATTCGATCCTGAAATGCCTATCTCCGATGATAGAATGTCATAAAAAGACTCAAGTTCTACTGAACTGAGTGGGAGCTTCTTCAGATCGTCATTATTATACCTGTAAAGGCCTGCCCCCCATCCGGCCGCAAGACCGCCGATCGCAAAACTCTGGATGGCACCGAAATTTTCAGATTTCACCGGTGAAAGTTCTTCCGAGTCAGAAACTATATAATTGTTCATCGGAGCAGTCAATTTTGGCGGCAAGCTTGTTCCCCTTAATATATTGGAAACTCCTTCAAGATTATCTCCTATCAGAAGGTCATAAAGGTCATTATTCTTACGGAAGTCATAAAGATTGCCATGAATCGAAGTGGTGTTATCCATCTTTTTCCCTACATCAATTATTGTGGGGATTATTCCTCTTTTTTCAAAGCCCAAGGCAGCAGATACTCCTGATGCTCCACTTCCGATTATTATTATTTCTTTATCCATCTCATTTTAATTTTAAGGATGAATATCCCTTTGGTAAGTTTATACAACGAATTGAACGGTATGAGTAAAAGGAAAAAATATGCTTTTAAAACCCCTTTTTTTTCATTTATAAATATTGAGTAGTTCTCTGGGAGACATTCGGCAAGATAGATCATTAATTGAAATTTTTTTTTAAGAAGAGGGTTGGAATTAAGAACCCTCGATGCATATTCTACAGATTCAAGGTCAGCTATTTTTTTAATAATTGTCCTGTAATTTATTAATTCACATTCAGGGACAGTCGATTCGATCTCTAACGAGGAGTTGTAGAATCTTTGCTTTACCATGCCGGGGATATTTTTTCGAAATATTGAACGGTAGATCTTTGCGGCTTCATCGGTTTTCATCTTATCTATTGTATCCTATTTTTCCGGCAATTAAAATTCTTATCCTTATTCGAAAAAATGGTCATAAGGAGAATTTCTTAGTATACCACCTGACCGTTGATTCGAGTCCGCTGTTGAAATTGACAGATGGCTTCCAGTCGAGCTCCATTTTTATCTTTTCACAATTAATTGCATATCTTCTGTCATGTCCCGGCCTGTCGGTGACAAATTTTATCAGCTCGGAATAACTCTTTTTGCAGAAAGATTCGGGATTCTTGCTGACAGGATAAATTTTGTCCAGAATATCGCATATTCCTCTGACAACTTCTATATTCTTCATTTCGCTGTCCCCGCCTACGTTGTAGGTCTCTCCAGCCTTCCCGTCAGAGAGGATCTTCGATATAGCAGAGCAATGATCTGTCACATAAAGCCAGTCCCTTATATTTGATCCATCGCCATAAACAGGGAGTTCCTTCCCCTCTAAAGCATGGTGGATCATCAGGGGGATCAACTTTTCAGGATATTGATAAGGGCCGTAATTATTTGAACAATTGGAAAGTGTGACAGGCAGTTTGTAAGTGTTTGCAAATGCCCGGACAAGGTGATCGGAAGATGCTTTTGATGCTGAATACGGGCTCTTCGGATCGTAAGGGGTTGTTTCAAGGAAATATCCTTCTGCCCCCAGGCTGCCGTAAACTTCATCCGTTGAAATGTGATGAAAAAGATTCTTTTCACCCGGCGCCCAGAGTTCCCTTGCAGTTTCGAGGAGAACAAAAGTCCCTACAATATTTGTCTGGATAAAATCCTCCGGGCCTGTGATCGACCTGTCGACATGAGATTCCGCTGCGAAATGAACAACCGTATCTATCTCAAATTGTTTAAAAATATTATTTATATCTTCCCGGCTGCAGATATCGGTTCTAGTGAAAAAATATCTCTCTCCTCCATACTTTGATTCTATATCATCCAGATTGCTCTTATCTCCTGCATATGTAAGCTTATCTGCATTGACGATCTTTCCCCGAAAACCTGTTTCTTCAAACATATAACGGATGAAATTGCTCCCGATGAATCCTGCTCCACCGGTTACAAGAATATTGTTTAAAGCTCTTTTTTTAGTGGGCATTTATTCCTCTTCAAGTATATCTGTAAGGTATTTTCCATATTCACTGGGATGTAATTTGTCAGCAAGGTGTTTAAGCTCAGGCCTGCTTATATAATTTCTCCTGAATGCGATCTCTTCAGGGCAGGAAATTTTCAATCCCTGTCTGTCCTCTATTGTCTTAACGAACATTGATGCATCGAGAAGGGAGCTGTTCGTACCTGTATCAAGCCAGGCATATCCCCGCCCCATCAATTCCACTTTCATTTCTCCCCTCTTCAGGTATTCGTTGTTGATATCTGTAATCTCGATCTCACCCCTTGCTGACGGTTTTATTGTGTGAGCCAGTTCAACCACGCTGTTATCATAAAAATACAATCCGACTACTGCAAAGTTTGATTTGGGGTTGGAAGGTTTTTCCTCGATTGAAATAACTTTTTTATTCTTATCGAACTCCACAACGCCATATCTTTCTGGACTTTTCACATAGTATCCGAAAACAATAGCGCCTTTTTCTATCCTGCTGCTCTTCTCCAGCATTGAGATCAGATCGTGGCCGTAGAAAATATTATCTCCCAGAATAAGGCATACACTATCTGAGCCTATGAAATCTTTTCCTACTATGAATGCATCTGCTATTCCACGGGGCTTTGCCTGCTCTTTGTATTCTATTTTTAATCCCAGTTGTTCACCGGTTCCTAATAATTTTTTAAACCTCGGAAGTTCTTCCGGTGTTGAAATTATCAATATTTCCCTGATCCCTGCAAGCATGAGTGTGGAAAGGGGATAGTAGACCATTGGTTTGTCATAAACCGGCAGAAGTTGTTTTGATACAGGCAATGTCATCGGATAAAGCCTTGTCCCGTGTCCGCCTGCAAGAATTATACCTTTCAAATTTCGCCTCCGTTGATATTCAGATTATCTCAATTAATTACAGGATAATCAATAAGGATGGTGAATGAAGGATTAAATTTTATAAAGTGTTCTCATATCGCTGATAGCGTCTGTTACCATTTCTCTTAATTCCGGAGGGCTTATTACCTCGACCCCGGGGCCGAGGGCCAGAATATCTTTCAGTACTTCCCTGAAATCAGTAACGGGAAATTTAATGGTTATTTCACCATTGCCGGACTCTTCAACTACCTGGTTCAAAAACCAGATCTGTTCCCTTGCCACTTTTGCTGTATTGCTTGTAAATTTCAGGGCAACTTCTGTTTTTTTACCTTCGAGAAAGATCCCGTAATTCTCATATACTTTTTTCCTCAGGTTCTTCTTTTTTAGTTTCTCAGGGATTTGATTTTTAGTGATCTCAGAATCTGAAATTCTTGAAAGTACAAAATCTCTGATCTCTTTTTTCTCGTCACAATATGCAAAGAGGTGCCAGTTGCCCATATAGAGGAGGAGGTGGAGGGGATTCACTATACGCATTCCAGGGTCATCTTTATAAGGAGAACTATAGTGTATTTTTAATTTCATGCCATTGCTGAGGCCAAGCACTACTGTCTCAAATACCATAGGATCCACTTTGTAGAAACGGATATTTTTAATAGAGATCTTCTTTTCAAGGGTGGAAATGTCTATCCCTGTATCGCTCAGGAATTTCCTTATAAAAGTATCAAATCTTTTTTTCCTTTTCTTGTGAGGGATCGTTGATGCCAGTCTTTTTGCGATGATCAGAGTTACGATCTCTTCCTCGGAAGCCCAGATACCGGGAAGTTCGAATTTGTCATCTGAATAAAAGTATCCGTTTTCGTCATTGGAATATTCTATGGGAGCATCAAAAAACAGCCTCATGAACTCGATCTCTCTTGAGGCCTGCCTCTGTGATATCTCGAATTTTTCAGACAGATCGGACAATTTCGGATATTTCTCGGCCTTCAACCTGGAATGAAACCACAAATACCTCTCATAAGACAATTTCCCAGCCATGGGAAATTTATAGCAGAAAAAATAACTAAATCCAATGCATACAGGGGGGACGGTGCATTGAAGTATGTTTTTTTTATATCATTGTCACTTCAACAAGCTCAGTGACCATCACCCCTGATCCACAGCCCAGGCTGCTTTCTCTTCGATAAGTCGAGTTCACCTTGTATCCAAGTTTCCAAGCACCGTCCCCGATTGATATTGCCCTGATGTTTTTGTAGAATTACCTGATGGGTGAAATAAAAAGTATTTGTTTATTCTGCGGGTCGAGTAAAGGGCATAACTCTAAATATCTCGATTCTGCATACGAAACCGGAAAATTATTGGCTGAAAACGGGATAGAAATGATCTACGGCGGGGGGAATGTCGGCCTTATGGGTATGGCCGCAAAGGCTGCTCTTGAGAATGGCGGGAAGGTGACCGGAGTTATAACTGAAAAACTCATGGATATGGAGGTCGGGCATACCGGGCTTACCGAGATGAAAGTTACATCTTCGATGCATGAACGCAAATCTCTTATGAACAAACTTTCCGATGGGTTTATAGTCCTTCCGGGCGGGATCGGGACGATCGAAGAGACATTTGAAATGTTCACATGGTATCAGCTTGGTGATATTGAGAAGCCGATAGGACTCCTTAATGTAAACGGATTCTACTCCGGCCTGATCGGATTTTTGAAAAATGTTGTGTCGGAAGGGTTCCTGAGGCGCGAGCATCTTGAATACCTGATCGTAGAGGAGGATCCAATCGTGTTGATCAAAAGAATTACAAATTCAAATGTGAAGTATTTGGAAAAGTGGTTTGACAGAGATAAAAATATAATAAAATAGAGTTATCTTTTTCGGTAAATATAATTACCCTTAGCACGGGTGAGATCGAAATTGCCGTCTTCAAAAACAATTTTTCCTCCGGCTATAACTTTGGAAGGTGCACCGGTAATTTTGAAGTTTTCATATACTGAGGAATCACAATTTTGATGTTGAGATTCAGCTGTGATTTTTGATTTCCTGTTCGGGTCCCAGATAACCAGATCTGCATCCGATCCCTTCATGATTGCCCCTTTTTGAGGATAAAGGCCGAATATCTTGGCCGGTCGTGTCGAGACAAGATTAACGAACCGGTGAATGCTTATCTTTTTTTCTACTACACCTTTCGAATATATAAGGCTCATTCTGTGATCAACTCCCCCTACACCCTTGGGTATGGCAGAAAAATCATCCGGCCCTGAATAATTTTCACCCTTTGAGTTGAACGGGCAATGGTCGGTACTTATGACTTCAAGCGTCCCGTCATTCAGGCCATCCCATAACCGGGAGATATCATGAACTTTTCTCAGAGGTGGGCTCATTAGATACTTTGCCGCTTTTTTCCCTTTTCCATAGACAGAATCATCGAGGGTCAGATAATGGGGGCAGGTTTCTGCAAAAACAGAAATTCCTTTCTTTTTTGCTTTCAATACACTATCAATACCCTGCTCAGTAGTCAGATGTACAATATACAGAGGACACCTTGTGATGCCTGAAAATAGAATTGCACGGTTAATTGCATCTATTTCCATTTCCGGTGGCCTGCTCTCAGGATAATTCCGGATGCCGGTGTTTCCTGAAGAGACCATTTTTTCCCTGAGGAAATCTTCAATATCTCCATTCTCACAATGTATCATCGAAATTCCACCGGCCTTCTTTATCATCTCCATCGCTTTGAGTATCTCAGGGTCATTCATCCCGATCGAACCTTTATATGCCATATAGAGTTTGAATGAAGTGATCCCTTCATTTTTTACCATTTCAAATATCTCTTTTTCTGTTTCGGGCCCGATTGAAGTGACAGACATATGGAGAGAATAATCACATAATGAATTTCCAGCCTCATTCTTCCTTTTCGCAAGGGCCGAATGAAGTGATTCCCCTTTTTCGGGTGTCACAAAATCTATTAAGGTTGTTGTTCCTCCGGAAAGGGCTGCTATTGATCCGGATTCAAAATCATCTGATGATCTCCCGTTTCCTGTCGGGAGAGACATGTGAACATGCGGGTCAACCCCTCCGGGAAGGACAATGTGCCCGGAAGCATCAATTATCCTGATGTTCTTGTCATCCGGGATCAACTCTTTTCCTATATTTTTGATCTTTCCGCCGGAGATCAGTATATCGCTTTTGTATTGTCTGTTATGGTTGGTTATCAGTCCTTTTCTGACAAGAATATCTTCCATATCCGGTTTTCAGGACTTCAACAAACCTGTCCTCTCATTAAATGCCCTGATCAGATCATCCCACTTTTCGGGCTGGCTGAATATTTTATCCCAGATCGTCCGGTCATACCATAGTTGGTTCAGGTCTTCTACTTCCTTCTGCTGCTGCTCCACCCATGTAAAATATTTAAGGTTATGGATAGCTTTTTTATCCTGATAAGTCAATTCTTTCAGATTGTCTGTCCCTGCACCGAAAATTACCCGGTCAAGATCTTTATGAGCATTAACTTCTGTATATTTTCCCTTCGCTTCGTTCAGTTCAGCTATTCTTGACTGATACAACTCGGCTGAGTCTGTTGCAACAGTTAAGATCACATCCTCGGAAGTAAATTCATAATATTTAGCTGTTTTTATGGCAGTGATAAGATTTGATATTGAGGAGATTCCCAGAAGGTTAAGCTGATTTATAATTTCAACCGGGACACCCTCATCAGCAAGGGCCTTCTCTCCACTCTCTTCATTAAAAAGCCTGAGCACTTTCATGCAATCCTCATCATCTATTGCAACAACCATATCTGTATTTTTTGAATTATGGATCCAGGGAACGTGTTTGTCTCCAATACCTTCGATCCTGTGTCCGCCGAATCCGTTCCTTAGAAGAGTAGGGCATTGGAGAGCTTCCGATGCTACAACTTTCATCATTGGATATTTTTTTCTCAGATAATCTCCTGCAGCGATGGTCCCGGCAGATCCGGTAGCTGAAACGTATGCTGCAAAATTTCCTTTTCCCTTCAGATCTTTAGTGAAAATTTCATCCAGCGCATCCCCGGTCACCGTGTAGTGCCACACACTGTTGCCGAATTCATCAAACTGGTTGAAGATCATTACATCATCACGGGTATCTTTCAACTCCCAGCATTTGTCATATATCTCTTTTACATTAGATTCACATCCGGGTGTAGCTATGACTTCCGATCCAATATCTTCAAGCCATTCAAATCTTTCACGGCTCATCTCTTCAGGAAGAATTGATATAGATTCACATCCCATAATGTAAGAATCGAATGCACCACCTCTGCAATAATTTCCTGTAGAAGGCCATACGGCTTTATGAAATGTAGGGTCAAACTCACCTGTAATTATTTTCGGAGCAAGGCAACCGTAAGCCGCTCCGACCTTGTGCGCACCCGTAGGGAAATATTTTCCCACAAGGAGAACGATCCTTGCATCTACTCCCGTTATTTCCTTCGGTAGTTCGATATAATTTACCCCGCCATACAAACCTCCGGTCTTTTTAGGTTCGTTCTTCCATGTTATTCTGAAAAGGTTCAGCGGATGGAGATCCCAGAGCCCTATATTCCGGAGTTCGTTCTTGATCGAGTCGGGGACCAGTTCCGGATTCCTCATCTGTTCAAATGTAGGTAGAATTATTTTCTTTTCTCTGAATCTCTGAGCAGACTTCTCAACTATTTCTTCGTTTATTATTTTGTCGGTTATACTTAACATTCCTTCTCCTGTAATTAATCGGGGTATAGAAACAATATAGCTTTTTTCATGGTTTTGTCAAGAGTGACGGGTCTGGAACGGGTGGTTTCAGATCTCTTTCATCCTGTTCCAGAGAATTTTGCTCAATTCGGAAGAATGCTCCAGAATTGATGATTCATCCAGGTTCAGGATCTTTTTCTCTTTCATTATGATGTTTCCGCCGGAAATGACGGAATCGATATCATTACCGGATATTCCGTATACAAAGTGAGATAAAAAATTACTTCTGTTAAAATCTGTACCGGGCCTGTAATCAAGGACAATAAGATTATTATCACCATCACCTGAAAATCCGCCATGCTGCAGATAATTATGTCCGTTTCTCAACCTGTTATAAATATCAGCAGGGCTATTCCCGCCGGAGAGATTACCGGTTAGAAATGCAGTTCTTGCACTGCTCAACATATCACTATTCATCCCGTCAGTTCCAAGGAGTAAATTTTCTTCAAGTCTTTCAGGGTCAAAGATCCCTACGCCATTATTAAGATTGCTTTCCGGATTCTGCACGATCCAGGATTCGGAATCAGCAAGGATATTTCTCTCTTTTTTATCAATATGAATGCAGTGTGCGAGAATAGATCTTTTGAGAGAGAGGGCACCGGAATCGGAAAGCCGTTCGATCACCCTCTTCCCATATTTGCTATGAGTAATTTTCTGATCAACCTGATCTTCAGCTGCATGAATATGGATGCCTGTCCCGTATTGTTCTGCCATGGAAACGGCTTTGCCGAGCAATTTCTCCGAAACCGTGAATGAGGCATGAAGTCCTACAAGGCCCTGCTTTCCGCTCTTTAGGTATTCTTCGGTCTCATAAAGGGCTTCACTTGCATGGCTCTCACCATCCCTGTCAGAAAGTTCATAACACAGAAGTGATGAAACTCCACACTTCGATAATGATCTTTCAATTGTGTCAAGTGAACCGGTTATGGAAAAAGGTGATGAATGGTGGTCAATAACAAATGTAACTCCGTTTCTGATGGATGCAATTGCAGTAGTTAATGCACTGAATTCGATCATCTCATTTGTGAGTGATCTGTCAAGTTTCCACCAGATATATTTCAGTATTTCATGGAAATCGACCGGCTGTTTTACCGGAGCCGGCATTCCTATAGCCAGTGCAGAATATATATGATGGTGAGAATTAACAAAGGATCTTGTTATGAATTTTCCTGAGCAATCGAGTATTTCCGAGTCTTCCGGGATAGAGTTAACCAGCTCAACTTTCCCGTCAGATCCTTTGCCGATCCTGAAATTTCCCTCAGAAAATTCAAGTGTTTTGTGATCAATAAATATTCCGTTCTTCAGGTAAAGAGGCTTCGTCATCTTTCCAACTCCTTCTTTACTGCAAGGCCGAACTCTCTGAAAGAATAAGGTTTCTTAATATACGCTCCCGCTCCCATTCTCTGAGCATCCTTGACCCTGACGGTTTCTGAGAACCCGCTTACTATAATTGCTTTAACATTAGAATCGATTTTACAAAGTTCTTTAAAGGTATCAAGCCCATCGATCCCGTTCTCAAGAAGCATATCGAGGACTATCAGATCGTGCCTTTTTCTCTTAAATTGTTTTACGGCATCTTCTCCTGAGTGAACAGTGTCAATCCTGTAATTCAGTTTTGTGAGATATTCACTTGCGATCTCTCTCGGCCCTGCTTCATCATCAACAACAAGTATTCTTTCTTTGTTCCCCATAAGTTCTGAAACAGGGATGCTCTCTTTAGGTTCGGGTATTCTTTCCGAAGTTGCAGGGAGGTCTACTACAATTGTTGTCCCTTCACCTTTTTTGCTGACTATATTAATTATACCTTTGTGATCCTGGACAGTTCCCCAGACGACGGACATTCCCAGTCCGGTCCCGTTCCTTTCATTGATCTTCTTTGTATAAAAGGGTTCGAAGATCTTATCCTTTTCCTCTTTGGTCATCCCGATCCCTTCATCCTGAATGGTTATTCTTATCTTTTTCTCTTCCCCCGATTTTTGCCCTGAGATGTTTTTTGTGCTGAGAATAATTGATCCTTTTTCTTTTATAGCTTCAGCACTATTCGAGATTAGATTCATGAACATTGCAGTGAGATGAATTTTAGAACCCTTGATATTATATAGGTCATCCTGCAGCCTTACATCAAATTTCACTTTCTGATAATCTTTTTTTATTTTCTCGAATTCGGTCGAATTAAAAAACTCTTTAATTATCAGATTTATATTTTCGGGTTGAAAATTTGCCATACCCCTTCTTGTCAGGGTGAGAAGATCCTCAACGATCGCAGCAGCTTTCTGACCTGAATTTTTTAGTTTTGTTATATATTCCTCAACTTTTTTCTTATCTGAAATATTCATCCGGATAAGGTCGGGGTAACTTACAATTGATGTCAATACATTATTAAGATCGTGTGCGACACCTCCTGCAAGCCTTCCGAGAGCTTCCATTTTTTCCGAGCTGTTTAATTTTTCCTGCAGAAATTTTTTCTCTTTTTCATATGCTTTTTGTGATGAGATATCTTTAAATGTAGCAACTTTTGCATCCCCTGATCCCAGATCAAAATTCCTTATTGTGCTCATACAAAATATAACAGAATAGTTTTTTGTCAGCAGGACAACTTCTATCGGAGTATCTGATCCGGAGAGCCCTTTCTTCCTGAGTGCAATATAGGAAGCATCATGAAAAAGTATAGATATTTTTTTACCCACAAGTTCTTTCATGGAATAATCTGTCATTTCAAGTAAAGCCCTGTTTACATCTACTATCAATTCGTCCTCGTCATAAAAAAGGATACCTTCATCAGCAGCATCAGAAAGTTTTTTAAACCTCCGTTCGCTCTCTTTAAGAGATTGATCAGCTCTTTTTTGTATTATTGCTGCTGCGATTGTTGTTGAAATAGTAAGGAGGACATCCATATCTTTTCCGGAATATGCATTCGGGTCCGAATAACTTTGAACTGCAAGAACTCCTATGATTCCTTCACTTCTTGATCTTAAGGGAACGCCCAGCCATGAAGCACTATCAGTTCCGATAAGTTCTATTTTCTCATTTTTAAAAAGCTGTCCGATCTGATATTTGTTTGCAAGGAGAGGAGTTCCATTTTGAACAACATAGTCGGTAAAACCACTCTTCAGATATAGAATTTCCTCAGGTTCATTGATCTCTTCAGGATTCTCATCCACTCCATACGGGATCTGGTAAAGATGCTCTTCTTTGTCTACAACAAGAGCGATGTAAAAATTCTTTGCATCCATTAACTTGTTAGTTTCTTCCCTGACTATTGAGAGGAATTCTTCAAGACTTTCAGATTCTCCTGTAGCTCTCGATATGTTAAATAGCACAGAATTGATCCTTTCAGCTTTCTTCCGCCTGGTTATATCCCTTACTACCGCAATAATATTTTTGTTTTCATTGATCTCAACAAGATTCAGGCTGACCTCAGTATCGATAAGTTCACCGTTAAGTTTAGTATGCTTCCACTCAAAGAACTGAGGATTTCCATTAAGCGCAGATTGAACTTTCTCCAGTGCAGCATCTTTTGAAAATTTCCCACTTGGCTGATATTCCGGAGAAAGCTCATAAGGTTTTGCATTCATAAGTTCATCTTTTGATCTGCACCCGTAAAGTTCAAGTGCTTTTTCGTTGCAGTCGATGAAATCCATTCCATCCATCAGCAGAACTGCATCATTTACGGAATTAAGGAGAGAAGTACTATCATCAGCTATGCTTTTAAAGCTTGTTTTAAATGGTTGCTTTTCGTTTTGTTGAGTGCCCATTAAGATTACTCCAAAGTATAGCATAATAATTCAACAATCTGAACATGAATGAGGAAGAGAGTTATTTGTTAATTTTAATCAAAGGGAGCTTCTTTTGCCTTTTTCCGTTGAATGTGCAAAATGCATTTGCTACAGCTGCAGCTGTCGGGACAAGCCCGATCTCACCTATCCCTTTTGCCCCATAGGGGCCTATCGGGTCTTCCACCTCGACACCTCTGACTATTATTTCCGGAAGGTCTCCTATCCTTGGAAGGCCCAGATCTTTTAGTTTCGTGCTGACAGGATACCCGTTTTCGACTTTCAGCTCCTCTGAAACAGCATATCCAAGTCCCATGAGAACAGCACCTTCAATCTGGCCTTCAAAAAGAGCCGGGTTGATTATTTTCCCTCCATCATGAGCCGCTATTACCTTTTTTATATTGCCGTGGTCATCCAGAGAGACAAGTTGTGTTGCATAACTGTAAGAATAGTGGGTGATCACTTCGCCACCGGCACCTGGCTTTGTAGAGTTTTCAAAACTCCATCTTCCGCTATATGTTTTTCCTTTTAGTTGGGAGAGAGAATTTTTCTCCAGGTCTTTTTTAAGTTCCCTGCAGGCTTCTATTATTCCGTTGCCTATCAATACGGTACCACGGCTTGAGGTTGTCATGCCAGCGATAGCACCATCTTCGGTTTTGACCCTTACTTCTATTACCTCAGGGTCAATACCTGTTTCTGTGCTGAGGACCTGAACTGCAACAGTATCTACTCCCTGCCCCATCTCAGTCCATCCGTGACATAATCTGACTTTCTTTTCGGATATGATCTCGATCTTTATTTCTGAGAAATCTATCATTCCGTTTCCTATCCCGGAGTTTTTTATTCCACAGGCGAGTCCTACATACTTTTCCATATAAAAATCATCTCTGACCGATAAAAGTGTTTCCCTTACTCCGACCCCGTCTCCGAGGATCTGTCCTGTAGCTGTTTTTGACCCCTTGACCAGCGCATTGTCATATCTTATCTGCCATCTGTCAAAGCCGCCCTTTGAACAAAGCTCATCTATACAACTTTCGATAGCGAATGTTACCTGGTTAACTCCGAATCCTCTCATGGCTCCGGATGGTATATTGTTTGTATATAATGTTTTAGATTCAATATCGACCGAAGGAAAATGGTATGCTCCTGTAGCATGTCCTCCTGCCCTCTCAAGCACCTTGGTCCCGACTGAGGCATATGCACCTGTATCTCCGATTATCCTTGCCTTCAGTGCAGTGAATTTCCCGTCTTTATCACATCCGACTTCGTAATCCATAATGAGAGGATGTCTTTTAGGGTGCATACGGATCGACTCTTCCCTTGAGAATTTAAGCTTTACAGGGAGTTTTGTCAGCCATGAAAATAGTGCAGCATGGCCCTGAACTGTCATATCTTCTTTTCCACCGAAACCTCCTCCATTAGCAAGGAGCTTTACTGAAACCTTCTCTTCGGGTATTCCGAGAATGCGGGCTACCTGTCTCCTGTCCTCATATATTCCCTGACTCTGTGAATATAATTCCAGTCCTTCATTTCCGGCAAGTATTGCAATTGCAGCTTCAGTTTCCAGAAATGCATGCTCTATTCTCTGGGTCTCATATCTTCCTTTAACTAAATAGTCCGATGAAAACAGCAAATCACCTGCATCACTTCCTCTTTTTATTATTGATGTGTCCAGAAGGTTTCCCCCCGGATGTACTTTGATCTCACTATTTTCCGCCTTTTCCATATCTGTCAGTGGTTCTAATACTTCATATTCAATATCAATGAGTCCTGCAGCTTCCCTTGCTGTATCTTCCGAGTCGGCAACAACGCCGGCAATTACATCACCTATATATCTTGTTGTTTCGCCTGTGGAGATCATGAGAGGCCAGTCGTTATAGATCAGTCCGAAATATCTTTTACCGGGGATATCTGTTGAAGTGACTATCCTGATGACACCGTTCAGGCTTTCAGCTTTTTGTGTGTTGATACTGATGATCTTTGCTCTCGGGTGATCAGAGAATCTCAAAGCCGAGTAGGCTAAATTCGGGAGGTCAAGGTCATCAACATACGGAGATGTCCCTATTGCTTTTTCATAAGCTTTATACTTCGGTAAACTGGTGCCGATTCTGCCGCTTTTTTCTATAACTTCAGCCTCTCCGCTATTAAGGGTTTTTACTGCTTCTGTTGATGCATCAATAATTTTTTTATAACCCGTACATCTGCAATAATTTCCCCTTAATGATTTTACAATTAAATCCTTTGATGGTGATGGTTCATGGTCAAGAAGGATCTTAATTCTTGTTATAAATCCTGTTGTACAGAATCCGCATTGAACTGCTCCCTTCCTGACGAATGCATTTGCTATGATCTCTTTAACTCTTTCCGGAAATCCTTCCATTGTAAAAATTTCAGCACCTTCTATCTTATCCATCCTTGTTATACAGGAGAGTTTAGGTTTTCCGTTCATCTCCACCATACATGCTCCACAGAAAGCCTGACCGGAACATCCGTCTCTGACACTTTTTATGTTTTCCGTATCCCTTAAATAATTGAGAAGGGTCAGGTCCCCATTTCCTGAGAATGTTTTATTTGAACCGTTAAGTTTGAATTTTGTCATTTTGTTACTCCGAAGAATTATACATTATCGTATCAGGTTTTTATATCGAGCCAATTGCAAAAATAAATTCTATTGCAGTTTGCTGCAATTCTCCCTGGCTTCACATCTTCACAAAAAAATCCTCAATGTAGCATGTGGCTACGTCTCCGGTTTTTTTACTCAGATGCTTTACCATGAAAAATTTCGCTAAACTTCATAACAAATCTATTATTGCAATTAGCTCGTCTTTACAAACTTACGATAATTATCTAAAATCTAGGTATTGAAAACTTAAGGAGGAAGAATGAATAAAAAATTAGGTCTTGGATGCGGTACATTTCTGATAATTGCTCTGGTAATAGTAGTGATTCTGGTAATGTGGGGTATTAAAGTAAACAATAATATGGTTGCGAAGGAAGAGAATGTAAAAGAGAAATGGAGTCAGGTTGAGAATGTTTATCAAAGGAGATTTGATCTGATACCTAACCTTGTTGCTACAGTAAAAGGGTATGCCGAGCATGAGAAAGATACATTCATAGCGGTTACGGAAGCAAGGTCCAAGGTTGGAGGGCAAATTAATGTTTCAGATGACATAATTAACAATCCTCAGGCTTTACAGAAATTCCAGCAGGCTCAGAGTAGTTTGGGAAGTGCACTCCAGAGATTGATGGTTGTTGTGGAAAAATATCCGGATCTGAAAGCTAATGAAAACTTTCTCAATCTTCAAAACCAGCTGGAAGGTACGGAGAACAGGATCGCTGTTGAGCGAAGAAGGTTCAATGAAGCAGCACGTGAATTTAATACATACATAAAAGTTATCCCCAATTCATTCATTGCATCATTCAGGAACTTTAAAGAAAAAGCATATTTTCTTTCTGATGAGGGGGCAAAGACAGCACCGAAAGTAGAGTTCTAAAAATATGAAAAATCTAAAATTTTCTGATTCGGATCTTGAAAAGATCGAAAAAGCTGTAAAGGAAGCAGAGGGGGAGACCTCAGGTGAGATAAAAGTAGCTTTTATTCGTGAAAGTTATGATTATGCAAAATTTGAACTTTTATTTGCATTGATCGCCGGATTCCTCTCCCTTGGAGTTCTAATGATATTCCCCGAAAAAATTGAGATTTTTGTAAAGAATATGTTCTGGGAGTATTCTCCGGTATATACTGCTATCTTTTTCGGGATCTTTCCCTTTCTGATAATTACGATCTTCTATCTTCTCGGTAATCTTTCATTTATTGACAGGATGATCGTTCCCGGGTCTGTAATGGCGAGAAAAGTTAATGAAAGGGCGGTAAGATATTTTATGGAGTCCGGAATTTTTAACACCCGTGACAGGACCGGAATTCTGATTTTTTTGTCATTTCTGGAGAGAAGAGTTGAACTTATTGCTGACAAAGGAATTGGTGCGAAAATCCCGAAAGATAGGTGGGAGGGTGTAGTTTCCCATATTACCGATGGGATCAGATCAGGGAAAACACTGGAGAATTTGGTTGAGTCGGTCAGGGAATGCGGTATCATTTTGTCAGAAGCTGATAAGTTCCCGATAAAACCTGATGATGAAAATGAACTTGAAGATAACGTCTCAGTTCTGGAGAGATAAAATGAAGAAAATAATTTTATTAATATTGATTATTTTTTTTGTTAATACTCTCCATCCGGCAGGATTTCCGAAACTGAAAGGGAGAGTGAATGACTATGCGCATATTCTTTATGATGATCAAGAGAAGAATATAGAATGGTTGCTTGAGGATCTTGAGAAAAAAACTTCTGCACAGGTTGTTCTCCTTACCATCGATACGCTCAATGGAGATACAATTGAAGATTATTCAATCAGGCTTACCGAGCAGGAAGATTGGAAAATAGGGCAGAAAGGGCTTGACAATGGTGTCATCCTGATTATCTCAATGAAAGAGAGGAAACTTCGGCTTGAGGTAGGGTACGGACTGGAAGGTGCTCTGACTGATCTTAAGAGCAGTTATATAATCAGGAAATTGATTGTTCCCGGTTTTAAAAAAGGGGAGTATTATCATGCGATACTGAGAGGACTGACTACTGTTTCCGGCATTATCTCCAAGGAGTACGATATACCACCCGAAGATTTGAAAAAATTTAAAGAAAAAAAGAATGAGAACCAGGGTGTCTCATTTATTATCTTCATAATAATCTTTTTCTTTTTCGTACTTCCCGCTTTTTCAAAATCGAAGGGGAAAGGCGGCTCCATATTCTGGGGCGGAGGAGGTTTTGGCGGCGGTTCTTCCGGCGGATTCGGAGGTTTCTCCGGAGGTGGTGGAAGTTTTGGTGGTGGTGGAGCATCAGGCGGCTGGTGATCGCTGAAGGCCGGAAAAGCCCGGGCCGGAATATTATACCGGGCTTACAATTTTCGTTTGTATTTTTTGCTATTGCTTTTGTGTTCTGGTTTGTACCAGGATTGGATAAGAGTATTCTCATTTTTCATAATCCGATTTATCATAAAGAAGTTCTTCTCAGTTTCCTGAAATTTCTTACTGATGCAGGGATACCCTTTTCAATTATTATCTGTTCGGTCCTGGTTTATTTCCATACGGGAGAAAAAGATGAGAAAGGGGAAAATGTAAAGTTTTTCTTGGTTGTTGCTTTTTCTCTGTTCATTGCAGGAATAATGGGTGATGTACTAAAACTGATCATAGGGCGTGAAAGGCCAGTTGTAGAATTGGCAGGTGCTATCGAAAGTATAAAAACACATCGAACTCTCTCATTTCCTTCCGGGCATACTGCAAAAATAATGGGGCTGGTTATCCCTTTTGTTTCGCTTTCCATGAATAATGTCAGATCCCTTAATTTATACAAAGGACTTATTCTTTTCACGGGAATTATGGTTGCTTATTCCAGGATCGCGCTTCAGGCCCATTTCCCAAGTGATGTGATGGGGGGGGTTGCAGTCGCATTTCTTTTCTTTCCCTTATCTGCTTTACTGGCTGAAAAATATAGCAAAAAGTACGGGATCCATAATTCCAGAAACTTTGTGATAATCCTGCTCTGCCTCGCATTCATCCTGGCATTCATTGAAATGAGCTTGTAACATTTTTTTGGGGACGGTCTTTTAATTTTTTTAATGAGCCTGTAATATTTCCTGGGGACGGTTCCATTTTTGTTAACAAAAATGGATGGGGTATGAATATATTTACGTGCTATGGAAAAAATTAAAAAATTAAAGGACCGTCCCCAGTATATTTATTATAAATTATTTAATGTTAAGAACTGATAATATTTTTGTAGTTTTCGGGGTCGGTGTCCCCTTCGGTGTTGACGAGGATCACTTTTGAATCTTTCCCGATTTCTATCTTTGATTTTGCAGGTTCAAGATCTTTGTCGGTCATCAATGCTATCAGTCCTGCAAGGCCTGAAGCTCCGGACTCTCCTGATACAATTCCTTCAGAGGCATACAATCTCATTGCATCCTTCGCATGTTTGTCAGGGATTGAAATAAAGAGATCTGCAGAATCTTTCAGTATGGGCCATGCCAGGGTCGAAGGTACTCCGCAATTAAGCCCTGCCATGATGGTTTTCATTTTCCCTTTTGTTGCTACAGCTTTCCCCTCTATGATCGATTCCAGATAGCATGAGGCTTCTAATGGTTCAACTATAACTATCTTCGGCCTGTCCGCCCCTAATTGTTTTGTAAGCCAGGAAGCACCTGAAGCAGCAAATGCACCGGCCCCGGCCTGAAGGAAAATAAAATCGTTCTTCCCGATATTATATTCAGAAATTTTTTCTTCCATTTCCCTGAATAGTGTTGAATATCCGTTCAGAACCCATGATGGGATATCGGTATATCCCGGATATGCTGTATCTGCGATCTCAAACCAACCGTTCTTTTTAGCTTCCGCTGAAGCAACTTTCACGCAATCATCATAAGTCCCGTCCACGATAACAACTTTTCCGTTTTCAGCTTCAATATTCCTGATCCTTGATTTGACAGTTTCCGAAGGCATAAAAATAACAGAATTGTGGCCGAGCATCTTTGCTGTCCATGCGACAGCTTTTCCGTGATTGCCATCTGATGCGGCACAGAAAGTGAATTTCCCCAACTTGTCCAATTTCTCTTCATCCCTGAAGCTTTGGAAATCGAATCCTGTCCCGTATTTTTCTTCCCAGATCTTTTTAAGAACTCTGAAGATCGCATAACTTGCACCAAGAGCTTTGAATGCCTTGATGCCGAATCTGCCTGATTCATCTTTTGCTAATATTTTCCTTACTCCGAGATCATTTGAAGTGTTTGTCAGTTCAATAAACGGAGTTGGTTTATAGCCGGATAATGATCTGTGGAAATCTATCATATCGTTGTTTTTAAGAAAATCAAATTCTTTTTCATTCCATGACGGGAGAGCCTTTCTTTTTGAGTTAAAATAATATTTACACATTTTTTTCACTTTTATATCTTTTTGGTTTTTAATACGTTGTAAAAAAAGCTTCCTGTCGGATTTGCAACCAGAGATGTGATCATCCCGAGTGTCCCTGCTTCAGGAGGAGAATGTCCTGCAAAATACAGTAACAAGCAGACAGACAATCCTGTTATAGAAGAGAATATTGCCCCGAATCTGTTAACTTTCTTTGAGAATAATCCCCAGACGAAAGGTCCGAGGAAAACAGAGCCGATCGCGCCCCATGAGATACTGAGGACAGATACTATCGTGTCTATATTCAGAGCAGCAAGAATAACTGATAGCATGACGAAAAAACCGTTCATGAATCTCATTAAAAGTGTCAGATTTTTGTCAGAGATATTTTTGTTAATAAACCCGGCATAAAAATCTTTTGAGAAAGAAGAACTTGATATGAGAACAAGAGCTGCAAGGGTTGACATTGACGCGGAGAGGATTAGCAAAAGGATTACAACCGATAGAGATTGTGGAATTACTCTGGCAAGAAGTTCCGGCATCAGGATGTCAAAAACAGGTTTACCATCTTTGAATGCCAGAGGATTGTTAGCCGGGTTAAGAAATATCCTGGTTGTTGACCCAACGAAATAGGCGACTCCTCCTATAAGAATAGCAAATAATGTTGAAGCAAACATGCCTGTCCTTACTGCAGATCTGTCTTTTATTGCATAAAATTTTTGTACCAGTTGAGGCATTGCAAAAGGGGCAATGCTGGTGAGAAAAATAAGACAGAACAGAGGCCAGATTCCCGGAGGCCCCACTGTGGATACCAGTTTGGGGTTAATATTTCTAAGTGACTCTGTAATATTTCCTAATCCATTTCCGGTTTTGATTGTGCTGACCAGAAGTATAAGAACTCCAATCGTCATTATAATACCGAAAATCATATCGATCATTGCCATGGATTTGTATCCGCCAAGTACTATATAGGTAGCTGTGAATAACCCGATGAATACCAGAGCCTGCCAGTATTCAATTCCAAAGTTAGCTTCGAAAAGGTAGGATAATCCCATAAAGACAGCTGCTGAATATGGAATTAAAAAAATAAAGATCGAAAAGGAGGAGAATAGCTTCAGGAATTTACTATCATACCTCTTTTCCAAAAATTCATTCATTGTGGAGATCTTATATTCAACAGAAACCTTTTTTATCTTCCAGCCCATGATCCACCAGACCCCCAACACTCCGACAAGAGAATTGAAGAGTGCTATCCACAAACTGGAATAACCGAAACCCCAGCCGATCTTTCCCGCAAATCCGATAAAAAGTACTGCGGAAAAATATGCTGTTCCATAGGAAAATGCAGACATCCATGGGCCTACTTTCCCTCCCCCCAGAAAAAAATCCGAGAATGACCTGGTCTTCCTGAGGCCGATCACTCCGATAGTTACGATCATTATTGCATACAGGCTTAATACTAATATTTTTACAGCCATTACTTCCTCCGGGTTTTTGTTTTATACATTAATTCAAATCTGATCCAATTATAACTTTCCGCTCCAGTGAAATAAAAATTCCCCGGCTTGAAGTGTTCCCATAAAAAATGGCCGGTAAGATTTTTTAAGATAACAAAATTCATACGGTTGATCATCAGGAATCCTCTATATTTGCCGGCACCTCCGGGAAAATCCAGGGCGAGATTTTTTTCAGGGGCACCGAGTATATTAAACGTTGTATTAAGATACCCTTTCTTGAATATTCTGGTTACAAAGGAGATGTAGATCGATGAGATATTGCTCCAATTGGCTATCCCGCTTTCATTTATCAGTGTGTAGATATATGATTCGCTCCATTTCGGCCATTTTGAGAACGGAGGTTCCCAGCCCTTAATAATTTTATCTCCGGGAGAGTTCCCCGAAAGGAATATCCCGCCGATTATCACTCTTTTCAGGATCCGGTTACCCAGATCTCTGTCCAGATGAAAATGACCTCCGAACGTTCTGATTTTTTTGTTTTCAAAATTACCGTTTTGAATTGCGCCTTCGGTTGTAAGATGCAAATTGTTTTTTAACCTGAAGGATAACTTTGTTCCGAGTGTGTTAGCAGACAAACTCCATGATCCGTTATCATGAATATCGGTTTTCTTGTTCAAATAGTATAGGTCAATATTATTTTTGTTTATTTTCCTCTGATAATAAAAGCCATACCCTCTGATATCATGTTCGTTCATTCTCTGTTCTCTGTCATTTATTACAGGTAACAATTCGTCGGTTTTTTGTGCATACAATTGGAATAGGGAGATTTCCCCTATGTTACGAAGGTTAATATCTGCCCTTATCGCATCAAAGTAAATAGATCTGGATCCGTCGTAAGTGCCGCCGTCAACCACAACAAATCCCTCACCGAGAAAGATGTTCTGTCTTCCCAGGGTAAGGGTTACCGGCATGCTGAAAATATCATGTATCTTAAAGTAGAGATTATCCACAAATATTTCGTGTAGATTAAAATCTTTATCCGGTTTGAAGTAAATACGGAACTCGTTTGTTACCTTAAAATAGATCTCTGCTTTTTTTGAAAATTTCCATTTTAATCCTAATGAAGTTCTGTTTCTTGTAAAGGTGGTACTGCCCTCTTTTGAGCTATCGAGAGTTATCGGATTATCCCAGGAGACGAGTCTGAAACGTTCCGAAAAATCTATTGTCAGATTGTCATTCAGATTGGCCGATAGAGGGGTTGCGTAAAGGAGAATAAAAAAGAATAACAGGGATAAGGATATAAAATGTTTCAATTGCATTCCCGATTATAACTGATAACCTGAATATCATCAATTTGTTCATTTCGTTTCGGCTCTCGCCATCATCCACTTCGCTCCCGCGCCGTATGCTCTCATACGGCTATGCTGCCCGGCCTCGGGGTTCACGATATTAGCGAGTCACCCCTCCAGGCCCACGAGAGCAGATAGATGGCTACGCCTGACACTCTCCCTACAAGTAAAATATCATTCTTTTTGTGAGGGAACGAAACAGAGCGGCTGGGAACCGGTTTTACCGAAGCGGCGATGTTCCGAAGGAAAAAAGCTACTGTGTCTGAGTATGCTTCTTTAGAAGCATGCGAGTTGGCTTTTTAATGCCGCTGAATAATACCTGGTCAGACGCGTCGTGGTGAAAGAACAAATGAATGATATTTGAAAATTCCTTAACTCCAAAAGTAATTACGGAAAAAGCCACTCCTCCCTGAAACATTTCATTTTTGACTTTAGAAGGAGGGTGTGATAATTTTTTTCAGGGCAAATGGGAAAGAGAATAATTATAATAGTAATAGATAGTGTCGGTGCCGGCTATATGGATGATGCCGCTGAATTCGGTGATATTGGCGCAAATACTCTGGGTAATACTGCAGAAAGGGTCGGAGGGCTCAACCTTCCAAATCTGAAAAAACTGGGATTGGGAAATATTATTGATATAAAAGGTGTTGATCCTGTTAAATATCCTGCCGGGAAATTCGGAAAGATCAGTGAAGCATCGAAAGGGAAGGATACCATGACAGGCCATTGGGAAATGATGGGGATCATAAGTGAGGAAGCTTTTCCTCTTTACCCGGATGGTTTCCCGGAAGAAATTATTAATGAGTTCAAGAAGATGACCGGTGTTAAGGGGGTCCTCGGAAATATTGCAGCCTCGGGTACGGAGATCATAAAAGAGCTTGGAGTTGAACATATGAGGACAGGTTTCCCAATAATTTATACCTCCGGTGATTCTGTTTTTCAGATAGCGGCACATAATGATACGATCCCGCTGGACAAACTTTATGAGTATTGTGTTCAAGCAAGGGAAATGTGTGATAAGTATAAAATCGGGAGAGTGATTGCCCGTCCTTTTATCGGCAATGAAGGATCGTTCAGTCGTACTACCGACAGGAGAGACTATCCGATGATCCCTCCGAAAGATACTATTCTTGATCTGATAGAGAAGAGCGGGTTTGTTGTATCCGGGATAGGAAAAATAGAAGATATATATGCAAAGAAGGGAGTGAGCAGAGCGATCCATACAAAGAGCAACAAGGATGGAATGGATGTTATTACGAAAGAAATGTCTATAACTAAAGAGGGGCTGATCTTCGCAAACCTGGTTGATTTTGATATGCTCTACGGCCACAGGCGGAATGTGGAAGGGTATGCTTCAGCTCTGGAAGAATTTGATAAAATGCTGGGAGAATTTACCGGCTTATTGGAGCAGGAAGATATCCTTGTGATAACGGCAGATCATGGCTGTGACCCAACCTTCAAAGGGACTGATCACACTAGAGAATTTATCCCGCTGCTTGTTTACGGTAAAAATATTTCTCCCGAAGATCTTGGTATAAGGGAAACTTTTGCAGATATAGGTGTTTCTGTGCTTCATCACCTCGGGATCAATAATCCGGGTTTCCCGGGAAAGAGTTTTATATAAGAGTATATTATTAAGGAGATATCATGGATATTTATGCAAATATGATCGAGGCAGTTGAATTCATAAAGAGCAGGACCAATCTAACTCCGGAAACAGGAATAATCCTAGGGTCAGGACTGGGTGACTTTGCTGATGATGTTTATGATAGTGTTGTTATTCCCTATGAGGATATCCCCCATTTTAAGAAGGTCATGGTAAAAGGGCATGCCGGGAATCTGGTAATAGGACTCATTTCGGGGAAACCTGTTGCGGTGCTTCAGGGACGATATCATTTTTATGAAGGGCATGATATCAAAGATGTTGTTTTCCCGGTGAGAGTATTGTGTTCCCTTGGGATAAAAAATTTGATAATAACTAATGCTGCCGGCGGGATCAATGCTGCTTTTGCTCCCGGAGACCTGATGGTAATAAATGACCATATAAACCTGATGGGTGAAAATCCTTTGTCAGGAGATAATGATGAGAGGATGGGGCCCCGGTTCCCTGATATGAGTACAATTTATGATAGATCCATGTCCGAAAAAATAATCTCAACAGCAAGATCTATGAGTATTTCCATTAAATCAGGAGTATATGCAGGACTGAGAGGCCCTTCGTATGAAACTCCTGCAGAGATCAGAATGCTGAAGACCATTGGTGCCGACAGTGTCGGGATGTCAACCGTGCCCGAAAGCATTGCAGCTAAACATATGGGGATGAATATTGCAGGGATCTCATGTATTACTAATTTTGCAGCGGGAATTACAGATCAGCCGCTGGACCACAAAGAGGTTACAGAAACTGCAGACAGGGTTAAAGAAGATTTCATCACTCTGCTCACAAGGGTTATAAGTATATTCTGAATTATTAGCTTCCTGATGTTTGTATCTTTTTCCCTATCTGATAAAATGTACAAAAGGAGTTTTCATGGATAAAGAAGAGATCAAGAGAATTATTGCCAGCGTTAATACTTTTTATTATGAAGTAAAAGACAGGGAACTTGATCATTTTGAATACCTGGGAATTTCAAAAACTGCAACCCAGAAAGAGATCGAAGATAAATTCCAGAGCTTCCTGCATGAATTTCCACCGGGAAGTGATTCTCAAATTTCCGACCCGGATATAAAGGAGAGATTTGCTTATATCCTGAACAGAGGAAGGCAGGCATATAATATTGTTGCGGATTATAGCAAAAGGGCAGAATACGAGAAGAACGGATTCAGAGAAAAATCAGAGATTCCAGAGGAAGATGACCCGATTGAAAAGGCGAGAAATATGTACAGGAAAGGTAAGGCCCTTTATCAAAGGCAGCAGTTTCTCCCGGCTATCTCTCTTCTGGAACAATCTATAGCAATAGATCCCAAAGCAGATGCTTATCTCCTGGTGGGTATGATCCAGACCGGTTTCCCTGAACTGAGGAGGAAGTCTGAAACGAATCTGCTTAAAGCTGCTGAACTCGAATCCTGGAATGCAGAACCATATGCAGCTCTGGGGCTTTTGTTCTACCATGAAAGACTTCTGAAAAGGTCAGAGGGCTATTTCCGGAAGGCTCTTGAACTTGATTCTTCACATGCTCTTGCAAGGAGAAGGCTTGAGGAAATTGCAGGGCCTGATAAAAGAGATATCGTTGGAGAAGTTCAGGATAAGCTGAAAAAGGCACTCCCGTCAATCTTCGGGAGAAAGAAAAAGTAATCACGTCTCTTTCCTGATCCTGCTGTTTATGGTATAATCCTTTCTACCAAATTAACTTAATCAATTATTGGGGAAATCTTAAAGATATCTGAATAATAGTATGATTATATATAGGGAAGAAAATGGAAGATGCAGTAATTAGAAAAATTAGAAACATTGGTATTGTGGCCCATATTGATGCCGGCAAGACCACTACAAGTGAAAGGATCCTCTTTTTTACGGGGCTTACTCATAAGATAGGGGAAGTTCATGACGGGCAGGCTGTAATGGACTTTATGAAACAGGAGCAGGAGAGAGGGATCACTATCACTTCTGCAGCTATTACAACCCAATGGAAAGATCATAAGATCAATGTGATCGATACACCGGGGCATATAGATTTTACTCTGGAAGTTGAAAGATCTCTTCGTGTCCTTGATGGAATTGTTATGGTATTTTGTGCTGTTGGCGGTGTTGAACCCCAGAGTGAAACCGTATGGCATCAGGCGGACAGATATAAAGTTCCGAGGATCGCATTTATCAATAAGATGGACCGTCAGGGGGGAGACCTTCTCCAGACTGTCGATATGATGAATGACATGCTGGGTGCAAATGCTATTCCGTTCCAGATACCGATCGGTAAAGAGGAAAATTTTCAGGGAGTTGTTGATCTGATATCAATGAAGGCTATCACTTATAACGGAATTGAGCAGATTGTCGGAGATATTCCGGAAGATCTTAAAGTTCAGGCCGAGAAATCGAGAGATGCGATCGTTGAAAAACTGGCAGACTTTAATGACAGCCTTATGGAGAAATATCTTGAAGGTGAGGAAATAATCGCTGAGGATATTATTAGTGCTACCAGGGAAGCAGTTCTGAAGCTTCTTATAACTCCGGTCTTCTGTGGTACAGCTTTTAAAAATAAAGGGGTAAGGCTTCTTCTTGATGCAGTTGTCGATTATCTTCCTTCTCCAATAGACAGGGGCATTGTTCTCGGATATGACCCGGATGATACTGAAAAAACATTATCAAGAAAGCCTTCCTGGAAGAGGCCATTCTCAGCTCTTGCTTTTAAAATTATCAATGATAACTTTGTCGGGCAACAAACTTTTATAAGAGTATATTCCGGTGAATTAAAAGCCGGGAGTTATATTTACAATTCAACTAAAGATAAAAAAGAGAGAGTAAGCAGGATCATGAGGATCCATGCTAACAGCAGAGAAGATATGAGTGAGATCAGAGCCGGAGATATCGGAGCGTTGATAGGGACCAAGTTCACTACAACAGGAGATACTATTTGCGATGAAGATAACCCGATACTCCTCGAGAACATCCATTATCCTGAAACTGTAGTAGATCTGAAGATAAATCCGGCAAACGTAAAAGACAGAGATAAGCTGGGTCTGGCTCTCAATAAGATGTCACTCGAAGATCCGTCTTTCAAGGTCAACTATGATAATGAAACAGAAGAAACCGTTATATCAGGAATGGGTGAATTGCATCTCGAAGTAATAGTAGACAGGTTAAAGAATGAACATAAAGTGGATGTTGAAGTAGGAGAGCCTGCTGTTGCATTCAGAGAGACCATATCAGCAGAGGTTCGTCATGAATATAAATATAAAAAGCAGTCAGGCGGCCATGGTCAGTATGCACACATAGACTTCAGGATCGAGTCCAATCCCGGGAACGGCCTTGAGTTTGTTGATACGATAAAAGGGGGTAATATCCCCAGGGAATATATTCCTGCAGTAAGAAAAGGATTTGAAAGCACCATGAAAAAGGGGCTTTTGGCGGGGCATCCGATGGTTGATATTAAGTTCACTCTGATCGATGGAAGTTTTCATGCGGTGGACTCGAGTGAAATGGCATTCAGAAGTTGTACTGAACAAGCATTGAGAAGTATTATTTCCAAAGCTTCTCCAAAACTTCTCGAACCGATAATGAAGATCGAGATCAACACTCCGGATGATTATATGGGTGATGTAATCGGTGATGTGAACAGAAGACGCGGACATATAGATAACATGAGAAGACACAGGAAAGGATCTCAGAAACTGAACGGGATCGTCCCCCTCAGGGAGATGTTCGGATATGCTTCTGCTTTAAGGACAATATCGAGCGGAAGGGCAAACTATTCGATAGAATTTTTGAAATATTCCCAATTACCCAACTCCATTGCAGAAGATATAATAAAAGAATATAAAGAGCAGGATAAATAGAACTATTTTTTTCTGTATGTTCTTTCAGCCGCTTTTAGCAGTGCTTTCTTTGGCATAAATCGTTTAAGGAATAGCATTAGTTTATAAACAAATCCGGGGATACCCAGTAGTTTTTTCTTTTTAAAGGATTTGATCGCTTTCGCTGCAACCCTTTCTGCACTCCAGTTGAAAAAATCATCTGATCCCCTGAGTTTATCCAGTCCTGAATTTGAGAGCATTTCTGTTGCTATCCCTCCGGGAGCGAATGATGAAATTGTTATGTTTTCCCCACTGTTCTCTTTGCTTAAAATTTCAGTGAATACCTGTGCGCCATGTTTGCTGGCTGTGTAGGCCCCCTGATATACAAGAGGAAAAAAAGCGCCCATACTTGTGATGTTGAGGATCGCCCCTTCTCCTTTCTTTTTAAAATAGTCAAGAAATAGCAAACTCAACTTAATCGGGGCTTTCATATTCACTTCAATTATTTTTTCATATTTTTCAAAATCTTTTATATCTGCCGGATTGAAATCTGTCATACCTGCATTGTTGATTATCCCGAAAATTTCTCTTTTCCCTGTGCTTTCCCGAAAAAGATTTTCAACACTTTTGGGATCGGAGAGGTCAGATTCGATAACAATTACTTCTCTTTTAAATTCACTCTCGATCCTCGATTTAAGTGAATCGAGCTTCTCTTTTCTTCGAGCAGTAATAATAAGGTTCGCGCCCTCTTTTGAGGCCAGTTCCAGTGCAAGAGCTTCACCGAGACCTGAAGAGGCACCGGTCACCACGAGCCATTTATTTTTGAAATCAAGTTTTCCCATTTTTTTATTATATCAGATAATCACTTGTTAGTATTAAAAATAAGGGACGGGGCTTCCCATGTAACATTGTCTCCGATGAGGCCGTTTTTATAGCTTACAATTTCAAGTTTTTCAGGAATGAATTTGATGAGTGTGAAGCCCTCTCTGTTTCCGGAGTAGAATTCTTCCCATCCTTTTTTAAAATATTTTATTTTTTCATCCCGATCATTTTTAATAATACCTTTTCCTTTTAGAATTACATATCCATCTCCATTGGGAGATTCATAATAGAGAGAGATCTTATTGTTCTTTTTTATCTCCTCCACTTTTCTGCTTTTGGAATTAGTACCCATCCAGACTATCCATTTATTGTCAGGCGGAAACGGGTCCATCATCCTTGCATTCGGATAACCATCCACCCCGGTTGAGATCAATACACAAAATTTTGAAGATTTAATTATTTCTTTTGCAGATTTCAGGATGATATCTTTATTGTTGTTTCCGGAAAAGTCGAATCCGGTAATTAAAAAGAAAATTATAATAAAAAGAGAATATCTATATTTCATTTCTCCTCCACACATTCATTATAAATAATTCCCAAAATAGTTTATACCCTCACCTGATCCCCCTTTGATCCCCCTTGAGGAAGGGGGAAATCTGTTTGTAATACTGCCCCCCTTTTTAAGGGGGGAGCCGGAGCGGGGGATTAAATGTTGAGACGCACTATATGGGGACGGTGCGTGACTTCCTGACTTTATATTTTCAGTTAGATATTTGTTTTAAAAGGGGGCAGGCACCATAGTGATAGAGTAATTGGTGAGAGGTAAGAGGTTTTGGTGGGAGATTTAAATAACCTATTACAAGTTACCCCTGTCCAGAAGAGCTTTAACTAAAAGGGGTGAAATATAATGTTAGAAGTTTATCAAAATTGACTTTTATCACATGCTTGAATAGAATCTTATAGCAAGATTTAGAAATACAATGTTCTAAATAATATTATTCAAAATCATAAAGGAGAAATGAAATGGAAAAAAGAGACGTTATAATAATCGGCTCGGGCCCGGCAGGCCTTACTGCCGCTATATATGCTGCAAGAGCAAATCTTAAACCACTTGTGATCGAAGGTTATGGTGCAGGAGGGCAGCTTATGATCACAACTGAAGTGGAAAATTTCCCAGGATTCAGAGAGGGGATATCAGGCCCGGACCTGATAGCTGAACTGAGAGCTCAGGCTGAAAAGTTCGGAACTGAATTCCTGACCGCAGATGTTACAAAAGTGGAGCTTTCCGGAGACAGGAAAATAGTATGGGAAGATGAGAACGGGTATGAAGCTAAAGCCGTTATAATTTCAACCGGGGCAACTGCCAATCTACTGGGTCTTGAAAGTGAAACAAGGCTGATGGGGAGAGGGGTCAGTGCATGTGCAACATGTGATGGTTTCTTTTTCAAAGGTAAAGTTGTCTGTGTGATCGGCGGAGGCGACAGCGCGATGGAGGAGGGTACTTTTCTCACAAAGTTTGCAGAAAAAGTATATATAATCCACCGGCGTGATGAGTTCCGTGCTTCCAAGATCATGGTTGAAAAAGCTGAGAAAAACATTAAGGTTGAATTTGTCCTCAATGCTGTCCCTGAAGAGATGCTGGGTGAAGAGAGAGTTACCGGGATCAGGGTCAAGGATACAAAGACAGGGGAAAAAAGGGACATAGACCTTGATGGTATATTCGTAGCGATCGGGCATACTCCAAGTACAAAATTATTTAAGGATCATATAGATACGGATAAAAAAGGATATATTGTTACTTCACAGGATAAGAACAAAATAACATATACTAACATTCCCGGAGTTTTTGCATGCGGAGATGTTCAGGATTCCTCATACAGGCAGGCAATTACCGCAGCCGGGAGCGGATGTCAGGCAGCTCTGGATTGTGAAAGATATCTCGAGGAGAAAGAATAACTGAACTCTTTTATAATCCATAAACATGGTTGATAATTGAATCTGAAAAGTATAACTTTTTTTATAATTTTTACTATTTTAGCTATAGAAGTTCTTCAACCTAAATACCATCCGGAGATCAATTGGAAAGAGATATCCCATGGTAGATTTACTATAATTTATCCTGAGGATTTCAAAGAGCAGGCAGATTATTCTCTGCTTGTTGCTGAGGAACTTTACCCCATTATTAAAGATTTCTGGAAGTGTGAGATTAACGGCAGGGTAAGGATACTTCTTCACGATTCATCAGATTGCTTTGACGAGGACTCCACTTTTTTCCCTTATAACCGGATCAGGATATCATTGTATCCGCCGGAGCCCCACTCTTTGTTCGGCAACTATACTGATCATATCAGAGATGTAATAAGACATGGCTTGAACAGGATATTTGTTTATAACCAGGGCTCAAAAACGTTAAGGTTCTTCAGGAAATATTTTGGAATAAATTCCATCTTCTTCCCGACCCTGTTTATTCCGGGGTGGGCTTTAACGGGAATTTCCGCTTATGAGGAGATCAATTCAAATAGTAATACAAGATTCCATTCGCCGGAATTCGAGCTGATATTAAAAAAAGTTGTAAAATGGGGAAAATTTCCACCTCTTGGATCTTTGAAAAGTAAATTATCAAATTGGCCGGGACCTTTTTCTCCTAACATATTCGGAACCGGTCTTGTAAAATTTCTCTCCTCAAGCGTGAACAAAAATAAGATCAGAGAATTTGTAAAAAATTATACCTCCCACCCGCTGCCGTTCAGATTCAGGGGTTTGTTCAACCTCAGGTTCATGTCTATGTCAGAGAGGTTCAAGATGGTGTTCGGTAAGGAAATCAAGGATTTCTGGAAAGATCTTGAAATTGAGATCGGGAAGAAAGACGTCAGCTTTCCCCGAACATTAACAGATACAGGTTTTGTTAAAAAATTTCCTTTATATATTTCAGACGGAAGTGTTGTTTTTTTCAGTGAAAATTTCAAAAGCTATCCCGGAGTATATATCCTAAGATCATCAGATAAAAAACCGTCTCTCCTTTTCAGAAAAAAATCTGTGAAAGGGATAAGCTATTTCAAGGAAAAAAAATTAATCTATTTTGCAGCTGTGGATATGTTCCGGAAATATTATAAATTTGCTGATATCTATAGTTTTGACCTTGATAAAAAAAAGGTGTCAAGGATAACGAGAGGAGAAAGGCTCACATATCCTGTAAGAGTGAAAAACAGGATCTATTGTATAAAAAGGGACAAATTCGGATCATATCTCTCATATTTCGAGATCGGTCATCCGAAAATAAATATTATTTCAAAGCGGTTCAGTCTTTTATCGGGACTCTCTATTTCTCCTGATTCCGGATATATTTCGGCATCTGTCAAGACCGGGAGTGGTAATTGGAAGATAGGTGTTTTCAATTTGAGAGGAGCCCTGAAAGGACTTGTTGAGTATGGTGGTGAGAGGGCTTTTTCCCCTGTCTGGAAAAATAATGATGAGCTGATGTTCGTGACATCACTTAAAAAGAGATTCGGCCTGGTATCATTTAATGTAAAGTTGGGGGAGATGAAGGTTTATAATTCTGAAAAACTTTCGTCATTCAAATATTTTGATGTAATTGGTGGAAATATGATAATTGCCCCTATTCTTACCGGGAAAGGTTATGATCTGATGAAGATCGACCTTGGAAAGATGGAACGGGAATTAAAAATCTACTCATTCTCCGGGATGAAGGAAGAAGATGAAGCTGAAGTTGAAGTAATATCAGATACTGTCGGTAGCAAATATAAAGCCTTAAGAGATTTTTCCCCGAAATATTTTACTCTTACTTTCCGGGAAGGAGGGAATGAACTTCAGGCGGGGATCATGGCCTCCGGATTTGATTCATTGCACCGTCACTATTTCAAAGCAAAGTATCTTGCAGGACTGATAAGCGGGAGGTCTAATTATTATTTGAATTATATTTTCAACGGATTTCCAGGCGAACTTGATCTGAAATTTACAAAGTTTTCTGATTTGAACAGAAGTGATGAGAAAGGGGAATTCTTCCAGAATGCGGAAAAGTTTACTGCTTCATTCAATTTCCCGTTATTTAAGAATACTGACAGTGTTCTTTCACTTTATACAGATATCCATTTTGAAAAAGGTGTGGATGAATTCCAGGATACCTTAGAGAATATCAATACCGTTCATAATGGAATAAGGACCGGTATAACAATTAATTCCACTGATATCTATTACAACTCAATTTCAGAAAATAATGGTTTTAATTTTAATGCCGTATATTCGAAGGAGATGGAGCTTTTCGGAAGCCGCTATAATTCTAATGTTTTTACTCTTGAATATTCCCAGTTCATCTCTTTTTCCAAACTCAATACTCTGGCGATGAGACTGGCTTTTGCTGAGTCATGGGGAGAGGGGAGGCGCACTTTTTATATGGGTGGAATCAGCGCTGGTAATGAACAGAGTTATTCAGGTGAAAAATTGTTCGGACTTATCAGAGGGTACCCATCCGGATACTTCAGCGGGACTACCGGTTTTTCACTAAACTTTGAACTCAGGTTTATTTTAAAAAAAATCGAAAGATCTTTCCTGATTTTTAAAAGTATCGAAAGTCTTTATGTTTCACTTTTTTTTGATTCAGGCCAGGTGTGGAAAGAAAGGATGGAATTTGATCCTGCAATTTCGGCCGGTGGAGAACTTAATCTGGTATTGTATCTTGGTCCCTTAAGATATGTAGTAACCGGTGGCGTTGGCTATGGGATCAATCCGGAAAAATCTCCGGTTTTTTATTTCAGGCTCGGAAGTTCATTTTGAGATCAGGTATGATCAGCAAGCAGGTATTCTCTCTTTTTGAAAACATATACTGACGCGGCAAAGAATATTGCAGAGAAGATCAGAAGGGTTATCAGCGCTTCTCCATAACCCGGCTGAATAACACTTATATTGAGTATCCCTTTCTCTTTAGGTATCCTTATTGGCGACAGGGAATTGAGATAGAAAAAGATTGTTAACTTCTGAGCGGTTCCGGGTAATATTTGTGCAATTGTTTCCCATCCGAATATAAATACCAATCCTATAATAGTTGATTTTTTTAGTGAAACACCAAACAGGAGGAAAAGTGAACTGTATGCAATAATGGCGATCAGTCCGGTAAACTGAAGCTGAAGAAGAGTCGCTAAACTTTTCGTGGTGAGAATTCCTTTGAAGTGGGTCATAACATATAGAATTGTTGATCCGATTGCGAAACTGAGAAAGGATACAGAAAGATATGCAGAAAATTTCCCGCCTAAAATAGAAAATTTTGAAACCGGGGATGTGTTCAGATAGATAAGGGTTTTGCTGTCGATTTCATCACTTATAACTGCGGCACCGAAAAGGAGTGAGATCAATTGGATGTAAAACTGAAAAAAGAAAGGCATCCCCCCGTTTTTAAAAAAATCACTCCCTGCTAACAGGTTGTCGTGATAAATCAACTTAAGTCCGTTAATGATCAAAAATATCAGAAGCGGAACGAGCGAGAACAGAATAAAGAATTTTGTTTTTTTAGATCTCAGGAGGGTCTTTACAAAAAAACCGTAGATTATTTTAATTTTATTTAAATTGACCATTTTTACCTTCCGATTAGATAGTCAAAAACAGATTGGAGATTATCATCAGGAGAAGTTATTTCACTGACGTTGATTGTCGAATTGCTTATTGTATAAGTAAGCGTATCGAAGAATTTATCCCTCTTGTCTGTCTCAAATATCACTTTTTGTTCATTGTCCAGAAACTGTATGTTCAGGAGAAGATCATCGCCGATCATTTTTTTTGCAAGTCCACGGGCATCGTCACAAACGACTGAGACCTTGTGAGGATGAGAACCGATGAGATCTCTTATTTCCTGAATATCACCATGTGCAAATATTTTTCCCTGATGGATGAGGATCACATTGTTTGTCATTGCCTCGATCTCAGATAGAATATGTGAGGAAACTATAATTGTCCTGCCCTCCTCCTCGAATTCTTTCAACATCTTAATTATCCTGATCCGCCAGAGGGGGTCAACTCCTCTCAATGGCTCATCAAGGATAAGCAGGTCAGAGTCATTTATTATACTCGATGCAAACTTAAGCCTTTGTCTCATTCCGAGGCTGTATGCAGTTATTTTTCTATCTTTACTGTCTGTCAGGCCCACTTTTTCAAGAGCAGTAAGAGCTCTCTGATCAGTCTCTTTTTTGCTATAGCCGAACAGGGCAGATTTGAACCGGATAAATTCCCAACCTGTAACTTCACGATAGTAAGCATCAAATTCAGGGCAATATCCAATCCTGTGGAACAACTCATGATTATTGAACACCGGTTCGTCAAATATTTTGATCTCGCCGATATTCGGTTTTAATTGCCCTGTCAGGATCTTCAGGAAAGTTGATTTGCCTGCGCCATTCGGCCCAAGTAATCCCTGGATCCCTTTTGAGATATCTACAGATATTTCACTCAGCCCGAGAACATTTCCATACCATTTTGAAAGGTTTTCCCCTTTTATGACCGTACCCATTCTATACCTCCACCTTTTTGAGCCTGTACGAGAGGACTAGCAGGAATACAGCCGTCAGCCCGAGGAGAATTGCACCCGATATCCACCCCGGGGCACTGAATTCGAGTTTTGTACCGAACACGAATGATCCGAATTGTTGAATATTTTTCTCAATGGAGATATACATGAAATTATCATTTCTGAATATTCCCCAGAACATCCCTGCGATCATCTGGCTCATGAAGAAGGCAACGAAGAAGATTATCTTTACAAACCTTCCGTTCTCGCTCAGTGATGAGAGCATTAGCATAAGGGATGACCAGAAGAGGGATATGACGACCGGGAATATAATTGATTTGGCCAATAAAGCAATTCCCGCAGAAAAATCTCCGGTAAAAATCACCTTAAAGATCACAAGAAGTATACCCGGGACAAGTGTGAACATGAGAAGGTAGAAAAGTATTATGGAAAATTTTCCGGTTATATAATCAAGTTTACTTAACGGCCTTGCAAGGTAAAGTGAGATTGATTTATGCTTAAGGTCATTAGATATCAACTCCGATCCTGCAAAAACCGAGATCATGGCACTCATGAAAACAAGAAATCCATTAGTATAATAGGTCCTGAAAAGGAGAGCATCCGAAGATATCATCTGAACAAGTTTTGTCCAAATTTTAAGTTCTGGTTTTGATGACACATAAAGTGCAATCAAAAAAATAAAGAAAAGTGATGATGTAGTAGCGAAAAGCAGTTTTGAAAATCTTTTTTTATAAACAGCCCTTATACCGTTAGTAAATATAGGGAACCATTTTATCTTTGATTTATTGAGGGTACCCTCCCAATTGTAATAACCGCCTTCTCTAATCGGCACCGTTCTCTCCTATTGCATTCATGAACGTATCCTCCAGTGTGGATTTCCTCTTCAGGAAATGTTTGATGTGGGTTCCGGATTCAAGTGCAGCATCAAAGATCTCTTTTGTTGAAAAGTCAGATGGGAGCTGCATCCGGATCACACCCCTGTCCCCTTCCTCGTATTTAAATTTTCTGAATTTTTTTAAAAAACCGGAAGTATCTCTGCCAAGTTTGATTTCGAAGATATCAATCTCTTTGGAAGCAATGACCGAGATCTTCTCATTGGCTATTATTTTCCCCTTATCCATGATTATCACATCTTCACATGTGGCTTCAATATCGGGCAGAATATGAGATGAGATGATTATGCTCATTGTCCCTTTTCTTGAGATATCATTGATCAGTTCGATCATTTCCTTCCGGGAACCGGGGTCCATTCCGGATGTAGGTTCATCAAGGAAGAGCAGGACCGGATCGTGGACTATTGATGATGCGAGCTTAAGCCTCTGCATCATGCCGGATGAGTAGGTTTCGATCTTTCTATACCTGGATTCTTCAAGCCCGACATAATAAAGTACTTCGTGAGCCCTCTTGATGGCTTCCTGTTTAGGCATACCGCTCAGCCTTCCGAGGTATGAAGTAAAGTCCACTGCATCCATTCCCGGGATGAGAGAATCGCTCTCTGACATATAACCGACCTGTTCTCTCAATTCTCTTCTATTCTCTTCAATACCATAGCCGAGGACCTTACCATTTCCCGACTGAGCTTTAAGAAAGCCCAGAATGAGCTTCATGAGAGTCGTCTTACCTGCGCCATTAGGGCCGAGCAGGCCGTAAATGCCTTTTTTTGTGTTCAGGCTGACATTGTCGACGGCTTTAATGTCGCCATAACTAAAATTCAGCCCGTTCAATTCAATTGTTGTTTCCATTATCTAACGATACGTTTTTTCTTTGATATTGTTTCTTTTATGGATTATCATAATAAATTAAATTCAGGAGGAGATCGGATGAACAAAAATATTTTTGAAATAATTCTTCTTAACGGAAGACCGGCAGCAGGAAAATCTGAGATTATAGATTATCTGAAAAATATACCTGTTTCAGAGAGGATAGAGAAATTTCATATTGGAGAATTTGAGGAAATTGATGACTTTCCGATCCTTTGGGAACAATTTGAAGATGATGATATCCTTGAGAAAATGGGGCTTCCGAGGCTCATTTCCGATCCTTTTTTTGAATATAAAGGTAAGAAATATGACGGTCATGTATTTAAGGAAAAATGGTATTGGAATTTTCTTATAAAAAAAATAAATTTTATCTATTGGAAAAAACTGAAAGAAGATCCGGGGTACCATGATAACAAAACAGCCATTATTGAGTTTTCAAGGGGCTCTGAGCATGGGGGATTTACAGCAGCATATGATCACCTTTCTGACGAGATCCTTAAAAAAAGCGCAACCCTCTACATAGATGTTACCTGGGAAGAGTCTTTGAAGAAAAACAGAAGAAGGTATAATCCTGACAAACCTGACTCGATACTTGAACATGCGCTTGAGGATATTAAAATCGAAAAACTTTATAAAGGTTCTGATTGGAAGGACTTTATCTCGGGGGATAAAGATTTTATCCATATCGGTGATCAGAGGATCCCCTATGGTGTTTTTAATAATATGCCGGAGAAAACAGATGACCCCGCCAAGATAGGGCCTCACCTTGAAGAGGTATTGAACAATATATGGAAAATTTATTCCGAGAGGTAAGAATGCATACTAAAGAATACAGGACAAGGAGAATTCTCAACTGGTTCCCGATGGGGCTTACATATGCACTTCTCTATATGGGAAGATACAATCTGACGGTCTCAAAGAATGCACTCGGGGACCTTATGACGAAATCAAATTTTGGACTGATATTTGGAATAGGTGCTGTCGTATATGCCCTCTCTTTCCTGATTAACGGCCCTCTCGTCGACAGGATAGGAGGAAAAAAAGGTATCCTTATAGCTGCTATCGGAGCCGGATCGATGAATATCGCGATGGGCATCTATCTGAAACATGTCCTTTCATCCGCAAATCCATCCTCGGCCAATCTTGTTCTTGTTTTTTCGATCCTTTACGGGGCGAATATGTATTTTCAGAGTTATGGAGCCGTATCGATAGTTAAAGTTAATGCTCACTGGTTCCATGTTAACGAAAGAGGAACATTTTCCGGTATTTTTGGAATAATGATATCTTCCGGTATCTTTCTTGCGTTTGATGTAACCAGCCGTATCCTGAGGTCACCCCTTGTAGCCGGGAAAGGTTTCGAAGGGGGAGATGCGTTGTGGTGGGCTTTTATTACACCTGGATTGTTGCTTTTCCTTTTCTTTGGTATTGAAATTTTTCTCCTCCGTGATACTCCGGGGAAAGCCGGATTTAAAGATTTTGACACCGGAGATGCTTCAAGCGGGGAGGATATTGAAGAGAAAGTTCCGCCATTCCAGCTTATAAAAAAGATCCTTACAAATCGTATCATATTGACGATTGCGGCAATTGAATTCTGCACCGGAATCTTAAGGAACGGAGTAATGCACTGGTATCCTATATATGCGAAAGAGCAGCTTCTCCTCGGCCTTAAGGGAGGATGGGCTTTTACTCTTGATAATTGGGGCCTGATCCTCATGTTCGCGGGGATATTGGGCGGGAACTTAGCCGGGATAGTGAGTGATAAACTTTTCCAGTCGAGGAGAGCACCATCAGCGGCATTTCTTTACGGTATATTAACTATAAGTGTTTTTATAATGATCCCCTCACTGAATAACGGTTGGATCCTTGCTGTTCTTATCTTTGTAATGTCAATATCTGTTATCGGGACCCACGGACTCCTTTCCGGAACTGCAACGATGGACTTTGGAGGGAGAAAAGGGGCTGCCACAGCTGTGGGGATAATTGACGGCTTTGTTTATCTTGGAACTGCCGTACAGTCTTTCTCTTTGGGATTCCTGACATCGAAGAACTGGTCATACTGGCCTTTGTTCCTGATACCGTTCGGAATTATCGGGTTTTTTCTCCTCCTTAAAATATGGAATGCAAAACCTGGGAAAAAGTAGATATATTAAGATTTTCCCGACCCGGGGTTTGATTTCCGGAGGCTTGATTTTAAGGCTTAAAAAAAATAAATTTTTTTTTAATTTTTTTAATATAATCTTAACTATTTATTTTTTCATTTATGCTATAATTTTTTTGCAAATCAATTAAATTTAAAAAGGAGGATTTGATGAGAAAAAGCCTTTTCTTAAAAATGTTACTCCTGTTGATATTACCTGCTATGATAGTGGCACAAAGTGCTACCACAGGTGCTATTACCGGAGTCGTCGTTAATAACGACGGAACACCTCTTCCAGGAGTTGCTATTACTGCTGTCCATGTACCTACAGGGACAACTTTTATGGTAGTTTCCAGAACTGGTGGGATGTATCTGATACCGGCAGTTAAAGCTGGTGGGCCTTATACGGTTACCGCAGCTATAACAGGATTCCGGACTGAAAAAAAGACCAGCCTTACTGTAAAACTGGGTGAAAAAACTCAGGTAAACTTTGCACTTCAGTTAGCAACAGTTGATGCTGGTGAAATAGTTGTAACCGGAACTGAGGAAATTATAAACAAATCAAGAACCGGTGCAACACAAAACGTTGCTCAGAATGTAATTGAGGACCTTCCTACTATCTCACGTACATTGAGTGATTTCACCCGTCTTGCTCCTCAATTTGCAAGTGGTGAGGATTCAGGTTCGTTTGTCGCTGCAGGAAGGAACTCAAAGTACAACAACATTCAGATCGATGGTGCCCAGAACAATGACCTTTTCGGTCTTGATCTCAGTGGTACACCCGGTGGACAGGCAGAGTCAACACCGATCTCACTGGACGTTGTTCAGGAATTCCAGATAGTTCTCGCTCCTTATGATGTCCGTCAAGGCGGATTCACCGGTGGTGGAATTAATGTTATCACCAAGAGTGGAACAAATGAATTTCACGGATCAGTTTATTATGAAGGGAGAAATGAAGGCCTGGTAGGTAACGGCCCTTCAGATTATGAATTCGCAGAATTTTCAGATGTCACTTATGGTGTTTCTCTGGGAGGCCCGATCATCAAGAATAAATTGTTCTTCTTCTTTAATGCAGAAAAATCATTAGCAAAGACACCTGAAGATTTTTATATTGACGGATCTGGAGCTGATTATGACTTCGGACATAAGGCAGAAGCCGACAGACTAATATCCCTTATCAAAGGATATGGTTATGATCCGGGTGGATACGGACAGGTTACAAATGAGACAGAAAGTCAGAAGATATTCTTCAGGCTGGATTGGAACATCAACGACAAGCACAGGTTAACACTCCGTAACAATTATGTTAAATCAACTCATGAACGCCTTGGCAGGACCAGTAATCGTAATCTCTGGTTTGGTAATGCAGGAAGGGTTTATGAAAATAATAATAACTCAACTGTCTTACAATTGAACAGTAATTTTTCAGAAAAATTGTTCAATGAGTTCATCCTCAACATAACATCAATTCATGATAACCCGACATATATGGGAGATCCTTTCCCGAATATTACTGTAGACACAGGGACCGGAGTTTCATTTACCTTCGGTTCAGAAGAATACAGGGTCAGAAATGACCTCAAACAGGATCTTATTGAAATTACAGATAACCTTACATTGTATTCAGGAAAACATACATATATTTTCGGTACTCACAATGAGTTCTTTGGTTTTTACAATGTTTTTATTCAGAGAGAATTCGGAAAATATTCTTTTGACAGTATCGATGATTTCGAAGCTGGAAATCCTTCATATTATGACAGGTATTATTCAATTACTGATAATCCGAATGCTCCGGCTGAATTTAATGTTGCCCAACTCGGCTTCTATGCTGGTGACGAATGGGCTATTAACGATAAGCTCACACTGACATACGGTTTAAGAGCAGATGTTCCATTAATGAATTCTACACCTCCTGCTAATGCTGCGGTTGAGGCTTCCTTCGGGATCCCGACAGATCAGAATGCAGGCGGGAATATGATGTGGTCGCCCAGATTCGGATTCAACTATGATCTGAAGGGTGATAACTCAATCCAGATCCGTGGTGGATTAGGGATATTCTCAGGAAGAGCTCCTTACGTATGGATCTCTAACCAGTTCTCAAACACTGCTACAGAGATCGCCAGATATAAGAGCTACAGCCCGGACTGGTTTATTACAGATCCGTTCAACCAGCCTGATAATCCTTCAGCTATTATTTCAGGAGATATCAACCTGATCGACAAGAATTTCAAGTTCCCTCAGGTATTCAGGATGAACGTTGCTGTTGATAAAAAAATGTTCTGGGGATTCACAGGAACTTTTGAAGCGATTTATACGAAGAACATAAACGATGTTTTATTCCAGAATATCAATGTTGCAAAAACAGGAGCAACTTTCTTTGATGGAAGGCCTCTTTTCGGTACTCCCGGAACATACAAATACGGATCACCAGACTATGTTGATCCTAATTTTGGCAATGTGATAAAACTCAGCAACACCAGCGAAGGTTATGAGTATTCATTGACATTCCAACTTCAGAAATTGTGGGGTGGAAATATGATCAATGCTGCTTACACTTATGGTGAAGCAAAATCATTGTTCGGTGGAACTTCATCAAGAGCTATCTCGAACTGGAAGTATAATGTTACTTCAAGCGATCCGAATAATCCTAAGTTAAGCTGGTCTCCTCACGATACACGTCACAGGCTGATGTTTGCAATGACAAAACAGTTTAATTTTATCAAGAAAGCACCGACTTCATTCTCTTTCTTCTATAACGGAAGATCAGGCCGTCCCTATTCAACACGTTTTTATAACGATGTAAATGGAGACGGAGTACAGAATGATGCCGTATGGCTTCCTGCTACATCGGCTGATGTTATCCTTTCAAAGGGAACATGGGCAGATCTTGACCAGTATATGAAAGATGATCCTGACGGACTTGATAAGTACAGAGGGAAAATCGTTCCGAGAAACTCAAGCAGAGATCCATGGTCACATTTTGTTGATGTTAAATTAACACAGAATATTCCATTACCAATGAAGGGTAAAAAACTTCAGTTCTCTTTCACAGTGGAAAACTTCCTCAACATGCTGAACAAAGACTGGGGTGTTTACAAATACATCTCTTTCGATGATTCACCTCTCACATGGAAAGGCACCGATGCAACAACAGGTTTGCCTATCATGGAATTCTGGGGAAAAGCAGATGATGATGCAAGATTTACTATCAATCAGCTCCTATCCAGATGGAAAGGAATGTTTGGTATCCGTTTCTCATTCTAGTTTAATAATAAATTAGGATATAAATTGGCCTCCCGGGAAACCGGGGGGCTTTTTTTGATCTGATCAGGAATTAAGAAAGGTTTTTAGTACTTCTGCGATCCTGAAGATTCCCTTTCCGTCCACAATAGATTTGCCTGCTCTTCCGCTCTCTTCCCTTTTTTCAAGAGAGAAGAATTTCAGCAATTCGATCATTTCAGAGTAGTTTTCCTTTTTCCATCTTTTAAAGATAACTCCTGCACCATTTTCCTCATAGTAAGATGCAGTTAAATCACCATTTTTGTTTTGAGGTAAATATATTGCAGGTGTGCCGGTTGCCGAGGCTCTTGCTGCGGAGAATTCCGGATCGATTATAGCAAGGTCAGCTTCGAAATATGATCTGGCTGAACTTTCGGGAGTGCCTGCGATCTTCAGAGAGGGGTATATCCTTTTTAGAGTTTTCCTGTTGAATCTTTTAAAATTTTTCCCGGGTATGAGCTTTACATTATAGTTGTTGCTGATAAATGTTTCTGTTAATTTTCGTAATTCTCTGTATGGAAATTCATCACCCGGTGATAACAGGATGTTTCTTAATTTTTTATTATATTTCTTCTTCATAGTGTGGAAATGAATATATTTGTTATGCAGTATCGAATATTCAGGCCCTGAAAGGATCTTTCTCCCTTCATCTGATGAAATATAAGAAGTTGCAGAAGGGTCAATGACTATATTAGTGTTTTCCGGATTTGCGCCCATATAAGAGAGTTTTGCGGTTGGGATCCCCTTTTTTTTGGCACGGGCAAGGATCTTTTTGTCTTTGCCGGATAATTTATCCTTAAAGAACAGGACAAGAGAAATATCCGCTTTAAATATTTTACGCGGCTCGGTATTTATAGAAAAATTGAATCCCTTTCCAACAAAAAATGATGGTGTATCCTTACTCTCTTCAACAACAAAAGAAATATCTTTCTTGTTGCAGGTAATTGAAGCTAATTGAAAAGCTTTTTGTAAACTGAACAATCCGTTTGCCGGAGATGTTTCAGCTATGATAAGCAGCATTTACCCCAGGACTTCCCTGATACTCTCCATTGCCTGATCAATCTCTTCTTTAGTAATTACCAGAGGTGGTGCGAACCTGATTATCCAGTCGTGGGTCTCTTTGCATAAGAGTCCTTTTTCCTTGAGCTTTGTTGTATATATTCTTGCTTTACCTGCAGATTCTTTCAATACAATACCTATGAGGAGCCCTTTACCCCTGACTATATCTATTTTGTCAGAGTTCATGGCGATAAGCTGTTCACGGAAATACTTCCCCAGTTCAAAAGATTTTGCAGCCAGGTTTTCATCAAGGAGAACTTCGATAGATGCAATTGCTACTGCGCATCCGAGTGGATTTCCTCCGAATGTAGATCCGTGACTTCCCGGTTTGAAAACACCGAGTATGTCATTGTTTGCAGCAACAGCACTTACGGGGAAAACACCTCCACCGAGAGCTTTACCCATAATTATAATGTCGGGGTCTATGTTGTCATACATGAATGCAAACATCTTTCCGGTTCTTGCGAATCCGGTCTGGATCTCATCGACAGCGAGGAGGATATTATTTTCTTTGGAGATATCGCTTAGTCCTTTCAGGTATCCGTCAGCAGGTACTACAACTCCTGCTTCTCCCTGAATAGGTTCAACCAGGATCCCTGCAGTATTTTCTGTGATAGCATTTTTTACTGCTTCCAGATCATTGTAGGGGACGATCTTGAATCCGGGAGTGAAAGGGCCGTAATTATCTTTTGCAACCGGATCGGTAGAGAAAGAGACAACAGTTGTTGTCCTTCCGTGGAAATTCTCTTCAAAGACAATGATCTCGGCCTTATCTGTTTCTATACCTTTTTCAAGGTATCCCCATTTTCTCATGGTCTTTATTGCTGTTTCAACGGCCTCAGCTCCGGTATTCATTGGAAGGATCATATCCTTCTCGGTCAATTCGGCAAGTTTTTTTGCAAACAGGGGCCATTTGTCATTAAAGAAAGCTCTTGATGTAAGTGTAAGTTCGTCAGCCTGATTCTTTAATGCTTTTATTATTGCGGGATGGCGGTGGCCCTGGTTTACAGCTGAATATGCGGAGAGCATATCCATGTATTTCTTTCCTTCCGGATCTTCAACCCAAATGCCTTCGGCTTTTGAGATTACAACCTCAAGGGGATGATAGTTATGAGCACCATACTTATGCTCCATTTCCATTAATTGTTCAGAATTTAAATTTGTCATATTTCACCTCATAAATAGTAATGATCTAAGCACATTTTATCAGTTTAAATCTCCACGTCAACCCGTTTAACATTGTATTTTTACGAATTTCAAGAACTGGATATATTGTTAAAAATCATCAAAATACCATGTCTTATCCCTATAGGATCAAGGTGTTTTATATTGACAGGATCAGAGAAATATGAGAGAATTACACTTAAATTTATGGAGGAGTAAATGGGAACTCAACCCAAAGTAGTTGTTTTTTCAACACAGTCCTGTTCCTGGTGCAGAACTCTGAAACAGTATTTAAAAAAGCATGCTATCAGGTTTAAAGATATTGATGTTTCAAGGGATCAGGCAGCGGCAAAAGATATGATCAGAAGGACCGGCCAGCAGGGAGTTCCTGTTACTTTGATAAATAACAGAGCGATAGTTGGTTTTAATAAAACTGAAATAAATAAACTTTTAAATATAAAAGGAGGCTAAAATGAAAGTTCAACCATTAGATGACAGAGTATTAGTATTGCCATTGGAGAAAGAAGAACAGGTGGGATCTATAATCATTCCAGACACTGCAAAGGAAAAACCGGTTGTTGGTGAAGTGAAGGCAGTAGGTACAGACGACGAACTGAAAGAGATGATCAAAGTTGGAGATAAGGTTGTTTATGGAAAATATGCCGGAGAAGAATTAAAAGTAGATGGTGAGAAACATCTTCTGATCTCCCGGTCAGATTTGCTTGCAATAGTAGAGTAAACCTTACTATAGAATGATCGGGCAGCCGTTCGGCCTGCCCGGGCATTTTAGTTTTCCTTTAACTTTTATTTAAGTCCTGAGTTGTTTTTTGTCTGACAGCCTCAAATAATATCACGGCTGTAGCAGCTGAAACATTCAAAGATTCTATCTTATCAGAGTGGGGGATTGTTACGAACTGGTCTGTATATTTTTTTACAATTGTAGAGATACCCTTTCCTTCACTTCCGATTACCAGAGCTGTAGGCATATCAAAACCATACTCATGATATGGTATTCCGGATTTGACATCGGTAGCGATTATCCAATATCCTTTATCCCTCAGAATCCTCATCTCTATTGAAATGTTTTTTGACGGGACTATCCTTGCTTTTAATAATGCTCCTGCTGAAGCTTTCAGGACGGTTTCATTTAACGGCGCTGAATTTCTTCGGGATAAAATTATTCCATCAATTCCTGCGGCAACACAGGTTCTTATTATTGCACCCAGATTCCCGGCATCTGTAACCGAATCCACTATAAGTATAAATCTGTTTTTACCTTCTTTCAGTATCTCATCAAGTGAAAAAAAGCGGACAGGGGATATCTCTGCAAATACTCCCTGGTTATCATTACCGGCCCTCTTATTAAGAGCAATCTGGGGGATGAGCATAAAGGGTATCCCTTTTTCTTTACAAAGATCAGTGATCTTCTTTATTCTGCTGTCCCGACGTCTCTCATTTATAAAAACTTTGTTTACAGGCAGGCCTGAACTCAAGGCCTCGTGAAGTGCATTTATCGATGTGATCTTCATATATTTCATTATACGCTAAATTGATCCAAATATATATAAGGGGACAGGTACTTTAAGGAAAAAACAAGTTCTGGCTTTCGCCATCATCCACTTCGCTCCCGCTCCGGATGTTCTCATCCGTCTCCGCTGCCCGGCCTCGGGGTTCACGATATTAGCGAGTCACCCCTCCAGGCCCGCGAGAGCAGATAGATGGCTACGCCTGAAACACAACAAATATCATTCTTTTTGTGAGGGAACGCAAGATCCGCCTTTAAGTGGATCTTCACGACCTGACAAAGTCAGGGAGCCATCAGGCAGGAGTGCAATGAGTCACTCCTGTAACTTGAAGAGCGGCTGGGAACCGGTTTTACCGAAGCGGCGATGTTCCGAAGGAAAAAAGCTACTGTCTGAGTATGCTTCTTTAGAAGCATGCGAGTTGGCTTTTTAATGCCGCTGAATAATACCCGGTCAGACACGTCGTGGTGAACGAACAAATGAATGATATTTGTAAATTTTTTAACTCCAAAAGTAATTACGGAACAAGCCACTTCCACTAGAATGAATAAAGGGGTCTGTCCCTTTTGAGTATTCTTGAAATAAATGTCGTAATGCAAGACCTGACCCTCTTTTTGTCAGAATGGTTATGTGATATAAATTAAAGATGAGAAATTTGAAGAAACTTTTTATTTTTGTTAAAGATGTGATTGTATCCATATTTATTTACATTATAGGTGTTATCCATTTTTTTCTCGGCTCCATTCTTATCCTTTTAGTCGGAATCTTCACCACAGGCTGGTTGTTCGAAAAAGTGGTCAAAATATTTTCAAAGATGATAACAATTCTTGCTTTCATAAGAGTAAAAATTGAGGGTGTGGAGGAGAACTTATCCCCAGATGGTAAATACATTCTGATGTTGAATCATGTCAATATATTTGACGGTTTTGTATTTAACGGGTCATTCCCTGGGAAATTGAGGGGGATAGAAGAAGAAAGTCATATGAGCTGGCCTGTTTATGGACCACTTATGAAAAAGATCGGGATGATCCCCATAAACAGAAAAAATGCAAGAAAAGCGTTGGAATCTTTAAAAAGATCTGCAGAACTTTTAATAGAGCAGAAAAATCTTTCGATAGGTGTTATGCCGGAAGGGACAAGAACTTTGACCGGGAAGCTGGGAAAATTTAAGAAAGGCGGATTTCTTCTCGCAATTGAATCAGGATTGGATATTATCCCTGTCATCCAGACAGGAAGTTATAAGATTAAGCAGAAGACCAAATGGATGATCAGGCCTGGCAGGATCAAAATACTCTATGAAAAGGCTATATCAACAAAGGGGTTCACACGGGAAAATGTGAATGAACTGATGGTCAAGGTTCGTGATGTTATGCTTAAGTATGTTGAATAACATATCAGTAAGATCTAATTAATTTAAATAAAATTTTATACTAAAACAAATAAATAACAAAAAAATTAAATAGGGGAGCATTATGATCGAAGATCCGTCAGGAGGAAGGGCAGTTATAAAATACGATTATGAATCGCTCACGGTTGAGATCCCGGTAAAGAAGAACTGGCCAGTACTTATATTTATGGTTATCTGGATAGGGGGATGGGCCATGGGGGAATTATTCGCCATCAGGGAACTTCTCAGTTCCGATACTCCTTTTGTCGCCAATATATTTCTCCTGTTCTGGCTGGCGGGGTGGACCATGGGAGGCGGTCTTGCTTTTAATATGATCCTCCGGCAGCTGGTGGGAAAGGAGCTGATCAGTGTGGGAAGGGAATTTCTGACCATTAAAAGATCTACCCTCGGCCTGGGGCGCAGGAGAAAATATGAAATAGGGTCAATTAAAAATATCGAATTGATCCCGGGGAAGAATAAAGCTCTTCCCGGCAGGATGGGGAAAATTAATGTACCCGGAACGACAGGAGGAAAAATAAAATTTAACTACGGCAAAAAGACCGTCTATTTCGCTCGTGATCTGAATGGAGAAGAAACAAAAGCTGTCTTTGACCGAATGAAACAAAACCCCTACCTGAGAAGCAGAAATTTTGCTTCGGACAGCAGCAGGCCATACTGATTTTTTTTTGTAATTATATTTTTGTTAATATATTTTATAATTTAATACAATGGAGATGATAGGAAGGCTCGTTTCAATGACCATGAATTATTAAAATGTTTCCGGTATTTACAATTAAGGTAGTGAATATAAATACAGGGTGAATAAACTTTTTAAAGGAGGTTTATGGTGGAAACAAAAAAGAAAAAGTCATTTTTTTCCAGGACCCCAAGCTGGGTATTATCATTAATAACAGCATTCTTGTCAGTAGTCGTTTTAATGTTCCTTGCCAGCATATTATCGGATGCTGCGAAATTAGGTGATATTGGTGAGTCAATTGCATATATCAGTTATGGTATTCTAATTGCAATAGCCTGTTTTTTTATATGCAGGCATAATCCAAAAAGTATCTGGTACGTACCGATCCTTTGCAATACTGTTGGGATAATTTCTGCTGTTGTTG
>Ga0190293_1000005_pt1 | contig 87787 bp, 73 predicted proteins | sample 48693001_MG_FD_161671 | JGI IMG/M metagenome (GOLD analysis project Ga0190293, IMG submission 161671) | Hydrothermal vent microbial mat bacterial communities from Southern Trench, Guaymas Basin, Mexico - 4869-30-0-1_MG | ecosystem: Environmental > Aquatic > Marine > Hydrothermal vents >...
CAGGCTGGGTCACCGATGGTCTCTCCCATTTTTGGGCTCACTAATTCACACATAAGTTTTATGATATGTCTTGGAGTACGGAATTGTCCGTTTTTACCGGATGTTGAAATTTCGGAAAGGAGAAATTCATATATGTCACCCTGGGTGTCATTAAAGTTCTGGCCTTCCTGTGTCTGATTCTCTATCTCTGCATAAATTGAGTCAATTACGGTGACTGCTTCAACAAGCAATGAGGCTTTCGGAATAATGAAAACAGCATCATCCATATATTTTGCAAAGACACTGTTCTTTCCATTGATCTGTTTAATAAACGGGAATACATTAGTCTGTACATGGGTAAGCATTTCACCGCCTTCAAGTTGCTTGAAATAGCTCCAGCGAAGTGTCTGTTTGTCCAATTTTGCTTTTGTTGAAGGCAGGATGAATTCTCCATCGAAGAGAGATATGTATTCTTCTCCTATCCAATCAGCATCTTTTTTATGCTTGCTGTCTATTTCATCCAGCCGGCGCATAAATAAAAGATAAGATATCTGTTCAATGGCTGTTAAGGGATTTGCAATACCGCCGCTCCAAAAACTGTTCCAGAGCTGATTTATTAATGATTTCATTTTGGGTGTTAACATCTTATTTCACTCCTTTCTGTTTTTTCCATTTAGCATTTCGGCCTTTCCCTGTGTTTACAATTAATCCTTTATCCCTTAATTCCCGAATTACCCGCCGAATCATATCACGGCTGATGCCTGCACATTCCCGCTCAATATCCGAAATTGCAAAGGGATCGATTTTCCGTTGAACAGCATTTTTAATCTGTTCGGTTTTCGATCCCTTCTTAGTTCTGATATTACCGACTCTATCCTCAAATTCTTTATAGGCTCTTATGATTGTTCCCCAAAAATACCGCAACCATGGCATAATGTTATGTCTCCCTTCATGCCAGCCCTTTGAACTTTTTTCGAGAGCATCATAATAGGTTTCCCGTGATTCTTCAAAAATTCTTTCCAAACTAATAAATCGTCCTACTTCATAACCAAAATGATAGAGTAAAATCAAAGTTAGAAGTCTTGCAACCCTCCCGTTTCCATCAGCAAAAGGGTGAATACATAAAAAATCAAAAATTGCCAATGGAATAATTAGCAATGACTCTCTTCCATCATGTTGAATTGCGATATCGTAGTATTCAGTCATTTTTTTTATAGCTATGGGAGTTACAGCTGCAGGAGTTGGCCTGAACCTAATCCGTTTAATTGTTCCATCTGGATTTTGTTCTACAATTTTGTTGTCTCTATTCTTCCAGAATCCGCCATTTTCCGGCATATACCGATAAATAATCGAATGAATCTGTAATATGATGTTTTCTGAAAAGGGCATGTTCTTTGCTGATTCATGAATAAGATTTAATGCATCCCGATAGCCTGCAATCTCTTCTTCCGGGCGGTTACGCGGCTGGGTTGATTCAAGAACAATGCCTTCAATTCTTTTGTGTGGGGCAGTAATGCCCTCCAGACGATTTGAGGATTCAATTGATTCAACGATGGCAACTTGTTTTAAGGTGTTCAATATTTCAGGGGTTTGAGTAAAAAACAACTCCTGCTTTCCTTTGAACTCTCCAATGGTTTTTAGGAAAGAAACCGATTGGCTGTCAAAGGTTAAGTCCTGGATATATTTCGGATTTAAAGAATACATTAATCTTTCCTCATTTATATAGGTATTATGTATGACAAATGGGGTAATGTCAACAAAATGTTACCCCATTTATAATTATTATGCCCCTATTTTTTCTATAAAATTCAGAATATTGTCTATTTCATTTTTTGGGAATATACCTCTGATTCCTTCTGGATGAAGTTGTGTAAATGGCGCACTGATAAGATCCTTTTTCTTCACAACTCCCCGCTGTAGAATAAATGTTTTAAGTGTCATGATAAACTGGACCTGTTTTTCTCCAAATGTATTGTGTTCCCGAAGGAATTCATCAAAAGCCAGAGATACAGTTTCGGTAAATGTGGCAATATCTTCAAGACCTAAAATATACTTTATAAATTGGATAAACTTAGCGTTCTTATTATCGTAAACCTTACGTAAAATATATTCTGTAACATTAGGATAGTGTTCTTCCAGAATATTAGCTAGTTCTGTGATTTCTTCATCGGTAACTTCATCACCACCAGCAATCTTCTGTAAGACAGGATTTGTCTTCACAAGTTCACGGATAAACTCTTCAACTTTATTCCTATACCTGTCTATGGTCATACGTTCATGCTTAGGCCCGAACTCGATAGTTTCCTTAACTGTCAATAAATCCTGAATATTCAGTTTCTTTTCAGGAGTATTCTGAGTCTGCCTGTATTTCATTAAAGGGGCAAGCCGGGTTGTTATTTCATCCAGGTCATCGTCTGATGCTGTTTTCCAGAAGTGATTTGACTGCACTTTTTCGATCCATTCTTTCTGTCGTTCTACTACATTAACCGTCAGAGGTAATTCGCTAACTTTTTCAATAATTGCTTCTTTAAGTGTTTCATACTGATCTTTATCTCCGGCAAGTACTGCTGTTTGAGCTTCAAGACAATCCAGTTCAAAACGCATGGCTTTAAAATCGACATCAGACAAAACACGCATAAGAGGACAAATTTGCATACGTAAATAGTCCAGTTTTTCATCAGTTATACTTATCCAGAAGTTATCAGAGGACACTTTTTCTACTGCCTCCTGACTATCTAAAATTACAACTGAATTATTTGGCAATGCTGTAATATCCTCTCTGATCTTACCAATTGTTTTCGCTTTTACAGGTTCATTCTGTATCTGCTGTGAAATAAGCAATTTACTCAGACGTGATTCAAAGAGTCTTACGGGAAGAGGCCTGGTACTCTTTGGTTCTCTGCCTTTTGGGGTCATTTTGAAATATTCAAAATTCTCCCAGCAATCGATGATCAGAAACTTCTCTTTTTCAGGACACCAGGGCTTTATCTTGTCGGGATCAAGTATACGGGTACCTCGTCCTATCATTTGCCAGAATTTTGTATAAGAAAATACCGGTTTGGCAAAAACAAGGTTTACTATTTCACGAACATCAATACCTGTATCGAGCATATCCACGCTAATTGCGATACGAGGCATATTCTGTGTCTTAAAACGGTCAAGAATACCGCCTTTGCCATGAACACCTTTAACATCTGAAATGATAACTTCCGCAAGTTGTCCCTTGTATTCAGGATAGAGAGCATTAAAAACTTCACATAAACGATGAGCATGTCTTTTAGAAACAGCAAAAAATATAGTTTTACCCGGAAGAACGCCATCAGGGTCCTTGATACATTCCTCCATAAATTCACGCACAATAACTGCATTCGTCCCTTTATTAGTAACCTTCTTTTCCAGTTCTGTCCCTTCAAAATTCAATTCATCAGGATTTTCTCCATCCTGCAAAAGCCTGTTCTTTTCTGCTACGGCTATAGTTTCACTGTTAATCCCTTCCTGCTGAAATTTAGTTCGAAGTTTCAAAACTTCGAAGTCAGATAGATATGGGGGAAAATTGTTTATTGCTTCTTCGTAAGAATAAGCAAAGGTCGGCAAGCCGTCTTCACAATTAAATAATTGGAAAGTATTGTGGTCTATAGCGTTTTTTGGAGTTGCAGTAAGTCCAAGCTGTATAGCGTCAAAATAATCAAATATGTTCTTATATACATTATAAATTGATCGATGACTTTCATCAGCAACAATCATGTCAAAATAGTGAGGATTAAGAGGACAATCTTCCTGTTGTATCAAATTGAGCATTGTCGGATATGTAGTACAATAAATTCGTCTATCTGATGCAAATTTTACTTCTCCCGTTTTAGGCCAGACCGGTGCATTAGGAAGATATTCTTTAAATGTTTCCAATGCCTGTTCTCTTAAAGCAATACGATCAACAAGAAATAGAATTTTCTGAGTCCAGTTCGAGCGCATCAGAATATCCAAAATCCCCATACATGTTCGTGTTTTTCCTGTTCCTGTTGCCATAACCAGGAGAAACTTTCGATGCTTCTTTTCCACACCTTCCAGTACAGAACGAATTGCCTGAATTTGATAGGGGCGTCCGGCAATACTATTATTGATCAATTCACTGGAAAGAGTTTTACTGTTATTTCGAAGAAACTGAATTCGTTCTAAATCAACAACTGAAGGAAAACCAAACACTTTACGTGGAGGGTAGCGTTCAGTGTCCCAGAAAAATATATCGTATCCATTTGCGTAGAATACAAATGGCATTGGTCCGCCATTTATCTTTTGTATTTTCTCGGCATAATTACGGGCTTGTTCTTTTCCAATTTCTGCATCAACTGATGATTTTTTTGCTTCAACTACAGCAACCGGCTTGCCTTCTTTAGAAAGTAAAGCATAATCTGCAAAAAGATGTCCCTGATATGGAGATTGCGGTTCTCTAACGCCTTGCGGTAACCCAACCCAAATATCCAGCTCCTGTGTTACCTGAGTAGGGTTGTCGACATCCCATCCAGCTGTTTTAAGCCGTTCATCAATTATTTCTTTTCTGGTTTGCGATTCACTTCTGGTCATAGTTATAAGATTCCTTCTTCAGAAAAGCTGAAATACTCATTATCACCGATTATGACATGATCCAGAACTTTAATCTCCATCAACTTTCCGGCTTCTCTCAATTGTATGGTGAACTTTTCATCATGATTGCTCGGGTTGATATTTGCGCTCGGATGGTTATGGACGCAGATAATAGATACTGCGAATTTCTGTAATGCGCTGTGAATGATCTCACGGACAATAGGCATTGCATGATTGACTGTCCCTACAGCTGCATCAGAAATATCAATGATTCCATTGCTGCTATCAAGATACACAACTTTAAAAATTTCGATTTTTAAATCCCTCAACTGTGGCATAAGAATATCAATAACATCTTTTGCAGAGCTTACTTTTTGCTTTTTCTGTCTTAACTCACCTTCCCGAAAGCGTCTTCCAATCTCAAGTGCTGCTTTTATCTGGGCAATTTTCGCCTGCCCCAAACCTTTGAATTCCTTCCAATCCCGGATATCCGTATGGCTCATATTGCGAAAGGTTTTGAACTTCTGTATGATTTTCCTGCCTAAATCTAATGCGCTTTGGCCTTTAACTCCTGATCTTAGAAGAATTGCTAAAAGCTCGGAATCAGTTAATTTGTTCTCACCCTCTTTAAAAAGTTTTTCTCTTGGCCTTTCCTCTTCAGGCCAATTCTTTATTGCCGTTTCATAAATTTTCTTTTGCTTCTCTGTTTTTGACATTTCCGTCAAGGAATTTAAACAGCTGAGAGGCGCATGAGTTCAATGACCATATCTTTTGCCTTGATCATATCATCAATCAGGATATGTTCGTCGGTTGAGTGTTCTAATTGAGCACCGATCCCTACGACTGCCATTTCGATACCCATGTTGTTATAGATGGAAGCATCGGTGAACCCGGTAATAAATGTAGTCTCAGCTTTTACTCCGACAGTTAAAAGAGCCTTCTTGGATTGTTCAACTGTCCAGGAGTCGTCTGGTATATCTACTGCTTTACATAGATTATCTATTTTAATCTCAACCTCAGCACCTGTCTCGGTAACTTTATCCGTTATGATTGTTTCCATCTCCTTTGCCAGTTCCGCTCCTTTCTCATGATCCAGGCTCCTGCATTCCGCCAGAAAAGTTACAGAATCGGGCACTCCGTTCCTTATCATTCCACCATTAATTACTCCCACATTTGCGGTAGTTTCATGATCGAGTCTCCCGAGTGTTAATGCTGAGATAGCATTTGATGCAGCCAGTATAGCATTTATCCCTTTCTCCGGCTCCATACCTGCATGTGCTGATCTTCCCTTTATAGAAACATCAATGGCAAAATATGAAGGGCCTCCGATCACTATTGTATCCAATGTGTCATTATCAAGGAGGAATCCTTTCTTTGCTGTCAGTAGTGAATAGTCCAGATTTTTCACACCCAATAACCCGACCTCTTCCTCTCTGCTGATCGCGATCTCTAAAGGTGGATATATCTCCGCTGTCCTGAGAGCTTCGAAAAGTTCAGCTATCCCCGCTTTATCGTCAGCAGCTAATATTGTATTCCCGGAAGATCTTATTACACCATCTTCAATGACCGGCTTGATCCCGACTCCCGGTTTTACCGTATCGGCATGACATGAGAATAGTATTGGCTCTGTTTTATCGCAATTTTTTGCAGGAAATTTTACAACAAGATTTCCGTAATCATCTTTCTTTGAATCTCCGCCAATTTTTTCAAATTCAGTTTTAAGATAATTTATAAAGTTTTCTTCGTTTCCTGACTCACTGTCTATTTTTACCATCTCCATGAAGTGTTCTACCATTCTGTCTGACATGCTGCCTCCTATGTAAAAATTAACATTATCAAATTTCCCATTCAATTTCAATGTATTATTTATTTCAAGTTTGAATGGCTTTTTTCACACACTCTTCAGGACTGGTGACTCTGCCGTGATAGCTTTTACTAAAAGTGACTACCAAATATCATTCATTTGTTCGTTCACCACGACGCGTCTGACCGGTAACTTAAAGATGATGGCGATAGCCGAAGTGAATTTCAAACTTAAAATTTTGAGATAGCGAAATATATTTGAACTTTACTTTTATGGTGGTGTTATATAAAATTGGGGCATGAAAAAGAAAAACCTTTTAATAGCACTTACAATTGTTCTAGTGTCTGTATTTTTTGTTTCTGAACTAAACCCATGTACAAATATTCTCGTTTCCAGGGGAGCATCAACAGATGGTTCCACAATGATCACTTATGCTGCAGATTCCCATGTTCTTTATGGTGAGCTTTATCACTGGCCTGCTAAAAGTTATCCCGAAAATTCCATGCTGGATGTTTATGAATGGGACACAGGGAAGTTCCTTGGTCAGATAAAACAGGTCAGGAGAACTTTTAATGTAGTTGGTAATATGAATGAACACCAGGTTTCGATAGGGGAGACCACATATGGAGGCAGAAGAGAACTTCGTAACAAAAAAGGGATAATTGATTATGGAAGTGCGATGTATATTGCTCTTCAAAGATCAAAAACTGCAAGGGAAGCTATAAAGGTTATGACAGGACTTTTTGATGAGTACGGATATTACTCATCGGGTGAATCTTTTTCAATTTCAGATAAGAATGAAGTCTGGATCATGGAAGTGATCGGGAAAGGAGAGGGGATTAAAGGAGCTAACTGGGTTGCAGTAAGAATTCCGGATGGCTATATTTCTGCTCATGCCAATCAGGCCCGAATCAGGAAATTCCCTCTTAATGATCCTAAAAATTGTATGTATGGAAAAGAGACAATCTCCTTTGCAAGAGAGATGGGGTATTTCACCGGAAAAGATGAAGATTTCAGCTTTGTTGATGCTTATGCTCCTCCGGGATATGGAGCTCTGAGGTTTTGTGAAGCGAGGGTCTGGAGTGTTTTTAACAGAGCGGCAAAATCCAGAAATACAACTTTTGATTATGTGAAAGGGGTGGAAGGTGCGGAACCGATGCCTCTTTATATAAAACCTGACAAAAAACTTACTGTTCAGAATGTTATGGAATTGATGAGAGATCATTTCGAAGGGACAGAATTTGACATGACAAAAGATGTCGGTGCCGGCCCATTCAAATTGCCGTACCGGTGGCGTGGACTGACATGGAAAGTTGATGATGTAAGGTATTGCAATGAGAGGGCCGTCTCCACACAGCAGACAGGTTTTTCTTTTGTTTCCCAGTCAAGGAGATGGTTGCCCGATCCCATAGGAGGTATTCACTGGTTTGGTGTTGATGATACTTACAGTACCTGTTATGTACCAATTTATTGCGGAATTGACAGGATACCGAATTCCTTTGCAGTCGGAACAGGTTCGTTTTCAGAATTTACCTGGGATTCTGCTTTCTGGGTTTTCAATTTCGTCTCAAATTATGCTTATTCAAGATACAGTGATATGATCAAAGACATAAGGATAGTTCAGGGGGAAATGGAAAGTTCATTTATTACTGAAACAAAAGAGATCGATAGAAAGGCGGTTGCTCTCTTCAAAAAAGATCAGGTTCTTGCAAGGAATTATATTACTGATTATTCAGTATCTGCCGGTGAAAGGACAACGAAGAGATGGATGAAACTCGGTGAATCACTCCTGTTTAAATTCCTTGATGGAAATGTGAAGAATAAAGACGGGAAAGTAACTCATCCCGGATATCCGAAAGAATGGTACAAACATATTGTGAAAAATACCGGTGATCATTTCAAAGTTAAAAAGATGAAATCGGAGATCGAGAATTCATTTGCAGACCTTTTAAAGAGAGGTGCTGCCTCTCTGAAAAAGGGAGAATTGAAGAAATCTCTGGAGCATTATGAAGCTGCACTTAAGATCAAACCGGGCAATACTCATGTAAAGGAGAGGGTAATCGAAGTAAAGAATATCCTCAAAAATGTAGATGAAATGATTGAAAAACTTAGGGATAGATAATAGCTGAATCGAATTGAATACAAATATCCCTGACAAGCTTACTTTCAAAAAAAGAGAGGTTATAAATATAACCAGACTTGACGGGAAAGTCCTTGATTATTGGGAGAAGGAATTCATAATACTTAATCCTATTGAGAATCAGAACGGGGAAAAATATTTTTCAAGAAAAGATATTGAGGTCATTATCAGGATCAAAGAACTTTTAATGGGAGAAAAGAAGAGCAAAGAGGAGACTAAGGCAATTCTACTTTCTGAATTTGAAGCTGTACAACTCCCAAAAGAGAAAGTTGAAAAAAGAAGTTCAAAGCCCGGCTTCAAACTTTCATCCTTAAAAGAGGGCTTGAAGGAAATATTGACATTGATCGATAAAGATGATAAATAATTACCCAGTCGGGATGTGGCGCAGTCTGGTAGCGTACACGCTTGGGGTGCGTGTGGTCGGTGGTTCGAATCCACTCATCCCGACCATATTTGAAAGGTTCATGTAGTTTCGTTTTTATCATAGATTTTCCGAAAACCGGAAACAAAACAGATGGATAAGGATTATTATGAAAACAATATTGCTCACTAACGATGACGGATTCAGGTCTCCAGGTTTATCAGATCTTAGAGATCATTTAAAGAAGAAATTCAAAGTATTTACTATTGCTCCTGCTACAGAGATGAGTGCTGTCAGCATGTCATTATCTCTAAATCGCCCGTTAAGGGTCGAGAAGATAGATGAGGATTTTTATACTGTAGATGGTACTCCGTCCGATTGTGTTAATATTGCGCTCCGGAAACTTATGAAAGAGATGCCTGATTTTGTTGTTTCCGGGATGAATCTCGGTGAGAACCTTTCTGAGGATATAATTTATTCCGGTACTGTAGGTGCTGCGACTTCAGCATATTTTTATAATATCCCGGCCCTCGCTGTTTCACTTATCTCTGATAAAAAAAGTTATAGCAGTGGCATTTATGATGTAACCGGTGGAATTAAAATAGTAGATAAAGTTCTTAGCACGCTTATTCCCAGAGCTGAAGAACTCGAGGGAGTTTTTAATCTTAATATCCCCTATGATAATAATGGCAAAATAATTGTGACTACACTTGGTAATAAAAGATATAAACCGGATATAATTGAACGGGAAGATCCGAGAGGGAAAAAATATTTCTGGATAGGGACAGGAAATCCTGAAAGTAACGGTGATAAGGGTACAGATATCTGGGCAATAAAGAACAAATATGCTTCCATTTCTCCACTTATGCTCAATCTGAATTGTTTTGCATCTTCAATTGATCTTAACGGAGTGTTCGATGAAATTTAATCCCATAAGGAAACTCTATGACTGGGTACTCAGCTGGGCGGAAAAACCATCTGCCAGGTATGCACTATTTTTTATCGGTTTTGCAGAGAGCAGTTTTTTCCCTATCCCTCCGGATGTACTTCTTATACCGTTGGTCCTCGGGTTCAGGAAGAAGTGGTTCCGACTTGCACTTATACTTACAATTGGTTCAGCAGCCGGGGGAGCCTTCGGATATTTTATTGGTGCAAAATTGTGGGGTTTCGGGCCGGACAATTATACTGCGATGGCACAATTTTTTTATGATTCCATCCCCGGATTTTCACAGAGTACATTTGAAGCAATGAAGGTGAAATATGATCTCTATGGTTTCTGGATCGTATTTACTGCAGGCTTTACACCAATCCCATATAAAATTTTTACAATTTCTTCAGGCGCTTTCGATATTAATTTTATCACTTTCATGATCGCATCAGTTATATCAAGAGGTGCAAGGTTCTTTCTGGTGTCCTTCCTTATATTTAAATTTGGTGAACCTATCAAAGGATTTATAAATAAATATTTCAACATTCTGGCTGTAATTTTTACTATTCTCTTCATCGGCAGCTTTCTTGTGCTGAAAGGGTTGATCTGATCTCTCTGAGAATTTATATTTAACAAATTTTGCTTCTGTGTTAAATTATTATCATGAAATTTTCTTTTAAGATAATTATCCTTATTCTGATACTGATAATCCCGGCCGGATCGTATTTCGGATGTGCTAAAAACAGCAAAAGAATATTATCAAATCCAATAGAAGTTATTGATAAAAATGGTGTGGAAAGGAATTACAATCTTCACCTTCCTGAAAAGTCCGGTGGAGATTTACCGATGTTGGTATATTTTCATGGAGTAAGATCTCAAGAGTTTAAAAACAAGCCTGTTTTGAAAGGATATACAGGAAGTCCTCTGGAAGAGACCGGATTGATACCATTCTGCAGGATGAACGGGGTAGCCCTTCTTGAGATCCTTCCATCATACTCCTATAAATTTCTGGATGTTAAAGCTTATGGATGGTCCCCGTTTGAGAAAGAGATAGATGGAATAGAAAAGTGTATAGATCTTGTTGTAGAAAATTTTAATATTGATAGTGGAAATGTTTTTCTGGCAGGAATTTCAGCGGGAGCAGTTCTCTCACATCATCTGGCTAACAGAAGGCCCGGAAAATATAAAGCGATCCTCTCTCATTCTCAGGCTTATATAAGTGAAAATAATGAGATACTGTCTCCTGTAATATACGGGAAAAAATTTGGAGTTGTATTCTGTTATACAAAAGGTGATTACGATAATTTGAAGGAATTTTGTGAAGAGTCATATAGTGTTTATAAGAAAAATGGATATAACCCGGTCATACTTCGTGATCTCCCGCCGCTTAGTCACAAATGGTCGAATTCAACAAATGGGAGGTTCTGGAGGTCACTTCAGAGAGCAGGTGGGAACTCTGACTGACAGGATATATTTCTCTTTTTAAAATTGACTAAAACATAGCTCTCTGTTATCATAATTCAGGAATCTGGTGAACTGATGAAACAAAAACTTGTTAGAGTGTTATCTGTTATTTCCCTTGCTGTATTACTTTTAAGTACTTCAATCCTGAATATAAATTGTAAGAAAAAGTTAAAGAATTATAATATTGTCGTGATCGTTATTGATACACTCCGATCGGATAAACTTGATGCTTATGGATATGAGAAGATCACAGCTCCATTCCTGACCGAATTATCGAAGAAGTCAATTCTTTTCGAGAACACTTTTGCTGCATCATCATGGACATCACCAAGTACAGCCTCAATATTTACTTCACTTTATCCTTTTCAGCATAAGGTTTTGATGGGGATTTTAGCCCATATTAATGCAAAGAAAAAATATCCCGATATCAAGATCGACAGGATCCCAGAAGAGATCGAGACCATGCCTGAAATTTTCAAGAAAGCAGGATATTCTACATTTGCTATCTCTGATAATTTTAATATAGGTGATAAACAGGGATTTGATCAGGGATTTGATAAGATGATCACCTATGGTTACAAGGGAGCAGAGCAGGTTAATAAAGATCTCTTTTCCTGGAAGGAAGAGATAGAAAAAAGTGAGAAGTATTTTATTTACCTCCATTATATGGATCCTCACGGGCCTTATCATGCCCGCGAACCGTGGTACAAAGATCCCGGGAACAGAAAACTGGAACCTCTTGAAGCCTATGAAAGCGAGATAAGTTATGTTGATTCTTATATAAAAAAAGCTTATGAAGAATTCGGGTGGGATAAAAATACTGTGATAGTTATAACTGCTGATCATGGAGAGGGATTATGGGATCATGGAAGGCAGGGGCATGGCTTTTCTTTATATAGAGAGGAGATTCAGATACCTTTAATAATACATTTTCCCGGGGGAGCAGAAGGGAAACGGATAAAACCTAACGTAAGTAACATAGATATTCTTCCTACCCTTCGGGATATAATCGGCCTGCAAAAATCGGATTCGGATGAAGGCTGGAGCCTTCTTCCTCTTGTTCGGGGAGAAGAGGAGAAGTATAAAAATAGATATATCTTCTCATACTTGTGGAAAAAGGTGACAGATCTGGTGGAGTTCAAAGCTACGATATATAAAAATTTCCATTTTCAGAACAAGATATCCCTTAAAAAAGAGTTGTTTAATCTCATGCTTGACCATAAAGAGAAAAAGAATATTTTCTTCAAAGCTTTTAAGATCGCCAGGGAAATGGAATTACAATTTGAGAAATTCTTTTCAAATTGCAAAAAATATGAGAAGAAATCTGTAAATTATAAATTAAACAAGGAAAGACTGGAAAAATTGAAAACTCTTGGATATGTTCAGGAATAAAAAAAATAATCTTTGGTTCACTCTAACCGCAGTTTTTATTATTCTTATTTCTTTTTCATTGCGGATATATTCACCTCAATCAGATCTCCCTCCTGATATTTCGATATCCGGGAGTGTCTATACTGATGAGGGGAACCAATGTCATAATTCCAGAAGTAAGGTTCTTTTTGATGAGTGGTTCCCTGATGAGTGGAAAATCACAAATTATAATCCTATAGTCCCATATTTTAAATTACTTATATTTAAAGTCTTCGGTACCGGCCTCATTCAGGTAAGATCTGTATCATTCTTCTTTTCTTTGTTATCACTTATATTTTTCTTCCTGATCCTCAGATCATATTTTTCCTCCTGGCTCTCTATCGCCGGAATTACTTTGCTCGGATTTAATTTTCTATATATAATGTATAACAGGATAGGAACTTTTGAGACTCCTATGATATTCTGGATGATCCTCTCTTTGTACTTCCTCGAGAAATACAGGGTCAGAGGAAAGAATATCTTTACTGCACTTTCCGGTACAGCTGCATTTATGGCATTTGTCTTTAAAATGACCGGAGCCCATATAATTCCTGTACCTGTAATTTCCTTACTTCTATTTCTTTTATTTATCCCTGAAAAAAATCTTCCTGACAGAAAAAAAATTGCAGTATCAACAGCAGTCATCTTGATTGCAATTATTATATCTTTTGCAATATGGCTACTCTTTTTTTACATTCCGAACAAGGAGTGGATCAAGAGCGCTCCCGGATCATATATCGGTAATCAGATGTTCCCTAAAAGTATTGACCAGCTATTTGGAAATATCCTCTCTTACAATTGGAAGGAACAATTTTTCAAAATGTGGGTTGTCTGGGTAGCGGCAATACTATACCTCCCCATTTTTTTCAGAAGGCTGCTAATGAAGCTGATGGATATAACCGAGGCTGGATTTGTATTGTTTCTCCTTTCCCATACAGGAGCATTGATGATCATGAATCACAGGCCTACACGGTATCTGATTGCTGCAATACCGCCGATGGTTTTTTTGACTATCTTACTTTTCAGACATGTGATGAATGGGTTTAAATATCAGTCGGATCCTGGTATTTTAAAAAAGTCTCTTTTCCTGATGTTTGATACTGGTTGGCTTTTTCTATCACTCTTCTATTGTTTCCTACCTCTTCTAGCCCAGGCGGACATTCATATTCTACCGGTTAAATTCAGTTTAGATCTGTTTTTGATCTCGGTGTTCCTTACCGGACTTTTTCATCTCTTTCTTTATCTGCTTAAACGTTTTTTTAGAACCGGTGTCAGGATCGGGATATTTGTGGTAGTTCTTGTCCTGTTTTTTGTTTCCATATCAATTTATACCAATGTAAAATATTATTATCACTGGCAAAGGGATAAGACCGAATATGTAAATGTTATTTCGACTGAATTAGGAGATAAGCTGACAAATGGATATATTGCCGGCCTTACAGCTCCTGTCGCTGTTCTCGGGACAGAACACAAATCTCTGTTTCTCTATCCGAAATTTGTTCACTGGGAAAAAGATACACTTGAAAAGTACGGGATCACTCATGCTCTACTGGCAAATTTCAACTTTGAGATATCCAACTTTTTCGGTCAGTGGCCGGGGAAAATGGAGAATGCATTATTATTGAATGTTTATAATGTGAAAGATCAGTTTCTCCATCTATATTCATTCAATGATCCTGTTATCTCCCGGATAAAACGGATTGACCCCGGGACATTGGAGCTTTCTATTCTTTACAATGGAGAACCAGGGGAGATCCAATTTGGGAAACTGGAATCTATTCGAGGTGAGGATATTAGATTTGATGAAGATCCGTATCAAATTACGCTGCTTCCAGGTACTGAAATGATAAAGAGTGGTGAAAATATTTTACGGATCAGTGATAAATACCGCGGCAGTGAGAAATTGATATTTATCCACAATAAGAAATGGGATACCAGATTCAGATATGAAGCGGAAAAATTCCCGAAAAAGAGAGGAAAGGTAGTTCGTGATGTAACTGCATCAGGGAAGCATATTAGATATTTTAATGTTTTAACCGACAGGAAAGGTTTCATGGCATGTTCGATAGGTGGTAAGTTTATCCCTTATACCGAAGGTATGATTTATGCAAAGTTTTATCTGAGATTTGGTAATATTAAGTCCAGAATAAGGCCTCTCGCTACTATAGATATATTTAATAATACTGATGGAATACCTGTTTCTTCAAATATTATAAAGAAGAAGGATATAATTGGCGAAGATGTTCGGGGGTATCCACTGCTTTATAAAGTAAAAGGGGTTAGCGACCTGGAGTTCAGAGTTCATGCAGAAAAGAGCTCGGATATATACTACGATTATCTGGAACTCTTTTATTATCAGGGAAAATTTATAGACGGAAATTGAAAAACAATAAAAATCTGAGAACATTTGTTTTATTTCTGATCCTCGCATCTTCTTTTCTGGTGATTTACAGGAATGTATTCCTGAGAAATGAGGTTATAATTCCGGGTGATATTCCCTACAATACTCCCATCTGGCAGGGAGAGGCTCCCGATAAAAGATATTATAATGCAGAAAATTATCTGCTAAGTGATCAGATAAATCAATTTTATGTATGGCATCACATTGCTCATGCCTCTATGAGTGGAACGGGAATAATTCCTCTCTGGAATCCATTTATTTTTGCAGGGCAGCCTCTTGTTGCGAATTCTCAATCTGCATTATTCTACCCCCCGAATCTATTACTTTTTTTCTTTGATCCCGGAACTATTGCTACATTGAGGGCTTTTTTTAATTTATTTATTATAATTCTGTTCGGGTATTTTCTGGGGCGTATTTTAGGAATAAGTATTGTCGGTTCAGTGATAATATCAGTTGCGCTTGGATTAAGCGGCCCTGTGACAGTATGGCTGGGGCATCCTCATGCCAACGTTTTCTCTTGGTTCCCTTTTCTGATGTGGAGTGGTGAAAAGATAATAAGATCTGACAGGAAGTTGTTATGGGCAGGAGTTTTCAGTATCGGCACAGGTATATCGATACTTGGGGGACATCCTGAGACAGTTTTTCATATGCTGATGATAATTGCAGTTTATTTTTTTTTAAGAGCAGTTTTTCCAGGAAGAGAGGTTTTGTCAGTAAAAAGGTCATCTTTTATATTAGTAACAGGGCTAATTTGTGGCATCCTGATAGCATCGATACAGCTTGTCCCTTTCTCAGATTTCCTCTTCAGGAGTTCAACATTGCATGATGGTGGGCGAGGTGATCATGGAGGGCCTTTGTTCTGGTCCGATTCCGCAGTTGGGAATATCACTGGCCTGGCAACTCTTGTTTATCCTGATTTTTTCGGAAATCCTCCGGACAGAACATTCAGAAGCCCTGCAAAAAGTGTTTCCAACTATAATGAACATGCAATATATTTTGGATTGATACCACTATCATTTCTTATATTTATCCTTTTCAGAAAGAGAAATCCCACCATAGTGAAGATTCTGACATTTATCTCTGTATCTTCTCTCGGTATAGCCTGGAGGTTGCCGATATTCGAAGTATTCAACCATCTTCCGGTATTTTCGATTGTGGCCAACGGGAGACTGAAAATATTTTTTGTTTTTATTTCCGTTATCCTTGCCGGGTATGGGTATGACATCTTCAAAAGAAATTTTAATTCTGGAGAATTAAAAAACCGGACTATATTGAAGTTTATTATTGTACCTCTGTCAGCCATATCAATATATTTTATTTTTTCAATGATAAAATCTTATTTTCAGTTGACCGGATATTCACCATATAATCAGGCAGGTGGAGAGATGCCATTTTTCAAATATCTCCTTTTCAGAATATTTTCCCCGGGTAATACCGGAATATTAATAACCCTGTTCACTTCAATTTCGCTATTGATAATTGTATTTCTGCTGATAAAGGGGAAAATGGGGATAAAGATATTTGAGATATTAATAGTGATACTTTGTGTTGTTGATCTGACAATTCCCGCAATTGGATATAATCCTACAATAAAAAGATCTGATATCTTACCTTTCCCGGGAGTTTTCTCAGAATTCAATAAGGAGGATTCTCCATTCAGGGTAATAGCAGACGATATCATAAAATTGCAGAATTATAATGCTGTCCACGGAGTGCATTTAATGGGTGGATATGACCTTCCCGTATTGAAGAAGTATGGTGATCTTTTTCTGTCACAGAACAACGGGAATTTGCATAATCATAACTGGAATGAGAATTCAGAACTGGCAGATTTTCTGAATGTGAAATATTATTTTAATAAGGGGAGCCAAACTCCTGTCAGCAGTAAATATAAACTCATTTTCAACAATCTGAACTACAGGGTATATGAAAATCTGAATGTCTTCCCGAGAGCTTTTATGGTCTATGATTTTGAGGTGATAAATGACAAAAAAGGTTCACTGGATTATCTTAAAGAGAATGATTTCCGGCTTAGAGATAAGGTTCTGCTTCCGGCACCTCCGGAAGTCCCTTTTAAAAGATATTCCTCATCATCTGATGTACTTAACAATGTCAACTTCATCTCTTATACAAACGATCTTGTTGCACTTGAAGTTAAAACTGCCGAGGATGGAATATTGGTTATGAGTGATGTCCTTATGCCCGGATGGGTTGCCTTTATTGATGAAAACAAAATTGATATTCTGTCTGCGAATTATGCTTTTCGTGGTATTTTTATTCCGGCTGGTGATCATATAATAACCTTTAAATACAAACCTTTATCGCTAACGATCGGGATGATATTGACCTTTGCAGGATTATTTATTGCTGCTCTTTTTATTCTCTTCGGGAGAAGAAAAAAACGGGACTCGAATGACCCTGTTTCCACTTGACAACAGATTGGACTCACAGATATAATGGAGACTGACAAAAATATCCGGTTTTATAAATTGTCAAACTAGGAGAAATAATGGCCCGGAAAAAAAAGATGCTTGTTGATATACTTCTGCCTGTATATAACGAGGAACATATTCTGGAAACGAGTGTTGTATCCCTCAGGAAATTTCTTTCCGAAAATGTTAAAGATTTTGACTGGGTCATAACTATTGGAGACAATGCTTCTACAGATAAAACTCTTGAAGTTGCAAAGAATCTTGAAAATAAGTACAAGGATGTAATTGTTGCCCATCTTCCTCTGAAAGGACGTGGACGGATGGTTAAATATGCATGGGAAAAAAGTGAAGCTGATATCCTTACCTATATGGATATTGATCTATCAACTGATCTTAATGCATTTATCCCAATGGTTGAAGCAGTTATGGATGAATATGATATTGCTATAGGATCAAGACAATTCAAGGGTGCTAATGTAGATAGAAGTATAAAGAGGGAGATCATTTCTCGAGGGTATATCAAAGTTCTGAAGTTTCTCCTTGGTTTCCCATATACAGATGCCCAATGCGGATTCAAGGCTGTATCAAAAAAAGTTGTTAACAACCTTTTTGATCATATTATTGATGATGAATGGTTTTTTGATACTGAACTTTTATATATGGGTTTTAAGGAAGGATATAAAGTTAAAGAGATCCCTGTAAAATGGATAGAGGATCGTGATTCGCGTGTAAAGATCATCAGAACTGCCTGGCTTGATATAAAAGGTGTTTTCAGGATGATGGGATATAAGAAAAAGAATATTTTATGAAATCCTCGATCCTAATAACCGGAGCCTCCGGATTTGTCGGAAAAACACTGATCGGAAAACTTGAGCTTTCAGAATTCAATAAAGTATATTTGCTTGTACCAGAACCGGATGTTCCGGATGCTTTAAAAAAACTCGGCAAAAAAGTTGTTATCCTGCATGGTGATATTACCGACCCGGAAGTTCATAAGATTATACCTGAGAATATAAACATATTATTACACATGGCGGCCATAACAGGAAAGGCGGCCAGAGCCGAGTATGAAAAAGTGAATTTCGAAGCTTTTAAGGATATTGTGATATACGGAAAAAAGAAGGGATTAAAAAAAGTTCTTTTTATAAGTACTATTGCAGTAAAATTTTCTAAAAGAAAGAGGTATTTTTATTCTTTTTCAAAAGAAAAAGCAGAAAAATTTCTTAAAGGATCCGGGATGGAATATTCAATATTAAGGCCTACAATGATCCTTGGTTCCGGTTCACCTGTTTTTAAAGGATTTTCAATGTTTGCAGGATTACCTCTGATACCTCTTTTCGGTGGAGGAAAGGCAATTATACAACCCGTTCATTTAGAAGATGTGTGCAGCACAATAATTCAAATTCTTACAAAATCGATATTTCAAGGTGATACCTTTGATATCGGTGGCCCTGATAAGCTTTCCATTAAAGAATTTCTGAAGAAAATATCTGAATTGAAGGGGAAACGTCCGAAATTTCTTCCCATTCCGATGTGGATTCCGGTCTCAATTATATCTCTCCTTGAGCGAATAATATATCCATTTCTTCCTCTGACACTGGGTCAGCTTGCCACATTCAGAAATGACAGTGTGGCTGAAGATAACAGTATTCCTAATGAATTGAGTGGAGAGTTCTCAGATATAAATGCTATGATAGAAGACTCGATTAAAGGTGAGCTTGATGAGCAGCAATATAGCCGGGATGTCAGGGAATGCCGTGTTTTTACAAAATATCTTATCGGAAAAAAGTCAACAGCTTATAATGAAAAGAAATATATTGAGTTCCTTTCCAAAACAGATACAACCCATTTGAACGGATTTGATAAAATCCTTTCAGGGATCGCAGTGAGATCTCCTTTTTTCACAAAGATCTGTGATGCTTATTCCCGTTTCTTTTTCCAGCATTCCTTACTCAGAAAAAAACTCGGAACGTTGTTCGCGATTCTTGAAACCTCGCCTGTGACATACCGGTATATAGATGATATAGGATCAAAAAATGTATTTACAATCCTGATCAATCTGGGCTTTCGTGGTGCCTGGTTTGTTTTCCATCTTTTTATTTCCATTCTGTTCTTTTTGCCACTTCAGATTCTTAAAGGGAGAGGTGGAAATAAGAAATTTAAGGGAGAAGGACTTGAGTAAGATTACTGTGATTGGTTCAGGCCCCAGCGGAGTTCATTTTGCCCTATCCTTACTTAAAAAGGGTCATTTAGTGGAAATGATAGATGTTGGTTTCTCAGGGCCGGACCCTGTAAACCCAAATGACAGTTTTAATGAATTAAAAGAGAATCTGGAAGATCCTGTGAAATATTTTCTGGGTGAGAATTTTGAGGCAGTAGTGGGGACAGATTCTGCAAGTGTTTACGAATTCCCACCTCATAAACAATATATATTTAAAAATCCTGAAGGCTATGGTGTTGAACTTCATGGATTTGAGCCCCATCTCTCATTTGCGAGAGGAGGACTTGCCGAGGCATGGACAGGTGGTTCATATGCTTTCAATAATACTGATCTGGAAGATTTTCCTTTCAGCTATTCTGATATTGAGCCTTTCTACAATGAAATCTCTGAAAGGATAGGGCTTATCGGACTCGATGATGATCTGGCAAGGTTCTTCCCTTTTCATAAAAATCTTCTGCCTCCGCTTGACCTTGATGAACATTCTCAGTTTTTGTTTGATAATTATGAAAAGAAGAAGGATAAACTGAATAAAAGCCTCGGGATGTATCTTGGCAGATCGAGGATCGCGACTTTAAGTAAGGACAAGGGATCCAGAAAAAAATGTGATTATTCAGGCAGATGTCAGTGGGGATGCCCGTCTGATTCTCTTTATGTTCCTACTATTACACTTAATGAATGTCTCAATTATAAGAACTTTAAATACATTTCCGGGATACTCGTTAAAAATTTTGATTATGATAGTAATAACAGAATAAATGCAATAATTGGATTTGATGTTGTAAAGAAGACAGAAAAAATATTTAAGGTTGAAACCCTTGCTCTTGCTGCCGGTACGATCGCATCCTCCAGAATTTTTCTTGAATCATTCCTGAAAAAAGAGGGGAAGATAATTAAATTGCCCGGCCTCATGGATAACAGGCAGATACTCGCTCCTTTCATCAATCTGAAAATGATCGGGAAACAATTCAATCCGGATAGTTATCAATATCACCAATTGGCCGTCGGCATTGATACTGATGATCCCAAAAATTATGTTCATGGCCAGATCACTACACTTAAGACCGGAATGATGCAGCCTCCTTTCCAGTCGATGCCACTTGACTTCAAAACAGGAATATTTCTCGGCAGACACTTACACTCTTCACTTGGAGTAGTTAATATCAATCTTTGCGACACTCGCAGAGATGATAATTATCTTACATTATCTCAAAATAGTGAAGGTGGATCTAAACTTGTGATAAATTATAAACCGCCGGAAGGCGAAGATAAAACAATAAAATTCTCGTTGAAAAAAATGGGAAAATTTTTCGGGAAGTTAGGGGCAGTCATACCGATGTTCCAGGTTCAATTACGACCGATGGGAGCAAGTGTTCATTATTCCGGGACGATCCCTATGTCAGGGAGTGGGAATCCACTTACTGTTTCCGAGAATTGCAAAAGTAATGATTTTAGCAACCTGTATATAGTTGACGGATCAACATTTCCATTCCTTCCGTCAAAAAATCTTACATTTACATTAATGGCAAACGCAGTAAGAATTGCTGAAACAGAATTTTAATAAGAGAGGAAAAAGATGAAGAATATTGTGTTTATTGTATTGCTGATAGTTATTTTAACACTTCTGCCTTTAAATGGAGAAAATGTTTCAAACATAAAATCATATATCGTCGATACTACGAGGGTGAAAGGTACAGATATTACCACCATTTTTGATCTTTCCGGAAAAGTTGTTGCAAACAGGGAATTAGTAATTAAATCTCCCAGTGCAGGTATTATTGCCCGGGTCCATGTTATAGATGGCGAGTGGGTGACGAAAGGGGAGAAGATCATTACTTTTAATAAAGACCAGATAAAAAAGATGATCGGACAGAATCTCAATGATATAAAGAAATGGGAGAAAATTCTCAAACAGAGGCAGAATTGGAAGGTTCGTGAGAAGAGTGCTGAGGATAATGCTAAAAAAAATATAAAAGATCATAAAGTGTATTTAGAAAAAAATCGCGAATTTCTTAAAAACCCTGTAGTCAAGACAGGAGGAGAGGGGAAAGTTCTCAGGATCAGATCAAAGGGGGACAAAGTAAGTGCCGGTTCAGAACTTGCAGTAATAGTTGATGATTATGTGATGAAGATTAAAATTTCTTCTGAAAATGAAGCTTACTTCTTCAAAGGAATGAGGATGGATGTTGAATTTCCCGGTGGAAATTTTAAAAAAACCGGTAGAGTTGGCAATGATGGTAATGATATGATGATCTTTGTCAGCAATAGCGATCTGAAGATCAGATCGGGAATGAGAGCTGTTTTTTCAGTAAAGAAAAAATCTAAAAATGTAATTCTTATAAAAAAAAGAGATTTCAATACAGATGTTAACAAAAGGCCCTTTGTATATATTTCTGATGGAAATAAAGCTGTTAAAAGGAATATTAAAATAGAGAAATTCAAAGAAGCCGGTTTCCTTGTTACTTCAGGCCTGAATGATGGTGAAATGCTTGTTTCACCGATTGTCGATACCGATGTACCTGAATTTCTTATTAGTAAGCGCAAGGAGATTTCATCGGATACAATTGTAGGTGATCGCCCGGCTAAGAAAAAACCCAGGATCAGGAAAGAGAATTTTTCACTAGGCAAAAAGATTGAGTATGTTATATCTGCCGGAATATCATTGTCAAAGCCTGAATCTCTGATAACAAAAAACCTCGGTATTGATGAATCTGTTTCACATTATGCTGATGTTTTCGGGCTTACACAAAGTTCGACAGGTGAGTTTAAAGAGAATCTGTCAGGAATTCCCATTAACTTAATGGTAAATTATAAATTGTCTGACGGGTTGTATCTGAAGTTCGGTGGAGAATATTCAACAATGAGCAATTCATCTTCGAAGATATATTCTGTTTCCTGGCCCGGGACGAAAGAGACTATGGATTTTTCTCTGACAAATTCAATTACCAACATTATGCCTTTTGTCGGAATAGAAAAAAGATTCTCTTCTTTCGGGATATATGCGATCCTGGGGCTAAACCTGACAAGCTTTAATTATACAAATACTATGAATTTGAGTGACAATTCAGGCAGCATGGAGAGTGTTGAAGAAATAAAAACCAGCGGAACCGGCCTGGGAATAAATATCGGTGCAAAGTATATGATCAAGTTCAAGGATAAATTTGGGATTATTATCAAACTTGAATATGCTCTCCATAAGATCGGTTCTTTCTCCGGTGATAAGACAACGACTGTTTCAGATTCATTTGGTGGGAATTATACTACTACAGAATCAGGAAGTATTTATCTATATGACCTGGATCCATATGGCAATGGCGGATTCGGGTGGTGGGATCTTCACAATGCAATACCTTCGGGAAATGATGTCAGCAATGTTAGTGAGTTTTCTATGAATCTGTCCCGGGTAAGGTTCCTGATAGGATTTTCTTTCTGATCAATATTAATTTTTAAGGATAAGGTTTGTTGTGAATCTGCCCCCTTTTCCTGTTTTGTTATAGACATCAATAATTATACTGTCTGAGATAAGGATATGGTCTTTTAGCCTGATCTTTACCTCTCTTGAAAAATATATTATCCTGAATGAACTAAAAACCGATACATCGGGTTTGGCACTCCCTTTAATAATGAGATAAGAATCATCAGAAAGGGATGAAGAATAATTTGCCCTGAAAGGTCTCTCCTGTTTTAAAGGTCTTATTTTTCTGAAGATGCCGGCTGAATATAAAGCGGATTGTGCCAGTATTTTTGAAAAATCAATTTCTTCACTTGTCCACTTCCTTATTGGATTCAATGCTAATATTGAGATATTTGTATCTTCAGGAAGAAAAGAGTGGTTAAAGGCTTTAATTGCTTCTCCCATTATCCGATAAATACCGAAATTAATTTTAACACGTTTTTCCCCGGGAGAACGTTTCAGCCAGAGATTATATTTCAAGTTATGGTTGATTCCATACCCTTTTCGGAGAAATGAGATGCTTCCTCTAGTTCTTTTAAATAAAAAATTGTTCCAATAGTATTTCCTGATAAATTTTGAATATTCAGGGACTCTTAACTGGAATTCTTTTTTAAGTCTCGTGGATTTTGCTTTCCCTATGGATTTGCTATTATCCGCTGTTAAAATTGCAAGTGATCTGCCGGAGAATCCAAGTGTTCTCATCATAAACCCGGTTTTCTCCACTCCTGTGAGTTTGAAAAGAGTATCTCCCTTAGCATCAGGTGTAGAAGAAAATAAAAGTGATGCATCAGCAGTATAAAAAACTCTATAGGGAAATATTATTAATATTCTCCCTTTTGCATCTCCGGTTATCTTGTAAGAGAGCTCATATGTATATCCGGTTAAGGTTGGGGGATTTGAAAGTAATATCAAAATGATCAGGATAAGAAGAATTATTTTCATTACAATTTGTTAACTCATATTTATTCCGAGGGTATTTCTTAAAAGAATCCCTACAAAAAATGAGATCAAAGAAACCGTAGAACATATTATTATCATTTCAAGAAATGATCTTTTGAAACTGACTTCTCTGACTACAGAAACGAAGAGGTTGAAAATGAGAATGATCATAAAGACACTGATCAGAGTGAAAATAAATGCGGTAATATAATTGGCAAAGATAAAATATGGAGAGACAAGAAAGAATACTACAATAAGATAGGCGATGCCTGTATAAAAAGCAGATCTGAGAGGGTTCAATCCTTCTTCTGCTTTTGTTGAAAGGTATTCCGAACTGGCCATTGATAATGCTGCAGCAATCCCGGTAATAAGTCCTGCAACCCCAACATGTGTGACGTTTTTAAGAGCGAAAGTAAAACCGACGAGTGCTCCGGTGAGTTCTACAAGTGCATCATTCAGCCCTAACACCATAGAACCGATATGTCTCACAATCTCTTCATCAAAGGTTTGTATAAGGGCTTTTTCATGCTCCTCCTCATCGTATATTATGGAACGTGTTTCAGGAATTTTATCGAGAAGTACTTCGTAGTTCTTTTTAGCTTTTTCCTCTCCCCTTTCCATAAGCTTGATCGCAAAAGTTTTCCCCAGGATCTTTGAATAAAGAAGATACCTGAATATCATCCATTTGTCAGGCTGTATATCTGTTCCTGTATGTTTTTTAAGAATTTCATAATGTCCCAGTTCATCATCAGATATCCTTAGTAAAATCTCTCTGTTCTCTCCATTGGTTTTTTCAGCTAATTTTTTATATATAATATGTTCCGTTATCTCGTATTTCTGAAAAGTTAAGATGATATTCTTTATTTTACTATCCATTTCGAATTCTCCGGTGTAGAATTAAATTTAATTTTACCACCATTCAATTAGATTTAAAACATCAGGTAATATAGTATTACATTACCTCATCATTTAAGTTCTGTTTCTTTATTTATTCATCCTGTTCTGCTATAATTAATCTGTTTCTCACCATTGGTTGAGATATACATTATTTAGGAGGCCAGGATTGAAGATATTTATGGATACGGCAAATCTTGATGAGTTAAAAAAGAGCGTAGAATATGGTGTTGTTGATGGTGTTACAACTAATCCTTCATTGATTGCAAGAGAGAACCTGGGATTTATTCCTCTTATAAAAAAGATCACAACCCTTATTCCCGGACCTGTTTCTGTTGAATTGACAGCGCTTGATTTCAAAGGAATGATGGATCAGGCTGTAGAATATGCAGGGATTGCTGAAAATGTAGTTATTAAAGTTCCTATAAACCTTGAAGGTTTGAAGGTTGTAAAAAAACTTTCAGAGATGAAGATCAAGACAAATGTTACTCTGATATTTTCCTCTTCCCAGGCGCTTCTTGCTGCAAAGGCCGGAGCATCTTTTGTATCTCCTTTTGTAGGCCGTATTGATGATATTTCAGGAGATGGAATGGACCTGGTAGAGGATATTGCAAACATCTTTGATATTTACAGCATTCCGACAGAAATAATTGTTGCGTCAGTGAGACATCCTCTTCATTTTCTCGAATCAGCACGGATCGGCGCAGATATTGCAACCATCCCATTCTCGACGTTGTCGAAACTTTTAAATCATCCTCTTACAGATGCCGGAATGGAAAAGTTTCTGAAGGATTGGAAAAAAGTTAAAAACTAAAAAAGAGTGAAAAAAAGAAAGAAAGCTATAATCGGTTTTTTTTTGTACTTTTCCTGATTTCTCTAGCCTATTTTTTTCTCAAAGGCTATATAGTTGACAAGATAAACAGACAATTTCCTGACAGTGTCAATTTCAACAATGTTACAATCTCATTTTTCCCTCCTTCGGTAGGGATAAAAGATATCAAAGGTCTTGTCCTCAGCTCAAATAATCTGGTATCTTTTGGTAGTGTTAATGCGGATATACCTATATCTTCACTTCTTTCCGGCGAAAGGAAGATAAATCTTACAATTGAAAATCCCAGAATAGAGATTAATGAAGAGTTATCTTTATTATCCGGGTCCGGAGTTAGCACTAAAACTAAATTTACAATAAATAAGATCAATCTGAAAGACGGGGAACTCCATTATGTGAGTGAAAAATTGTCTGTAACATTGCTTGATTTTGATGTTTATTCCTATAGTAAAGGTGAGAATATCTCTTTCCGTATTATCTCACCCCATATGAAGATCATTTTTCCGTTAAGTGGCGGGGAAGTAAAACTTGAAGGTGATCTTGAAAGTGAATTTATTAACAAGAAGAAGGTTTTTAAGATCAGTAAATTCAGGTGGGGAACTGAAGATTTTATTGTGACAGGGAACGGGAATATTTATAAAAGTGGCAATCTTGCACTTCATGTCTTTACTGATGGAAATTTTGAGAATTTACTATATCCTATCCTGAAAGACCTTACTGCAAAAGGGGAAGTAAAAGGAAGTGCTGCAATTGTGAAAGATACCGGAGGGAGAATCCTTATCAATGGTAATTTTAGTGCTCCTGAGATCAGAATAAAAGATGAAAAATTCTATCAGTTTCGCGGAAATGTAAAATGGAACAACCGCACGGAGAAAATAAAATTAATCTCAACGGTTTTTTCTGACGGGCTTCTCAGTAAACTGAATGTTGAATCAAAAAAATATCTGACAAAAATTGATATTTCGAATGCAAGTGCCGCAAAACTTGGGAAAGCCATTGATTTATATGAAAATGTCCCAGTGGGCGGGATAGTAAAAAATTGTAACCTCGAATTAAACAGAGGGCTTATGACTGGCACTTTGACAGTTGAAAAGGATGTGATTTCTGAGGATGAGTTCAATGTGGATGGGACTTTTGACATTGAATATCAAATGAAGGAAAAATGGGTCAAATTCAGGGCTACCGATACTATTTCCGAGTTCGGTTTAGTGAAATATTTAAATGGATTTGTAGACACTAAAAGAAAAATCATGAAAATTGACCTGAATAGTACTATCAGGGAATTGAGTGGAGCTGATAAGTATCTTAAAAAATATGTTGATCTGGATCTTAGTCAATGGGGTTTGAAAAAAGGTTTTGGAAACCTCAGAATGAATTTTTCAAAAAAAGGGGAATTCATTGAAATAAAAAGCAGCATTTCAGTAAGAGACCTGATATCCAACGGTGCTTTACTTGATAGTATGTCAGCCAAAGTAAGGACATTGAACCAGAGAACCAATATCGATCTTTTACTAGATGACAGGGAGCTGAACGGAAAAGCTTTCATAGAATATGAAGCCGGGAATCTGGATATTGATTTCAAAAATATAGTTGGCGAATCTTCAAAGATGTTCATGATTCTTGAACAGGACCTGGATATAAAAGGAGTTCTGACAGGAAATTATAAATATCACTCAGAAAAAGGGATGAAAGATCCACTGATAACAGGAAATTATATTGCCCGTTCTATAAATTTTTATGATTTTATATTTAAGAATGTTAATGGTGAGCTGGAAGTTCTTGATCATATCTTTCTAAAGAATCTTAAGTTTAATTATCACAATGGAAAAGGGCAATCAGATATTCTGATCAATTATGAAACAGACTATTTTAAGATCGATGGTGAAATCAATTCGATCGATATTAATGAAATAAATAATGGTTTTAAAGGTAAAGGTAATCTTCAGTTTTCCGGTGAAGGAATATTTAATAAAGATCCATTAAGGATCAAATATGATTCTCCTGCCATCATTTTTTACGAAGGGAGGCCTTTTTCGGTCAAAGGTGAAGGTAATATAATGACCGATTTTTCAGAATTTGTAATTTCCGCTCCGGGTATCCTTCGGAATAACACTATGGATTCACCGTTTACTTTTATTTTTAAATTAGAAGATGATAAGTACCTTGGATCTTTTGATATTGAATTGAAAGATATAAATGTAGTAATGCCATGGGAGAACAACAAAGGTATAATGAATCTCAGTAGTGAAATAATCAGTGATGAGAATGATAATATCCATTTCCAGGGAGTTGCAGATCTCAAGGGAGAATTTATTTCATTTCCGGGATTTCCCCACACACTGGATAAATTCAAAGGGTCATTGTTTTTCAGAGACCTTGATTTTACAATGAGATCCTTCTCCGGGAAAATGGGAGGAGGGGATGTTACCGGAAACGGGAAACTGAAGGTGGAGAATAATGAATTGCAGGATCTGCTTGTAACATTTAACGGAAGGAATATGTTTCTTTTCCCGATGGAACGGGCAAATTTCAGGATGAATGCAAATTTAAACCTTCAGAAGAAAAAGGATAAATATGTGCTTGGAGGTGCGATTAACTTCCTTTCTCTTTTGTGGGAAAGAGAAATTGATGAGGGTATGTCATTTTATGCAGGAACCGGAGGCAGTGATACAAAACAGTCAACATTTATTGATAATCTTGAATATGATTTATCAATGCGCGGAAAAGGCGATATAAATGTAAGAAACTCTTTCATAAGTGGTAAAGGTGAAGTTGATCTTCATCTAACCGGCAATAGTGATTTCCCGGTCCTTTCCGGATCAATAAGCAGCAGGGAGGGTGCTGTGCATATATCAGGGAGGGATTTTAATCTTGTTAAAGCCAGGCTGGTGTTTAATAATAAAGTGGGGATTAACCCTCTGATAAGGATTGAGGCAGAAACATTCATCAAGAGCTACAGAATAAAATTTCTGATCTCCGGACTTTCTTCAGGTGTGAGGCCTGAGTTTATTTCGTCGCCTCCTCTTCCACAACAGGATATAATTGCTCTGATCTCATTAGGAGAACTTTTCCAAAGGTCATCTTCTACAAATATAAGTTCAGAAGTGGGAACAACAGGACTTGTAACAACAGCACTTACTGATCAGATCCAGAAGAGAGTTAAAAAATTATTTGGAATTGATATGCTGAAACTGGATCCGGATCCGACAAGGTCCTCTCTGGAAGGGATATCACGGTTAACAATCGGGAAATCAATTTCAAAAGATTTTCTGATTGTATATTCAACGGATATATCAAGGGCAACCAGAGATGTATATTTTTTTCAGTATCAGATCACTCCTACTATTTCCCTGATCGGGAAGAGAAATGAAGAGGGGAGACTTAGTCTGGATATCAGATTCAGGAAGAGGTATTAACAGATGGGATCGAATATGAAAACCCATTTTTGCAAAGTATCTCTTATAGCCCTTATCCTGTTTTGTATCATCTCACTGGGATCGAATTTATTCTCATCTGCCTATAGTTCAATGAAAGTTGAAAATATTGAATTTCAGTTTGCAGAAAGTGCCGGCAGGATTCACACAAAAAATCTCCGTTCACTGATTGAAATTATTCCGGGTCAGTACTATAACCAGAAAAAAATAAGAAATTCTCTTCAGAATTTATATAACGTCGGATATTTTTCAGATATCGAAGCAAAAGTAGTTATCTTATCAAAAGAATTACTCAAGGTTATTTTTAAACTTCGAAGCAGGCCTAAAATAAACAAAATAGCAGTCAACTACGTTTCGGGAATAGGTTCCGGAGATCTTAGAAAGGCAATACATTCAATAAGGAAAAATGTGTTTCTTGACAGAGAAGGGGTTCTGAAATCAGTAGAAGAGATAAGAGTTTTTATGAACAGCAGAGGATTTTTTAATCCTATTATCCGGCATACAATTAAAATCGATGGACTTAAAGCTCTGGTATCTTTTAATATCGAAAAAGGTGAAGTGACAAAACTTAACAGGATCTTTGTAAAAGGTGATGATAAGGGGACTTTGAAAAAAGAGAATGAAATATTCAAACTTAATAATTATATTCCCCATGTTTTTTCTGAAAACATGGTAATGATCGAAAAAGAGCTCAAGGATATAGGATATTTTTTCCCGCAGATAAAAGTAAAAGAGGTGTTTTTAAATAAATTTAAAACTCTGGCTAATGTTTATTTGGAACTGAACCCGGGTTTCAAGTACACGATCAATATTATTGGAATTAAAAAAAAATTCAGTTTTGTGACAGATATATGGAGGAAAAAAGTATTCGAAAAATGGGCTGAAAGGGAAAGCAGAGCAAGGATCATGGTATATCTCAGAAATAGTGGATTTCTCAATGCAGAAGTCAATTCTGAAATAAAGACTGAAAAAGAAGAAAAATTTATTATTTTTAATGTGAAAAAAAATGAACGGTTTGTTTTGGGAAAGATCGCCTTTGAAGGAAACAGGCTGATATCTTCTAAAATCCTCCGGGATGTTATAACTGTTGATGATCTTATCTTTAACAGGATATTTCATCTGAGGATAAACTCAATCAAAGTGGATTCCGAGGTTCTTAAATGGTTTTATTATTATAAAGGTTTTCCTTTCGTGAAGATCAGAACCGTACTAGAATTTAAAAAAAGAACAGTTAACCTTAAATATCTGATAAATGAAGGCGAGAAGTTTATTGTTGATTCAGTTTTATTCAAAGGGAATGAACTTGTAAAGACTCCCATACTAAATTCAATATTAAAAACCAGGTCTTCTGATCCTTTTGTCCAGAGAAAACTAAATGAGGATCTGGAGGAGCTCCGTAGTTATTACTACAGGAAAGGATTCGAAAATATAAAAATTGATTCAGAAGTAACTCCAGGGAAAAACAAATCAATATTAATTAATATAGATGAAGGAAGCCACTATAAATTTGGTGAACTGATAATTATAGGTGCTTCCCGTGATCAGACCAGATTGTTAAAAAAACTATTCCCACTGAAAGGCGGAGAGGATTTTAACAGAATGAAGATTGAAAGTTTTAAAAATGAGATAGATAGAAGTTCAATTTTCAGTGAGATAAAAATTCATAAAATTTTAAATAACAAAACTTATAATATTCTCCTTGCAACGGAACAAAATAAGAGTAAATATCTCGGTTTTGGAATAGGATACGAAGAGAGGACAGGGATAAGGTTCACCTTTGAATATCAAAAAAAGAATTTTCTTAGAACCTATTCAACTTTTTCCGCTCTGGTTCAAGTCGGACTTAAAGAAAAAAGGGGTGAAATAAGCTATGAGACTCCATATGTATTTGGTACTAAAGTAAGTTCCTCTCTTAAAATATGGGAAGAGAATGAACTTTACAGGAGTTATAAATTCAACAGATATGGAATATCTGAGTCTCTTGTAAAGAAGCTCACGAATGATTCGTATATCCTGTCATCTTTAAGCTGGTACCGGACAAAATTACTTGACCTTAGTGTTTCAAGCGGCGGTATAGATATAGTTGATGTCCCTTATGATATTACAGCCCTGAACTTCTCCTTTGTCAGAGATAAAAGGGATGATCCCTTCCTGCCTACTAAAGGGAGTTTTTTCTCAACTGATGTAAAATTTGCAATGCCAATTTTAAGGAGTGATTTCTCTTTTCTAAGGTTCAGGTGGGGTTATCAGAAGAATACCAGGTTTTTTAAAAATGGTATTTTTTCATTTTCGATCAGAAATGGTTTTGCAACTAATGATGTGCCGATTACTGAAAGATTTTTTGGCGGTGGTTCCACTACTTTCAGAGGCACCAGGAATGATAAACTTGGATCCCTTGACAGTGAAACAGGTGAACCATATGGCGGAAATGCATTGTTGCTGTTTAATTTAGAAGCTACTTTCCCTCTGAATCTTGTACCTGTTAAAGATCTTTATTATGCTGTTTTTGCAGATTTTGGTAATATTTACAGATATGCAGATGAAATTAGTATTGGTAATATTCAGAAAGCAATAGGACTTGGTTTAAGGCTTAAATCTTCAATAGGAGTTCTTAGCTTTGATATCGCATATAATATCGAAAGAAGGGAAAGTGTAAGCCCGATCGCTTTTCATATAGGAATAGGAAATGTTTTTTAAACTAATTGTTTCTTTACTGCTTCTGGTCCAACCGGCAGAGATAGTTGTTGATAAAATTGCTGCAGTTGTTAATGAAGAGATTATTACAGTATCCGATATTGATAAATCACTGCTCCTTTATTCTCCAGTGGAAAATTCCGGTAGTTATGAAGAAGACCTTTATCTCAGGGAGTTGGATAAACTTATAAATCATAAAGTAGTTTTTCTTGAGTATAAAGATCAGTTTGAACTTAGTGAAGAGGATTTTGAGAATGTTCAGAGATCGATAATTGTGAGATATGGGTCTATGGATGATACAAAAAGAATACTGGAAAAGTTTGATATGGATTTGAAAGACTTCAGACTATTCCTTACAGAAAAGATCCTATATGAAAAAGTGATCGAAGATAAGTTTAAGCCGGGTGTTGTTATTGAATTTTCTGATATAGAAGAATTTTATAAAAATGATTATCTCCCTTCAAGAAAAAAGCTGGGGATGGAACCGAAATCAATAATTGACATGACTCCTATTATAGAGAATTTCTTAAGGGGGAGAAAGGTTCGAAAAGAATTATCACAATGGCTTGAAGGGATCAAAGCCTCATATTCGATTAAAAATATACTTTCAGATGAAAGAAAAAGAGATGAAGAAGAAGCAAACTGATTCATTTGATATTCCTGAAAAAGATCTTTGCCCTTTCTGCGGGTCGGCAAATATTCTCCCTTTCGAAGATGATTCCGCAAGCGATAGTGATCTTCCTGTTTTCATAATCATTTTGACCGCCTTGACAGTGGTGGCACTCTATCTGGCTTTTGTTGTTGCTTCTTATATGTATTTCCCTGTAGTGGTTTTTATTGCAATTATAATCTCTACCAGGATTATCAACAGACAGGAGAAGAAACCTCAGAGGAAAATACTGCCTGCCGGCAGGGATTTTATATGTCTCAGCTGCAATAGCTACTTCAACAGAACCGATTCTGTTTAATCACTCAGGAAGAATCCTACTTACAACTTTACCGTCCTGGACAGAAAAAGTGAGTTTAACTTTTTTACTAGTTTTTTTTATTAACTGAAATGTGATTTTCTCACCCTTCAGTTTGTTTGATAGTTTTACTCCGCCAAAAACAGCCATTTTTTTGTAATCTATCATTGATCTGCTGTTTGGATCCGGATCATAGAATATTTTAACTGAATTTGTCTCAGGGATAGATTCCACATCTGTAATCCCTTCAATATTATTGATATAACTCAAGGTGTTTTTGTAAAGTGTCTTCCTGTCAATAACGGAGTCATTGCCGATAGATGTGATAAACAAAGTCACAAACAATATTAATAGGCCACCCGAGACGGCTAATATCATTTTATTTGATTTTTCAGGGTTTATCCTTCGGTTCAGCCTTTTCTTATTCTTTTTCATTTTTTGTTTTTATCAGGGAACTTCTACATTATCAAATATTTCAGTAATAATGTCATCACTTGTCATTTCTTCCGCCTCTGCTTCATAACTGAGAATGATTCTATGTCTGAGTACATCCCTCCCTATGGTCTTTATATCCTCGGGAGTAACATATCCTCTCCCCCTTATAAATGCAAATGCTTTTGAAGTGTCGGCGAGGAATATTGATGCTCTGGGGGAAGCACCAAATTGAATGAAGTTTTTCAAATTTTTAATTCCGCTCTCTTCAGGGAATCTTGTTGCAAAAATAATATTAAGAATATATTCCTTGATCCTGTCATCGATATATACCATTTTATAGGCTTTGTTAAGTTTAAGGATATCTTCTTTTGTTCCGACTTTTTCAGCTTTTGGAGAATTCCCTGAACTGAATCTGTCAATTATTGCACTCTCCTCTTCTTTTCCCGGGTAGGTTATCAATACTTTTAAAAGAAACCTGTCAATCTGCGCTTCAGGAAGTGGATATGTCCCTTCCTGCTCGATGGGGTTTTGAGTTGCCATCACCATAAATGGTGCTTCAATTTTATGTGTATTGTCACCAATAGTAACCTGGAGTTCCTGCATTGATTCCAGAAGAGCGCTTTGTACTTTGGCAGGAGCTCTGTTAATTTCATCTGCAAGCAGGAGATTTGTGAAAATCGGCCCTTTCCTGGTCAGAAATTCCGAAGTTTTCGGATTGAAAATCATAGTTCCTGTAAGATCTGCCGGGAGAAGATCCGGAGTGAACTGGATCCTGGAGAAATTCAGATCAAGTACTTCTCCAAGTGTTTTAACTGCAAGTGTTTTCGCAAGGCCGGGAACTCCCTCAAGGAGCAGGTGTCCGGATGTGATCAGAGCTATCATTATCCTTTCCAGCAAATTCTTCTGCCCTACAATGACCTTTTCCATTTCCGAGATTATCTTACCGGTAATTGCACTCTCTTCTTTTATCTTTTCATTTATGAATGTCATATCATTTTTCATTTACTCCTCCTGTTCATCCCCATTTCTGTCTGTAGTCCAGAGTTTTTATATAATGTGATTCTGCCATCTCAAAGATCCTGCTTCTTATTCTGTCGCCAATTCTATCTTTGAGTGTGGGTAGTTCGCCATCCGGGCTATCATCGGGATAATTAGTCGCAAATAGGGTTATCTTCTGTTTGTTGTAGCGGTGATTTATTAAATAATAAATATTGTCTCTTACCCACTGACTGGGTATAGAAGATCCAAGCTCATCCATTATCAATAACTCTGTTTCTGATAATTTATTGATAAGTTCATTTATAAGTGAAAAGTCCCTGAATGTGTGTGATTCACCACTCCTCATTTCCCTGACCATATCATTCCAGTCAATATAATATATATCTGACACAGAGAATTTTTTTATTATTCCTGTCGCAATTGCACACAAAAGCCTGGTCTTTCCTACTCCGGTACCTCCATGAAGTAAGAGCCCTTTCTGTACTGCAGGATAGTCATCTATGAATTTTTTAACATCCTTGATCACTTTTTTCAGGTTCCTGTCACCTTCTTCAGGATAAAAATCATCTAGCCCTGAACCGGCAAATCTGGGAGGGATATTTGAAATAAGGCAACGGTCTTTCAGAACTTCTATCTTCTGGCATTTACACCTTCTTAAAAATTCTTTTCCTTCCTTCTCAATTTTTTCCCATCCGGAATCGTCACAAATTGTACATTTTGCTTTTGTCAATTCAGCACTCCATAGACTCCTTGTTTCAGCAGCATTTTTTTTAATTTTACAAGGGCTCTTGATTCTATTCTACGAATCCCTTCCGGGCTCATTTTCATTTTTTTTGCGATTTCCCTGAGACGCATCGGATCATCTTTCTTAAACCCGAATCTGAATTTTATAACCATCGCCTCTTTCTCGGTAAGTTCTTCGATATTATCGACCACTGATTTACGGATTGAATCATCAGTGAGAATGTCGAGCGGATCATGTGCATTAATATCCTTGATTATTGTAGATAAATTAGCGGTCTGTTCGCCTGATATCTGATTGTCAAGGGATATAATTTCACTTGGGATCGACAGCATGACCTTTACTTTCTTAACCGGTATGTTCAACTCCAGGGAAAGTTCTTCCTCAGTTGGTTTACGCTTCATATCTTTTGTCATTCTGTAAAGAACTTTTTTGAAGTTCAGATAATTATTATAGAAAATATCAGGGAATGATATGATATTCTGATTTTTTGACAAATATCGTCTGATCTCACTTCTAACCCACCATATTGCATATGTGTAGAATCTATTGCCTCTCATTTCGTCAAACCTTTTCAGAGCTTCTATAAGTCCTTTGTTTCCTTCATTTATAAGGTCCAGGAAACTATCTTCTTTAAAATAGTATTTCAAAGCTTCTTTCACAACCAGTTTTTGGTTGGCAATTATGATCATTTTGAAGGCTTCCATATCACCTTTTTTTGTTTTTTTCACCAGATCTTTCTCTTCTTCCGGTGTAAGGATCTTTATTTTATTTATTTTCTGGAAGTATGAACTCAGGGAATTCAACGGCCTGTTACTATTTTTCGGAGTCATCTTTAAATAAAGTTATTCTGGGAGAAACCATTTTTACAAGTGATTTTTTTTTCTGTTCAAACAAATTTTCCTTTCCTGTAAAAAACTCTTTTTTAAGCTCTTCAAGAAATTTTGAAAATTCCTCCTCCATTTTTTCGATCTTTAATTTCATATTGTATATAATGTCGATCCCTGCAAGGTTGACTCCCATTTCACGTGAAAGATTAAGTATGAATTCAAGTTTCTTAAGGTCTTTCTCCGAATAAAGTCTCGTATTTCCTTTTGATCTGCTGGGGATCAATAATCCTTCCTTTTCATAGAGTCTTAAGGTCTGAGGATGGATGTCATATTTGGAAGATACATAAGCTATCATATATACCTTTTCTTTTACCATTCAAGCTCCTCCCTTGGGTTATACGGAGATTTCTCCTCGATCTTTTTAAGCATTTCCCTTACCTCAATGTCTTTGGTCGGGGGTGACACGATCTTTACAGATATTAAGAGGTCTCCTTTTGAACCCGTTTTAGGGCTGGGGATACCCCTGTTCTTTAATCTTAATTTCTGTCCGGAATTTGTTGATGGGGGAATCTTCAAAAGTGATTTTCCTTCGATGGTCGGTATCTCTATCTTGGCTCCGAGAGCTGCTTCACTGAAAGTTATAGGTAGTTCTATCTCAAGGTTATATCCATTTCTTTTAAAATACCTGTGTGGAGTAACAGAAATAGTTATAATAAGATCCCCGTACTTTCCGCCCCCGGTTCCGGCATTTCCCTTGCCTCCTATCCTGATCCTTGAATTGTTCTCGACTCCGGCAGGAATTTTCACTTTAAGTTTAGAATTCTGTCCTGTCCTCCCTTCGCCGTTGCAGGTGCTACATTTCTCACCCGGAGTATAACCGGTTCCGTTGCAACTTGTGCAGGGAGATTCAAATCTCATGAATCCTGTCTGCCTCTCCACTTTACCTGTTCCTGAACAGGTATTGCATTTTGCTTTTTTTGAATTCTTGTTAATTTTTTTTCCGTTGCAGTCATTGCAAACTTCTTTTCTGAAGATCTGGATGGGGGCCTCGATCCCTTTTGCAGAATCGATAAAACTTATATTCATTGAATAATGTAGGTCTTCACCTCTCTGCGGTCTTTCAGCTCGCGGGTGAGTTCTCTGGGACCCCCCACCGAAGTTGCCGAAAATTGTTTCGAAAATATCACCGAAGGAGCTTGATCCTGTTGTATTGAAATCAAAACCTGAAAAATCAGAGCCTCTGGATCGTGAATTGAAATTAGGACCGGTAGAGCCGAAAGTGTCATATTGCTTTTTCTTTTTTGGATCCTTTAATACTTCGTAAGCTTCTGTGATCTCTTTAAATTTTTTCTCTGATGCTTTGTCTCCGGGATTCAGGTCAGGGTGGTATTTTCGTGCAAGTTTCCTGTAAGACTTCTTGATTTCGGCAAGAGTTGAGGTCCTGGAGACATTAAGGATTTTATAGTAATCACTCATATAAAAATTTTACTTTAGATATAGACAAAAATCAAGAATAACAGAAATATGAATATGTTATGTGGATTTATAAGCTAAGGAAAATTTTATTTGCTGTAACTGAATTTTCCCCGGTGATTTCTTGACAAATAGGAGCATAATATTTATCATTTGTCTTCGGAGGAAAAATGGCAAGAAGAATCTTAGTACCCTTAGATGGATCAGATTATTCGAAGGTAGCGACAAAAGTAGCAATTGATATGGTAAAAAAAAGTAATGGAATTATTGTTGGGCTTGGAGTTGTAGATACAGAAGAGATCAATGAATCTGCAATAGGTGCAGGTATCGGTGCAAGTTATTATGCAGAACATATGAAAACATATAAGAAGAACAAGGCTATCGGCAAGATCAAAAACTTTCTTGATGAATTTGAAGATGAATGTAAAGATGCAAAAGTTGATTTTGAAAGATATTCTAAATCAGGTGATCCTGTTGAAGAGATAATTAATATGGGTAAAACTTCAGACCTGATCATTGCAGGACTTAGAACATTCTTCCATTTTGAAACTACTCCGGAACCTGGAGATACACTGAAAGAATTACTTGAGTCCGGTGTGTGTCCTGTCATTGCAGTTCCAAAAAAAGAAATAAAGAACAATAAAAAAGTATTAATTGCATATGATAACACCGTTAGTTCTGCCAAAGCGATGAAAATGTTCCTGAGATTTTATAAGACCAATCCCTATGCAAAAAAGATTTATTTACTAAATGTTAATGAAGACCTTAATCAAGCAAATAAAATACTGGACAATGCTAAGAAATATTTCAAATCTCACAAGATCAAAGTTGAATTGGAAAAAAGAGCAGGGAAACCGGGGAAAGAGATATTAAAGTTTGCTAAAGAGAAAAAAGTGAACATGATCGTTATGGGTGCTTATGGTGAGAGCGGAATCTCAAAGCTTTTCTTCGGGCATGCTTCGAGAGGTGTCATAGATAATGGTTCGATCCCGGTCTTCGTCTATCACTAAGGATTATTTTCATTCCTGTAAGTTAAGGCCTGAATCAGGTTCAGTATTGTCATAGCAGATTCAATGACCTCAATTTCCCGGCCGTCCTGAAGAATTATTTTTGTTGGTTCTGTAGATTCAACTTTATTTATTATATTTGTATTGATTAGTATCTCGGTGTTATTTGTCAAAGTGAGTTTAATCATTTTTAATAAAGAAAACTTCAGAAACTTTTTTATAATCAACAAATTCTCCGATCTTCAGGAGTGCATCAAATGCAGCCCCCTGCTCGGATTGTCTTTTACTTTTCCCCTTTCCTTCTCCCATTTTCTTTTTATCAACGTATACTGCAGTAACGAACAATGTGTTGGGAGGTTTTCCTGTTTCATCTATCAGAACATATTCAGGAAGTGAACCGGTGTCCTTCTGAATTATTTCCTGCAATTCTGACTTATAATCATTGATCTTGATATTTGTTTCAACATATTGTTCCAGAAAAAACTCAAAGAATCTTATCAGAACAGCAGATGTGGTCTTGAAATTCGAATCAAGATAAACAGCCCCTGCAACAGCTTCAAACAGAGAGGCAATTATCCTTGTATTTTCTCTTCCTCCATTCCTCTCTTCACCTTTTCCCAGAAAAATGTAGGAACTCATGTCAATTGATATTGCAAGGTTATACAGGAATTTGCTCGAAACAAGATGTGCCTTAAGTTTCGATAGCTCTCCCTCCTGGAGCTTTTTGAATTTATTAAAAAGATAGTCTGTAATAATTAAATTGATTACAGAATCTCCCAGAAACTCCAGCCTTTCATTATCAGAAACTCTGTTCTTCCGTTTCCCTTCATTAAATGAAGTATGAGTAAGCGCTTCGGTGAGGAGTTGTTTATTCCGGAATGTATATTTGAGCTTTTCTTCTAATTCTTTGTACACTATTTTACCTTGAGAATTATGAAAGTGAGATCATCTTTGTTGTTCTTATCCTGGGCAAATTCTATGCTTAGTTCAAGTAATTTCTGCTTGATCTCACCTGGAGATGAATCAGCATTTTCAGATATTATTTTTTTTACAGGCTCAAGTCCCAGCATCTCGCCATCTTTATTCATTATTTCTGACAATCCGTCAGAAAAGAGGAAAAGGATGTCACCACTCTCATATTTTTGTTCTATCTCTTCAATCCTGTCCCTGGAGAAATTTATAAGTCCGAGAGCCATTCCTTCAGGATAGATCTCAATACATTCATTTGCTTTTTTTTTGAAAAACACTGCCTGAGTGTGGCCTGCTCTCGACAGAATGAACTTTTTTTCTGCAACAAGAAATTTTGCAATACTGATTGTAATAAAAGTAACTTTATCAAATGATTCATTAAGTGTAGTGTGACATTCTGCAAGGAGTGTTGCTGGAGACATGTCTTTCTTTTGAAGATAATTTACCAGTCCTTTCAATTCAGCCATATAAAAGGCGGCACTGGTGCCTTTGCCGGATACATCAGCAACAAGTATCGAGAGAGATTCACCATCTTTATAGAAATAGTCAAAATAATCACCGGCAATTTCTGAAGCCGGAATATTTGTAGCGGCTATTTCGAATTCTTTTGTTATTAGTGAGTCCTTAGGGAGAAGCTTCAATTGAATTGTTCTTGCAATATTCAGTTCTTCTTCAAGTCTCTGTTTTTTCTTCTCTTCGACAAGAAGTCTGCTTATTCCCGATGCCATTTCATTAAAAGAGTCTGCAAGGTATTGAAGCTGATCACCGGAGTTTGTTTTGATCTTTACATTAAAATCTCCCTTCCTGACCCGTTGAATACCTTTTGTTATCTGATTAATAGATTTAGTGACAACCCTTATCATTCTGAATCCTATAATAAATGAAATAATGATAAATGTTCCAAAAAGAAAGATCAGGAAATAGATGAGTTTTCTTACAAAAGTTTGTGTTGTTGCAGAATTAACTATCTCTATTCTATTGAAGGTCTTTTCGTAATCGATTAACAGGAGAAAAAATTTCTTTTTAATTTCAGGTTTAAAATTTACAATATTGTCAAAATCAAAGTATTCAAATTCCAGCATATGGGGGAGGAAGAAAGTTTCTTTTTCACTATCATTTTCAGGAAAAGTTTTTGGAAAATCAAATACCGCCTTTTCCTCAATTCCCTGATATTTAATCTTAAAATCACTTATAGTAGAAAATTCATCCAGAAATTTCTGGTTGATAGTTGTTGCAAAAAGAATTGCAAATTCCCCCCTCTTTACAAATACACCATGATACAATTTGTTATCAATCACAAAATATCCACGGAATTCATTTTGTGTTATTTTTTTTGCATTGAAATTTTCTGGGTACTTAAAAAAAGGCTTGTAATTGTTGTCAGATTTTTCGAAAAAGACCACATTCAGGAAGTTGACACCCTTATCAAGAATGACTGCTCTTTCGATCAAATGGTTCATACCTTCTTTTGAATTTGTATCAAAGTAATTCTGAGTGAGAATTTCCAGCTGTTGAAGCCTTTCATCCATTATATTGTCGACGATCGTTATCCCGTATTGAGCAATAACCATATTAAGGAATATAAAGAAAAATATAACGAGAAAGATGAGTGGAGTAATTATAAGAAAAAGACTTGAAATAAGCAGCCGGTTACGCACATGCCAGAAAAGTTTCTTTTTAACGATAATTAGGAGTCGAAGGCAAGCTGAGAATATCAGGATCCAAAGGAAAATTTTGAAAATTTCTCTGGAGCAGAACAAAAAGCATAGATTAGTAATCACAAAGAGAACTGCTAAAAAAATGTCAATCTTTTTCCAGTTTCGAAACATCAGTGAATTATATTATTAATAGGAAGAAAAAACAATAAGGATCTTACATCGTATTTTGTCTGATTACAGTCTAATGATGTATAGATGTGTCATGTCTTTTTTGCAGATAATTCGCAGTATCAGTGATTTCAGCATATGTTCCAGATAGAGTACTAAGGGTTGAGTTGTGAACATCACCGGCTTTAGTGATCTTTCCATTAAACTTCAGATCCCTTGTTGTACAGCCATCAGAGATGACTATACATTTAAATCCATAATCAGCAGCAGCTCTGACAGCTGCTTCCACACACATATGAGTCTGCATTCCGGTTACAACCAGTCGGCTTATCCCGTTTTTTTTCAGATGTGAAAGGAGATCAGTATCTTTAAAGCTGTTAGCAAAATTCTTTGAAATGATTTTCTCATTTTTCAACGGGGTAAGAAGTTTATATATTTCTCCTCCTTTTTTTGAATTGTGCCGGATATGGATCACTGTTTTTTTTTCAGATCTGAATTTTGTCATGATCTTTTTTATATTCTCTGCAGTTTGCTCAGGGTTAGTTAACGGGAGTGCACCTCCCGGGAAATAGAAATACTGAACATCGATAATAATCAGAGCTGTATCTTTCCCCTCAATATCCTCGCCAGGGAAAAGTGTGCTTGCTGAAATGACTATAAAAAATATGATCGCAATTAAAAATATTTTATTAAAAATACTTCTGTTTTTTCTCAATTTGCCTCCTGATGATTATATTAAATATTAATGAAAATGAAAACTCTGGTCAATGTTGGAAGGGTGACTGTGCTTGACTTCTTCAAAAATAAGGCATAGGGAAGAAGTCAAGAAGTCAAGCACCGTCCCCATTCTGTATGGTATATTGCCCTAAAGCAATACATGAAGTATAATTGCATCTTCCAGGAGGAAACTTGACAAAATTAAATGAATCTATATTCAGAGAATATGATATCAGGGGAATAGTTGAAACTGATCTGACTGATGATGCTGTAGAGAAAATTGCTTCGGCTTTTGCCGCTATTTATGTCCGTGCAGGGAAGAAACAGATTTCCATTGGTATGGATGGCAGGCCAAGTTCTGAAAATATAAAAAATATTTTTATAAAAACTATCTGCAGTTACGGGATAGATATTGTGGATATTGGTCTTGTTCCTACACCGGTACTCTATTATTCAGTTTTTAAACTCGGACTTGGTGGAGGGATCATCATAACTGCATCTCATAATCCTTCTGAATATAACGGATTCAAAGCATTGCTCGGGAAAGATGCACTTTCAGGTGATGAGATCAGAGAGATATATGAAATAGCTCGTGATGAAAGATTTCCTGAGGTTAAAGGTGGCGGTAAAGTAGAATCAAAGGATATGGTCTCTAATTATATTGAATATGTTGCCGAAGATATCTCTCTTGAAAAGAAAATCAAAGTAGTAGTTGACAGTGGAAATGGTACAGGCGGTATTACAGGGGTTCCGTTATTCAAAAAACTGGGAGCTGATGTAATTGATATATTTACCGAAGTTGACGGATCTTTTCCCAATCATCATCCTGATCCGACAAAGATCGAAAACCTCCAGGATCTCATAACAAAGGTTAAGGAGACCGGTGCCGACCTTGGGATCGGATTTGATGGTGATGCTGACAGGATCGGTGTTGTGGATGGGAATGGTAACATTCTCTGGGGTGACATGTTGATGGTCCTGTTTTCGAGAGAAATACTTAAGGATAATCCCGGAAGGAAGATTATTTCCGAAGTAAAAGCATCTGAAGTCCTTTATGCCGAAATTGAAAAGAATGGTGGAATTCCGATCATGTGGAAAGCCGGACATTCATTGATAAAGAAAAAAATATTTGAAGAGAATGCAATTCTTGCCGGTGAAGTGAGCGGTCATATATTTTTTAATGACAGGTGGTTCGGATTTGATGATGCAGTATATTCGGGAGCAAGGCTCCTTGAACTCCTTTCGAATTCATCACAAACACTTGAAGAGATGGTTGAAACTATTCCTGATACTGTTAATACTCCGGAGATCAGGGTAGATACAACAGAAGAAGCAAAATTTGAAATTGTTGACAAAATAGTTTCTAAATTTAAAGAAAATTATGAGGTTATTGATATAGATGGAGCGCGAATAAAATTCCCGGATGGATGGGCACTTGTCAGGGCTTCAAATACCCAGCCTTCTCTTGTATTGCGATTCGAATCTGACTCTGAAGAGAATCTTCAAAAGATCAGAAATGTTGTCGAACCGATACTTGAAAAGATAGTTAAAGAGGTTGAGAGCAGGACATAAAGCTTTTTTAAAGAGAAAGTACAACTTTTCCAACCAAAAATACAACTTTAGTTTGTTTGTGTGAAGGTATAGTTATATTATTATATCTATAATGGAAGAATTTTATAGTTATAAAAATTGTATCCGGAGAATAACATGAGAAATTTACGAAAAAATAAATCTTTCTATCTGATCCCAGTATTTATTATCGGGTTAATGCTGTTTTTTGCTGGAGAAAAAGAAGGGATTGCCGGGAAGGGTTTTGTAAAGGAACTTAAATCACCGGTAAGAATAGCTTTTGGACCTGCGAATAACCTTATTGTTTCGGATTATAGTCAAAAGTCTATTTTCACCATTGACAGGAACAGGAATAAGATTCTAAGGGGATTTAAGATCAAAGGGAGGCCCCTGGCAATTGCATATTTTAAGGGTAAATATTTTGTCGGGAACAATACTTCAAAAAGGATAGAAGTTTATACAGAATCCGGGAAGATAAAATACTCATTCTCAGGTATGATAAAAAAGCCGAATGACATGGCTATAGATGATGATGGAGAGAATGTTTTTGTAGTTGATACACTTTCAGCAAAAGTAAATATCTATACAATTGAAGGAGAATTGATCAATGTTATTTCGGAGAATCTTACTGCTCCTACAGGAATAGCATTGGATGAGATAAACGGATTTATTTATGTGAGTGATTACGGTGACTCAGGTAGCTGGGTATATCCTTCTATCCGTATTTTCAACATGGATGGTACTTATGCCGGAGCCATTTCTGGAAAACTTGGAATGATGGGGAACAGGTTCTCAAGGCCACAGGGACTTGCAATTGATGGAAACGGATATGTTTTCATGGTCGATTGTTACTCTGCCGAGATCATGGTCTTTAATGGTCCCAATGGAGTTCTTGTGAAAACTTTTGGAGGATTTGGTACTTCTCCGGGGAAGATGAAACTTCCTTATGATATAGTTCTGAATTTGAAATCTCTGGACCTGTATGCAACAAATAATTTAGGTGTCAGTGTTGAGATTTTCAAAAATGGGGGAAAACTCTAATGAGATATAATAGGTCCTTCGGAATAATCGTATCAATTTTGTTTGTTGTATGCTTTTTTCTATTACCACTTAATATATCTGCTTTGAATCCCAATCATGACGGGTGTTCACAATGCCACAGTCTCCATAATGCCCCGGGCCAGGCATTAACCGATGGTTTAAACAGTTTATGTCTGACCTGCCATGGCCCGGCCGGGACTTCATCTCTTATTGTTGGAAATCATGCTAATTCAACTGCCAAATATGATCCATTCAATATGGATTGTATTAAATGTCATAACCCTCATGATGATATTGAAAATTCTCTTGGAGGGACGAATATAAAACAGATAGGTCACAGGAGTGGATCTGCAACAATTGATACTCCAAATAGTGGTACTTTGGCTGTAGTATTTGAAAGTCAGGCAATCGGTTCTCATGCTGATGGAGACTCTACCTATGACGGTGTATGTGAAGTATGTCATACCGAGACAACTTATCATCAAAATACATCAGCAGGAAACCATTCCCACTATGTCGGGCAGACCTGTACAGATTGCCATAAACATAACAATGATTTTGCTGGGGAAGGCGGCGGATGCAAAGGTTGTCACAGCAGCTCTCAGGACAATGGGGACGGGTTGCCAACCCGGAGAGCAATTGGTGACGAATTTTCTCTGACAAGTCATCATGTTATGGGGGGTGCGGTCACAGATGATGATTGCGGAGTATGCCATTATGAATTTGTTGATAGCAGTTATCATAAGGACAATAAAGTAGATCTGCGAAACCCGGATGATGCTGATGTTTCGGCCATAATTTCTTTTCAACAGTTTTCACGACTCACTTCCAATAATGTACTTGAATCATGGGTCACAGATGTTCAGGTTAATTTTTGCCTTAAATGCCATGACAGCGATGGAGTAACAAGAATAGATTTCATTGGAAATGCGTTGCAGCCTTTTTCTTCTAATACCAGAGATGCGCCAAATGTACAATTCCAATTTTCAAAAGCAAGCCATCATGCGGTTATAAGTGTCGGGGATAATGAATATTGTACTCAAACAGCTGCTAATGGTGACCAAATAACTATGGAATCACCATGGAATCAAAACTCCGATCATGACAAAATATCATGCTTTGATTGTCACGGGACAAGCGGGCATGGAAGCGCAAATCAACGTATGCTCCGCACTTCTATAGATTTCGATGCAATGATGATAGTAGGAAGTTTTACTAATGGAGCCTCAGTGGAAACTTTCTGTACTTCATGTCACAAATCAAGTGTATATGTATCCGCAAGTGACCCTGAAGCTGTTGGAAGTATTTTTGAGGATCACGCTGGGAGCCAATCTAAACATGGAGCCGGTGGGGGTAATGAGCTTGGATGTATGGGTTGTCATGGTGGGATTGCAAATTGGAGTGGAGGCAGCGATAATGGTTCTGCCAGGGGAAATATCCATGGTACCTCAGAAAACTGGGGATTTCCTTCAGAACTTCCTGATAATTTTATTGTAGGAGGCTGGCTCTCTGAAATTATCGTAAACAGTTCCTCCGGTTCCTGCCGGGGTGGTGTCTGTGCTCATTCCGGCGGTCAAGGCAAATCTTGGACAAGGTAATTCGGTAAATATCATTATTAAATTTATCAGTTCATCCAAATTGGCTCTGGTTCTTATTCTAGTGATCCTCCTTTTTTTTGTTATAGGTGCTGTTTTACCTCAACAAGGGATATATGACGAAGGTGATATTGTCAGATGGCAGGGAGATAATCCGCTAATCACATCTATAGCAAAACCTCTTGGACTTTTCAGAGTATTTACGTCTATCCCTTTCATAGTTATAATTTTTTTTTTGTGGCTGAATACCCTTACATGTACCATTAAGGAATTTTATAAAAGAGGAAAGTTCGAGTCTTTCAAAGGTTCTGAAAAAATTAAGAATTCAGGATTTTTTCTCCTTCATATCTCAATTTTACTTATGATCGGTAGTGGAGGATGGAGCGCTGCAACAAAAATGGATGCAAGGATCATACTAACAGAGGGGCAGAGTTTTGCAGAATCTCATACCAGTTACAGAAGAATAACAAAAGGCCCTTTAAGAACTGATAAACATAAAGAGTTTGTTATAAAACTGAATAAAGTCAGCGTTGACTATGAGAGTAAGATCTATCATGTTGATACTACTTCAGAAATATCCATATTTGAAAATGGTAAAAAAGTTGATGATTATGAGATAAAAATAAACAATCCTCTTGAGTATTCAAATATTAATATAACTCAGGATAAGACTGGTTACTCTCCGCATATAGCAATTAAGAACATTAAGACAGGAAGAATGATTATTAATTCGTTTATTGCTCTGAAAACATTCGAAGAGTACAATAAAAGAGAATACAAAGATTATATTCCCTTAACTTTGTTCAAAAACGTAATAATCCTTACTTTTTTCCCTGATCATGAAGAGAAAGATGGAGAAATAGTAAAGACCGGAGAAAAAATTGTTAACCCGGTACTATTAGTTGAAGAACAGGATCACGAAGGAAATACTATATCCAAACAGACTCTGTCTTTAAAAAGTTCTATTATAATAGGGGAACATGCTTTCTCTTTTGTTGGAGTCAGACAATGGGCATCTTTCAGACTACTGGAAGATCCGGGGTATAAATATTTCTATTTCGCGGTATGGCTGAGTATCTTTTCTCTTCTGCTTAGATATTCAGATGACCTTTATTATTTGTTCAGGAAGGATAAACCCGGTGGGGGATCATGATCTTTATTAAAATGCAACTAAAAGGAGTGCATTATGGAAAATGTTGAGACCATTTTTTTTTGGTTAACAATTTTTTTATATGTAGGAGCATTTGTTTCTCAAATTTTTGGATTTATTAATAAAAAGGATAAGGGAATTATCATTTCTTCAATTTTCTTAAAATCCGGATTTTTTACACATACATTAATCGGAGCAATTCACTGGGTAGTCAGCAAGCATCCTCCTGTCACCGATACTTATGAGCTCAATTTAACTGGTGTATGGTTTATGATATTGCTTTTTTTATTGTTTAAATACCTGGGAAAAATTAATGAATATATAGGATTAGTGATCATCCCTATAGGATTTCTTGCACTCGGTTATGGTTATCTATCAGGAGTTGAGATAATACCAATGGGGCCTGCTTTTCAGAGTCCGTGGTTGATCGTTCACGTAATATTTGCCTGGATTGCATTTGGAAGTTATGCGATCTCTACCGGAGCGGCAATATTTCTTCTGCTTAAGGAAAGGAAAAAGTCTTTTGAAACATTTAATAAACTTCCATCTGCAAATGAGCTGGATCTGACCGAATACAGGTTTATTGTTCTCGGATTTATCAATCATGCAATAATGATCGTCTCGGGTGCCATATGGGCAAAAAAACTCTGGGGACATTATTGGAATTGGGATCCACTTGAGACATGGTCACTCATTGCATTTCTTTTCTATGCATTTTATCTCCATGCGCGTTCATTTTTTAATTGGAGAATGAAAAAATCCGCATGGCTTGCAGTGGCTGGATTAATAATACTTGCAATATCTTTCTGGGGTGTGGGTTTGTTCGGGCCGACAATTCATCCCGGCCCTTAAGATAAAATATAAAGGTGAAAAATGGCAACGCTAGTTCTTTTAAATAATTTTTTACATGATTTCAGTGCTGCTGGATGGATCTTCTGTTCAGTTTTATTATTTGTGATGCTCAGGTCTTTACCTGAAGGTTTTCATGCCAGGAAAGGGGATGACCTTTATCTGTATATTGTAAATAGTTTTAAGAAGATCAGATTATTCATGATGCTGAGTCTGAGCGGGATCGTTGTTTTCGGGATATTCAGGGCACTCGCTTATAAGTCGTATGAGTGGAATGCTGCTTCCGGAGATTCTCAGATAACATTATTGATTGTTAAACATATAATCCTCTCATTTGTCTTCGCAGCCGGATTATATTATTATTTCCGGGCAGGTAAATTGATGAAAATTAACAAATAGATATATATAGATATATAAGGATAAAATGAAAAAAAATGTAATGCTTATAACCCCCCCATACCATTGTGGAGTCGTTGAATCCGCAGGGAGATGGCCCAATCTCGGATTCCTGTATATAGGCGGGGAGTTGGAGAAACATGGATATGAAATAGATTTCTATGATGCAATGTCAAAATTTCATGACTATGACCAGATAAGGGAAAGGATTAAAAGATCTAAACCCGATTTTATCGGTGTGACTGCTATTACTGCAACAATAGTTGATGCAGTCAAGGTTTTGGAGGTTGCAAAAGAGGAAATTCCCGGAATAGTAACAATAATAGGTGGCGTTCACCCCACATTTATGTATGCAGAAATACTGGAGAGATCTTCAAACATTGTTGATTATTGTGTAATAGGGGAAGGCGAGCATACAATGCCCGAGCTGCTTAATATGATCAATTCCGGGGGAGAAAAAAAGAGTGTTAATGGTATTGCATACATTGAAGACGGAAATGTGGTCAAGACTGTTGTAAGGCCGTTCGTTTCTGATCTGGATTCATTATCTCCCGCATGGCACCTTGCAGACTGGAATGATTACCCATTATATTTTATTGATAATTCAAAAGTGGCGATCCTGAGTTCTTCCCGTGGCTGTATCCATAAATGTTCATTTTGCTCTCAGCATAAGTTCTGGCAAGGCTCTTACAGAGACCGTGCTCCTGAAAAGTTTGTTGCTGAGATCGAACATTTGTTTGATAAATATGGTATAAATGTATTCTTTATTGCAGATGAATACCCGACAAACGACAGAGAAAGGTGGGTGCAAATTCTTGATCTGCTAATTAAAAAAGATCTTGGGATTCATATATTACTTGAAACATGTGTGGGTGATATTATCAGAGATGAAGATATCATTAACAGATACAGGGAAGCAGGTGTCCTGTTTATATATCTGGGAGTAGAATCTACAGATAACCAGAAGCTTATTGAATTTAAAAAAGAGACCAGATTCGAGGATTCAAAAAAAGCTTTGCAGATAGTAAGAGATGCCGGGATGATCGTTGAAAGTTCACTGATCCTGGGTGCACCGGATGAGACTCCTGAATCAATCAAAGAAACATTAAAACTTGCAAAAGAATATAATGCGGATTTTATGCATTTTCTCCTTATAGCACCCTGGCCGTATGCGGATTTGTATGACAAACTGGAACCATATATTGAAGTGTGGGATTATTCAAAATATAACCTTGTAGAGCCTATTATAAAACCTGTATCAATGACTCGTGACCAGTTGATGAAAGAGGTCCTTAATTGTTACAAAAAATATTATATGAATAAGATGCCTGAATGGGCATCGATGAAGGGTAATGATCTGAAGCGATCATGTCTTATCAGGGGGATGAAGGCTATAATGGAAAACTCATTCCTTAAGGATCACATGAAGGGCCTTGGCGGAATGCCGAAGGGTGTTATGAAAATGATGGAAAAAATGACGGACAATCAGGAAAATTGAATTGTGAGTAATCGTGAAAAGTGTCTAAATATTATCTCTCAAGGTGAGATTAATAATTTTTTTATTTAACAAAAAAACTTGATTTTTTGAATTCTTCAATATATCATTTTTATAGTTTTAAAATTATCAAAATATTAGAGGTGCTCAAATGATCTCAAAAGTTATCAAGCAGGGTTTGTTATCCAATGTTACAAGAAATTTTATTTTTGTATTTGTTATGATCGGGGTTTTTATTGTCCTAGCTCCTGCCGAGTTAAATGCAGAAATGTCTGATAGTGATTGTTTGATTTGTCATGGTGACAAAGATATTGAAGCTGAAACTGAGAGGGGTAAAAAGTTAAATCTTTTTGTTCCGGAAAATGCATTGACTGGAAGTGTTCATGAGGATCTTTCATGTTTAGATTGTCATATTGGAGCTGAATCATTTGACGATATCCCTCACTCCTCAAAGCCTCTTGCAAAAGCATGCAAAAATTGTCATGAAGAAGAGGCTGCAGAAACAGCAAAGGATGTTCATGGACAAGGGTGTGCAAGCGGAGATGAAATGACCCCTTCTTGCTGTACATGTCATGGTGGCCACGATATCAAACCTCTAAGTTCTCCTGAATCAAGATTTTCGGATAAGAACCAGCCTGACACTTGCGGGAAATGTCATGGTGGCGACACTCTGACAACTAAGGACCATAGCATTTATAAACGGAATCTTGTCTCCAGGTATAAAGGTAGTGTTCACTATCAGGCTCTTAATGAGGGGAAAGCAGCAGCTTCCTGTACAGATTGCCACGGCTCCCACTCAATATTGCCCGGAGGTTATCAGGATTCCGGTGTTTCAAGAAATAACGAAGCTAATTCCTGTATGAAATGTCATCGACTTGAGGGGATCGCTTTCTGGGATGGCCCTCATGGAGATGCTCTGAGACATGGTAATAATGATGTCCCGACCTGTACAACATGCCATGGTGATCATGATATGGTTTCTCTCAGAGTAAGAGACGGAGTTGCAAAACAATGGGCGGCAACTCAGGTTTGTATATGGTGTCATGGAAATTCACGTATGATGGCAAGATATGGCCTTGATACAACACCTGTAGATAGCTATATGCAGGATTTCCACGGACTAACTCAGCGAGGTACTCTTGGAGCAAGTGCAACATGTGCTGACTGTCATGATCCACATCATTCACTTCCTTCAAACCATCCCAACTCAAGAATGCATATTTCAAACAGGGGCCCTACCTGCGAGAAATGCCATGGTAAGGTTTCTGAAAACTTTGCAATGAGCTTCTCTCACAAGAAATCTATGGAAGTTGAGGGAACTAAGCTTGAACTCATAATTAAAACAGTCTATATATTAATAATTATATTTGCAATTGGAGGAATGATCCTGTATGTTGGCCTGGCCTGGTTCAAAGCTGTCAGAGGAAAGATCAAAAAGCAAAAAACTGAGAAATACCTGCTAAGAATGAATAGTTTCGGGAGAAATGTACATAAAACACTTTTACTTAGTTTTATCACACTTGTAGCTACCGGGTTTGCATTGAAATTCCCGGATTCATTCTGGGTCAGGTGGCTATTCTCAATTGGAATGACTGAGACAATAAGAGCATTTATTCACAGAATAGCTGCGATAATAATGACTTTTGATTCGGTGATTTTCCTTATTTACCTTATATTTAAGGCGCGTGGAAAAGACCTGTTCAGGGATCTGCTTCCGAAGATTCGTGATTTCTCGGATGCAATCAAAACTATAAAATACTATCTGGGAATATCGAAAGAAAAACATGCTCCCAAATATGGTGTTTTCAGTTTTGCTGAAAAATTTGAGTATTGGGCAATGGTGTGGGGCACGATTGTCATGGTAGCTACAGGTTTTATTTTATGGTTTCCCAAGTTGATACCGGGCACCTGGTGTGCTTGTATAATCCCGATCGCAAGAACTATTCACTATTATGAAGCGATACTTGCTGCACTTGCAATCCTTGTGTGGCATGGATTCCATGTTATATTCCATCCGGATGAATATCCGATGAACACTTCATGGTGGTCAGGATATCTGACGAAAAAAGAAAGTGAGCACAGATTTGATGATGAAGCTGTGAAAAAACAGAAAGAATTAGAATAAAAAAACAGGGGAGGTAAAACTCCCCCTTCATTGACTTGTAGTTAATTTTAAAATACTATCTTTATCTAACAGGGGAGAATTGGAGCTAACACTTTTATTAAAAATATTTTTATTATCATTTGTTCAGGGAGTTAGTGAATTTTTTCCTATTTCGTCATCCGGGCATCTTGTAATATTTCAGGAACTTATTGGTTTTAAAACCATTCCGCTGGTTTATGATATTTTTTTCCATATTGGAACTCTTTTTTCAGTCTTGATTTATTTTTCCAAAGATATATTTGCGATATTAAAAGGGATAAGAGAAAAAGAAAATATGCAATTCATTTCTCTGATAATTGTGGCAAGTATTCCAACCGGTATGATAGGATTGTTCTTTAAAGAGCAACTTGAAGGGATGTTTAACAAACCAGGTATTGTAGGATACTTTCTACTGGCAACAGCTTTTATTATTTTAATTTCAAAATTTGTCAGTATAAAAAAGCCGAATATATATATTGTGGCATTCATTATAGGGGTGTTTCAGGGGATCGCCATAATACCGGGACTATCAAGATCCGGGTTAACAATATCTGTCGGGCTTATTCTCTCAATGGGATTCATCTTCTCATTCAGATTTTCATTTCTCTTATCAATTCCTGCAATAATCGGAGCGCTTATTCTTGAAATCGATAAAGTTCCATTTGATAGTCACCAAATATTTTATTTGTTAGCCGGTACTATATTTTCCGCAGTTTTTGGTTTGATAGCGTTGTATTTTCTAAAAAAGATAATTTTAAAGAAAAAATTTCATTATTTCTCTTATTATTGTTTTTTTATGGGAATGGCGGTTTTAATGTTTTTTAAATAAAGGCCTAAAATAATGTTAAAGTTTCAACAAAATATCGGATTATTCAAATATTAAAACTTTAGAAATTAGAAAGATTTTGTAGTTTTATATTGTATGAAAATTATGGTCAAATATTATCTGCAGGTAACAATATAGGTAAAAAGTAGTAAGACAATAAAATTAACAAATAGGAAAAAAGAACTAAAAAAGAAAAAATTATTTAAGGCTTATTATAGTTAAAAAGTCTTATTGTAAATATATATATGTATGCAAAGATGGCAAATGATGAATTTGCATAACATCGAAATTTATGAAGTTCATTCTGAATTTTGCAGAGCGATCGCAAATCCAAAAAGACTCAGGATCTTAAATGAAATCGGAGATGCGAAGATCACAGTCGGTGAACTGGCAAACCTTCTAAATCTATCAGTTTCAAATATAAGTCAGCATCTTAAAATTCTTAAAAATTATGAAATTTTAAAATCTGAAAAGATCGGGCACAGGGTTTATTACTCTATCACTGATATAAGAATTGTAGAGATTTGTCAGAGTATGAGGCAGGTTATTTCGGATCTTTATGAGAAGCGAATGGATATTTTCACCCTTGATAAAACAGAGTGAGGTATGGATTTTTTGAGCTAAGAAATGAGGCTATAAATGATAACAATGAAAAAGTTTTTATTTGAGGTAAGAAAAGAATATGTGCTTGCATTAGTACTGACTGTATTACTTGTTTTTTCACTGCTTGGTTATTTATTTGAAGGTCATCATATTCCTATTCGTGTTGCATTTGATACCAGTGGCGGAGACATAATTTTTGATCACAAGCTTCATACCGATATCGAAAAACTTAAATGTACCGAATGTCATCATAATTATGAAGAACGGAAAATGAAACTTTCTTCCGGTGCATTAAATTGCAGGTCATGCCACTATTCAACAGAATATGAACATATATGTAAAGATGAAGCGATCCACAAGCATTGTATAGGAAAGAATTGTATGGACTGTCATATTGAAGAATCTGTAAATTGCGATTTCTGTCACAATGCAAAAAAATTCAAAGGAGCAGATGAACCTGAATCTATCATTTTCGAAACTGATGGAGGGAAGGTACTGTTTAATCATAAAGATCACGCATCAACAGATGGCTATGATCTCGGATGTGAAACTTGTCATCACAAATATCTTCCTGGGAACCCCAGCCCTTATTCAATGAATTGCAGGCAATGCCATTACAACAAGGCATATAGTTCACTTTGTGAAAATGCTGAGACTCATGTCAGGTGTATCGGCAGACAATGTCTGGAATGTCATACGGAAGGTGAAGAAAATTGTGAGATCTGCCATAAGGAAGAGTAAAATTATGAAAAAGGAAATAAAATTCAATCAGGAATATGATGATATAAAAATAGTTGAACTTCCGCTGCCTGAGCATATATTCCTTCCTGCTAATAGAAAGAACAATAAAAATCTGGAAGTTGGAGATAAGATAAATAAGTTTGATGAGGTAGTTCCCGGGTTGATCTTTCCGGTTACAGGAGAGATCAGAGAATTTCTTAAGATGTATGTAGATGGAGTTGAGACAGATGTGATAAAGATCGCTCCTGTTAAGAATGGAGGAGATGAAGATAATCCTGAAAGAAATGATATTGCTGATAAGCCTGATGATAATCTTCTTTTAAGATTAAAAAGATCAGGTTATATTTTGGAGAGTATCATTGATTCAGATTCTGATATTGTTGTCAGCGCAGTTGATACTGATCTGCTATGTTCTGTTTCTCAGCAGATACTTCGAGAGAATCGTAAAGATCTTAACCAAAATTTTGAATTGTTCAAAAAAATTTTTAACAGGGAAAAGATACATTTTGCTGTTCCTGAACATTTGTTTGATATGGTATGGAAACTTCAGTCCCGGGGAGTTAATGTATTCAAGGTTAAACCAAACTATCCGAACGGGATTCCTGAGATTCTTATTAATTCCGCTATAGAGAAGAATTCATTAAAATCACCTTTATACCTCAAGTTAGAGGAATTTCTTAATATTTGTGATGCTGCTGTTACCGGAAGGCCGAATTTTAAAAAAGTAATTACTTTAACAGACATTAACGGAATGAGGAATATTAATGTGATAAAAGGTACTCCTTTAAGTCATATATTAAAAGATTCTGATGTCAGTTCAGCAGTGAAAGTTGTTACAGGCGGTCCGTTAAGGGGATATGCTAATTTTGATCTTGATACTCCGGTGACTGATATAACTGACTCTGTTTATGTTCAGTATGAGAAAGATGTTATCAGGGCTGTTAATAACCAGTGTATTAATTGTGGAAGATGTAACGGTCATTGCCCTGTCAACCTTAGTGTTAATCTTATAACCAGATACTCGGAGTTTTCGCTATTTGAAAAATGTAGAGATTTAGGGGTTGATAATTGCATCGAATGCGGACTTTGCTCTTTTTATTGCCCTACAGGCCGTTCGTTGGTTCAATTAATACGTCTGGCAAAGAGCGAGATAAAAAATTTAGAAGGAGAGATTGAACAATGAAACTAATAGTTTCAAGCCCCCCTCACTGGCATTCCGGTTATTCGGAAAAGAAAATAAATCTGGATTTTATAATAGGATTGATGCCGGCATTGATCCATTCATTGTATTTTTTCGGTATGCATGCAGCAAGAGTGATAGCATTATGTGTTGCCGTAGCTATCTTAAGTGAAGTAATATTAAGAAAAATTTTTAAAAATAATATTGGCCCTTTTAATGGTAGTGCGGTCTATCTTGGAATCCTGTTTTCAATGTTGCTTCCTCCGACATCACCGTATTGGCTAATTGTTTTCGGAGTTTTTCTCTCAATATTCATAGGGAGAGAGATCTTTGGCGGAATAGGAAGTAATCCATTCAGTCCTGTATTGGTTGGAATGGCTATCCTTGAATTATCCTGGCCCTCACATCTTAATGTTAATTTGACCTCGGTAAATTATAATCTGGGATTTGATTGTCATTCACCGTTGACGGCACTAAAATCAGCAGGAGCGGATTATACCTCAAAGTTTTCATTTTTTGAACTTGGCATCGGAAATCAGGTTGGCGGGATAGGATCTGTAGCAATTATATTTCTGATAATCGGTGGTATTTACCTTTTGATAAGAAAGGTGATACGCTGGGAGATCCCGCTGTTTTTTGCTTTAGGTGTTATAGGAATGTCTGCGATCTTCAATGCTATAGATCCACATAATTTCGCCTGCCCGTGGTTTCACTTATTAACCGGGAATATAGCGATCGGAATGTTCTTCTTATCCACAGATTATGCAAGTTCTCCATTCAGTAATCCCGGAAAGATAATATTCGGATTGGGATGCGGCATTCTCACAGTTCTGTTCAGGGTCCTCAGTGTCCATGAAGATGGAGTTATTTATGCGATCCTGATCATGAATCTTTTCACACCGATGCTCGATAAACTTGTCGGGAGGCCGAAAATGTTAAAAACTGCATACTTTGGAAGAGGCATAAAATGATTAAAGAATATTTAAAAATGATCATAGTTTTAACTTTGATAGCAACGGTTTGCGGTTTTCTACTTTCTGCAGTCAAAACATTTACTTTTGAAAGAATAGAAGAACAGATCCTTGTGAATGTTAAAGGACCGGCACTTAAAAATGTCCTGAATCAGGCTACTAACAATCCTATCAATGACAGACTTGAGATCGAGTTGGATGGAATAAGTCATACGGTTTTTATCGGGAAAAAAGATGATCGGTTATATGCAATAGCATTTGAGTCTACCGGGGCCGGGTTCGGAGGAGATATCGGTGTTATGATCGGGATCGATATCCGGAAATCGACCCTCTCCGGAATAGGAATACTTACTCATCAGGAGACTCCGGGCCTTGGATCAAGAATTTCAGAAACAAGCTTTACAGACAAGTTCAAGGGGAGATCTGTTAATGATAATTTCAAGGTTAAGAAGGATGAAGGCGCAATTGATGCTATTTCCGGTGCGACCAATTCTTCCAGAGGAGTTTGTTTAGCTACTGAAAAAGGTGTTGTCTTGTATTCAAAGCTTAAAGCAGAAATTTTGAAAAAAATAAAAAAAAGGTCAAATAAGAAATGAAAAAATCATTATTTCAAGAATTTTTTAAAGGTTTCTGGGAGATTCTTCCCCCATTCAGGCTTGTACTGGGATTGTGTCCCACACTTGCTGTAACAACTCTTGCAGAGAATGGTTTGGGTATGGGAATTGCGACCACATTCGTACTATTCTTCTCAAATATACTTATTGCATCCCTGAAGAGTGTTATTCCGAAGAAGGTTAGAATCGCAGCATTCGTAATAATAATTGCAACTTTTGTTGTTGTTGTCGAACTTGTGATGAAAGCATATTTTTTCCCGATCTCACAAAAACTCGGCCTGTTTATTCCATTGATAGTTGTTAATTGCATTATTCTTGGAAGGGCTGAGGCATTTGCATCAAAGAACAGTGTCCTCAGATCAGCAGCGGATGGGCTTGGCGTAGGCCTGGGTTTTACCATGTCACTTGTTCTGATTTCATCGATTAGAGAATTATTAGGCCAGGGTACAATATTCGGTTTTGGTGTTATGTGGTCAGGTTTTGAACCATTCGGTTTTATGGCCCAGGCTCCCGGAGCTTTTGTAAGTTTGGGAATGATACTTGCTCTTATTAATTTAGTTCCGAAAAAACTATAATGGAGAATTTATAATGGAATATATTGTTCTTGCAGTCAATGCAATTCTTGTAAAAAACATACTCCTGGCTCAATATCTCGGGAATTGCCCGTTCATGGGTGTTTCAAAAAAAACTGACACAGCTGCAGGTATGGGCATGGCTGTCATATTCGTTATGACATTTGCTACATTCATAACATGGTTTGTTCATTACTATTTTCTTGTGACTTTTAATATAGAATATCTTCAAACCATTGTTTTCATCCTTGTTATAGCTGCCCTTGTTCAACTAATTGAGATGTTTCTCAAGAAAAGTGTTCCGGCACTTTACAGGTCTCTGGGAATATTTCTTCCTCTAATCACTACAAATTGTGCAATTCTGGGAGTGGCAGTTCTGGTAATCACCAAAGATTTTTCATTTCTCCAAAGTATTATGTACGCATTCTTTTCAGGTATCGGATTTGCACTTGCTCTGGTGATTTTTGCAGGAATAAGAGAAAGGTTTGAAATATCTCATATACCTGCCGCTTTCAAAGATATGTCTATTGCACTTATTACAGCAGGCATCATTGCAATGGCATTTTACGGATTTAAGGGTTTGGATACTTCATTAAAATCGATTTTAATTAAATAGAGAGAGAATTAAATGTTAATAGCAACAATTTTTTTAATGGGACTCGGGTTAGTAGCATCACTGATTCTGGTAGTTGCATCAAAGGTCTTTTATGTCTGGGAAGATCCCCGGATAGAGGAAGTATCTGATGTACTGCTTGGTGCTAATTGCGGAGGGTGCGGATATGCAGGTTGTGCCGCAGCTGCTGAAGCTGTAGTGCAGAAAAAAGCTTCTCCTGATGTATGTGTTGCAGGAGGTTTTGAGATTGCAAAAGCGGTAGCTGAAGTTATGGGAATGACGGTAGAGGAGAAGGAACCGGAATTTTCAAAACCCGGTTGCACATATGGATTTCAGGATGCCGATCTTAAGTATGAATATGACGGCTTGTATGACTGCAGGGCTGCAGTTTTGCTTTATAACGGAAGTAAGATATGCGAAATAGGCTGCCTCGGATTAGCGACCTGTGTTAAAGCATGTCCTTTTAATGCTCTCTCAATGGGTAAGAACAATCTTCCGGTTGTCGATAATGATAAATGTACCGGATGCGGAATATGTGAAGAAATATGCCCTAAAGGGATAATCACACTCTCATCCGCCACTATCCGTTTAATGTCAGATCAGAAACTATCCGAATGTACTGCGCCCTGTCAAAGACATTGTCCCGCGGAGATCGATATTCCACGTTATATCTGTGAAATCAGAGCCGGTGACTATGAGGGTGCGTTGAGGACAATTAGGGAAAAGAATCCATTTCCGCTGATCTGCGGGTGGATCTGTCCGGCTCCATGTGAAGAAGAGTGCAGAAGAAACTTATTGGATGAACCGGTGGCAATTAACGGATTGAAAAAATTTGTTGCAGATCTGGAAAGAAAAAACGGCGAATATAAATTACCTTATCTTCCTCCTGTTTCCGGAAAAAAGATTTCAGTTATCGGTGGCGGTATAGAGGGGCTTACTGCATCATATTTTCTGAGACGACTGGGACATGATGTTACGATAATTGAATCAACTGAAAAGCTTGGAGGAATCCTCAGATATGTTATCAGTGAAAACAGACTACCTAAGGAAGTGCTTGACTGGGAGATCAAAGGAATTCTGAGTTTGGGAATTAAACACAGGACCGGGATTACTGCCGGAAGGGATATCTCGTTCAAGTCAATGATGGAAGAGGGTGAAAATTTGGTACTGGTTACATCCGGAGGATGGGATAGCCGCCAGATAATGAATAATACTATGACATCTGATAGTTTAATCCCAAAATCAAATCTACTGTTAAATTTTCTGATGAGTGAGGAATCTGATCGCCCTTCAGTTAAGAAGAAACGTGTAGTAATTGTTGGTGAAGGGAATTCTGCTGTAAAAGCGGCAGATATATGTCTGGATAACGTGGCATCCAAAGTATGCCTTATTTATCCATTTTCAAGAGAGGAAGCAATTGAACGAAATCTGGATATTTCAATAAAGAAAAATCTTGAAATTATTTTTTCGTCGGAAATTTCAGAATTAAGTGGGATCGGGAATGATCTGAAGCAGATTTCAATAAGGGATGAATATGGAGATATTACTGAGATCGGGATCGATTATTTATTGATTGATTCAGGCAGAATACCTGAAATGTTGTTTGACCTGGATAAAGATTCAGGAATCTGGAGATCTGTTGAGGTTTTAAAAGTCCTTGGCAAAGAAAATTCAGGTGGAATATTTGCATTAAAGAATATTGGGAGGCCAACCGATCTTGAGAGGGTTGTAGTGGCAGTTGGAATCGGAAGGAAACTTGCGAGGGGACTCCATCTCCATTCAACAGGCGAGGATATAGCACCTGAAGAGAAAGTCATCACAGATGAAAGCCAGGTTGCAAATGTATTTCGAATTCCGAACAGGCAAGCTCTTATCAATTATAAAGAGAAATATGATCCGTCAGAAATATTCACTTTAGAGATGTCAAAAGATCAGGCTGAGAGGTGTTTAAGTTGTGGTTTAATATGTTACAAAAAAGGTCATCAGGTTTGTAAATTAATGTAAGGCACAAATATGGGAATAACAATTAAAATTAATAACGAAGAGTATGATTTTGAAATAGGTGAAACAATTCTGGAAGTAGCAAGGAGGAACGGTATTTATATTCCTACTCTTTGTAATCTCGAAGGGACGAAGCCAACCGGAGCCTGCAGAATATGCATCGTTGAGTTGGGGAAGATGAGTGCCCCGGTTGCATCATGTTCTACACCGGCTGCACCGGGAATGGATATACAGACCGAATCCCCCAGGATCCGAAAAGCCAGGAAGACGATCATTGAATTGATGATGATCTCAGGGAACCATAATTGTTCGGCCATAGGAAACTCTAAGGCAAATTTAACCGACTTTATGCAGGAGGTCATCGAATATGACGGGTCAGGAAGTATCTGTACTGCATATGGAGAATGTGAACTTCAGTCCCTTGCTTACAAATATATGGTGAATAACAGGACATTGGAAAGGATCCCTACCAATTATCCTCTTGAAAATATTGATCCATTGATCGGTAGAGATTTCTCCAGATGTATCCTTTGTGGAAGATGTGTTCAGGCATGTACTGAAGTATCTGTAATCAATGCGATCTCTCATGGCTACAGGGGAAATGTAGCAAAGATAGTGGCAAGAGGTGATAAACCTCTTCCCGATTCAGAGTGTGTATACTGCGGAGAATGTTTGCAGGTTTGTCCTGTAGGTGCTCTATATGAAAAAAGGAGTAAGTATGATCAGAGAGTCTGGGATGTAACCAGGGAGAAATCTACATGTTATTATTGCGGGATCGGATGCAGGATAGTCGTAAGCACCAAGAACAATAAGATAATCAAAATAGATGGTTCGGATGAAGGCGAACCGAACAGAGGGCAGCTATGTTTTAAAGGGAGGTTCGGATACGACTTTTTGTACAATGATAAAAGGTTGACGAAGCCAATGATCAGATCAGGCGGAAAGTTAAAGGAAGCTTCCTGGGAAGAGGCCTATAACATAATAATTGATAAGATCAGGGAAATTTCCGGGAAATACGGAAGTGAATCGATAGGATGTGTTGTTTCTCCGAAATATTCAAATGAGGATCTTTTCATGCTTAAAAAGTTTATTGAAAAAGTATCGGGAAAAACTAATATAGGTCATTCGGAACCTTATTCAAAATTTAAAATTGAGTATTCACAAATAGGGGAATATGAAAAAATAGTATTGATCGGAACAGATATTGCTCGGGATAATCCGGTTGCTGCAAATTATATCAAACAGGCTAATCTGAAAGGCTCAGAGATAATAGAAATCAATAGAAAAAAGACAGATCTGTCAAAGTATGCAGAAATAAAACTGAAGGATCTTTCTGAGTTCAAACCGGATAGTAAAATCAATTATCTTGTGATCTATTCACCGGAATATGATATTTCGTCACTTGAAGGAAAAAGCAATATATCTTTAAACTCAATTAATAGTGAAAATAATACCGCAGGAGCTTATATGGTGGGTATTGCTAATGAAAATTTTGAAGATATGAAGAAGAAAAAAATGGTTTTTTCAGTGTCATCTATTCCCTCAAATGAGTTTAATACTGAGTTCCTTGTAGTGATCGATCAGTTTGGAGTAGAATCTTTTGAGAACGCTGATTTAATACTCCCTCCTTCTGTATGGGTTGAAAATGAGGGTACTTATGTGAATTCCCAACATAAGATTTATAGAATGAAGAAGATCGTAGAACCACCTGGAGACACAAAGTCTTTGAGGGCAATATTTGGAGAGTTGTTGAATTTGTCAGGTTCTGGAATTAAAAAATCGACACCTAAATATATATGGGATGAAATGATCAGAAAGGATCTGAATTTATCGGATGATATTGCTTATAGTAAACTGAAAAAAGGCCCTGTCCAAATCGTGGATGGATTCTTTAAAAAGATATCACTTAAAAGTTCCGGGAGTAAAAATGACAGGTTCCGGACTCATAAACTACTCTGCAATCATTGTGAAGGGCTTTCTGTTATTGCAGAAAAAAGGATAAACCCCGGAGAATGATCATGGAAGAAAAACAGAACGAAATCGCAACGAAAGAAGATATACAATTGCTTGATTCTATTTATAAGCAGAATAGAGACAAAGATTCCATAATGATCTATCTTCAGAAAATTCAATCTGAAATGGGTTATGTTCCTCAATATGCTATCGAATATCTGGCAGGAAAAACCAAAACTTCCGAAAGCCATATGTTCGGAGTTATAACCTTTTATTCACAATTCAGCACAAAACCTGTCGGGAAAAATATAATAAAGATTTGTAACGGTACAGCCTGCCATGTTGGCGGATCTAAGGTATTGGGAAAAAAACTGAAAGCAATGCTTCATGTTGATGATGAGAACCCCACCACAGAGGACAGGCTTTTTACTGTTCAGCCTGTTGCCTGTCTGGGTTGCTGTGCACTTGCTCCGGCAATGATGGTTAATGATAAGGTCTATGGGACCTTAACTTTGGAAAAGATGAAAGATATCATAGATTTCTATAAAAAGGAAGCGGAGAACGGGGATATATAAATGAAAGGTAATAAATCTCAAATAATTGTGGGAATGGCTACCTGCGGGAGAGCTGCAGGTGCTGTTGAAGTTTTTAATTGTCTGGAGAAAGAGATAGGGAATAATGGAATTGATGTTGAACTCAAATCAACCGGATGTATAGGACTCTGTTCACAGGAAGTTAATGTGGAAGTGAATATGGCAGGACGTACACGATTGATCTATGGGACAATAACTCCGGAACTGGTTCCCGTGATCGTCTCAAAAACCATAAAGAACGGAATTGCTTTAAGGGATAATTCAATTTTTCAATACCGCCCGGAGAATAATCTTGAAACTGCATATGAAGGTGTTCCGTTCGTAGATGAATATTCTCTTACAAAGGATCAGATAAAAATAGCATTAAAAAACTGTGGGAATATTAATCCATTCTCGATCGATGATTACCTCTATTATGATGGTTATAAAGCTCTGAAAACTATCCTGAAACAGAAACCTGAAGATGTAATTAAAAAAGTTGAAAAATCCGGTATTAAAGGAAGGGGAGGGGCAGGATTTCCTACAGCTAAAAAGTGGTCATTCTGCCGAAACACCTCTGCAGAGAAAAAATTTGTAATTTGTAATGCTGATGAAGGCGACCCGGGTGCATTTATGGACCGCTCACTTCTTGAAGGAGATCCCCACTCGGTTATAGAAGGAATGATTATCGCAGGGTATGCAATTGGAGCAACTGAAGGATATATTTATTGCAGAGCAGAATATCCTCTGGCATTAAAAACACTGGACAAGGCATTGGCAGATGCAAGAGAGAAGAAATTTCTTGGAAAGAATATTCTCAATAGTGAATTTTCCTATGATATTTCTGTCAGAGAAGGGGCCGGAGCTTTTGTGTGTGGAGAAGAGACGGCACTTATTGCATCAATTGAGGATCAAAGGGGGATGCCAAGGCCAAAGCCGCCATTCCCTCCCATAAAAGGATTATACCAGATGCCGACTGTTGTTAATAATGTTGAAACGCTGGCTAATCTTCCACGGATAATACTTGATTCTCCCGTTGAATATGATTCTGTTGGAACGGAGAATAGTAAGGGGACAAAAGTTTTTGCTTTAGCCGGGAAAGTGAAGTATACAGGTTTGATCGAAGTCCCGATGGGAATGTCACTCAGAAAAGCAATATTTGAAATAGGAGGAGGCCCGCTCCCGGGACATGAAATCAAAGCGGCACAACTTGGAGGCCCTTCCGGTGGATGTATACCGGCACATATGATGGATATTCCCATTGACTACGAATCCATAAACAGCACTGGTGCAATTATGGGTTCCGGCGGTATGGTAATAATGGATGAAACAAGTTGTATGGTGGATATAGCAAGATTCTTTCTCGAATTTTCCACTGAAGAAAGCTGTGGAAAATGTACTCCATGCAGAGTTGGCACAAAGGCCATGTTGAGGATCCTTGACCGCATATGTGAGGGAAAGGGGAAACTGGAAGATCTTGATAAACTGGAAGAACTTTCACATTCAATTATTGACGGGGCTTTGTGTGGTCTTGGTAAGACTGCTCCGAATCCGGTTCTTACAACATTAAGGTATTTCAAACATGAATATGAAGAACATATTATTGATAAAAAATGTTCGGCGGGTGTTTGTAAAAGACTGACTCCAAATCCATGCCAGAGTGCTTGTCCGGCTGGAATAGATGTCCCGAGCTATGTTGCCCTTATTGCTCATGGGAGATTTGATGAGGCCTTAGAGCTGATACTTGAAGATAATCCATTCCCTTCAATTTGCGGGCGTGCATGTACACATGCATGTGAATCGGAATGTAAGAGGAATGAAGTGGATAAGCCGATATCAATCATGCATCTTAAGAGATTTGTTGCTGACAGAGGAATTGATAGGGCCAGGCATATAGATCCCGTGAAGATCATAAGAAAAGAGAAGGTAGCAATAATAGGCGGGGGACCTGCAGGGTTAACTGCTGCATATTACCTGATTCAGCAGGGATATAAAGTAACGGTATTTGAATCTCTTCCGAAAGCAGGGGGGATGATGGTTGCCGGGATCCCTGAGTATCGGTTACCGAGGGATATTGTACAGAGTGAAATAGATGCAATTTCAGCACTGGGTGTTGAAATAAAAACAAATGTGAGAGTAGGGAAAGATGTGACAATAGATTCTTTGAAGCAGGATGGGTATAATGCAATATTACTTGCGATCGGTGCTTTTAAAGGGAGAAAATTGATGATCTCCGGGGAAGATCAATTTGAGGGTTGTTTTGATAGTATTAAATTCCTTACGAAAGTGAATTATGGCGACAGGGCAAAGCCCGGGAATAAGGTTGTGGTGATTGGAGGAGGTAACTCAGCAATTGATGCAGCAAGAGTTGCTATAAGACTTGGAGCAGGAAATGTAACCATTGCATATCGGAGGACCAGGAAAGAGATGCCGGCATTTGAGGAAGAGATCGAAGCGGCAGAAGAAGAAGGTGTAGTAATTGAATACCTTGTTGCTCCGACAAGGCTTATTGGAGAGAAAGGAAAACTCAACGGCCTTGAGTGTATCAGAAATAAAATGGGTGAACCTGACTCAAGCGGACGCCGCAGACCTGTGCCTGTTGAAGGATCAGATTTTATTCTTGAATGTGATGTTGTGATCCCGGCTATCAGCCAGGAGCCGGATCTTGAAGGGATTGGCAATGCTGATGATTTTAAGATAACAAGCTGGAATACTTTTAAAGTGGATCCGGATAATCTTGAAACAAATATAAGTGGTGTATTTGCAGCGGGTGATGCAGTAACCGGTCCATCAACAATAATCGAAGCGATAGCTGCCGGCCAGAGAGCTGCTGCAGCTATAGTTAAACATTTTAATGGTGAAAAACTGGCTTGGGAATACAGATCGGTAAGACCTAAAAGGCAGATAGCAGAATTAGATATTCCGGATGAGGAAATTGAAAAATTGAAAAGGCCGAAAATGCCATGTAAGAAAGCCGCACTCAGGAAAAAGGAATTTACAGAAGTTGAAACAGGATATACAGAGAAGATGGCTGTTGATGAAGCCAAAAGATGCCTAAGGTGTGATCTTTAACAGGGGAAATAATATTTGTTTTTTTATATAATTGAGCTGGAGGATAATCAATGAAAACAAAGATTAAGGATATTTTTTCAAAAGATCAAAACAGGAAGGTATTATCGGTATCACCGAAAGATACAGTTTATAAAGCAATCCAGAAAATGGCCAAAAATGAGGTAGGGTCGGTAATAGTTCTTGATGATGAAAAGATCGTCGGGATTTTCACTGAGCGTGACTATATGAATAATATTATTCTGAGGGGGCTCGCTTCAAAAAAGACAAAGATAGAAAAAGTCATGACGAAGAAACTTGCATTCATAAGAACGGGCGATACTGTGGAGAAAGGGCTTGCGATCATGAACAGTAAAAAATGCCGTCATCTCCCTGTCTGTGAAGAGGGAGAACTATACGGAATGGTATCTTTAGGCGAATTGGTGAGAGTTGTAATAAAAGATCAGAAAGCGACTATTGAATACCTGAATGAATACATTTCCATGAATTACTGATCGGGGAGTTATAAAGTTACCAAGTAAGAATATTAAGCCTGAGGGGACATTTAATGTTAAAATCACTTAATACGAAGATATACCTGTCGATTGGCTTAACTATAATAATTCTATTCGGGTTTTTCCTTTACATTTTTATAAATCATCAGAAGAAAACTCAAATTGAAGATTCATTTGATGAAGCTTCAATGATATCAGAAATAATATCCAGGGCAACTACCTATAATATGCCTCTCGGAAACAGAAATTGTGTTCTGAGGATTATGGGGATCATAGGCAGTCAGGATGCAATAAGTTATATAAGAGTTGTGAATGATAAAGGGGTAGTAAGCTTCTCAAGCGAAAAAAAAGATCTTGGCACATCCGTTCCTAAGGAAAGTGAATCCTGTATCATTTGCCATATTAACGGCAAAAATGATGTTCATATGGATCATTCAGAATCGTTCAGGATTTACGAGAGTAACGGAGAGGAAATACTGGGACTGATGACCCCTATTTATAATGCTCCGAATTGCTATAATAGTACTTTATGTCATGTTCATTCTTCAGATAAAAAAAAACTGGGGATCCTTGATGTCAGGATGTCTCTATCAAAAATAAAATCAGCAATGAGAAGCAGTTATTATATTTTCAGTGTATTTCTTATCTCAATTCTGGTTTGTTTTGTCTTCATTATTGCGTTTATTATAAGTAAATTTGTAACAAGTCCTGTCAGGCAGCTGGTTGACGGGACGAAAAAAGTAGCGGATGGAGATTTAGATGTAGATATTAGAGTAAGGTCAAGGGATGAGATCGGGCAACTGGCAGAATCATTCAATCAGATGATAAGAGATCTGAAAATTGCAAATGCAGAGATCCAATCGTGGAGTATAAGACTTGAGAAGAAGATTGAGGAAAGGACAAAAAAATTGTACCTTGCAAGAGCAAAGCTTATCCAGTCTGAAAAAATGTCATCGATGGGCGTTCTTGCTTCATCAGTAGCGCACGAGATTAATAATCCGCTCCAGGGTATTCTCACCTATATTAAATTAATGCTGAAGATCCTCAAATCAGAGAATGTATCAGAAAAAAATTTGAAGGATTTCGAAGAGTATCTGATCCTTATGGGTGATGAGATCGAAAGATGTGGTGATATGGTTAAAAATCTTCTTGTTTTCTCAAAGCAGTCTAAACTTGAAATAAGAGAAGAAGATATAAACCTGATCATAAAAAATGCTCTAAAACTGATCGAGAACAAAACAAAGCTTCAGAATGTTAAAATAAGTTGGGAGTATAATCCGGATCTGCCAAAACTGAGTTGTGACAAGCTGCAAATTCAGCAGTCATTAATAGCATTATTGATTAATTCCTGTGAGGCTATGGCTGGAAAGGGGGAGATTTCCATTAAAACAGCCCAATTTGATAATGAATATTTACTTATCTCGATTTCTGATTCAGGAAAAGGGATAAAGGAGGAGAATCTTCATAATATTTTCGATCCGTTTTATACTACAAAAGAGTCGTCAAAGAATACAGGCCTTGGACTATTTGTAGTTTATGGAATAATTAAGGATCACAAAGGTACAATTGAAGTTAAAAGTAAACTTGGCGAAGGGACAAAGTTTTTAATAAAATTGCCTATTTCGCCAAAGAAAGATGGGAGTGTTGGAAAATGAATGCTGAGAATAATTCCGGAATTTTCATTCTGGTTGTTGATGATGAGATGATCGTAAGGCAGTCATTAAGCAACTGGCTGATGGAAGAGGGGTATTCAGTAGAAACTGCTGAAAATGGCAAAGATGCTTATATTAAGATAAAGAAAAAAAAATATGATCTTGTACTCGCTGATATTAAAATGCCAGAAATGGATGGAATAGAACTGCTTGAACTCGGGAAAAAATTTGATTCTGAATTACAATTTATTGTTATGACCGCCTATGCTTCAGTTGATACTGCTGTTAAAGCAATAAAAGAAGGAGCTTTTGACTACATTGTTAAGCCGGTTGATCCCGAGAATGTGAGTCAGGTTATAAGAAGGTCTTTAAAGTATAAAATACTTGAGAAAGAAAACAGAATTCTTAGAAGGGAACTTGAAAGAAAGCATGGAATTGATGAGATCATTGGGAAGAGCAAGAAAATGGAGGAGATATTTGAACTTATTCGAACAGTAGCAGATTCCGAGTCTATTGTTATGATACGTGGTGAAAGTGGAACAGGAAAAGAGTTGATAGCAAAGGCAATTCATGCTCACAGCAAAAGAAAATATGGTCCTTTTATTGCCTTAAGTTGTGGTTCTCTTCCTGATACTCTACTTGAAAGTGAATTATTCGGATATGAGAAAGGTGCTTTTACCGGTGCCCAGTCCACAAGGAAGGGGCGGATAGAGATGGCTCAAACCGGAACCCTTTTCCTCGATGAGATAGGGGATATAAGTCTGAAAACACAGGTCGATCTCCTAAGGGTTATTCAGGAGAGATTGATATACAGATTGGGTAGTACAGAACCGATTGAAATAGATGCCAGGATTATTTCAGCAACAAACCGTGATCTTGAGGCTGCAATTAAAAGCGGTGGATTCAGGGAGGACCTGTATTACAGGTTAAATGTGATTACTATCGATGTTCCACCTTTAAGAGACAGAAGGGATGATATTCCATTACTGGTAAAATATTATCTGAATAAAAATCATATGGGAAACAGGAAGCAAATCACCAATGTATCTTCGAAAGCAATGGAAAAACTTGTTAATTATTCATGGCCGGGTAATGTAAGAGAGCTTGAAAATGTAATTGAGAGAGCTGTTGTTATATCTAAAACTCCGGAGCTTAGTTGTGATGATCTACCCGAGTCTGTAAAAAATTCTTCCATTACAACTTCTAAGGAGAAGGAGGGGACAGTCTCTTTGAGTGATAAGGAAAAATCTCATATACTGGAAATTCTTGAAGCCAACGATTGGAATATATCAAAAACATCACGGGATTTGAAGATAGACAGGACAACTCTGTATAATAAGATGAAAAAATATCAGATAAAACACAGAAATGAATGAATTTAGAAAAGTTGTCAATCGTTCCTTTAGAAATCATTGATGAGAAATTAATACACCAGCTTCTTCTTAAACTCAAAGATGTTTTTAAAATCACTACAGATCAGATAACGTGGGATTACATTACTCAAATTGATAAGTTTGATTTCAAATCGGGGTTGAAATACAGGTCAACCGAATTAATAAACTATTTTTCAGAAAATTTTCCAGGAGAAATAAATGGGCTCTTATTCATTACAACCTCAGATCTTTATTCTCCGGTATTTGCAAGATATTATGGAGAAGCTCAATTGAATGGGAAAGTAGGAATTATATCTTCATTTTACCTGCGTGAAAATTTAGATGAGAAATCTCACGACTCTGTAATTTTTTTAGCAAGATTAAAAAAGGAAGCTGTTCATGAGGTCGGACATCTTTTTGGATTGACTCATTGTCCGGATCCAAATTGTGTTATGAATCTATCAGGGAAACCAGGTGATATTGATATTAAATCTTCATCATTCTGTAGCAATTGTTCCGAAGTGTTGAAAAATACTACAGCAACTGTTTGAAAATCCCACACTATTTGATATCCATAATTCTTATAAACACCAAAAAAACACTACGAGAAGTGTGTATATAGCCTATATATCAAAATAAAAAAATAATACTATTTTTTCCCCCTGGTTCTGAAATTGGCACCTTTTATGCAAAGGAATAATAGAGAGAAATAACATGGAGGTTATTATGGATAATAATTCAAGACAGGGATTAAAAGTAATCCCGGCAAATGAAAAAAAATGTATTTGGATGGAATCAGGAGCTGTTACATTTAAGTTATGCAACAACAATTATCAATGTAATACATGTCAGTTCGATATGGCAATGGCAAACAGGGTTCAGAAACAAAAGGATCAGGATATTGATATAAATACTCCAAAAAAACCTGTAAGAGAAGTGTCTCTCTGGACAGATGAGTTCAGGAATCTTCCGGCAGGTGAAAGAAAATGCAGGTATATGTTGATGGGAGAAGTATCATATAAAATTTGTCCGAATAGTTTCAGGTGCGGTGAATGTTCTTTTGATCAGATGATGCAGGAAAAAATGTCCTCTGATCATACAGTTTCCAAACAAGATTTAATTCTTGAAAGCGGTTTTTATGTTGATGATAGAATCTCTTATTACAGAAACCATATGTGGCTTAAACTTGAGAGGAGTGGGAAGTACAGGATAGGAATTGATGATTTCGCAGGGCGCCTTTTAGGTAGCCTGGATGATATATCTCTTCCAGGGCTCGGGAAAAAAGTTGATATTGGTGAATTTTTCTGGTCAGCAAAGCATAATTTCGGAGATTTTGAATTCTCATCTCCACTGGAAGGAGTTGTCGATGAATTGAATTATGATATCATCAATAATCCATCACTTTTAACTTCTGATCCATATGGTTCCGGATGGCTGATGACAATCGATCCGGCCAATATAAGCAAAACAAATGGAAATATTTTTCATGGTTCTGAGGCCAAAGCATGGATCGCAGAGGAATCAAAAGCTCTGAACAATTCGATCCATGGTTCTGCAATAAGTACTTTGCATGATGGAGCCATTGCATCCAGAGATATCAGTGCTAATTTCACAAAAGAGGAATGGATGATATTGGCGACGAATCATCTTCACATCAGATAAATAAGATATACTGAATTCGGTCCTGAACTTGTTTGGTCAGTTCAGGGCTTGAGTATTCGTATTATCTCCGGAGTGAATTTTTTGCTTCCTGCCATTTTTGATGAAATGAATCTGATAAGCAGATAGGAAATAAAAAAGCCTGATAACCCCAGAACTAACGCATAAAATTCCGGAGGTTTGAAAAATATATATCCGGATATCGATCCTGTCAGAAGAAAAATCAACGGAAAAATATATAAGAGGCTTGTAATTTTCAGAAGTGAGGACGTGGAGATCATAAATTCTACCCGGTCTCCTTCCTTCCCATTAATCGGGTTGTAGACCTGTGCTTCCATTGTATTACTATCATTCAGAGTATTGCAGACGCTCTTGCTGTTGCAAACTTCACACATCGAAGTTCTTCTCACTTTTACCCAGGCTGTATCATCCTTGGTTTTGGTAATAATTCCTTCTTCCTTGTTCATGTTATTCACTTTTTACTGCATCAACGATTTTTACCGAGGATGCTTTTTTCGATGGTATAAGTGTGGCAGTAAAACTTATAAGAAGTGATATTGCTATAACAGCCATTAGATCTGTAAATCTGATATTAAAAGAGACATGGCTCATCTGATATATTTCCTGTGGAATCTTTATAAGCTCAAATTTGTTTGCAAAAAAAGAAAACCCAAGGCCGATAAATACACCGAGAGCAGTACCTGTAAGGCCTATTATAGCACCCTGAATAAAGAATATTTTCCTGATCATTTTAGCAGAAGCTCCATATGAAAGTAATATACCGATATCCTTTATCTTCTGAATCACAAGGAGGATCAGCCCTGCGATTATATTTAAAGAAGCAACAACAATTATTAGTGAGAGGGTAAAGAAAAGAACTGTCTTTTCAAGATCGAGAGCAGTATAAAGTGCAGCGTTATGCTCCTTCCATGAAATTATAGAAAATCTGGGGGGCAGGATGTTTAGAAGTTCGGTACGAATTTCGTCTACTTCGAACATATCCCTGATGAAGATCTGAATATAATTTACTCTATTTCCCAACCTGAATAATTTTTGTGCTGTTCTAATATCTGTTACTATTGTTCCGTTATCAATCTCATAAAGGCCTGACTTAAAGACTCCGGAGATCGTGAATTTTTTCATCTTTGGAATCAATCCTGTTGGTGACAGGACTGTTTGTGGTGATACAATGATACATGTGTCTCCTTTTCCCAGGCCATTCCTTGTTGCAAGTTCCCTACCGATCATTAATTGGTTCCTGCCTCTCGGGAGGTCATCGGCGGGGATAGATCTAAGCCAGTTCTCCTTTGTCTTTTTTGAAAGGTCAAGTCCTCTCAATATAGCACCTGAACCGTTGTAATTTCCCTTCAACAAAACTGTTCCGAAAACAACAGGAGAAATATATGTGATATCTTTAATTTTTTCCTTTATTGTTGAAATGGTCTCTTCAAAATTATCCAGGCCTTCCCCTGTTAAATCATTCAGCATTATGTGAGCAGTTGAGTCAAGGATCTTATCTCTTATATCACTCTGAAAGCCATTTAAAAGGGCTAATGCGATAATAAGAGCAGCAACACCTATTGCTATGCCAATTGTTGATACAATTGAGATTGTAGAAATAAATGAATTCTTTCTTCCCTTTGTCAGATATCTTTTTGCAATAAAAAATTCAAATTTCATTCTTTCGGGCGTAATGTCGGAAATAATATAACTTCTTTGATATTCTCTGCACCCGTATATAGCATAACCAGTCTGTCAATACCTATTCCTTCTCCTGCGGCAGGAGCCATCCCATGCTCCAATGCTCTGAGAAAGTCGTTATCTACTACCTGGGCTTCGTCATCTCCTTTCTCTCTGTCTTTCACCTGAGATTCGAATCTCTTTCTCTGTTCGACTGGATCATTCAGCTCAGAAAATCCGTTTGCTATCTCCATTCCGGCAATAAACAATTCAAATCTCTCAGTCTCACGTTTGTCGAGTCTGGACTCTTTTGACAGTGGAGAGATGGCTTTCGGATAATATGTTACAAAGGTGGGTTCAACAAGGTGTTTTTCAACATAGTGATCGAACATCAGGTCCAGCATTTTTCCGAATGTCGGAGGTATATCATCCTCATTGAATTTTCCTTCAATAAACTTAAGTAATTTTTTTTCATCCCATAGATCTTCAACAGGAACTCCCGATTTCTCAGAAATAAGTTCCATATATTTTGCTCTTTTGAAAGGTATGCTCATCGAGATCTTTTTATCCTGAAACTCGATCTCATTACATCCGAGTATCTTCTCATTTAACATAGTAATCAACTCTTCGGTCAAACTCATATAATAATTGAAATCCTTATATAATTCGTAAAATTCAAGCATAGTAAATTCAGGGTTGTGCATTATTGATATACCCTCGTTTCTGAAATTTCTGTTAATTTCGAAAACCCTTGACATTCCTCCAACGAGAAGTCTTTTCAGATAAAGTTCAGGGGCTATTCTGAGGAAAAGGTCTATATTGAGTGAGTTATGGTGAGTAACAAATGGTTTTGCCGCGGCTCCTCCCGGAAGAGAATGCATCATCGGTGTTTCCACCTCAACATAATTTTTTTCGTAGAAGAACATTCTGATATTCTGTATAATTTCAGACCTGATCTTTACTATTTTTCTGCTGCTTTCATTTACGATAAGATCAAGATATCTCTGCCGGAATCTCAATTCTTTGTCCTGAAGCCCATGCCATTTTTCAGGTAAAGGATGAAGAGATTTCGAAAGGAATGTCAGATCTGAAATAAGGATAGTCAGTTCTGCACTTTGCGTTTTGAATAAAGTACCTGATACACCGATAATATCTGCGATATCGAGAAGTTTAAAAAGAGCGAAAACTTTTTCATCAACTTTATCTTTCCTGATATATATCTGAAGCTTTTCCTCCCCGTCAAAAAAATGGATAAATGCACTCTTCCCCATTTTCCTTATTGAAATTATTCTTCCTGCTGTTTTTACTTCTATCTTTCTCTCTTCCAGATCTTCTCTTGTGAAATCAGCATAACTTTTTTTAATATCTGATAAATTATCCCTGACATCAAATTCATATGGATAACACTCTATACCAAGTTCGCTGATCTTTTCGATCTTTTCAAGTCTTATTTTTGTGTGATCTTCCATTTTATACCCTCTCAATTTAAAAGTTTTTTTCCCCTTTGCAGGAAATTTATCTTAAATTTTTCTATCGTTTTGAAATCATTTCCGGGCCTTACCACTATATAGTTTGCTTTAAATCCCTGGTATTGTGGATCATAAAAAAAGGAAGTGGAGTCAGGAAGGAATAATTCCAGCCATCTATGGGGAACAGGATCGTATGTACCTTTCCTTCCTCTTTTCAGATAAAAGCCACTGATGAATCTGCTTTTGATATTCACAAATTCAAGAAGTTCTTTTACAAGTGCTGAGTAGCCGACACAATTGGTTTTCTTATAAATTACAACATCTTCCGGGTCTTTAAACGGGCTGTCACCCCAATACTTTATATTATCTTTTAAATAGAATGAAATATTCAACAGGAAGGTTCGGAGAGTTATGTTCTCATTAAAAAGTTCAGTGAAGGTTCTCCTGATATATTTACCTGAGGAATCGAGTTCAGCCTTGTTTATAAAAAGCCGGTAGTTAAGGTTAATGTCGAGATAATTTGAGTTTTCGATAAAAATATTTACGATCTTTCCATTGACCTTTACATTCTGGACAAAATTCTCATTTTCAAATTCCTGAAAAATAGAGTTTTGCTCTGTTATAAGTCTTACATCAATTTGTTCAACATGTCTTGACGGGGAAAAAAGTAGTAAAAAGATCAGGATGAGTTTCATTCAACAACCTTATCCAGAACTGCGTTGATGATCTTATAGGATTCATCCCCACCATATTTTTTTGCAATTCTGACTATATCATCAATAACAATGATCTTATTTCCTGTTTTCATTGATTCGGCTATTCCCATTCTGATCAAATTTCTGTCTATCGGTGTCAGTCTCTCTAGTCTCCATCCTATCAAATCTTTTGATATTCTATTGTCGATCGTCTCTTTGTCTTTTATTATCCTCGTAATAATATCTGTTATAAACTCTAATTCAACTTCATTTATATCGTTGAAAAAATTACTATTAGTCTTTAAAATTTCAGCCGGAGGAACATCGAACTGATTTGTTACGTCGATCTGGTAGAGTAATTTCAGGATAACTTCTCGGCTGTACTTAACCCGGAACATTACAAAGCTTAGATTTCCGCATCTTTAAAAAGATTAAGAAGCTCGATTGCAGCTTGAGCTGCGGAAAAACCTTTATTACCCATTTTATTTCCAGCTCTCTCTATTGCCTGTTCAGTATTATCTGCAGTAATAATTCCGTATGCAATTGGTTTCGAAAATTCGAGGTTCAGTATTGCGATCCCCTTAGTAACCTCATTTGCAACAAAATCAAAATGGGGGGTTTCTCCCCGTATCACTGTTCCGAGGCAAATAATTGCATCATATTTTCCTGAAGAAGCACACCTCTTAGCGGTCAGAGGTATCTCAAATGCACCCGGCACTTTTACGATATCTATCTCATCTTTTTTTGTACCACTCCTTAAAAGTGCATCTACTGCACCTTCCTGAAGTTTCTCAGTTACAAAGTTATTAAATCTTGATACAACAAGAGCATATTTATACCCCTTTGAAATCAAATCACCTTTATACTCTTTCATAGAACTCTCCTGAAATAGAAAAATACCCTATAGAAGCGAATATGTCAAGTGATACTGCCTGTTTTGGCCTTATCTTCCGCTAAAATGTATGTCGGAAAAATGAACCGAAGGAGTTCTCCATGAAGAGTAAGGGTAGGGATCATTTCCCACTTCTACAAGTTTTCCCCACAATTCTTCAATATTTCCTGTTATATTCATCTCATTTACAGGCTTGATAATTTTTCCTTTTTCAATCAGAAGCCCCATTACACCATAGGAGAAATCACCTGTGGTAGGGTTCGAATTTCCGCCGATAAAGCTGGTTACCAGGATCCCTTTCTCTATGTTCTTTGTTATATCCTCTATTGGCCTGTTTCCATATTCGAAAACCAGATTTGAAGAAGAACCGGAATTGGGTGTCATTCCAAGTTTTTTCCCGTAATAACTATCAATATAATAATCTTTCAGTATTCCGTTCTTTATTATAGTTCGCTTTTTTGATGTGATACCTTCGTTGTCGAATAATCTTGATCCCATGCCTTTGGGAACAAACGGATCATCTATGATTGTAAGTTTTGCAGAACTGATCTGTTTCCCGATTTTTCCTTCCAGGAATGATCTCTTCTGCTGGATCGAACGGGCGCTCATAGGTCCGTAAAGTGCGTAGAGTATCCTTCCAACTGATCTGTTCTCAATGAGCATATCAAAGATTCCCGAATCGATCTTTTCCTGGCCGATCTTTCTTACAGCATAGTCCACTGCTCTTTCCCCGAGGAATTGAGGAGAAGGAAGTTCTTTGAAAAATCTTGACCTGGAATAGTAGTAGTCCTCAGGCCTCCCTTTGTCACCATCTTTTACAGTAGCTTCAGCACCACAGGAATAATTTGTAGATGTTTTTTCTCCGATAAACCCGTTCGAATTGACCATAACGGATTCTGAAAAAGTGTCAGAATAACCTGCTGTAGCACTTATAAGTTTGTCTGATCTTTTCTTCGCTGCTGACTCTATCTCTCTGACCAGTTCTACTCTCTGCTTTGTTTCAATTTTTTCATAATCCGGATCATTCAATTTCAGGTCAATATCTTTTTTCCCCTCATAAAGCTTTTTGTCAGGGAGTGATCTGAATTTATCCTTGCTGAGATATTTTGTCATTGATACAGTTTCCCCGATAAACTTTTCAAGGTCCGTACGATCCAGATTATTGGTGCTGTGGCTGGAATATTTCCCATCGACATAAAGGTCTAAGCTAAGTGAATTCTGGGTAGATTCTTTAAGTTTTTCAATTTGTCCATCTCTGTACTCTATTTCAATCTTTCTACTATTTGATACATATACTGAAGATTGCTCAGCTCCGGCTTTACCTATCTTAACGGAGACCCATTTTGCAAGTTTTGTTCTCTCTTTTCTGTTCATTTTACCTTACACCTCCTACTGTAATAGATGATACTTTGATCGTTGGAAGTCCCATTGAAACCGGCACTCCCTGTCCGTTCTTTCCGCAAGTCCATCCACCTTCAGCCATTTTAAAATCATCAGCTACCATATTTATTTTTTCAGGACATCGGGTCCGTTACCAATTATGTTGATATCTTTGACCGGCTTTGTAAGTTTCCCGTTTTCTATCAGGAATCCTGATTTTACATAAAAAGTGAAATCTCCTGCTCCGATATAAACTTCACCATTAGTGAATGTTTCCGCATAGAGTCCGTTTTTTACACTTTTGATTATCTCATCTTTTTTGTGGGGGCCTGGCAACATAAATGTGTTTCTCATTCTTGGGAGTGGAGCGAATCTGAATGATTGTCTTCTTCCATTGCCTGTAGGTTTTACTTTATAATGCTTTGCACTTATCCGGTCGTGAAGGTAACTTTCCAGAATTCCGTTCCTGACAAGAAATGTTCTCTGTGATTCTATATTCTCATCGTCAATGTTAATCGAACCTCTTATGCTTGGGTTTGTTCCGTCATCAACTATTGAAACGATCTTTTCCGCTACGGGCTTGTTTATTTTATCAGAGAAAATTGATACTTTCTTTCTGTTAAAATCAGCTTCCATTCCATGCCCTATAGCTTCATGAAGGAGTATTCCTGAACTTCCTGCAGCCAGTACTACTTCCATCTCTCCTCCTTTGGGTTTCACTGCCTCAAATAATGATACTGTCCGTTTGACTGCTTCTTCTGCCAACTGATCAATTCTTGCAGGAGTGAAAAAATCAATTCCGTCCCTGATAGCTAATGAGAAGGAGTTATTCTCTTTTTTTCCGTTCTCTTCTGCAGTACATGAAACATATGCCAGTGTCATCGGTTGGAAGTCATAGGATATGAGGCCGTCTGATGAAGCTTCCAGAATATATGAACTCTGGTCAACGAACCATACAGATGATTTTACTACTCTTTTATCAAGAGTGAAAACTTTATCATTTATTCTCTGAAGGTAAGGTATTTTTCTATCGATTTTTACATCTTCCCATTTTGTTTTTATGGGATAATAATCTTTTGGTTTTATCAATTTCAGATCAATTGGATCTACTCTCTTTGATCCGCTTGCAATATTGGCAGCAGTCTTTGCAGCGAGTTTCATTGCTTTGGCTGAAATATCTTCAGTAAAAGAATAGCCGGTCTGATCCCCTTTCAAAACTCTGATTCCTACACCGAAATCAATATTGGAATAAGCTCTGTTTACCTGTTTGTCCTCAAGTCCGATTGTGTTATTGATACTATGCTGGAAAAAGATATCGCAATAATCTCCTCCATACGATAATGCAGTGGAAAAAATATCCTGGATCAGTTTTTCATCTACTCCGAAGTGATTGTAATAATTCCCTAATTCAGAAGATCCGGGGATTTCTTTTCCGAATGCCATATTTATATTGTTACTAAAAAATAGGGGTATCGATGCAGCAGCAGCCCCCTTTGCACTAATTGACATAAACTCTCTCCTTGTAAAACCTGATTTTTTCTCCCCGTTATTTCGGGAATTATAATTGCTCATATAACCTCCATTTTTATTAATAAAAGATATTCAATTATACATATTTTCTGAGCAAAAAGTTATAATCTTAAAAACAAAATTTAAAAAAAGCATCTATTTAGGTAAAACAGGATTCTCTGTTATAATTAATTATTATGGAGTTAAAAATGAAAAAGATCATTTATATACTTGCTTTTGTATTTATTGTCCTTCCATTTTATGGACAAAGCGGGACTGTTCTTGATGATCTGCTGAATCCGCTCTCTATGGAAATTGATTCGAAGCAGATCTATTTTACTGAAGGGGCGAAAATATATATATACAATTTGAGCAATATGAAGCTGGCAAAAGTTTTTGGGAAAGCGGGAGCAGGGCCTCAGGAATTTCTTGTTCAACCTCAGATACCTCTTCAGATCAATGTTGCAACTGACAAGTTAATAGTTAACAGTCAGGGAAAAGTTTCATTCTGGGAAAAAGACGGGACATACATCAGTGAGAAGAAAGTACTTATCGGTGTATTCTCCGGATTTTTCAAGCCCCTTTCTGATGGATATGTAGGACTCAGACTCATCATTGAGGACAGTATTATGTATTTTGGTGCTGATTATTATGATAAAGATTTTAAGAGGCAGAAACTTTTACTTAAGCAGAAGCATTTCTTTCAGCAGGGAAAAAAAATGAATCCTATCGGAAGAATACCTGTCTTCTCAACCTGGAAAGGGAGGGCTTATGTTGAAGATAAGGATGGAGTTATTCATGTCTATGATAAGAGCGGGAAAGAATTTCCTCCTATTGCTCATAAATTTAAACTATTTAAGATCAATCAGGAGCATAAAGAGAAGATCTTGAACTTTTACAAAAGTGATCCCGGGATAAAACAATATTGGAGTTTTTTTAAAGATAATTTGGAGTTTCCATCACATTTTTCAAATATTCAAACTTCTATAGTATCTGATGACAAGGTATATATGCAGACATATAGAAGAGATGGAGAAAAAGCGGAATTTATCATTTACGGAACAGACGGGAAATTTATCGAGACCAGAATGATCTCGTTCAGAGACCAGAATATTGTGAGGCCTTATCCATATTCTATAAGTAAGAATAAACTCTATCAGGTAGTTGAGAATGAAGATGATGAATGGGAAATGGTCATAACCGATATAAAGTGATCCGGATCAGGTGATTATCGTATGAAAAACTGGATAGAACTCAATTCAGAAAATTTGAGGCATAACTTGTCTGTTTTCAAAAATCTGGCTAAAGAAAAGAAAATTCTATTTACAGTTAAGGCGAACGCATACGGCCATGGCCTACGGGAAATAGTCGAAATTACAAAGGATTTGGATTCTTTCGATTATTATGGTGTTGATTCGCTCAGTGAAGCACTGGAAGTAAAAAAAATTGATGAAGGGAAAAATATTCTTATCCTAGGCTGGCTTGATGAAAAGGATCTTACAGAAGCGATAAAGTCTGAAATTGAATTTGTTATTCCTTCAATAGAATTTCTACTGAGAGCTGAGGATGCTGGTTCGGGATCAGAGTTAAAAGGGCTGGCGCATCTTAAAGTAGAAACCGGGACTTCCCGTCTTGGGATTCGCCCCGAAGAACTTCTTGAATTTTTTAAGACTAATCAGTTGAATAATATTGAGATAAAAGGGATTTATTCCCATTTTGCAAATATTGAAGATACTACTGACCATACTTTTGCAATGGAACAATTGAACAAATTTCATAAACTTTTAAAAGAGTTTAATAGGGAAGGTCTTATTCGCCATTTCTCCTGTTCAGCCTCAGCCCTCCTGTTTCCTGAAACATATTTTGATATGGTAAGGGTTGGGATCTCAGCCTACGGATTCTGGCCTTCAAAACAAACCTATGTCTCCTTCACTGAAAAGAACGGAAAGAAAATTGAACTCAAACCGGTCCTCAGTTTAAAGTCCAGAGTAGCACAGGTCAAAAAACTTGATATTGGAACACCTGTCAGTTATGGACTCACTTACAAAACATATATCAAATCAGTAATGGTAGTTGTCCCTGTCGGTTACTATGATGGCTATGACAGGAAATTATCAAATATTTCAAATGTCCTGATAAATGGGAAAACCGCACCTGTGAGAGGCCGGATATGTATGAATATGTTCATAGCTGATGTAACTCATATTGAATCTGTAATGGAAAGTGATGTGGTCACAATAATTGGAAAGGATGCCGGAGAAGAGATATTGGTTGATAATCTTGCAGAACTTGCAGGTACTATTAATTATGAGTTTGTTTCACGCCTGAATCCGCTTTTACCCAGAATTATTATCTGATCAATTAAGGATCTTCTGATTCCCTTTTTTTAGATTATTCAGGATCTTTTTTGCCTGTTCTGAATATATTCCATCCGGATAGTTTTCCAGATATTTTTCCATTTCAGGGATTGTTTTTGCTTCCTTTGCTTTTTCCCAGCTTGAGTGCTCCCTTTTGATATTTGCCTCTCTGATCAGGAAGATTGAAGCTGTGAGAAGAACAGTAATCAGAATCAGAGCAAAGATAAGTCCGGTCAAACTCTTGTTTGACATTTTGCCCCTTTTGGATCCGGCTTTCTCCGTACCCCTTTCGTACTTTCTGACTGATCCCGTTCTCTGATTTTTGATTCTGTAAAGAAGTGCATCTATAAGCCTTATAAGTCCCTCGCAATCTCTTACTCTCTCAGAGGGTTTTTTAGCTATCATTTTATTCAGAAGGGGCTGGATGAATTCATACTTTCTCGGCAATTCCGGTACAGGCCCCTGAGCATGCTTCATGGCAAGTGTGATCAGATCATCAGTTTTGTATGGAGCAGCACCGGTAAGAATTTCGTATAGCACTATTCCAAGACTGTAAATATCACTCCTCTCATCAACTTTTTTTGCTCTCATCTGCTCGGGACTCATATATTTGGGTGTTCCAACCGACATTCCGGTTCTGGTGAGATTACTTTCAGATCTTAAAGCTTTTACAATTCCGAAATCAAGCAATATCAGGGTGCCGTCATCTCTGAACATCACATTGTCAGGTTTTATGTCTCTGTGAATAAAGCCTTTTTTGTGAGCATACAATAATGCCTCGGCAATTTTTTTTACTATTTTTAATGTTGCTTCCGGATCATTTTTCAAATTACCTTTATTTATTTTATCTTTCAGGCCTTCCTTCAAATATTCCATAGCGATATAGTATTGATCCCTGAACTTTCCCACGTCATATATAGAGATGATATTTGAATGCTGTAGCTGTGCCGCAGTTCGTGCTTCTTTTACAAATCTTTTTGTAACTCTTTTGTCCGCAGAATATGATGGAGAGAGTACTTTTATAGCAATATTTCTCTTTAACTTGGGATCATAAGCAAGATAGACCCTCGACATGCCGCCAAAGCCGAGTTGTTTCTTTATGGAGTAACCTTTAATATTTTCCTGCATGAAAGATGTTGCCATTTATTTGGTTCAGACTTCCTTATATGAGTATAACAGTTCAATCTCTTTTTCCCAAATAGATGAATCAATTGTCTCAAGGATCATGGGGATCTCATCAATTCTGGGATCACTCATAATAAATTTGAAAGGGTCCAGCCCCAACTCTCCCTGACCCAGAGAATGGTGTCTGTCCACATGGCTGCCAAGCTTCACTTTACTGTCATTCAAATGCATACCCTTTAAATACTTGAAGCCAACTATCCTTTCAAATTTATTCATTGTTTCTGAATATGTCTCAAATGTACGTAGATCATAACCCGAAGCAAATGTATGGCATGTATCTATACATACACCTATTCTGGATTTGTCTTCAGTTTTATTAATAATATGAGCAAGATGTTCGAACCTGTATCCAAGGCTTGTACCCTGCCCGGCTGTATTTTCAATAACCAGAGTTACTCCTTTTGTTACATCCAGGGCAAGATTCAGTGACTCTGAGATGAGATCCAGGCATTCATCTTCGGATATCATTTTTTTGTGATTGCCGGGGTGGAAATTAAGATATTTCAAACCCAGTTGTGAACATCTGTTTATCTCATCAATGAAAGCATCCCTTGATCTGATGAGCCCGTCTTTTTCCGGATTTCCCAAATTAATAAGATAACTGTCATGAGGGAGAATGTAATCCGGAATGAATCCATTATCCTCACAATTCCTTAGAAAATCATCAATATTCTTTGAGGATAAAGGTTTCGCATTCCATTGTTTTTGATTTTTTGTGAAAAAAGCAAAAGCTTTTGCATGAATTTTCTCTGCATTCAGGGGAGAATTTTCAACTCCACCGGAAGAACTTACATGGGCACCGACCCTTTTCATTATTTAGGTGGTTATTCTATTTCAAAGAGGAGTTGGTTAGCTAATATATTTTCTCCTTCTTTTACGCCTATAGATTTGATAGTGCCGGAGATAGGCGCCCGCATCTCATTTTCCATTTTCATTGCTTCATGGACCAGGACAAGATTTCCCTCTTTCACCGTATCACCTTCTTTCAGGAATATCTTTACAATGTTCCCCGGGATAAAACTTTTTACTGTCCCGGATTTTTTTGAGACTGTTTCTTTCTCTTTATAGTAAAAAAGTTTGTCGATCTTTAAAAGATTTGCTGAATAATACTCACCATCTATATAGATACCTGTAGGATACCCTTCATTATTTTTCTCTACTTCTACCTGATAAAGTTTATTATCCAGAAAGATTGACCGGATCTCTTTTTCATCATATTCACCGATAAGAATATTAACTCTCTGTTTATTGATCCTTATTTCTGTCTCTGAGTGAAATGTAGTACTGTTTGCGATCACAGTTTCAAAGTTTTTTTTGTCCAATTGAAATTTATATTTCATTTTTTACCTCAGAATTTTTTGAAAAGTCTTTTAAAAAAACCTGGTTGTTTCATTTTTTCAAGTTGTTCCTTATAGTTTTTTTTTCTGTTATCTATATGGAATATTGAAGATAATAATGCTGCAGCTACCTGATGTTCTTCTTCAGTTCTTTTTCTTTCATTGAATTTACATTTCTGGTTGAGGAAATCAATAGTTGTATCTCCGGAAAAAAGACAATTGCTGTTAAGGACATGCCTGAGAAAGTTCAAATTCGTTCTGATGCCTTTTATAATTATGTTCTTCAGAAAGTTATTCATATCTTTGATTGAATTTTCTCTCCTCTCGGCAAATGTTGCGATCTTTCCGATATATGGGTCATAAAGGGGGGATACCTTTGCTCCTGTGTACAAGCTTGTTTTAAACATATTTCTTATGGTTGAATAGCTGAAGAATTCGGTAACAATTCCTGAAGATGGCCTGAACTCATCAAACGGGTTCTCTGCCATGAGTGAAACAAGAAGAATTGTATATTTCGGTTTTAAGATCCTTATACCTTTAACATGGTGAAGCAGCTCCCCGTTAGAAATAGCAAATTGTTTCTTCAGGAAATTTGCGATCATATGGATCTCAGGAATTAATGTGTTGATCTGATAAGAAGGATTAATTTCAGAGAAATATGAGGCCCCGTTGTTTACAATAAATTCCGTATAACCTAATCCGACAAAGTTGATCTCCTCGATAAGTTTTCTGGAATCTTCGTATAAAGATTCTCTCAGGTTATCTGAAATATTGATAGATGGAGATTCCTGAAATATTTTCTGAAATCTTCTCTGCACGGAAGATTCTATTTCAGGAAGGAAAAGTATATTGCCGTTAATATCTCTGATGAACGGGATCTCAATGTGGTGGCTGTCAGGATAAAACTCCTCCGCGAATATCCCCATCCTCTTAGTGTCTTCACGCTGGAGCATCTTGCTGGCCCTCTCCTCTCCTCTGGCCTTATTTTCAACGACTCTGATTCGCTTCCCGCCTTGTCCTTTAAGTGGTTTTAAAATAAGAGGGTAATGGAAGCTTTCTGGAATTTTCTCATAATCAAGATGGCTTTTTATTACTTTTGAATATTTGAGGACTCTTATCCCAAGGTCTTCAGCTATCTTTCTTAACTCTATTTTATCTTCAACTATTGAAAGAACTTTTGATCCCGGGCCAATAACCTCAATATTCTTCTCTTCACATAATCTGAAAAACTCAGGATCTTCTGCGAGAAATCCATAACCGGGATGGATGTAATCGACATTAAGTTCCAATGCCTTTTCAATTATCATCTCTCTGTCAAGATAACTATCCTCAAGTTTTGAAGAAAGGAATTTGTAACTTCTGCAGGCAAGTTTAACAGCAAGTGAATTGGCATCCTCGGGAGAATATAAGAGTATCGTTTCAAGTCCTATACTTTTTAACGAATCAATTATATCAAGGGCTATCACACCTCTATTAGGTATAAGTACTTTATTCTTATCTGATTTATTGATCATTTATTCCTCTCCAAATTACCTACAAGGGGATATTCCCATGCTTTTTTCTCGGAATTGAGATTGATTTATTCTCAAGAGATTCAAGTGCTTTGATAAGGAGAGGTCGTGTTTCGATAGGCATAATAATATCATCAACATATCCGAATGCAGCGGGTTCCTTAGGGTTGGCAAATTTATCCTTATACTCCTGTATCAACCTTTCCCTCAATGACTCCGGTTGCTCGGCAGTTGAAAGATCTTTTCTGAATATTACATTTATTGCTCCCTGGGGGCCCATAACGGCAATCTCAGCAGTAGGCCATGCAAAAACAAAGTCAGCTCCCAGATGTTTGGAGCTCATAACAATATAAGCGCCACCATATGACTTTCTGGTGATAACTGTAAGTTTCGGAACTGTGGCTTCAGAATATGCATATAGAAGTTTTGCTCCGTGTTTTATTATACCAAGTTGCTCCTGGTCTTTTCCCGGCAGGAATCCGGGAACATCAACAAAACTGATCAGAGGAATATTGAATGCATCACAAAATCTTATAAATCTGGCACCTTTCACAGAAGCATTTACATCGAGAGTCCCGGCAAAAACCCCCGGGTTATTTGCAATTATACCGACTGTTTTTCCATTCATTCTTGCAAAACCAACAACAAGGTTTTGAGCATAGTTCTTATGCACTTCAAGAAATTTCCCATCATCAACTACAAGTTCAATAAGTGTTTTTATATTATATGGTTTATTAGGATTAACAGGTACTATCTCATTAAGTCTGTCATCCATTCTGTCATATGGATCTTCTGTCATTTCCCTGGGAGGATCATGAAGGTTTGAAGACGGGATATAACTAAGTAGTTCCTTAACTTTATCAAGTGTATCTTTTTCATCAGTTCCTACAAAGTGAGTTACTCCTGAAATAGAAGAGTGTGTTTCAGATCCTCCAAGGTCATCAAAAGTAACTTCTTCTTTATTTACAGCTTTGATAACTTCAGGGCCTGTTACGAACAGATGGCTTGTTTTATCTGTCTGGAAGATGAAATCAGTAATTCCCGGTGAATATACTGCGCCCCCGGCACACGGGCCCAGAATAACAGATATCTGAGGGATAACTCCGGAAGCCATTGTATTACGAAAGAATATATCACCATATCCTGCAAGGCTGCTGATCCCTTCCTGGATCCGGGCTCCGCCTGAGTCATTTATCCCGACCATCGGTGCTCCTGCCTTCATCGCAAGATCCATGACATTCACTATTTTTTTTGCATGCATTTCACCAAGAGATCCGCCCAGAATAGTAAAATCCTGAGAATAAACATATATAGTTCTGTCATCAACATTTCCGAATCCTGTTATAACTCCATCACCGTAGAATTTTTTTTTCTCCAGGCCAAAATTAGATGACCTGTGCTGCATATATCCCTGGAGTTCCACAAAAGTTCCCGGGTCAAAAAAATATTCGATCCTTTCCCTGGCTGTCATTTTCCCCTGGGAGTGTCTTTTTTTGATTCTGTCTTCCCCGCCTGCAGCGTTCTTCAGTTCTCTTAATTTCCTCAGATCTTTAATTTTCTTTTTCATATGAGTTCCTTGAATCAGGACAATTTTACCTGTAAAAAAGGTAAAATGCAAATTATATTCTGCCCGGTGTAAAGAGTAGTTCTTAAATAGTATCCTTGACAAAGAGGGGATAATTTCATATAAATATCTTTACTGTTTCGGAGGATAATAATGAATAGTACTAAGAGTGAAGATTTAAGGAATATTGCTGTTATAGGTCATGGGCAATCAGGAAAGACAAGTCTTGTCTCGGCTTTCCTGTTCAATTCAGGAATGGTTAACAGGCTCGGAAAAGTTGATCAGGGTAACAGTGTTACCGACTATGAAGAAGAAGAAATAGAGAAGAAGATCTCTATCCAGGCATCTCTTGCTTATGCTGTAATTGGAAATAATAAAATTAATATTATTGATACTCCGGGATATGCAAACTTTATATGGGAAGCAAGGCTTGGTCTCAGAGCAGTTGAATCAGGACTGATAGTTGTAAATGCACTTGAAGGAGTTGAAGTGCAGACCGAGAAAGTATTTGATGCTTCTTCTGATCTTAACAAATCAATTATCTTTGTTGTTAATAAAATGTCAAAAGATCTGGCAGATTTTGACAAAGCACTCGAATCTATTGTTGATTCGTTCGGGAAGAATGCCGTCGCAGTTCAGATCCCGATCGGTAAAGGCGAATCTTTTAAAGGTGTGGTAGACCTTATCCGGATGAAAGCTTTTGAATATGGTAATGATGAATCGGGGAAACCGAAAGAAATTGATATCCCTGAAGATCTTAAAGATACAGCAGGTTCTTTGAGAGAGGCACTTATTGAAAAAATCGCTGAAAATGATGAATCACTTATGGAAAAATATTTTGAAGAAGGTGATTTGAACGCAGAACAGATCTCAAAAGGCCTTAAGGCATGTATCCTGAGCCGGGATATCTACCCGGTTCTGATAACTGATGCTGTCAATAATATTGGTGCTGACCAGGTTCAGGAATTTATCATAAATTATTGTCCTTCACCTGTTGATGCCGGTGAGGTCAGTTGTGAAGAAGGCAGTGTGAAACCTGATCCCTCTGCGAAATTTACCGGACTTGTTTTTAAAACTATTTCTGATCCTTTTACCGGAAAGATATCAATTATCAGATCTTTTTCCGGAATGTTCAAACCTGATAGTTCATACTAC